>Ga0302198_10000158_pt1 | contig 70454 bp, 52 predicted proteins | sample II_Bog_N2_2_FD_193521 | JGI IMG/M metagenome (GOLD analysis project Ga0302198, IMG submission 193521) | Peat permafrost microbial communities from Stordalen Mire near Abisko, Sweden - II_Bog_N2_2 | ecosystem: Environmental > Terrestrial > Soil > Wetlands > Peat | place: Sweden: Abisko...
CCGGCCGAGCTTTACATGGACGGGGAACGGTATTGCGACAGCCAGATTATGGTGCCGGTGGTCGAGGACGCGCATTCGATTCAAACCATGATCCAGCTGGTAGTGTCACTGATGCTGTCGCGGAGAATCGAGCGCAAGGACGCGGGGCTGGTGCTGTATGGGCTACAGATCGCGTCGGGCAACCTGAAGATGCTGGCGGCGGAAAAGGCCAAGCCGACGCAGGTTGTCGTCGAACCGGAGAAAGCGGCCGAGACGCCGCTGGGGATGACGCCGTGGTCGGCGAGCGGGGAGGGGCACGATCGCGAGGAAGAAGAGGAGGAACCTAAGGAAGAGGGAGAGGAAAGCGAAAAACAGGATTCGCCGCGTCGTCCGCCAACGGTTGAGGAGTGCTATGCCGCGATGTGCGCGGAGGAACGGTGCGCGATGAGAGAGGGCTTCACAAAGTACGGGAATATTACCCCGAACGAGACGACGGACTTCCTCTACAAACGCGGTCCCGATCCGTTGCTGGCAGTGATGCAGGGCCAGCGGGAGGCAGAGGCGTGCCGGTCGCGGAAGTAATCCGCAGATTCGGAGGGGCGAGGGGAGTTGGAGCTGCGTCCTGGGAGTGTGCAGGGATGTCGGGTGCGGGGATGGGCGGGAGGTGAAGGCGGCGGTTCGGCAGGCCCCCGGTCATTTCGGTCCATGTCAAAGACAGGCCGGCGTGATACTTCCCCGTTAAAGTGGCCTATCGCTGCTCCTGTCTCATGACTCGGGCCTGGCATGCTAAGCTAGCCGTGCCCGGGACGGCGAGTGGTGTTTGCTCGCGGTTCCTTCGACCCAAACCTTGAAGCGTATATGTTCGGGAAGCAAACTTACGTCGGTATCGTCATGATGGCAACAGCCACCCTTGTTTCTTCCCAGGGCGACCAGACACAAGGCCCTGATTTTAGAACCGGCGGCGCCACGAAGGCGCTTTCGTCCGCCATGGCGGCGAGTGCGCACGAGGGTGAAAGGAGCACGCCTAGTCAGGCCGAGATCCTCACCGACACGAGGGGAGTGGATTTTTCGCCTTACTTGGCCCGAATCAGGAGCAGTATTCGCAGTCACTGGATGCCCATGATTCCGTTGCAGGCTCACACCACGTTTCTGATGCAAGGTGATGTGTCAATTGATTTCTACGTCAAGAAAGACGGCAAAGTCGAAGGCATCAAGATCCATAAATCATCGGGCGAGGAAGCATTGGACCACGCAGCCTTGGGCAGCATTACGGCCTCGAACCCATTCCCACCCTTGCCATCGGAGTTCACTGGAGAACGGATCGGCGTTCGGTTTCATTATTTCTACAACGTCCAGCCGGAAGTCAGCTTCACTATCACTCCAAGTTTTGATGTGCGAGTCCCAGTCGGCTCCGCTCTCCAATTCTCAGTTTCCGGGGAGGAAGCCGGAGCCGGGCCGGTGAGGTGGAGCGTTTCGGGCCTAGGGTGCTCGAAATCGACTTGCGGCAAAGTCTCAGAGTCCGGCTTCTATACCGCACCTTCGCGGATCCCCGATCCTCCAACGGTCATCGTGCAAGCGGTATCGCGAGGTGATACAGACACGTCTGAAGTCACTATCGTGCAGGCAACCCCGCTGCACTAATCTCCGCTTTGCTGCAGACGGTCGTGGAATCCCACCTTTGCGCAAAGAACGCGCAAAGATGGGGCACCCGCGGGTGGGGGTTTGTCCCGAGAAAATCAAAAGCAAGATCAAAACCAAAACCAAAACCAAGATCAAGAGCAACGGCAGCGGACAGGAGTGTCCGCTCTACAGGGGCGAACTCGACCTGCTCCACTTCCGCTGCTTGGCCGCTGCACTGGTCTCCGCTTTGCTGCAGGCGGTCGTGGAATCCTACCTTTGCGCAAAGAACGCGCAAAGATGGGGCACCCGGGGGCAGGGGTTCGTCTGAAGAAAATCAAAACCAAAATCAAAAGTAAAACCAAAACCAAGATCAAAAGCAACGGCAGCGGACAGGAGTGTCCGCTCTACACTGGCGAATCCGCAGACGCTTTATAATAGAAAGATTCGGTAGCTGGTTTTGATCCATCTGTAGTGCCAGGGGAAGATGTCGAGCGATTGCATAGTGGTTCGCGGGGCCCGGGTTCACAACCTCAAGAACATCGATTTTGAGATCGAGCACAACACTCTGACCGTGGTTACGGGCGTGTCGGGGTCGGGGAAATCCTCGCTTGCGTTCGATACGATCTACGCCGAAGGGCAGCGGCGGTATGTGGAGTCGCTCTCCGCCTATGCGCGGCAGTTCCTGGAGCGGATTGAGAAGCCGGATGTCGACGTGATCGATGGCATCGCGCCTGCCGTGGCCATCAAGCAGAAGAACTCCACGCGCAATCCTCGTTCGACCGTCGCCACGGCGACGGAGATCTTCGATTATCTGCGGCTGCTGTTTGCGCGCGTCGGGCGCACGTACTGCCTGCTGTGCGGGCAGGAAGTGAAAAAAGATACGGTGGACGAAGTTGTCGAGCGGCTGCTGGCTCTGGGCGAGGGGACGCGGTTGAATGTGTTCTTTCCGATTGAGGCGCACGCAGTTGCCGTGGAGAATGCGAAAGAGAAGGGCGCCAAGAAGTCGCGCGCGAAGAAAACTGCGGTCGAGGCGAAACTGCCCTCGGATGCGATGAAGGCGCGCCTGTTCGATCTGCGCAAACGCGGGTTCAACCGGCTGTTTCAGAACGGGCAGGTGTTTGAGTTCTCGACTCCGGAGTCGTTGCTGGACGTCAATTTCTCCGTGCCTGTGTTTGGGCTGGTGGACCGTCTGGTCGTCGCGGCGGACCAGCGCTCGCGCATTGTCGACGCGGTCGAGATCGGATATCGCGAGGCGGGCGAAGTGATTTTCGAAACCGCGGTTCGCGATGGAGATGAGGGAACGCCGCAACGGTTGCGTTTTTCGCAACGCTTCGAGTGCAAGAACGACGGCAGCCGCTACGAAGAGCCCGAGCCGCGGCTGTTTTCGTTTAACAATCCGTATGGCGCGTGTCCGCGTTGCCAGGGCTTCGGCAACACCGTCGATTTCGATCTCGATCTCGTCATCCCCGACAAAGAAAAAACTCTGAATGAAGGTGCGATCGAGCCGTGGACAAAACCCAAGTACCGGCCGCTGTTTACCGAATTGAAGCGCTTTGCGCGGCAGGCGGGGATCCCGGCCGATGTTCCGTGGCATGAACTGGACTCGGAGCAACAGAAGTTGATTACCGATGGAGGGCCGGGCTACGGCGGCGTGCGCGGCTTTTTTCAGCATCTGGAGCGCAAGAAGTACAAGCTGCACGTCCGCGTCTTTCTCAGCCGCTATCGCGGATACTCGCAGTGCTCGGAGTGCGGAGGCACGCGTCTGCGGGTGCAAGCGCGGCAGGTGAGAATCGACGGCAAGAACATCTGCCAGGTGTGCAGCATGACGGTCGAAGAGGCGGCGCGGTTTTTCGCGCGGATCACGCTCTTGGTGCAACAAGCGGCGATTGCCGAGAAGTTGCTGATCGAACTTCGCGAACGGCTGCGCTTTCTCAACGACGTCGGGCTGGAATATCTGACGCTGGACCGGCTGGCTTCGACCTTGTCGGGCGGCGAGGCGCAGCGGATTCAGCTCGCGACTTCTCTGGGGTCGCGTCTGGTCGGGACGTTGTATGTGCTCGATGAGCCGTCGATTGGCTTGCACAGCCGCGATACGCACCGGCTTATTAAAATTCTGCATGATCTGCGCGATCTGGGAAATACGATTCTTGTGGTCGAGCACGATCCGGATATCATGCGCGCGGCCGACCGCATTCTCGACCTGGGGCCGGGGGCGGGAGAAAGCGGCGGGACGGTCGTTGGGGCGGGCACTTACGACGAAATTCTCAAGATGCCGCATTCGCTCACCGGGCGGTACTTGTCGGACGAGCTTCGTATTCAGATTCCGACGAAGCGGCGTCAGGCGGGGTCGCGCAAACTGCGCATCACGGGCGCGCGGGCGCACAACCTGAAGCACATCGATCTTGAGATTCCGCTGAACATGCTGGTGGCGATCACGGGCGTCTCGGGCTCGGGAAAATCTTCGCTGCTGCATGACGTTCTGTATCAGGCCCTGGCCATTGCCAAGCGGCAGATTAGTGCGGGCGCGGCGACCAAGTTGTGGGATGACATCGAAGGCGACGACTATCTCGACGAGGTGGTGCTGGTCGATCAATCGCCGATTGGACGGACTCCGCGATCGAATCCGGTCACGTATATCAAGGCATTCGATATCATTCGCGAGCTGTTTGCCTCGCTTCCGGAAGCGAAGAAGCGCGGCTTCCCTGCCGGGAATTTTTCTTTCAATGTGCCTGGCGGACGCTGCGAAACCTGCCAAGGCGATGGGACGGTCACGGTCGAGATGCAATTTCTGGCCGACGTCGAATTGGTCTGCGACGAATGCAAAGGCACGCGCTACAAGCAGCAGGTGCTGGAAATCCGCTACAAAGGCAAGAACATTCACGAAGTTTTGAACCTTACGATTCGCGAGGCGCTGAAATTCTTCGCCGACGTTCCGCGGCTCACCGAGAAACTGCGCGTGCTGGACGAGGTCGGCCTGGGCTACCTGCGGCTCGGGCAGTCGGCCACGACGCTCTCGGGAGGTGAAGCGCAGCGCATGAAACTGGCGGCGCATCTTCAGCCGGGAGCGCGCCCTGTGACCCGGCTCGCGTCGGAAGGCGGAAGCGGCACCAAGCGCAAACTCCACATGCTTTACATTTTCGATGAGCCAACGACTGGTCTGCATTTTGACGATGTCAGCAAACTCCTTTCCGCGTTCCGCCGTCTAATCGATGCAGGAGGTTCGATCGTGGTGATCGAACACAATCTCGAAGTCATCAAAACGGCGGACTGGGTCATCGACCTTGGCCCGGAAGGCGGCGATCGCGGCGGGAACCTGGTCGGCTCGGGGACGCCGGAGGCGATCGCGGAACTGAAGGACTCGTACACTGGACAGTATTTGAAGCAGGTGTTGAACGGAAACGGCGTGCTGAATGGCAAGCGGTAAAACAATTGTCGATTGTGGAGCGGCGGCCATCCCCGCCCGGCATCATCACAATGTGTTAGTAAACGCAGTTCTGCTGCTCGTGCTATCCGCCGGGGCGTTCCCCCAGACCCACACCACCGTCCGCCATTACAAGGAAGCGGTCGACGAGCAACCGCCGGAGATCGCGCAGGCCGAAGAGGCCATCCAGAAAAACGATTTCGCAGGCGCGGAGACGTTGCTAAAGAAGGCATTGGAGAAAGACCCCAACAATTATCAGGCTTGGTTCGATCTGGGGTTCGCGCTCAATGGCCTGAACCGCGCCGACGAATCGATCGCTGCGTATCGCAAATCGGTTGCCGCCAAGCCAGAGGTTTTCGAATCGAACCTCAACCTGGGATTAATGCTGGTCCGCGCCAACAATCCCGAGGCGGAGCAATTTCTGCGGGCGGCGACGACGCTCAAACCCACTGCGCACATCGAAGAGGGCCAAGCCCGCGCGTGGCTTGCGCTGGCTCACCTGCTGGAAGAGAAAAAACCGGAAGATGCATTCGAGGCTTACCGGAAGGCGTCAGAGCTGAGCCCAAAGGATCTCGAGCCGCATATTTCCGCAGGCTTGCTGCACGAGCGGCGGAAGGAATTCTCCGACGCCGAGGTCGAATATAAGCAAGCGCTGGCGGTTGATCCGCACTCGACAAGCCCGCAAAGCACGGAAGCGGCGATTGGGCTGACCAACATTTATATGAAGTCCGGACGCCTCGGAGACGCCGAACCGCTGCTGCGCCGGCTGGCCGCCGAGCGGCCCGAGGACGCCGGCATTCATCTTCAACTCGGTCGCGTGCTCGCCGCGCAGGACAAGAAGGACGATGCCATCGCGGAAATGCAGACGGCGCTGAAACTGGCCCCGGCCGACTCCGACGCGCAGCACGAACTGGCGGATCTTTTTGCCAGCGCGGGGAAAAACGATCTCGCCGAGGCTGCGTATCGCCCGCTGGTCGCCGCGCATCCGAATGACGCCGAGTTTCACCGCGGCCTGGGACAGGCGCTGCTGCGGCAGAAAAAGTTTCCGGAAGCGCAAAAGGAACTTCTGGCGGCGGTGCGATTGAAGCGGGATTGGCCCGAGGTCTACGTCGATTTGGCCTTCGCGGCGAGCGAGAACAAGAACTACGATCTCACGATCAGGGCGCTCAATGGGCGCACCCTGCTCAATGCGGAAATGCCGGCCGTCTGTTATTTTCTTCGCGCCTCCGCGTATGACCACTTGCGCGACTACAAACAGGCTGCCGTGGATTATCATCAGTTCCTGAATTCCGACAAAGGCAAGAATCCCGATCAGGAGTGGCAAGCGACTCACCGCCTGATCGCCATCGAGCCGAAGAAGCGTTGACCGCCATGCGCTGGCGAACCATTTCGTTCGGTCTGCTATGCATCGGCCTTGCCCTGTGCGCCGCCGCCAAGGATGCAACCATCGACGAACTTAAGGCGCGCTTTGAGAAGGCGCGCGCCGAAGACCGCGCGGAAATGGGCATACGGATCGCACAGCAACAACTTCACAATGCCGACAAGCTGTACGACGAGGGAAAAATCGCGGAGGCCCGCGCCGCTGTTGAAGACATCGTGACCTACTCCGAGAAAGCCCGCGACGCCGCCACGCAAACCCGGAAGCGCCTCAAGAATGTCGAGATCGAGGCGCGAAAGATGGCGGAGAAGCTGCGCGACATCAAACGCAACCTCGCCTACGAAGATCAGCTCCCAGTGAAAGAGGCCATCGATCGCCTCGAAGCCGTCCGCACGACCTTGCTCGATGAAATGTTTGCCAAGGACAACAAGAAGGAGAAGAAATAATGAGGAAGCGCGGCAAGCAGCGCTGGCGCACGGCGTTCGGCGTGGCGCTGCTGTTGGCGCTTTCGCTTCTTGCAGCTCAGGGCCAGCGCCGCCGCGATCCGCTGAATCCGCTGGAGATCGACCAACTTCGCGACGCCATGCTCGACCCCGACATTCGCTTAAAGCTCTACGTGAAGTTTTCCCGCGATCGCATGACTGTGCTGGAGCAAATGCGTAGCAATCCGAAGACGACCGAGCGCGGCCGACAGACCCACGACATGCTGGAAGATTTCTTAGCCGTCTACGACGAACTTAACGACAACATCGACATGTACGTCGGCCGCAAGGACGACATTCGCAAGCCGCTGAAAGCGATCATCGAGGCCGACACCGAATTCCAGGCGAAGCTACGGGCGCTGAAGAACTCCGCGAACAGCAATGCCGACGAAGAGAAGCAATATGAATTTCTGCTGACCGATGCGCTCGATACGGTAGACTCCAGCGCCGAGGACCACCGCAAGACCGTTGCCGAGGTTGAGGAATACATGAAACACCAGAAGAAGAAATAGAGCAAATGCGGCCGCGGCAGAGTTCTTTACCACAGAGGACACGGAGGTACACGGGGGAAAACCTAACGTCCCCTGTGCTCCTGTGCTTACTGTGATTCGCTTCTTGGCTTCCGGCGATCTTAAGCATGTTGGCCGTGCTAGTCTTCCTTCAACGTGACTCCCAAGCTTGCCGAAATTGTTCACGAAGCCTATCGCGAACTTCGCCCGCGGACGCCCGCGCCGGTTTTTCACGTTCGTTTCTATCCGTTCGTCTCCATCAACAACACGATTCGGCTGCGCGAGGGCGAGATTTATATTCGCCTGTCGGACCTTTTAGAAGGCTCGCCCGACGGCATACTGCACTCGATCCTGCACATTCTGCTCGCCAAGCTGTATCGCCAGCCGGTCGAGCGCGCGCACAGCGGCCGGTATCGGCGCTACATTGCCAGTCACGACGTGACCGCGAAAGCGCGGCTGGTGCGGCAGATGCGGGGACGCAAGCACATCCGCTCGGCGCGGGGACACCACTACCACCTGGAAGAAATCTTCGACGATCTCAACCGGCGCTTTTTTCACGGACTGCTCGGCCGCCCGCAACTTACCTGGAGCCAGAACCGTGCCCGCCGCAGCTTGGGCCACTACGACCCGGCGCACAACGCCATCGTCATCAGCCGCGTTTTCGACGATCCGCGGGTGCCGCGATATGCGGTCGAATACATCGTGTATCACGAGATGCTGCATTTGAAGCACCCGGTGAAACTGCGGGGGAGCCGGAGATGCGTGCACTCGAGAGAATTTTTGGACGAAGAGAAACTCTTTCCTGAGCTGGCGCCTGCTCAGAAGTTCTTGGGGATCATGTGAAGGCGGGAGAAACGCCGCCTCTCACTGCCGGCCCCGCTAAATGCCATTCAATGCACGCTTTCCCCGTGTGATGCAAATCACAGCCATCGGTGATTCCCTTCGTTGACCGCGGCCCGGTCCAAACCGTATCCTATTGATATTGAAATTGAAATTCATTTTCAATTAGAAACGGCACATCATTCATGCTCCCGGCACTCATCGTTACGGTCCGTGAAGGCGCTGAGGCGGCGCTCGTCGATCTCGAACGCGGGGAGACGGGAACGATCCAGCGCATCTCGCTGCCTGCGGCCGAGCAACAGTTTCTGATGCGCATCGGGTTTGTTCCGGGCGTGCAGGTGCGGTTCTCGCGGCGCGCGCCTCTGGGCGACCCTAGCGTGTATTCGGTGGACGGAACCGAGATTGCGTTGCGGGCGGAGACGGCGCGGCACATCATGGTTCAGCGAGATCTGGTTCAAAGAGATCTGGTTCAAAGAGATCTGGTGCAAAGAGATCTGGTGCAGCGAGATGTGGTGCAGCGAGGCGGGGTTGCGGCAGCGGGTGACTTGCCGTGAGCGCGATCCTGTCGAGCGGATGCTGCGATACTCCTTCGGGCCCCTTGCTCGCCATCGGCGAAAAAGATCCGACAGCCTCGGGTCGTGAAATCCGGACGGTGGCCCTGATCGGCCCGCCGAATTCAGGGAAGTCGACGCTCTTCAACCGCCTGACTCGCCTTCGCCAGAAGGTCGGCAATTACCCAGGCGTGACGGTGGAACAGCGAGTGGGCTTGCTGGCGGGCGGAGGGCACAAGATCCGGATCGTCGATTTGCCCGGCGTCTACAGTCTGACGCCTTATTCCGACGACGAACGCGTGGCGGTGGACGTGCTGACCGGCAAGATGGACGGGATGCCACGCCCGGATGCGGTTTTGCTGGTGCTGGATGTCACCCATCTCTCCCGCCACCTGGTCTTGGCCGCTCCGGTGATCGCTTTGGGGCTGCCCACGCTGGTGCTGCTGAACATGGCGGACGTGTTTGCCAAGGGCGGCGGGTCGCTCGACGTTCTGAAACTGGCCAAAGAGCTGGGAGCGCCGGTGGCCATGGTGAGCGCCACGCAGGAGACTGGGCTGGATGCGGTGAACCGATTCCTGCGACAGGAGCACAGTCAAGGTTTGCCTGCGTTACTTCCCGTTCTCCAGGACCTGCCGCAGTCGCGCAAGTGGGCCAGCCAGGTGGGACGGCGAATCGATTACCGGCAGCATCTTCCGAGCGCATGGAGCCGCCGGCTGGACGATGTATTCCTGCACAAGATTTGGGGGCCGGTTATTTTCTTGCTGGTGGTGGGCGCGGTCTTCCAAACCGTGTTTGGAATCGGCCAACCCATGAGCAATGCTTTTCAGGATCTGCTCACAAAACTGGGGCAGCAAGCGGCACCTTTTATTCCGGCCGGCCTTCTGCGCTCGCTTGTTCTGGACGGACTGTGGAAGGGCGTGAGTTCGGTGCTGGTGTTCTTACCGCAGATCCTGCTGTTGTTCTTTTTTATAGGACTGCTGGAAGATTCCGGCTATCTGGCGCGCGCGGCGCTGATCGCGGACCGGACGATGCGGGGCGTGGGACTGAATGGAAAGGCGTTCATTCCTCTGTTGTCGGCGTATGCCTGCGCGGTGCCGGCGATCATGGCGACGCGCACCATCGAAAACAAGCGGGACAGGATTGCGACGATCCTGATTGCGCCGTTCATGACCTGTTCGGCGCGGCTGCCCATCTACACCCTGCTGATTGCGGCCTTTATTCCCGATCGCCCGGTCATCGGCGTATTTCTGGGAGCGCGGGCGTGCGCCATGCTTTCGTTGTATGTGCTCGGATTTCTTGTGGCTATCGTGACGGCGAAACTGCTCAAGTCGTCGGTGCTGAAGTCGGCGGCGTCTCCCTTCGTATTGGAGCTTCCGGAGTACCGGACCCCGACCTGGCACTCGATTGGGCTTCGGTTGCTGGATCGCGGCAAGGTCTTTGTGCGGCAGGCGGGCACGGTCATTCTGGCGGTTTCTCTTCTGGTTTGGGTTTTGACGAACCTGCCATTGCACAACGGCCGCGTTCCGCTATTGGAGCACAGCGCGATCGCCTACCTTGGGCACGGGATTGAGCCGGTGATCCGTCCGCTGGGCTTCAATTGGAAAATCGGGGTCGGCCTGCTGACCTCGGTCATCGCGCGCGAGGTGATTGTCGGAACCCTGGGAACGATTTATGGGGTCGACCCGGCGACGCACTCGCTGACGCTGCAGAATGCGCTCCATCAAGATCTCACGTTTGCCGGGGCGATGGCGTTGCTGGTCTTCTTTGCGTTTGCCATGCAGTGCACGTCCACGCTGGCCGTGGTGCGACGGGAGACCAATAGCTGGAAATGGCCCGTGGTTCAGTTCGTCTACATGACGATGGTTGCGTATGTCGCCGCCTTGGTCGTCAATCAGGGTCTGTCGATGCTGGTCAAGTGAAGTACGGCTGTGGCATGGCGACGGGAGACGCGGCCGTTACTTCTTCCGCTCGTTACTTCTTCCCTTCTACTTCTTTCCAAAGAACTTCCCAAACCCCAGCCGCACCTGGACTGTATTCAGTCCGGGATTCAGCCTGGTCAACCCGGCATCCGAAATGTGCAGGTAGCGGACATCCACCGACCAGGTGTGCTCGCGGAAGAAATACATGCCGAACGCTGCGCCCGTGGTGAAGTTTACGGTTGAAATTCCCGCGGGCACTTCGTGGGTGGTAAACAGGGTGCCCCCGTTTAGCTCAAGGTACGGAGCGACGTGTCCGCGTGTGGCGAAAATCCATTTAAAACCGACCGGGTTCACTCCGCCGCCGAATGCCGTGTTGGCGCGCTGGAAGACGGCGAAGGCCGGCACGGCATCGACGGCAAGTTCGAAGCGTCCGTTGAGAAAACCGGGCAAGTGCGGATCGGTGAGGATCCATCCATAACGGACTCCGGCGTTCCATACGTTTGTGTCTTGCGTCCCTCCGGGAACCGAGTGGCCGCCGCTGGTCCACACTTCGACCTCGTGGCCGCCGTACTCGGGACGGTCGTTCTCGGGACGATCATTCTCTGGACGATCCTGGGCGACGGCCAGAGAAACAGCGAGAAAGGTCGTTAGAAAGAGTGTTAGATAGAGTGTCCGAGGAAAGAAGCTTGCGGCCCGAATGGAACGTTCCATAAGTTTGGTCGACAACATGTTGCGGCGGACAGCAGGTCCTTCGCTTCGCTCAGGATGACAATTCATAAGTGGTGTCGCCCGTGCACAAACTTTTCACCACGGACTCTCAAGGTCGAAACAGAACAATACGCGAAAACAACCCAACCGTGAACCGCAACCGAAATAAATAAGGGAGCTACAATCCCAGCCCGCCGTCCACGGCCAGCACCTGTCCGGTAATGAATTGCGGGGCTGCCGCGAAGAACAGCACGGCCGCGGCGATGTCCGCCGCCGTCCCGTTGCGGCGCATGGGGGTCTGCTTCGCCATTCTTTTCATGAATGACGCCGCCGATTTCTCTCCCAACTCGATCATTCCGGGAGCCACCGCATTCACGGCGATGTCGGGCGCCAGCGCCTTCGCCATCACTTTCGTCAGCATGTGCAACGCCGCTTTTGACGAGCAATAGTGCGCATGCGTCGCCCAGGGCCGCAGCCCGCCGAGCGAGCCCATATTGACGATGCGGCCCCTGCTTTTTCTCAAGTACGGCAGCGCCTCGCGCGACACCAGAAACGGGCCGCGGGTGTTTGAAGCAAAAATCGCATCCCACTGCGTCACCGTGATCTTCTCAAATTCGGCGGTCTCGTAATTCGCGGCGTTGTTCACCAGCACGTCGATGCCACCCAGTTCCCGCGCCACTTCTTTCACCATTTCCCGGACGTTCTTCTCATCGGTGACATCGCAGCGCGCGGCCAGCGCCTCGACGCCATGCGATGCCAACTCCGCAACTACCGCCCGCGCCTCACGCGCCGACTCGTGATACGTAATGGCCACGTTCGCGCCGTTTTCGGCCGCAGCCAGGGCGATCGCGCGGCCTAAGCGTTTCGCCGCTCCGGTCACCAGTACGGTCTTTCCCGAAAGAATCTGTCTACTTGCAGTCATCAAGAGATTCTACGCCCCCGCTTTTTTGATGCCTTAGGGAAACTCTGATTAAGTGTTGGCGGAAAGCATAAACCACAGGGTACACAGGGGTGCACGGGGGAAACCGCGCAGCGAAACTGTTACACTGCCTCGCATGACGCGGCCTCGGGAAGTCGTTGTCTATTCCCGCAAGGGGTGCCATCTGTCGTCAAGCTCCACAAGCGTGGCGGGTTTACGTGGCGCGAAGTGGACGTGGACTCCGACCCCGAAATCCGTCGCCTCTACACCGACGAAGTTCCCGTAGTCTTCATCGACGGCCGCAAAGCGTTCAAGTACCGCTTGGACGAGAAAGAATTCCTGCGCAAGTTGAGCGCCTGACATCCGCGAGTGGAGCGACGAGCGTCCTCGCGCGTCCACTTTGACTTTCAACTTCGGCACTCTCCCATTACAATCCCGACGATGCTTCGCACTCAACTCTACGCCGATCCCAGCGGGCGATTTGTGCACGATGTGGTCCTCGAAAGTTGCCGAAAGAACGGCGGCAAGACCGCCCTGATTGACACGTCCTGCAATCGACGTTTCACTTTCGCGGAATACGGCAGTTTGGTCGAATCCCTGGCCCGCGGGCTTATCTCAGCCGGACTTATTCCCGGCGACGTTATTGCGATCTTTCTCCCGAATTCGTGGGAATTCGCCATTACTTATCATGCGGCTACGCTGGCCGGAGGCATTCCCACTCTCCTCAATCCCTCGTACCGCGAGCGAGAGATTCGTTATCAACTGGAAAACTCCGGCGCCGTTTTTTTAATCACCGACGGCCCGCTGCTTGAAAACGTGAACCTGGCGGGACTGCCCGCGCTGAGGCGCGTATTCACGACGCGCCACGAGCATCCAGGCTGCAAAGATTTCGCCACTCTGCTGCGGCCCACGTCTGCCAGATTCCCGGAAGCCCGGCAAGCTTCGGAGGGAACTATCGCCGCGCTTCCCTACTCCAGCGGCACGACCGGACTGCCCAAGGGCGTCATGCTGTCGCACTACAATCTGGTCGCGAATGTCTACCAGATCGTCGGCCCTGGCGCCTCGCCGCTCGATGCCAGCGACACCATGCTCTGCTTCCTTCCGCTTTATCACATCTACGGTCTCACCGTCGCACTCACTCTTTGCCTGTCGGTCGGACTAACCCTGGTTTTGATGCCGCGTTTCGACGTGCAAAAGCTGTGCGCGCTACTGGTGAGCGAAGGCGTCACCATGATGCCGGTGGTGCCGCCCGCCATCAACGCTCTGTGCCAGGCAGCCGAGGCCGGCATTTTCCCCAAGAACCACAAACTCCGCTGGATCAAGTCCGGCGCGGCGCCGCTGGCTCCTGAACTTGCCCGCCGCATGACCGACCTCACCGGCATCCTGGTCAATCAGGGATACGGCATGACCGAAGCTTCACCGGTGACGCACGTAGGCTATTGCACGCCGCCGGAGATGAACCGCCCCGCATCCATCGGACAGCCGCTGGCGCTCACCGAATGCCGCATCGTCGATCTGGAGCGAAATGACGTGACGCCTGGCCAGCAAGGCGAACTCATCATGCGCGGACCGCAGATTATGCTCGGGTACTGGAAGGATCCGCAGGCCACCGGCGCCGTTCTGCGCGATGGCTGGTATTTCTCCGGAGACATCGTACGCTGCGACGCCGAGGGCTTTTACTACGTCCTCGACCGCAGCAAAGAAATGATCAAGTACAAAGGGTTCCCGGTCGCGCCCGCGGAAGTCGAGGCGCTCCTGCTCGAACATCCCGCCGTGCGCGATTGCGGGGTGGTCGCCAAGCCCGACGCCGTTGCCGGAGAAATCCCCTGCGCGTTTGTTGTCTTGCGGGAGGGGTTCACGCCGTCGGACACTTTAGATAAACAACTCCGGGACTTTGTGGCCGACCGGCTCGCTCATCACAAGAAGCCGCGCGAAATTCATTTTGTGGAAGTCGTCCCACGAACGCCCTCGGGAAAGATCCTGCGGCGGGAACTGCGGAAGACTTTCGCGTGATTGTGGAGCGACGGTTCTCCAAAGTGCTAAACTCGCTGTCGCATGCGGACGGACCTTCTGCCCCTTTGCGACCAGCACTATCGGACCATGGAGTCGGCGCTCGCTCCCTACAACGCCGACTATTCGATCGAATTCTTCCGCTGCAGCGACAAGTTCTGCCACCGTTGTTTCGGCGAGCGTATCGGTTACAACACGCCCAAGCGCGGAGACGCGCCCGTCCTGACTCCCAACCAGCCAACCTGCGATCGCCACGGGCGACCCATGTTCATCATCAGCATCGATCGCCAGCGCAATCATCTAACCTACGCGTGTCCTGAACCAGATTGCGGAGAGAGAGTGGTTCGGACCTGAATCGTGTGCTGTAAACTCTTGTGCGCAAACGCTGCCGGCACACCTGCTGATTACTCTCCCGCCAGCCACGCGAACTGCGCCGAGGTCAGCGGCACCACGCTCAAGCGGCCTTGCCGCACCAGCGGAGAGTCTGCGAACAACTTGTGCGCTTTAATCTCCGCTAGCGTCTTCGGCTTCGCGATTGGTTTTCCGGCCTTGATCTTCACCTGCGGGACGCGAGGATCGCTGGCATCGACCGTCACCACCGAGGCCGTTCCCACCGCGCTCTTCTCGTCGCCGGTGTGGTAGATGATTAGGCGCTCTCCGGGCTTCATTTCGCGCAGATGCTTCACTGCGGCGGGATTGGTCACGCCATCCCAGACCGTCGTTTTGTCGCGCTCGAGGTTGGCAAAGGAATAGACCGTCGGTTCCGTTTTCAGAAGGTAGTCCATGGGGAGGTATTGTAAACAGAAAGACGCTGGCAGCGGAAGAAAGTCGCATCGCGACGCAGGAGGAGCGCTGGCGGCAAGAGTTTCCTTCGGGACGCGATTGGTTCCTGTTACCCCAGACACTTCCCTTCCGCGCCGGTTTCGCGAACAATGAAGGCACTCCGTGACGAAAGCCTCCATCAACCCGGGCGGCGCGACCATGGCCAGGATCTCGTCGGCCAAAGTGACTATGGCCAAGGCCATCGAGCGCTACTTCAATGTGTCGCTGTATCTGCTCGTGCTCACCGGCTTCGCCACACTGGCTTCGACGGGAGGGCTGGATTTGCCGGCTGAGATTCTGGTGGGGCTGGCGTTGGCCATCCGCGGATACCAGCTATTGACGCGGCACGAGTTTGTGATTCCAGAGCGCTGGACCACGATCCTTACGCTGATCTACATCTTCATCTATTTCGCCGATTACCTGTTTGTGTCGCACGGATTTCTTGCCGCCAGCGTCCACCTGGTGCTGTTCGCGATGGTGGTGCGGCTGTTCTCGTTGCAGCGGACGCGCGACCACTACATGCTTGCGGTGCTTTCGTTTCTGATGGTGCTGGCGGCGGCGGTGCTCACGGTTGGCAGCCTGTTCCTGTTCTCGTTTGCGTTCTTTCTGCTGGTGGCGGTCATCACCTTTGTGCTGATGGAAATGCGCCACTCGGTTGCCGGCGAACCCACGCACGCGCAGGATCCTCGCCTTACGGATCGGCCGGGCGTCGCGCCCTACCGCCGCATGGCGTATGGACTGCTGGCGGTCGCGCCCGTGCTGATGCTGATGATCCTGGCCGGGAGCTTTCTGATCTTCTTCCTTCTACCCCGCGTCTCGTCGCGTTTCCTGACCGCCTATACTCCGACCAGCGACGTGGCCACCGGTTTCAGCGACCACGTGCAACTGGGGCGCATCGGCCAGATTCAGCAATCCAATGCCGTCGTCATGCACATCGAGATCCAGAACGATTTGCAGGGCGCTTACGACTTGAAATGGCGCGGGATTGCGTTGAGCACTTTCGATGGGCGAACCTGGACGAATTCCTTCGACCAGACTCAACTGCGGCCGGCTGGAGATGGAAGCTATCGGCTGGCGCCTTTGAATGGCCGGAATGGCGTATCGACGGTGGCGGGGCGATCCATTCGCTATCGCGTTTTGATGGAGCCGCTCGGAACCAACGTGTTCTTTCTGGCGGAAAAACCGCAGCGCCTGATCGGGAATTTCCGGCAAGTGACGATGGACTCCGGGGGCGCGGTCTATGATCTTGATGCCGACCACCCCATCAACCGCTACGAAGCCGAGTCGCAACTAGCCCAACCCGACAGCGAGGAACTGCGCCTGGCGCCGAATTTCTCCCCTGGCGGGAGGAACACCGAGATCTATCTAAGGCTGCCGCCGCTCGACGCTCGCATTCCGAAGCTGGCAGAGCAAATCACCGTGGACTCCCCCAGCAACTATGACAAGGCGGTCGCGGTGGAACAGTATCTCTCCACCCATTTCGGATACACGCTGGAAATGTCTCGCAGTCTGCCGGCGGACCCGCTGGCCAATTTTCTGTTCGAGAGGAAAAAGGGGCACTGCGAATATTTCGCCAGTTCGATGGCGGTCATGCTGCGCACCCTGGGGATTCCGTCGCGCATCGTGACCGGGTTCCGGGGAGGTGAGTTCAACGACCTCACGGGCCAGTACGTGGTACGCGCCAGCGACGCCCATTCCTGGGTGGAGGCGTACTTTCCAGGGTCGGGTTGGGTCAGCTTCGATCCCACTCCCGCGGGGAGTCTGCCGGCGCGAAACGGCTGGTCGCGGATGCAACTCTATCTCGACGCCGCTGCGTCGTTTTGGCGGGAATGGATTATCAACTACGACGCCAGCCATCAGCGCGCCCTGGGAAAGGATGCGACCACCAACAGCCGGCATTTTCTGGATGAGGCTCGCCGCTGGATCGAACTGCAGCATCTTGCCCTGTTGCGATCGGCAAGGCGGGCGCATGCACACTTCACCACTTTTCCTGTGCGATCGCTGGGCGGGATTGCGGCGGTCGCAGTTCTTCTGATCGCACTGCTGAATCTGGGCCGGCTGATCGGCGGTCTGCGCGCGCGGGCACTGCGGGCGCATCCGGAGCGTGCCCCGCGGGAATCGGCCGCGCTTTGGTATGACCGGATGGTGGACCGCATGGCACGGCGGGGATGGCGCAAGTTGCCGTCGCAAACGCCGCTCGATTTCGTTGCCGCCATTCAGGAAGCGGAACTACAGAACAAGGTAGACCGTTTCACGCGGGCTTACGAATCCGCGCGCTTTGGCAAGTCGGTGGACGATGCCCAGAACCTGCCTGGGCTCTTCAGGGAGATCACCACAGCGGAAACTGGCGATTCCAGAAAAACGCCGGACCGCGCCGCCGCAAGTTAGAAGCGGTGCATCACGCCGGCGCCTACGTAGAAGTTATGCTGACGGCTGGCGTTGGTCGTCACGTCATAATCCGGAAGGCCGGAGTAAAAATCGCGGGCTTCGAAGCGGGCGCCCCACTTCGACCAGAACCAAACATCCAAGCCCGCACCGAACTGGATGACGCCGGTATTGGTGCCGGTTGACCCAGGATTGGGATTATAGAAATTGAGCTGGGAAGACTCCCGGAAACGACCGTAGCCTCCACCGACGCTCACCCACGGGCTCACCGAGTCCCGGTAAAAAATGTTCACCCGCGCGGATGGCGTTACGAACAGCGCTCCAATGTCGTGGGGGATCTGGTTCTGGTAGGTGTTCAGATCCATCTTCGGATAAATCGCGACTGGTAATTCCGCAAACACCCCGAAAATCCCGCGTGTCTTCAGCCGCCGGGCGTAGTTGAATTCGAAGCTCGCCGGGTTGCCGAAATGAATCCGGGGATCGAGGGAGCTGGAATCATTTTCGATGGTCTGCGTGCTGACAAAAGTTCGTCCCGCAGTGGCGGAAAGCTGATTGACCAGCCACAAACCGCTAAAGTCTTGCGCAGCCGCGCTGCAAAACAAAATCAAAACCAGCACAAAAAAAATGGCAAGCCGTTGAGCCGACATCTCTCCTCCGGAGGTAGTGAAGGACATAGTTTAATTTCAATAAGATTAGCACGGGTCCGCGGAATCGGCTTAGACATGGGGTGCCCTCCTCGATATCTGGGTTCCGGCAGGCGGCGGGCGCGGATGCCACTCCGTGGAATGCTAGAATTAAGCAGATTCTGTTCCTGCTGATCGTCATCGTCCCAGTGGCCCTTAGAAAACCCACATCCGCGACTTCCGGGCCAACTGCCCCGGCCAAGGTAGGCTTTGTGAGCCTCGGCTGCCCCAAGAACCTCGTCGATAGCGAGGTGATGATGGGCATGCTGGCGCAGGCCGGGGCCGAACTCACTCCCAACGCGGAGAACGCCGACGTCATTGTCGTGAACACCTGCTCGTTTATCGCCAGTGCGCAGCAGGAATCGATCGACACGATCCTTGAAATGGCGCGCCACAAGACCGGGGGCAAAGCAAAAAGACTGGTCGTCGCCGGGTGCCTGGTGGAACGTTTTCACGACGAGATCCGCAAGAACATTCCGGAAGTGGACGCGGTCGTTGGCACGGGAGAATTGGACAAGATTCTGGCCGCTGCCGGAGTCGCGACAGCGCCGCGCGCGCCCAGTCCGTTCAACATTTTGAATAGCGGCGCGCCGACCTCGCGGCCCGAGGGCGATCATCGCCGCGGGCAAGGCCGCTTCGCCCGCGATTCCTGGGATGGCGCCGTGGCCGATCTCCCCAACTACCTGTACGACGATCACACGCCGCGCATCCTGACCACGCTCCGATCGTCGGCGTACATCAAGATCGCCGAAGGCTGCGATCATCCGTGCAGCTTCTGCATTATTCCCCAACTGCGGGGACAATTTCGCTCGCGCCGTTTCGAATCCGTCATCGCGGAAGCGGAGAAGTTGGCGCAATCCGGCGTGCGCGAGATTACGCTGATCGGACAGGACACTACCTGCTACGGCGAAGACCTGGGCCTGAAAGACGGCCTGGCCGTGCTGCTCGAAAAGTTAGCAGGCGTCGACGGCCTGCGTTGGGTTCGCTTCCTCTACGCCTATCCCAACAAAATTACGAAGCGGCTGCTGGAGACCATCGCCGCCCACGACAATATTTGTTCGTACATGGACGTGCCCCTGCAGCATGCGTCGCCGACGGTCCTGAAGCGCATGAAGCGTGGAGGCGGGAGCGATGTGTTCCTGCGCTCCATCGAGAAAATGCGCCGCATCATTCCCGGCGTCACGTTGCGGACGTCCTTTATTGTGGGCTTCCCCGGCGAAACCGAAAAGGAATTCGAAGAGCTGTGCGACTTCGTGAAAGAGGCGGAGCTCGACTGGATGGGAGCTTTCGGGTATTCCGACCAGGAAGGCGCGGGCGCATTCGATCAGGACAAGAAACTTTCCGCGCGAGAAATTGAAAGCCGTCGCAAGTCGCTGATGTCGATCCAAAAGAGGATCAGCCGCGCCAAAAAGAAAACGCTGATCGGACAAGAGTTCGATCTGTTGCTCGAAGGCGCTTCCACCGAGTCCGACCTGCTGCTCGAAGGCCGCACCGCGATGCACGCGCCAGAAATCGACGGCAAGGTTTTCGTGAACGATTACCCCGAAGGAAGTGAACCCAAAGAGGGGGAGTTCTACCGCTGCCGCATCACAGCCGCCCACGATTATGATTTGGTGGCGGAGATCGTCTGAGGTCGGAGGTGAGAGGTAAGATTGCAGAGGTGAAAACCAGTTAGCGCAGACGTTCTTCACCTCTGCAATCTGACCTCTCACCTCTGCAATTTATTATGCCCCGTAAAAGCACCATCAAGCTCCGCTGCCCCATCTGCAAGAAGGCGACCAAGGCCACCGACCCCGACTTCCCTTTCTGTAGCGACCATTGTCGCCAAATCGACCTGGGCAAGTGGGCCAGTGGCGGATACGTGATTTCATCGCCGGTGACCGACGCCGAGGAAGCGGTGAGGCAAGACATTCCCGATGAGGACGGGGACTGATGAATCCTGTGCCCGCCGACACACGTGCGCCGCTGTGGGCCACACTGGCTGCAACTTTTTTCGGCGCAGGACGCCTGAAGCCCGGGCCCGGCACCTGTGGATCGCTTGCCACGGTCATCGTCTGGGCGTTGGCCAGCTCCCGGATTCCGCCAGCAAGCCGCACCTGGGCAACCATCGTTGCCGCCGCAGCCGTGACCCTCATCGGCATCCCCGCCGCCACGAGAGTAGCCCGCGCCTACGGCTCGAAAGATCCGCAATTCGTCGTCATCGATGAAGTCGCCGGCCAACTTGTCTCGCTCATCGCCGTTCCTCTCGCGTGGAAAACATTTCTCGCGGGTTTTATACTCTTCCGTGTGTTCGATATTTGGAAGCCGTTTCCCATCCGGCGACTGGAGCGACTGCCCGAAGGCACCGGCATTGTGGTGGACGACCTGGGAGCGGGACTTTATGCGTTCGCCGTGATGCATCTTCTGCTGCACTTCGGTGTTCTAATGAAGTAGCGATGTGGAAGCATCGAGTTCCTACCGGAATACATTCATGAGCCTCTCCGACCGTCTAATGGGCAAGAAGAACGTCAACGGCAAGCCGCACATCGAAGCGGTGGTGCCCAATTTCGCGCTGCCGGGAAGCGAGGTGCGGATCGTCGGGAAGAGTCTGCGTCCGCACGAACTACGCCGGCCCAGCGTGCGCTTCGGCGAGGTGGAAGGCTCGGTGCTGATCAGCGCCGACGAATTCGTGATCGCCCGCGTGCCCGACACAGCGGCGTCGGGGCCAGTCGTGGTAAGTACGAACGGCGTTGGTGGCGATGGCCACGTCAGCAACGCTCATTCCATCGAAGTTGCGGTTCCGGTTGCCGACAATCTTCATCCGGTTACCAATCCCGCGGTGGATCGGCAAGGCAACCTCTATGTGACGTTTTCCGGATCGCGCGGACAAAAAGTTCCCGTATCGATTTTCAAGATCGACGCCGACCACAACGTCAAGCCGTTTCTCAGCGATCTGATGAACGCCACCGCGATTGCCTTCGACCGCGAGGGTCAGATGTACGTTTCGTCGCGCCACGACGAAGCCGTCTACAAAGTCGCGCCCGACGGCACCATGTCTACCTACGCCGAAGGCATGGGGATCGCCACCGGAATCGCCTTCGATCGCGACGAGAATCTTTATGTCGGCGACCGCAGCGGAACCATCTTCAAGATTGCCCGCGACCGCCAGATTTTCGTCTTCGCCACGCTCGAACCGAGTGTTTCCGCGTACCACATCGCCTTCGGACCCCACGGCGATATGTTCGTCACCGCGCCCAGCACAGGCTTCGACTGCGTCTACAAAGTCGACCCTCACGGAACTGTCTCAGTCTTTTACGGGGGTCTGGGACGTCCGCAAGGCCTGGCCCTCGATGTCGAGGGCAACGTTTACGTCGCCGCTTCGCTCGCCGGACAGCGCGGCATCGTGAAGATTACTCCGCAGGGTAAAGCCAACCTGGAAGTCGCCGGCCAAGGGCTGGTCGGCCTGGCGTTCGCTCCCGGCAAGTCGGCGATCCTGGCGACCAACAGCGCCGTGCATCATATTTCGTGGAATATTCAGGGCCTGCCGCTGCCGCCGGAATGATCGCCGGCGAGTTCAGTTGCTGCCAACCTTGGCCGCAGCTGCATAGCCACGCGAAAACAGGCTTCCTGAGTGTTCTTGCAACTCCTCGATCCACTCCTGAATTCTCTGGCCGGCAACCGGAGACAACGGAAAGAACTCAAGTCCAGACCTGGCATCACAGCTGTGGCGGACCGTCGCCAGCATCTCGACCGCCTCGCCTCGCAATGGCAAGTCGATCACAACCGTTTCGCCAACGCGCGGCGCGCCACAGATCAGCGCCGACATTCCTCGCGAGCTGATATCAAGAGTTATACCGCGCGTCACCACCGGCCCAAAGCGCAAGAAGCGTTGCAGCGTAAATGGAATGCTCGCCGCATGGCGAACGTCTCGTCTCCGCATGCGATACGTCCCGGAAGGCGTGGGCGCCTGGCGGCTGTCGACATAGATGCCGTTGTACATTTCGCTCTCCTCGCATGATCCAGCCGCCATCATTCTCCGCCCATTAGGATGGCGGCGGTCCTCCCCATCCCCATCCGGTGTGCAAGCACGCGCGAATCACTCCCAGCAATTCCTCGTTGTCCGCCGGTTTCTGGAAGAACGCAACCGCGCCCGACTCCAGCGTCCGTTTCTCATTGGTGTCCGGATCGCGCGCCGTGAGCACAATCACCGGAATCACCGAGAGCGCGGGATACTGCTGCAAGTTCTTGAGCACCGCATATCCATCCCCCGCCGGCAGGCCCAGATCCAGAATGATCAGGTGCGGTTTTTCTTTCTGCGCCATGGCAATCGCCGAATAACCGTCGCAAACATTGATGGTCTCGAAATGATTGGCCCGCAGACGCAAACTCAGCGCCTGTCTGAGATCGGGATCGTCGTCCACCACCATAATCTTCGCTCGATTCAAGCATTGCTCGTCGCGCGGCACGTCAGTACGCATTTTGCCCGTTCTCCTTTTCCGTGAATTGTGGTGTGCTGCCCAGTCCTTGCTGAATCATTCCCGTGACAAAATCGGCCACACCCCAAACTTGTTGCTCCAAGGTTCTAGCGTCGGCGGCGTCCTGTGTTCCCGGGATCGGCTCCGCCGTGATCTGCAACGTTCCGCTCGCCTTTACCTTCGGCATCGCCTCAAGTTGCCCGCGAATGCGGTCCATCATGATCTTGACTCGCTCCATATCGGTTGAGGCCACCACATACAATGTTTCCGTTGCGCCATCGGTTTCCATCGGCGGAAGGACCAGGTCCTTGTCCACATAAATGCAGCGCCGCACACACTCCAGCGAACGATCGCAGATTTCTTTCCAGCTTCCGCGCAACGCCTTCGAAAGCGGCGTCAGTTCCACCCGCACCAGCACAATGTCTTTTCGCAGACGCCCATGGTGTGTGATTACGGGAGCGAGAAGTTTGGCCAGCGAATACAGCGGCAGCGTGAACGAGAAGGTGCTGCCACATCCCGCGTCGCTCGCCACCCACATTCTTCCGCCATGCCGAGCTACGATTTCTCTCGCAATGTAGAGCCCCAGCCCCAACCCATTCCTGTTCCCGTCCACCGCCAGCGGGTCCTGATAGAGGCGATCGAAAACCTGTGACAGGGAGTCTTGCGGAATGCCGCGCCCGCTGTCGCTCACCGAAACATAGACCGAACTGGGGTCCGTTTCCACCAGCGAGCCCGTTACCACCACCCAGCCGTTTGCCGGTGTGAACTTGATGGCGTTGTCCAGCAAATTGATCAGAACTTCCAGCGTGCGATCCGGGTCCGCATAAACTAGCGGAATCTCCGGATCCAGCTTGCATTCGAGAACGATATGTTTTCCCGCGGCGTTTGGGCTCATCATCCCCACTGCCTGCCGCACCAGTTCGCCCATATCGACGCAGCGCGGCTCCACCCGCAACTTCCCGCTGTCCGCCCGCGTGGCTTCCAGCAGGTCGCGGATCATCGCGTGCAATTGATTGGTGCTTCGCAGCACCGACTTCAAGTGGTCGTTCTGGTCCGGCGCCAGTGGGCCCGCGAGTCCATCGAGAAGCAAAGTCACGTACTGGTGTATGCACGTCAACGGCGTGCGCAATTCATGCGAAACGTGCGAAAGAAAGCGGTCTTTGAATTCCAGCTGTTGTTTGCGGTTCGCCTCCGCGGCCAGCACCAACGCCTGCCGCTCCATCGCATATTGAATCGAACGATCCAGATGCCCGCAACCAACGCAGTGCACATTTCCTCTCACAATGTAATCCTGGGCTCCTTGCCGCACGGCTTTGATCGCGAGTTCCTCGTCGTCCTGACTGGAATAGACCACGATCGGCACATTCGGAGCCTTCTGCTTGATGCGGCGGATCGTCTCGGCCCCACGGCTGTCCGAAACGTTCGGGTCCAGCAGCACCAGAGATGGCGTTTCCACTTCCAGTGACGCCAGCGCGTCCGACAACCGCGTGACGCAGTTAATGTGAAACTTGACCTTGCTTTCCAGCAGCCGCAACCGTACCAGGTCCGCGTCTCCGGATTTGTCCGCAACAAACAAAACACTGGCTGTATCCTGTTCCCTCATTCGTTGTTCTGTCCTCTCAAGATGCACAGAATCCGAGGAGAACTTCACCAATTGATCGCCGCTCATTCATCCCACCGCCGTTCCCACTCGTCGAAGCGCATCGTGAAGTACATCACGTCTCGCTGTGATCTGCGCATGAACTCACCTATCGGCGACCCAGCGACCACCTTTAGACTTGAAAGACAAGCCAGGACCCGCAAAAGGACAGGTGGGATCCTTCCATCCGGCCATGACCGGATAGATGTATTCGAGAAAGTGCTGGAGTGATGGTTACGAAAAGAAAGACCTTAGAACACGCTCAGTGGCATCTGCTCATGCAGGGGCGCGCAATCTCTACTTTCTGTAAACGGTGGGCTGCGGACCCTTTTCGAGCGCCTCGCGGTCCCAAATCATGCCTTCGCGGGTGAAACTTGCGAGTTCGAAATCCTGGGTGAGTTCGAGCGCATCGGTGGGGCAGGCATCTTCGCAAAGGCCGCAGAACATGCAGCGGCTCAGGTCGTAGGTAAAGTTGGTGAGCTCTTTGCGGCGAGTTTTCTCGTTGCGTTCGCTAGTGACGACGATCAGGTTTTCCGGACAAGCCAGCGCGCACAAGTCGCAGGAGATGCAAAGGGTTTCGTCGGTGTCAGGGTTGACGTTCAGCCGCGGCGCGCCGCGATAGCGCTCGGCGACTTGCGGCCGCTCCAGCGGGTACTGCTCGGTATAAATTTCCTTGGGGTCTTGATACCGGAACGTGACGCCCAGTCCCTGGATCAGATCCACCAGGAACACTTTCCGCAAGATTTCGGTCATTCCCATAACGCGATTAGCATACCACTGACGGGAAGCGGAGGGTGTGAGAGGAATCACAGAAGTTTCGGGCGAGGAGACGGGATTGCCCCGTCCCCTTGCCGCGAGAGGTTTAGCTACTGATTGACCTTTTGCGCGATCGAGGTATAGGTGGCCGCAAGATAATTGGCGTCTCCGGCATATTTTACCCAAACCACATGGGAGCCCACGGGGATGGATGAGGTGGTGAACTGCGCCGTGCCACCCTTAAGGGTTGCCGATCCGACGACCTGCCCGCTCACCTCAAATTCGACGATCTCACCATCCGGCGGCGGTCCCGCGATCGAGGCCACAGTGGCCGTAAACGTTACCGGCTGTCCCAGCACAGAAGGGTTGGCCGACGAAGCGATCGTCGCGTCCATCTTCGGCACCAAGAGATAGCCGCCCCGATTGGTCGCGATGGCGACCACTCCGAAGTCGTTTACCTGCGCGGAATAAGTCTGTTCATTGGGACCAAGACCGGCCAGGACGGTGAAGTCCTGCATACCGGCCGATGCCGTCCACAAGAAACAATGCAGAAGTCCTGTCCCATTATTTGTCAGGGAGGTTCCGACGACCCACCCTTTATTGTTGATGCTGAGTGCGGAGCTTTCCGCGCCACCCAGAGTGCCCAGGTCTTGCATGCCTCCGTTTGCGGTCCAGGAGAAAGCGTGGCGGTATCCTTTGGCGACCGGCGATTGTCCCACCACCGTCCCCGAATTGTTGATGGCAAGTGCGAGAGTGCCGACCGGGCCCAGATTCTGGAGACCCGCCTCTTGCGTCCAGAGGAAACCAATCGTGCTCTGGCTGCCGTTGGGATAATAGTAGCCAACCACCTGGTTGGTGGAATCGATAGCGACTGCCGTGGCGCCGCCGATGCTGGTGAGATCGGGGGTCAGATCCTGGGTTCCACCGGCCTCGGTCCAGAGAAATGCATGTTGCGCATTAGTCGCGGTGTAGGAAAGGCCGACGACCGCGCCCGCATCGTTAATTCCGCTCGCCGCGCTCAAAGGCCCACCCAGGGAAGGCAGCCACTGCACCCCCCCCGCCGACTGCCAAACAAAACCCTGAACTTTCTTGGTATTGGCGGGGTTGCCCGCGCCCACGACGACCCCAACATTGTTGATGCCCGATCCGCTGCCGTCGGTCGTATTCAGAGCGATGATCTGTCCGCCGCTGAGTCGGCTCCAGATCGAAGTTTCATGGGTGCCGCTGCTGCTGGTGTTGAGCACCACCTGGCCTTCGTTATTGATGCCTATCAAAGAATTCGGACTGGAGCCTGGCACCTTCACCGAAGTGAATACCTTCTGCGCGAGCGCGAAGCCCGAAAGCGACACCGCGAATGCCGCAACCACCGCCATCTTTTTCATGTTTTCCATCGTGATCCGTCCTCCTCTGAGGAAGTTCAACTCGAATGCTGAAATCGGAACTTTTCGGGGTATCGGGCTTTGTCAACCTGAGAAGTGCAAACCTCGTGCCATTTTGGAGCTGGCGCGAAGATTCAAGGAAAAACGCCAACTATAGGCAAACTCGGTGCTTATAGCAGCAGGTACGTGCGGCAGCCTTGCCAGCACCCACCGGGGCGCAGAATTGCGGACATCCAGTGAGAACAAGATTTCCCACACGAAAGAGCCATCCGCCGCTAGAATAGGGCGCGCAACGAGCTTTCGCGGCAACCGCCGCTGGTGACATACAACTGCCTCCCGCCGACAAACTTTCCGCCAAGGATCCTTCTAGCGACGAGCTTTGGATGGTCGAGGCCCTCGGCTGCGCCCAGCGTGCGCTCGATGCCGGAGAAGTACCCGTGGGAGCGGTGGTCGTATGCGCGGGACGCATCGTGGGACGAGGATGGAATCGCAATCTCACCGACAACGACCCCGCCGCGCATGCGGAAATCGTGGCGCTGCGCGAGGCGGGACGAAACGTCGGAAATCACCGGCTCGGCGACTGCGAACTGTTTGCTACAATTGAGCCGTGCGCCATGTGCGCGGGAGCTGCGGTGCATGCTCGCGTCCGCCGTCTGGTATATGGCGCCGACGATCCAAAGGCGGGTGCAGTCCATTCGGTTTTGGAGGTAGTAAATCACCCCAGCCTGAATCATCGGATGGAAGTAACAAGCGGGGTATTGGCAGGCCGTTCCGCGGAAATGCTGCAAGAATTCTTTAGAAAGCGTCGTTAGCTTTTCGCGGTTCGCGATCAGCGCACTGCTTCAAGAGTTCTGACTGGCAACTGGGTACTGGCTACTGGCAACTGATCTTCCGGAGAGGTGCGTGAGTGGTTGAAACGATCCGCCTCGAAAGCGGACATACCTTAACGGGTATCGTGGGTTCAAATCCCACCCTCTCCGCCATATTTTAGTCTGCCGCTGGTGAATCCCCTTTGATCGACGATCTTGCCCGGCAAGTGTCTGCTACGGAGGGCCAATCTCTTGGCTCTCCCCAGAGGGGTGGTTCACAGATTCCCCTGCCTCAACACTTCAAGCTTACGACCTCAACACTTCAAGCCTACGAGGTGACCGTGAGCTTGACGGTGGTCGTATGACTCAGGCTCCCATACTTGCCGGTGATGGTGATCGTCGACTTCCCGGCCGCTGCTGAGCCGCTCACCTTGAGCGTCAAGGTGCTGGTGGATGTCGCCGGATTGGTGTTGAACGACGCCGTTACTCCGCTCGGCAGTCCACTGGCGCTCAGCGTGACCTCCTGATCGAAGCCGGCCGTCGGTTTGATGGTGATCGTACTGGTTCCGCTGCTCCCTTGCGCGACCTTCAAGGTCTTCGGTGATGCCGCAAGAGTAAAGTTGCCCGACGCATCCACCGTTAACGTGAGCGTGGTAGTTGCGCTCAGGCTGCCGGACGTTCCCGTGACGGTTACTGTCACCTTCCCAACCTTCGCCGCGCTACTCGCGGTCAGGGTCAAAACGCTGGACGAAGTTGCCGGATTCGGAGTGAAGGAAGCGGTTACGTCCTTGGGTAGTCCCGAAGCTGCCAGCGTTACGTTGCCCGAAAATCCATGCACCGGAGTGATGGTGATCGTACTCGTGCCGCTGGCTCCGCCTTTGGCGATGGCGACCGCGTTCGGCGAGGCGGAGAGCGAGAAATTTGGCCCCACGGACGTAAGTGCATTGATCAGAGCGCTTCCGTTCGGACTGCCCCAGCCGGTCGACAAATCGTAGCCGACGGCGCATCCGTAGGCGGTGTTGCCTCCAGTGAGGCAGTCGTGAAAGTCGGTGTCATAGCTTGAGCCTCCACCAATCGTATAAAGCGCCGGGTTGATGAAACCGAGCGTCTTGGTTGCTCCGTTAGAGAGGTACTGTTCGTTGGCGAGAGCCAGATAGCCGGCCCACATGGGCGTGGCAAAGCTGGTTCCACCGTATTCATTAGCTGTACACGTGGTCTGGTCGGCGCAAACGTAAAAGTCAGTGTTGGCTTCGGCCGCAACATCGGGGCCATTGCGATAGGTTTGGGAACATTCGGGGCAGCCGGCGGCTGCGGTTACCTGCCACGACGGAATCGCGAAGTCGTCCGGGCTGATACCGCCGCCCGAGTCAGACCAACCGGTTTCCGAGGCCCAGGGACCAGCCGCTCCGGTCGTTTCCAAGTCGGTTCCTCCGACCGAGGTCACATACACACTATCCGACGGCCAAACAAATTCAGCGTGCGCCCAACTCCCGTCGTCACCGGCCGCGGCAAAGAAATTCTGGCCCTGCGCCGCGAACTCCGTGAAGTAGACATCGTCAGTCGAGGGGTCCGCGGGTTTCCACGCCCACGAGCAGCTCAATTGCGCATTCAGCGGACTGGCTGTGGCCATCGCGTTCAAAATGCCGGAATCGTCGAGGGTTTGCCCCGATAAGGCGCCAGTTCCGATGTACATCACCAGGCTGGACAAGCCCGGCGCCATGCCGAGCGCCTGCGTCATGTCTAAGGTCTGTTCGGTATCGTCGCAGGTGGGTTCCTTGCAACTTGTGCTCTGGGTGTCGACGGACTTGAGCGTGATGGGTACGCTGTTAGTTTGACCGGCGTTCTTATAGTAGGTCTTCAGGTCAGTCAGATCGGTGCCAATGAACTCAAACAAGCCCAGCGACTGGCCAGCGCCGGTGAGGGCTGTTTTACCGTAGTACGCCGCCCTCATGTCGCTGCCCAGGAATGAGCCGGAGGGGCCGGAGCCGGTGGTGGCGTTGGACTTCACCTTAGACTTCGCGCTTGCGTCGATCCGATGATAGGCGGGCTTCGGGGTCGAGTAATTGTCCAGGCCCGTGATGTGCCACAACTGGAATGGCAGGTCCACAGTGGGCTCCCGGTCGGGAGCGAAGAAAGTGCGGTTTTCCGTCGGATGCTGGTAGACGCCCATGATCAGATGGAAGGCTTGTTCAATGCTCGCCACCGACCCAGTTACATCCAGGTTCATGCGATTGCGGGAAGTGCCAACCACGGTAAAACCGTTCGCTTCCGCGAAGTGGATCACGGAGTCATAATCCTGCTGGCTGGGACCAAACCTGGCGGTGAACTCTTCCACCGTGAGGAACTTGCGATACGACGCGCTGTGGGGATCGTAGAGTTCCTTCAGCAAGTTCTCTAACTCGGCCTGGTTGCGGTGCGGCAGCACAAGAACAAGGCGCATGGACTGCGTTGCCGGGAGACGCTCGACGAACTGAGCTTCTCCATTGAGAACCGCCTCCCGCACATGACGAGTGGACGGAGTCTGCGACTGCCCCTGAGCCTGCGCAGCGGAAACGAGCATGGAAACAGATGCCAGAACGGCCAGTAGACAGCCAGCGAGAAACCCGTCACGACGCATGAGAAACCTTTCAGGGGGGAGATCCAAGAACAACCAATCCATTACCAACCCAGAGCGGGTGAAATCACGCTTGGCCATCGCGCTGCGTGATTCATTGAGTATGCGCAGCAATTTGTCGCCCTGTCAATCTGCAAATAATTGCAGTCGCAAGCTGGGGGCTGGCTCAATGAACCGGGTCGGGCGGCCCCAGAGTCATGGGTTCGCGATCACCTCAAAAGAATTGCTGCCTTAAAGGCTGAGCTTCCTAATGAGCTGTGCTTGCCGCACGCGGCGGCGCATTCTTCACGTATTTATCGAACCAGCGCAGCATCTCGTAGACCAGCTGCTCGTTCGACTCCATTGCCGTGTACCAGTGCGGCTCGTGCGGAAGCACCACCAGACGAGTGGTGCCACCGTTGCCTCGAATGGCTTCGTAGAGCTTGTTCGCTTGCAGGGGCGTCGTACCGGGATTCGCGTCTTCCGCGCCATGCACGATGAGGAGCGGCGTCTTCAATTTGTCGGCGAAGAAAAATGGGGAGACTTTCAGATAGACATCCGACGCCTCCCAAACCGATCGTCGCTCGTTCTGGAAACCGAACGGCGTGAGCGTCTTGTTATAGGAGCCGCTGGTCGCGACACCGGCGCGGAACAAGTCCGAGTGGGCGACGAGATTTGCGGTCATTAACGCGCCGTGGCTGTGTCCGGTGACTCCAATGCGCTCGGGGTCGGCCACGCCCAGCCGCACCGCTTCATCAACGGCGGCCTTCGCATCGGCGACGAGCTGTTCCAGATAAGTGTCGTAGGCTTTCTTCGGATCGCCGACGATGGGAAATGAAGCGTTGTCGATGATCGCGTAGCCCGCCAACAGCAACAGCCGATATTGCCGCAGCCGCGTGAAGGTCTCTTGCGAGCCTGCGACCTGGCCGGCTTTCGAAGCGTCGGCATAGTCGAGAGGATAGGCGTAGAGAATGGCGGGAACGCGCGTGCCCTCCTGATAGCCGGGCGGCGTATAGAGCGTGAACGACAGGTCAAGCCCGTCGGCGCGCTTGTACTTGACTAGGCGCTTCTTGATCGCTCGTACCTCCGGCGTCGGATCGGAAATGTGGGTGATCGGGACGCTGGTTGAAGCAAACGCCGCTTCTCCGGCGGGTGCAGCGACGGATTTTCCCAGCGTTCGGACAAAAGCGTTTGGCGGATCGGCCGGCGACTGATGCCAGGTGAGAAACGTTCGTGCGTCCGGCCCGGTAAACGAGAGAAATTGCTCGTAGGAAGTCTTATCGCTGCGAAACAGTCGTTCGGATTTTAGGGTCTTCAGATCGAGCCGATCGAGGAAGGGCCGATCGCCCTCTGGCGAGGAACCAGTTCCGGCAAGGTAAATTGAGTCGCCGTCCTGGCGAACCACCCACGACCCGTTCGCGAGCTGACGCCTCACCGGATTGCCGGGGTTCGCATACTTCTCGTCGGTGGAGAGATCCCACAGCAAACGAGGCTTTCGCTGGGGATCGTCGACGTCGATGAGGAAGCTGCGCCGCCAGTGCCGGTTCTGATCGAATTCGTTCAAAAGAGCGATGGTCGGGCGTTCGCTCCAGGAGAAGCCGTCATAACGCTGCTCGGTCCGCGCGATTTCAACGGCGGGCGAGTTGAACGGCGCCTTCAGAAGCAGAATTTTGTCGCGTGCCGGAACTTTCACATTCCAGTCGCCGCCATCGAGCGCTTCCGCCCAGACGAGGGTCGCCGGCTCGGTGGCGCGCCAGGAAAAATCGCGCGGACCGACCGGAACGCCGTGTATGGGAACGCGATCCGCCAGTGGAAGTGACGCGATAGTATGCACAAGGACGTGCGAGCGATCGGATATGTCCCAGACTTCGACTTCCTTTGGGAAGCGGTCGTAAGTGGTGACGTACGAGTAGGGTTTGTGAATCGCGGTGACGAGGATGTGTTGCCCATCCGGCGCGGGATCGAGCGAGTCGAAATTCCCCGGCTTTCCTAAGGGCGTGATCGCCGCGGTGGTTGCATCGACGAGAGCGAGTTGCGAGGCCGCGAAGTAATCGAAGACATCCTCGTCGTGCTTGCTGCCCAGCGTGTCGCGGTTTTCATAGGTGCTGCTCTGCCCTTTTTCGCCTTCGGTCTCCTGGATGCTCGGACCATTCGGCACCGTTGGCTCGGGCGGCGGCGCGCCCATCCCCTCGGGCACCAGCTTGACTAGAAGCGTTTTCTGGTCGGGCATCCATTGCATCTCGTCCTCGAACATGGGATTGAGACGCGCTCCGGGGACTTGATGCACTTCGCCGGTCTTGGCATCGCCGATCCAGAGTTCGACCGCTTCGGGAGAGAGATTCACGAACGCGAATCGCTTTCCGTCAGCGGCCCAGATGGGCATGCCCGGGCACGCGCCCACGGGAAGCACGATCGGAGTTCGCGCAGCACTTTCGGGCGAAGCAGCGGCGATGTGCACCAGTTCGAAGCTCGTGGCGCAGGGCGTGATGCCGTAACCGCCGGGAGTGTCGTGCTTGCTGTGATTCTTTGGCTCCACGCGAACGCCCGCCAGGCGCAGAAAAGGCGTCGCCACGCGAGAAATCGGCGGATAGTCCTGCCAAGACACCAGGAGAATCGTGTCTTGCGTCGGGCTCACCCTGGGCACTGGCGGCGAGGGCGCGCGCATCACATCGAGAATGTTTTTCGGCGGTTGGTTATATCCCGATGCACTCTCGATCGGGTTGGATTGCGCAACAATGGGCGCGGAAGTCGCGCAGGCAACAAGCGCTCCGAACAAAAGACAGCTCAAGGCGTTCCGGACTGGCATAATTCCCTCCGCTTCCATTCTTAACGAAAACCGACAGACAAGACGATACTCCTTCGCTCAGGCAAGCCCAAGACGAAGTCATAGTGCAGGAAGTACTTTTAAATTACGCCTGGTTTTCCGGCTGCGTCCTGGGCTTCCTGCGCGGCTTGCAGAAAGGCTTTCAGCGTCTCCCGATCCTCGGTGAGCATGCGGCTGAACCTGACCCCGTTTCCCACCTGTGGATCGCACGTCACGACGGTGGCGGCGACCAAGACGGTGGACCCGACGGAAAGCTGCAAATCCAGATTGGTCCCAACTGGAAATGGATAAATCGATTCGATGTAACAGCCGCTTAGACTCAGATCGGCAGTCGCGCCGCGAATCGGGCTGCTGCTCGCTTCCGTCTGGAGTTCGAACGGCACACTCATTCTTATGCGCGCGTTGTCGCGACGGTTTTTCCGGCCGCTCTCGCTCATTGTTGTCTAGGTCTCTACGTTTCGGGAAGCGTAGCACGTCAAACGATCCTCTTTCCAGTGGCGTGCTTGCAACCCCGCAATTCACGAATCGATCCTCCAGTCACATTTTCAAAACCGTTTCATGCGGCGCTTCGATCCGAAAACTCCAGAACTTCGTGTACACTGGCTTCGCTTTTTTGCGTCGGAAAAACTTCCCGAGGGTACTCGTGAACGGCATTCCATTGAAGCATGCTCGATTGCGATTGCTGATGTCCGTTTTTCTATTCGCCAATCTGGCGGCGACCACGTTCTCTCGCCCGGCAGTCGCGCAGGATTCCTCCGCGGCCGCACGACCTCCGGTCGCGCGGGTTCGGCCCGTGGTAAACGACTATTTCGGCACCAAGATTGCCGACCCGTATCGCTACATGGAGCATTTGGACAACCCCGAAGTGGCGAACTGGATGAAAGCTCAGAACGAGTACACCCGCCGCGTTCTGGCGCGCATCTCCGGCCGCGACGAGTTGCGGGCGCGCATCGAGCAACTCGATAAATCCGTCCCTGCCCGCATTGGCGGAGTCGTGCGCCTGGCGGGTGCCCGCTATTTTTACTATAAGTTGTTGAACACGGAATCCGTAATGAAGCTCTACATGCGCGAGGGCACGAACGGCCCCGAGAAGTTACTCGTGGATCCGCAAGCGATCAGCGGGAAAGACGTCCCCAGTGCGATCAGTTACTTCTGGCCTTCGAGCGATGGCCGCTACGTTGTTTATGGCATCTCCATGGGAGGCTCGGAAAAAGCAGTCCTGCACATCCTGGACACGGCTACGGCACGTGACACTGGCGAAACCATCGATCGAGCCGATTTCAACGACACCATTGGATGGCTCCCCGGTTCTCACTCGTTCCTCTACAACCGGTTGCAGAAGCTGCGTCCTCATGCGCCGGAGGCGGAACGAGAAATCAAGAGCCGCGTGTATCTTCACGTCATCGGAACCAATCCGGAGCGCGACAAGGTCGTCTTCGGCTACGGTTTATCGCCTTTGGTCAAGGTGGAACCGGCGGATATTCCCGTCGTGGAGACATTCCCCAATGTGCCGTTTGCGCTTGGGGTAGTGACTCATGGTTCGCAAAATGAAATCTCGATCTATGCAGCGCCGCTCGACACGGTGGGTCAGCAAAACACGCCCTGGCGCAAAATCTGCGGCGTTGACGACGCTGTAACTAGCATGGCCGTGCGCGGCGATGACCTCTGGCTGTTGACGCACAAAGATGCCTCCCGTTTCAAAATCATTCATACCCATCTTTCGAATCCCGACCTCAGCCATGCGGATGTCGTCGTGCCAGCCAGCAATGCAGTCGTCACCACATTGGCCGCCGCGCAGGATGCTTTGTACGTTCAACTTCGAGATGGTGCGGTCAGCCGTCTGTTGCGGATCGGCTACGAGCCGGGTTCGAAACCAGAGCCGGTTGCTCTTCCATACGACGGCGCCATCGGACTCTACCCGGCCGACGTCCGCGTACCCGGTATTGTCTTTGAGCTCTCATCGTGGACCAAGGCAAACCGCTTTTATGAATACGATCCGAAGACAAACACGGTCGTGGACACCGGACTTCGGCCCCCTGCTCCTTTTGACAATCCCGAAGACATCGAATCGGAAGAAGTGAAAGTTCCTGCTTCAGATGGCACGCTGATTCCGCTTTCGATCATCCACAAGCGCGAAATCAAGCTCGATGGCACGAACCCGGTACTGCTGAATGGGTATGGAGCCTACGGAAGTTCGCTCGATGCCGGCTTCGATCCGGTCTACCTGGCTTGGCTGGAGCGAGGCGGCGTGCTTGCGTTCGCGCACGTGCGCGGCGGCGGCGAATATGGAGATGACTGGCACAAAGCCGGGCAAAAGCTGACTAAGCCGAATACGTGGCACGACTTCATTGCATGCGCGGAATACTTAGTCGAGAAGAAATACACTTCGCCCACCCGGCTGGCCGGCGAAGGCGAAAGCGCGGGAGGCATTCTTATTGGCCGCTCCATCACCGAACGCCCCGACTTGTTTGCGGCTGCGCTGATTGAGGTTGGCTTTACGGATGGGTTGCGTGGCGAGTTAGAGCAAGACGGTCCCGGCGAAATTCCAGAGTGGGGCACCGTGAAAGATCTTGACGGATTCAAAGGACTTTACGAGATGAGCCCTTACGCCCACGTAAAGGACGGCACTAACTATCCCGCAGTCATGTTGACCACAGGTCGCAATGATCCTCGCGTCGCACCGTGGGAGTCCGACAAGATGACAGCGCGCCTGCAAGCCGCGACCACGAGCGGCAAGCCCATTCTGCTGCGGGTGGACTACGATGCCGGTCACGGCGTCGGCTCCACGAAAACGCAAGTCGAGCAGGAGTTGGCGGACGAATGGAGTTTTCTGTTCTGGCAGTTTGGGATCACTCCATTTCAGGCATCCGGCCGCGATTTGCGCTAGACAATGCGCGCTAAACAATGTAGTGTGGTCGGCTTGGCGGTCGTTCTCTCTCTCCTAAACGTCTACTGACGGCGTGATCGGTGTCAGTACTTCGTGGGTTGCTAGTCGCGTAACCAGGCAGGAGAGTTTCGGTCTGCTGGGGCGCGAACCCAGACGTTCTATCAGGAAGCAGGACACATCTTTGTAACTTACTTACAAGCTTGCTTGTACCAGGTTAACGATGTGTTTGAATCAAGACTTACTTGGGAGGCAAGTAATGAAACAGTTGTCGGCTGGACTATGTGCACTGGCAATCCTTCTTTGTATCTCATCCCTAAGGCCGGTTCAGGCGCAAACCACATCCGGCGCGACTCGGGCTGTGGAGCCGGCCCGCTATAACCCATCCGAGGAAGTCACGATCACCGGCGTGGTTTCGAGCGTGCTTACGCATGCCGCTCCGGGCATGGTTGTAGGTTCGCACCTGCTGCTGGTAACTCCCGCCGGTCCTGTCGATGCGAGTTTGGGAAGGTTCGGCCTCCGCGGCAACGGAGCGCTCTCCGCAGCCGCGGGTCGGCAAGTTGAGGCCATCGGCGTCATACGGACAATTAAGGATAAGCCGGTGTTTCTGGCCCGCACCGTGAAAGTGGGCGGCGAGGTCTATACCATCCGGAATGAGCACGGGGTTCTCATGTCGCCGGAGGCGCGCGAGCGCGCCGGCCTGGCGGCAGGCACGAAAGGGGAGTCACGATGAACCGCAAAACATACGCCAGCACCCTCGGCTTCATTTTTCTAGCTTTGGCTTTTTTGACGAGCTGCAATAGCACGAGCTTCCACCCTCCAGCGGAAACCATCGCGGCCACGAGCGGATCCCCGCAAAGCACGGCTGTCTACACCGCGTTTACCACGCAGTTGACGGCGACCGTAACCATGGGCAGCACTCCGGTGAGCGGCGCGTTTGTAACCTTTGCGGCGCCCGCGACGGGAGCCAGCGGCACGTTCGCCACGACCTCATTGAACACCGAAACGGATATAACCAACTCGAGCGGCGTGGCGATATCGTCCGTGTTCACCGCCAATGGAACGGTCGGAGCCGACAATGTGACGGCGAGCGCTGCCGGAGTGATTGGCTCGGTTGCTTTTAATCTGACGAACACTGCGGGCCTTCCAGCCGCGATCGCGGCGACGAGCGGTTCCCTGCAAGACGCCGACACTAACGGGGCGTTTGGCGATCCGCTCGTGGCAACGGTAGTGGACCAGTACGGCAACCCCGTCAGCGGAGCCACCGTGACCTTCGCCGCCCCAGCATCGGGCGCCAGCGGCGTGTTCGCGTCGAACACATCGAATACAGAAATGGATACAACCGATACCAACGGCCAGGCAACTTCCTCGGCGTTCACCGCGAATGCAACGGTCGGTGCCTATGCGGTGGTAGCTGTGGTCTCCACCAGGATCGGAACGACTTCGGTCAACTTCAATCTGGCGAACATCACCGGAACGCTCATCTCGATCGCGCCGACCAGCGGAACGCCGCAAACCGCGCCAGTCAACTCCGCGTTTGCCGCGCCGTTGGTTGCGACGGTAACGTCCGGCGGAGCGGCAGTGAGCGGCGCTACGGTGAAGTTCATTGCTCCAGCTTCGGGCCCGGGCGGCACATTCGCGAACGGGACGAACACGGACACCGAGACGACCAACGCCAGCGGCGTGGCCACCTCGACCACATTTACCGCGAATGGACCGGTCGGAACTTATACAGTAACCGCTTCGGTCACAGACGGAGCCGAGCCGGCAAACTTCATCCTGACCAACAACCCGCTCAATTTTGCGTTCTATGTGAGCGGATTGGAGGTTGGCGAGGGTTTTTACGCTCTCGCGGGATCGGTAACCCTCGACGGCGATGGGAACGTTCTCGGCGGCGAGCAAGACTACAACGATGCCGATTTTGTTGGGATCCAATCGCCGGAGCCTTCCGGCGACATCATTCTGCCTGGCAGCGGCGCTCTGGTGGTGGATCCTGCCACCGGCCAGGGAACACTCACCCTCACGACCAACAACCCGAATGTGGGAGAGGGTGGCTACGAAACCCTCGCTGTCCAGTTCGTGAACTTGAACCACGCGCTCATCGTTCAATTTGACGGGTCGGCAACGTCCAGCGGAAGCATGGATCTGCAAACGCTGTCGAGCGCGCTCAACGACGGGAACTATGCCTTCACCCTCACCGGAGAAGACCCCGGTTACGCGTCGCTTGTTCTCGGAGGCGTATTCTCGATTTCATCCGGTGGCACCGCCGTGTCGGGCACTTTCGACCTGGACGATTTCGGAGCCACCGGCTCGACTCCTACGCTGGGAACGCCTTTCACCGGCACGATCACTGGGCCCGATGCATTCGGCCGGGGAACCATCACCAGCGCCGATCTGCCGGCTAACGCACTCAACTACTATGTGGTTGGTCCCGAGGCCATCCGCATCATCGATGTCGATCCGTCCGATTCGGGCGTCGGCTCAGCCTTCGGCCAGGGCACGGGTACCTTCAGCAATGCATCGCTGGGAAGATCCATATTCGGTGTCGAGAGCAACGCGGTGGGTGGAAGTCTCTTTGCCGCGGCGGGCATGTTTGCCACGGATTCCACGGCAGGCACGTTCACTGGCTACGCGGACGACAATGAACTCGACAACGGAGTCATTGTTCCCGGTGTTTCGATCTCGGGTACCTACGCTGTTGCGAGCAACGGATACGGCAGCCTGACCATCGCTCCGGGAGACCTCGGCGACGTCAGCGTTCTGGGCGTCTATCTAACGGATCCAACTCTCAACATAAATGACCCGAATAACTCGGGCGGTCTGGCGAATGCCACAATAGGAGGCGCTCTGGTTGCTGACCTGGATGCGTTTACGCTCAATGGCACCGGAGTCCTGATTCCGCAAACCGACACCGCAAAGGGGCACTTCACGGGCAACTATGCTTTTGGAGCTCAGGATTACAACTACTTCCACCCCTCCAACTCCGGCTATGAATTCGACTTTGTTGGGCAGGGCGCGGTTAGCGGCAATGCTTTGAACAAAGCCCCCGGGCTCCTCAGCGATCCTTTCCACGCCTTCAATGCCACCCAACCGGACGGCACCGATAGCGCGAAATTCACAGGAACCGCAACCCCGGATCCGTCGAACGCTGGCCGCTACACACTGGAGCTCGCGGTAGCCGTTGCTGCCGACCCGGTGAACTTCGACACGGTCATCTACCAGGCGAGTGGCGGGCTGTTGTTCTGGCTGGACGAAAGTGCAAACGGGTACAGCGTGTCCCTTGGAACCTTCCAGCAGCAGGGTTCGTTGGCCGGGCTGCCGGCGGTCAAAAAGGCAGCGGTGAAAACCCAATCGAGAAAGAAGCAATAGCCGATAACTGGGACAAGGGGCATGGCTGAGACGGCCATGCCCCTATCCCATCTCAAAGTTGGGCGGTTGGTGGAAAGTCCGATCGAGGCTTGATAGGCAGAATTTCAAGTGGGTGGGTGCGTGGGTGGGTAAATTACGGAGATCGCAATGAAACTTCCTCGGGTAATTTTACTGCTGTTGGTGGTGCTGGCGGTGCCAGTCGTCTCTTGGGCGCAGGATGCCACCGGACGAATTCTTGGAACGGTCTACGACCAGCAGGGACTGGTGGTCCCCGACGTAAAGATTACCGTGACCAACACGGACACCCAGGATACGCGCAAGGCAACCACGAACAAGGAAGGCATCTACCAGTTGCTGGGCCTGCCCATCGGCAACTACAAGGTGTCCGCCGAGCACGCTGGTTTTAGCAAGGTGAACAGCGCCGAGCAAAAGCTGCTGATCAACCAATCGCTCCGCATCGATTTCAAGATGGAAGTGGGCGCCGAGAGTCAGACCGTCGATGTCGGTGCCGAGGCTGCTCCCGTCGAAACCGTCAACCCAACTCTGGGACAGTCGATCACCGGTCGAGCTCTCACCAACATGCCCCTGAACGGGCGCGACATGCTCGATCTGGCTCTGCTTCAGCCCGGCGTCACCGAGAGCAACGACGACAACGGCGGCGCGGGCAGTTACAGCATCGCCGGCGGAAGAACCGATTCCGTGACCTTCCTGCTCGATGGCGGCAACAACAACGACTTGCTGGATAACAGCAACCTGCTCGATCCCAATCCCGATGCCATCGCCGAGTTCCGACTGCTGACCAGCGATTACACGGCGGAGTACGGTCGCAACGGCGGCGGAATCATCAGTATCGTCACCAAGTCGGGTACCAATCAGATCCATGGCAGCACGTTCGAGTTCATTCGGAACCGGGCCTTCGACGCCAACGACTACTTCAATAACGAGTTGGGAATACCGCGCCTTGACCTCAAGCGCAACCAGTTCGGAGCGACGCTGGGCGGCCCGATCATCAAAGACAAAGCATTCTTCTTCCTCGCCTATCAGGGACAACGGCAGGTAGAGACGCTGCCCGACGTCGATGTCCCGGTCTTCACGCCGCAGGAATTGCTGGGAAATTTTTCTACCGCTGCTAACGGCCTGCCGGACCCGGGCGTGGTCAGCTTCTTGGAGGCCAATCCCTGGTTTGCGACTCCCAACGGAGACAAGGCAAAAGGCATTATCGACCCTACGAAGATAGACCCCGTAGCCCAGAAGTACATTCAGGAATGGGCAGCGAATGGCTTAACCGTAAGCACTCCGACCGGCCTCTATTCCACCTCGGTCCCGTACGATGATAATCGCAACGAACTGACCGGCAAGTTCGATTTCAACCTCAACTCCAAGGACAAGATTTCCGCGACCCTTGGTCTCAATAAGACCTATAACTACAACTCTCTCGATGCCTCCACCGTAGCCGGTTATCCCAGTATCAGCCGGGCGAATTACTACTTTCTCAATCTGGAGTACACCCGGATCTTCTCGCCCACGCTGCTCAACGAATTTCATTTCGTGGCGCACCGCAGCAATTACATCTCGGATGTCGAGGCCAAGGCTTCCACGTTCAACGACTCGGATCTTGGCATCAACGTCACTCCCGACATCACCACGGGACCGACCAACATTTACTTCGATACCGGTTTTTACATTGGTCCCAGTGAAAACGGCCCGACGCGCTACCTCGAAAACACCTTCTCCTGGACCGAAGCTCTGTCGTGGACGAAGGGGAAGAACAACTGGAAGTTTGGTGCTGGATTCTCGCCTTACCAACAGAATCTGTCCTATGGCTACTACCTAGACGGGGAGTTGGATTATTACTCCGGCGTGGGCGATGACAATGGCTCGGGCAACGATTATGCGGACTTTCTACTCGGCGCCACCGACGCATATTTCCAAAACGCGAATGCGCCTTCCACCATTCGCAGCAAAAGCACTTATGTATTTGGCCAGGACGAGTGGCACTTGAGCAAGAACCTGGTCCTGACTCTCGGACTGCGCTACGAATACAACACACCCAAGGCCGACACCCAGGGGCGAACCTTCTCAGTGATTCCCGGACTACAGTCGACACGATTTCCCTTCGCGCCCCCGGGATTGGTATTTCCCGGCGATAAGGGCGCTCCCACAGGAACCAATTTCCCCGACAAGAAGAACTTCGCGCCGCGCTTCGGATTTGCCTGGGACCCCACCGGAAGCGGCAAGACCAGCTTGCGCGGCGGCGGCGGCATTTTCTACGACATCCTGAAAGGCGAAGACAATCTTCAGTTCAACGGCCAGCCCCCGTTCGTGGGCTCCGCGGGACTCTACTTCAACGTTGTTGGGCCGAATCAGGTTGGGCCCGTCGGATCGATGAGTAACCCGTTCCAGGAAGCCTGCAATTTTAACGCGGCCGGCGACTGCGTTAGTTTGGGTGTACCCAATAGTTTCCCCTCGAAGCCGCCTGCCTCGAACGTCGATTTCACACCCTGGCTGCCGGTCAACACCACTGGCGCGATCTATCTGGATGACCCGCACCTCCATACTCCCAAGGTCTACCAGTACAATCTGAGCCTGCAGCGTAATCTTTTCGCCGACACGGTTTTGGAAACCAATTATGTGGGAAGTTCAGGGCGTGGACTGACCTCACTCAAAGACATCAACCCCATGGTGCTCGGCACCACCAATCATGTGCTCAACGGCACCAACCCCAACTGTGGGATCTACCTGGCTCTCCTCTGCTACGCCGCACTGCCGGAATTTCAGAACGTATCCAATGCCGACTACAACGCCTTCGAGGCGAGTTTGACGCGGCAACCCAAAGACTCGCGGGTCGGCACGGTGTATTACACCTTCGCCTACACCTTCGGCCACAACATCGACAATGCCTCCGGCTTCGAGCAGCGCAATTCCGCTGTGCCCGCTTACGCGCCAGATGCTTTTCGTGCGTCCGGAGACAGCGACGTCCGCCAACGCATCAGCCTCAGCGGGGGATGGGATCTGCCGTTGGATCGCGTGTGGGGATCCGGACCAAAGCGCCTCACCAAAGGTTGGAGCCTCTATCCCATCTTCACCTGGCGCACTGGATTCAGCTTTGACATTCCCGCCAATTTGCCCAATTTCTCTGACCCTTCCAATCCGGGTACTTCGGGGGCGGGCGACCCCTCCCTCACGCGCGCCGCGCAAGTCGCCCCAATCCGATTGTTCGATCCCCACAAGGTGCGGACAATTGCAGAGGTCACCTACAATTCGGTCTTCAACAACAAGACGGGCCAGTACGAGTGCCAACCCACGACCCAAAATGTCACGGGTAATTTTATGTTTGACCCCAACAGTTTTTCCAATGTGCCGCTCGAGAACAATTCTTACTTCGACAGCCAATACGTAAACGGCGTCCTCACACCAGTCCCTAATGCCTGTTTCCCGCAACTCGACCCGGTGCATAACCCGGCCGACCGAACCTATGGCATCCCCCGCAATCTTCTGCGCGGTCCGGGCCTGACCAATCTCGACGTCGCGCTCGCGAAAACCACCACGATCACGGAGCGCGTGAAGATGGAGTTTCGCGCCGAGTTTTTCAATGCCCTGAACCATGCCGAGTTCGCGCAGCCGACCTTCGGTAGCGGTTCGACCAACATTGACAGTCCCACCTTTGGCCAGATCACCACGACTGGCAGCTTCCGCGGCCCGACTCCCCGCATCGGGCAGTTCGCGCTGCGGCTCACGTTCTAGGTCGCACCGGTTTGGGGAGCGTCCTTACCGGACGCTCCTTCGTTGACTCGCGGACGCCACGTCCGTAAGATGAAGCGACCCGAAAGCTGGGCATCTCTTCCCGAGCGATCGGGCCGAGCGATCGCCCTGGAACGATCGACCGACAACGATCGACCGAAAATGATCGACCGAACCATCTCGCACTACCGCATCGTCGAAAAATTGGGCGGCGGTGGCATGGGCGTTGTCTATAAGGCCGAAGACACCCGCCTGCACCGCTTTGTCGCCCTGAAGTTCCTACCCGACGAAGTGGCGCGAGATGCCCAGGCGCTGGCCCGTTTTCAACGTGAAGCGCAAGCGGCTTCCGCCCTGAACCATCCCAACATTTGCACCATCTACGACATCGGCGAGCAGGATGGCGAAGCCTTCATCGCCATGGAATTTCTCGACGGCCAGACGCTGAAGCACATGACCACGCTTCGGCCACTGGACCTTGAGACGCTCCTGTCGCTCGGCATTGAGATCGCCGACGCCCTCGACGCCGCGCATTCCCAAGGCATCGTCCACCGCGACATCAAACCCGCCAACATCTTTGTGACCAAGCGCGGCCACGCCAAGATTCTCGATTTCGGCCTGGCGAAAATCGCGCCCGCAAGCTCGTCCAGCCAGGTTGCGTCGGCCAACACGGCCACGATTGATCAGCACCTGACCAGCCCCGGTTCCGCCCTCGGCACGGTCGCCTACATGTCGCCCGAGCAGGCTCGGGCCAAAGACCTGGACTCCCGCACCGATTTGTTTTCCTTTGGAGCCGTGCTCTATGAGATGGCCACCGCGCAGTTGCCTTTCCGCGGAGAAAGCACCGCCACCATCTTCGAAGCCATCCTGAACCGCCCGCCCGTTGCGCCAGTCCGGCTGAATCCCGAAGTGCCGCCGGAGTTGGAACGGATCATCAACAAGGCATTGGAGAAAGACCGCGAACTGCGCTACCAGCACGCCGCCGACATGCGAGCCGATCTGAAGCGACTGAAACGCGAAACCGAATCGCGCCCCGCCGAGGCGACTTCGGGTCCCGTAGCCATCGCACAAAATAGCGAGAGCGGGAGCGGCTCGCAAGTCACACAAAGGCCGTCGCCGGCATCCGCCTCGGCGGCCTCAGTTGCTTCGTCATCGAAGTCGGCGTCGGGCGTCGGGCCTGCGGACAACGCGTTACTGCCTTCAACACCCAGCCGTTCCTACGCCAAGATCGCCGGCGCGTTCGCAGCGGTGGCCGTAGTCCTGGCCGCTCTTTTCTGGTTCGTCAATCATCGCGCCGCGCCTGTTGCCGTCACTGCGACTCAGAAGACCGTCGCCGTTCTTCCTCTGCAGAATCTCGGCGCTGATAAAGACGTGGATTTCCTGCGCCTGGCCCTCGCCGACGAGATCGCAACCTCGCTCAGCTACGTTCGGACTCTCACTATCCGCCCCTTCGCCACCACCAGCAAATACGACTCTCCCAGCCTCGACTTGCAGGAAGCCGGCAAGGCCATGCATGTGACCGACGTCGTCACCGGACACTACATGAAACAGGGCGACCAGATTCAGATCACCCTGGAAGCCGTCGATGTCGCCGACAACCGCTCCGTCTGGCGCGACACCATGACCGTCTCCGCTCCCGACATGATTGCCATGCGCAACCAAATCACGGCGAAAGTGCGCCAGGGGTTGGTCCCAGCTCTGGGCGCCGGAACGGATTCGGGAGAAGCCGGCACCCATCCCAAGAACGAAGAAGCCTACGACATTTACCTGCGCAGCATCGCGGTGCCGCACGATCCGCTTCCCAATAAGGATGCCATCGCCATGCTGGAGCGCGCGGCAGGAATGGACCCTTCCTACGCGCCCGCCTGGAGTGCGCTAGGGCTTCGCTACTATTTCGATTCGCAATATTCAAACGGTGGCGAGGCCATGTTTCAGCGTTCGAACGCCGCCCTGGAACGGGCAGTGGCACTGGATCCGAACCTGGTCGCAGCGGCCGGTCAACTGACCGCAAACGAGGTCGAAAGAGGTGAGTTAGTAAAGGCCTACCAAAACGCCAAAGGGTTGGTGGAACGGCATCCGGAGAACGGCTTCGCCCACGGAGCCTTGGCCTATGTTCTTCGCTACGGAGGAATGCTGGAGGAGTCTGCGCATGAGTGCGACACTGCCCTGTCGCTCGACCCGGGAAACTATCGCTATCGGTCGTGCTCCTTAACCTTTGAGCAACTGGGCAACTACCCGCGGGCAATGGAGTTTCTCCAACTCGACGCTGGCTCTGAATGGGTGAAGGGGAATCTGGTGCGACTGTTCATTCTCACTGGCAACCGGGCGAAAGCTCGGGAGCAATCGCAGGAATTGGACGATCGACTCGGCAACAGGATGATGAAAGCTTGTCTCGCCTCCGCATCGCCCGCCGAGGTGGAGAACCTTGCGAAAGCGGTGGCACCGGAGGCCTCGGCAAATCCCGACTCCGAAAACAGGTTCTGGTTGGCAAATTCGTTTGCCTTCTGCGGGCAAAAAGAGATCGCCATGCAACTCCTCAAGAGTTCGATCGCGGGGCACTATTGCGCCTATACCGGCTTGCAAACGGATCCCATCTTTGCGCCTCTGCGAACCACTCCCGAGTTCGCCGAGTTGCTCACCGCCGCCAAACAGTGCCGCGACAATTTCATCGCCGAGAGATCGCTAGCCCCGCGCTGAAGCTCACGGCTGCGCACTGACCTCAAGCAGCAAGTGATCCTTGAACTCCGCCGCCAGCTTCGCCGTGCCATTCGACGCCGCGTCGACCGCGCCCAGGTCTTTTCCCTCGCCATAGTCGCTCACGCGGTACTTCCCCGGCTTCAGCCCGCGCAACTCGACCTCACCTTTCCACGGCGATGAGGAAGGCGTGAAGAACGCGTAATACATCTTGCCGTCTTTCTCAATGGCATAAGCTTCGGGAACGTCGTAGCCAGTCACATACAAGTCCCTGAACTCGCCTTTCGACAGCATCTTCTGGTTGTACAAGCCAATCCATTTTTTCCAGCGTTCTTCTTTCGCCGCAGTCAGAGTAACGTCCTTGTACTTCGGCCCGGGATCGGGCCACACGAATTTCGTCCCCACTACGCCTCCCGCGCCAATCGTGGAAGCAAAATCGTCGCCGTGTTCGATGTAGTCGTCGCCCTCTTTTGTCTTGATCTTCGTCATCGCGGAGAGTTCCACATGGTCGCCATACACCGCCGCTTCCGGCCCGAGCAGCGCCTTATACATCTTGATCCGCCGCCGCACCTGCACCGCGCCCACCGGGTCGGCCGTCACCGCCTGATCCATAAACGGTAGCCACGCCAGCGATGGCGGCGTGCCGCAGGGACAGCTCTGCGTCACGCTCTGCGGCTTCAACGCGCGCGTCGTCTGGAAAATCTCCTTATATACATCCCCCATTGCGTTCACCGAATCCTGCGGCGACTTATGGTGATGCGCCGGGTTGAAGCACTGCGGAACGCTGTAAATATTGTCCAGCTTGCTGCCGTCGAAGCCCCAGTCGCGAATGAACTTCTCCGTCAGTTGCTTGTGATACGCCCGCACCTCCGGCACTGCCGGACACAGCACCGCCAGCCCGCGCGTCATGTGTGCGTGCTTGCCGTTCTTGTCCAGAATCAGCCACTCCGGATGTTCCTGCGCGATTTTCGCAACCGCATATTTATGCGACTCGTACTTCCCTTCTCCGTCTTCGACCGCGAGCGGCAGCCACCATAACTGCGTCAACATCCCTTCCTTGTGGAAGTCGTCCGTCATCTTCTTTATGGAGTCTCCTGGAAAAGTGTCCGCCCGCGGATTCCAGTCGCCATACACGTCGAACCAGCGATCGTCGAGTGTCACCCACTTGATGCCCAACTCCTTCAGCTTGGGCACCGTGCCCAGCATCTGCGCCGGCGTGACATCGGCCAGGTATCCCCAACCGCACCAACTGACGTTGTAGGCCTCGCTCGACGGCTTCGACAGATCCCAGCCTTCTTTCTGCAGTACGCTCGACCAGATTCGCAGCGGCTCGTAAAAGTCGCCCGAGTAGACCGAAACAAAACTCCGTGGAGTCGAGTACGTCTCACCCGGCTTCAGCGCGGTGTTGGCGGCGAAGTCCACTTCCGTGTTCACGCGTCCATCGGACGCAACCCTCGCCGGAATCGCCGCTGCGATCGGAATCGTCTCCACGTGCCCGATCGCCTCGCCCACCTGGCGCGTCCAGAAAGCGACCACCGGAATCCCGCCCCCATAGCCGCCTTTGACCATTTCTCCCATGACGTTCGGCTGTGAAAACGACGGCGTCAGCTTCACTACATCGTCTTTTCCCCAGTTGTAGCTGGCCCCGTGAAACGACCACATCTCCCATGGATGCGCCTTGGCATCACCCAGCCGCGCATTCAACCGCCGCCGCTGACTCACGCCTTTTTCGATGACAATCTCGCTCGTGCCTGTGTTCTTGTATTCCACCGTGCTCAGCAAAATGTTTGGGAACTTGTCATACACTTCGAGAGCCAGCACGCGCTGTAAATCCGTCCCCGAAGGCCCCAGAGGACGCGCCGGAATCTCCACCCGCTTGCCGACCCCCATCTTGCCGATCGCCTCATGCACTTCGGCCTGCGCAAAGTCGAGTGTGAAGTGCACATCCTTCCCGCCCAATTTGCCCTCCACCCGCACAAAATCGCTGTCCGAAGGAGCGCCGACATTGGACTCGTCCAGCGAAAGCTTCTGACCGTCCTTGAGCAGAAATGCCTGCACATACCCGTCCGGCGTCACTTGAAACTCAGCCGCGCTCGTGGTCAGCACCACCGGGCCGCCGCCCTTCACATCCACCTGAATCGCGGAAGGCTGAGTCGGTTCCGGCTTAGCGGTCGCGACTTTCAGCGGTTTAAGCGGCGATTCCGGCAACTTCGAGCAAGCGGTCAAAAGAAGCGTGCAACCAAGCGTGATCCAAATCGGCGCAATCCCGTTCCTTCGAGCGAACATGAGTAGCCTCTCTTAATCTCTTTAATTCGGAGCCGTCGTTCCGATCTCCGGCAAAATATTGCTGTTGACAAACGCTATCAAACGAAAGTAAAAGTAATAGTTCGTAATATTACACCGAAAGGCCGTCCCAACACCCGAATTTTCGCCAGGACCAACCAGGCCGCGTGCGAATCTTCGGGATAGCGTTCAGGAGCGTCGCCATGCCCACCTATTGCTTCCGCCTGCAAGCTGTCAGAGCCCTGTTCTTATCCATAGTACCCGCCCTAGTCCTTGCGCTGGCCGCGCCGCTATCGGCGCAAAAAGATGCCGGAGCCATTGTGGGCCTGGTCCGCGATTCAACCGGCGCGGTGGTTGCGGACGCCAAGGTCACCGTGACTGACGTCGATCGCGGCGTTCAGTTGACTCTCTCCACCAATCGTCAGGGCGAGTATGTCGCCAGCCCGCTCCGGATCGGCCATTACAGCGTCACCGTCGAAAAGGATGGATTCAAGAAATCCGTGGCTGGCCCGGTGCAGGTAAACATTCAGGATCGCGTCGGCGTCGACCTGAAGCTTGAGCTGGGCGTGGCAACAGAAGTCGTCACCGTCACTGGCCAAGGGTCACAGCTCGAAACCGAAACCTCCGAATTGGGTCAGGTGGTCGACGCCCGGCGCATCAACGCGCTTCCCTTGAACGGACGCAACTACGCGCAGCTCGCGCTCCTCGGCGTCGGCATCGCCGCTGCCGAACCTGGATCGCGCGTCGAAACCTCCTACGGTTTTAGCTCCAACGGCGCCCGCTCCCTGCAAAACAACTTTCTGCTCGACGGCACCGACAACAACGCGAATCTGGGAGACGTTCTCAACGGCGCCGCGTATGTGGTACAGCCTTCCGTGGACGCCATCGCCGAGTTCAAGGTTGAGGCCAATTCCTACAGCGCCGAGTTCGGGCGCGGCAACGGCGCCATTATGAATGCCGTCATCAAGTCCGGCACCAATCAGATCCACGGCGATGTGTGGGAGTTTCTGCGCAACGAAAAAGTGGACGCGAGCAATTACTTCGACATCTTCGGCCGGCAACCCTACAAGCAGAACCAGTTCGGCTTTACGCTGGGCGGCCCGGTCATCAAGAACAAATTGTTCTTTTTTGGAGACTACGAGGGCCTGCGCATTCGCCAGGCTCTTCCGCAAGTGTCCACGGTTCCCACGCCAGCCGAAATTGGCGGAGATTTCTCCGCGTTTCTCGATACCACCACCCTGATCACGGCCGTTGACGCGAATGGCAATCCGACCAGTCAGACCGCGCTCGATTGCAACGGTAACGATACTTATGTCGGAGAGATTTTTAACTCGCGACTGGCGCAAACCGGCACCCCTGCCGCCAATGCCAATCCCAACGGTTTCTGCGGCGTCCCCATCGGAGGCTACACCGCGGGCGGCACGTATCCAACCCGAGTGCCAACCAATATCTTTCCCACCGGTGTCTATAGTCCCACCAATGGCGTCCCCGATCCGCTCGGTCAGGAACTGGCAAATCTATTTCCCCAGCCCAACACGAGCATTAGCAACTTGGTCGTCGCTGGCAACTTCCTCTCCGAGCCCAAGAAAAGCGAAACGGAGAACAAGTTCGACATTCGCATCGACCAATCCATTAGCAACAAAGACAATTTCTTCGCCCGCTACAGCTATGGCAACGACAGCACTTTCCTGCCTTCGCCCTTCAACAACGTGCTCGACGGCGGCAGTTTTCAGGACGGCTACGGCAACAACATAGCGCAAGGCCTGGCCGCCAGCGAGATTCACACTTTTCGTAACAACCTGATCAACGAATTTCGCTTTGGATTCAATCACCTTAATTCCCATCGCTACAATCTCAACTACAATACCGACGTTGCGCAACAACTGCCCATTCCCTTCCCCGGCGTACCCTACCAAGCGGGCGAGAACATCGGCGGCCTGCCTTCGATCAGCTTCAGCGATGGCACCGCGGCCGTTGGCAGTTCCGGATTTCTGCCTGCCATCGAAAAGCAGCACAGCTTCGTTTTCACCGATAACCTAAGCTGGGTCCGCGGACGCCATGCCCTGAAGTTCGGCAGCGAACTCCGCTTCGAACAGTTCACGATCCTCGAGCCGGCTTCTCCTCGTGGCACCATGAGCTTCGGCAGCGACTTCACAGACAATCCCGCCGGACCCGGCGAAGGCGACGGCGAGTCTATCGCCACTTTCCTGCTCGGCATTCCCGACGGCGGAACCATCACCAGTGTGACCCCCAACGCCATCTATAACCGGCAGATTTACGCCGTTTATGCTCTCGACGACTTCAAAGTGAGTCCACGCCTCACCCTGAACCTCGGCCTGCGCTACGAAATCTTTACTACCATCAAAGAGGCCAATAACAACTCCGCCAACTTCGATTTCAGCTCGCAATCGCTGATCGTTCCCAGCGGACAAAACGCCCAATTGACGCCCACTCTCGCCACCGAGCTTCCCATTCTGCGCAACGGTTCTCGCGGACTCATTTCGCCCGACACCAACAATTTTGCGCCCCGGGTTGGACTGTCTTATCAACTGTCCGACAAGCTCGTTCTCCGCAGCGGCTATGGCATCTTTTATGGCGGGCAGGAAAACGGCCCATTTTCCAATCCAAGCCCCGGTTTTAATCCTCCGTTCCTGTCTTCGGAGGCGTTCACTCCTCCCTGTAGTGCGGCCTCGGCGAACCCTGCGACCGGTCAGCAGGATTGCTCGATCTCGACCGCGAACAACGGCGGCTTGCCCTTGAACTTCCTGCAACAGGGCTTTCCTTCCAACTCGCTCAGCGACCCGAACGCGCCCGAGCTCTACTCGCTCAATCCGCGTCTGGTCACTCCTTACACCCAGCAGTGGCACCTTGGTCTGGAGTACCAACTACCCGCCGACACCGTTCTCGAAGTTTCCTACGGCGGTTCTCGCGGATTGAAACTCTTCGCTTTCTACAACGGCAATCAGGCCACTCCCGACCCGAATGCATCCGATCCGCTGGCGCCGCGCCGTCCCGCCACCAATAACAACTGGCCCGGCGGAACCGGCGGCCCTTGCAGTCTGACCCTGCCCGTGTCCAACCCCGGTCAATACTGCAATCCCGCTCTCGATAACATCATCGACACCTTCCGCTCGAACACTCAGTCGAACTACAACTCCCTGCAGGTTCGCCTGGAGAAGCGCTACTCTCACGGACTGCAGTATGAACTGGCCTACACTTTCTCCCACGCCCTCGACAACGCGTCCAGCGCCAGCCTGGGGTCGGTGAACAACGGAGATTTCCTCGACCAGCGCTACCCCAACCAGAACTATGGCAATGCCGACTTCGACGTGCGCCATCGCTTCGTTTTCAACTATGTCTATGACCTACCTTTCGGACGGGGACGCCTCTTTGCCAAAGACGCTTCCGGCGTTGTGAACCGGATCATAGGCGACTGGCAAATGACCGGCGTCTTTTCCGCTGCTACCGGCAATTACTACACCGCTACTGACGTCGTCTCGGTTTCCAATGCCGACTGCGGCGGCACTGTCGGTTTCCAATGCGCGCGCCCCAACCTGGTAGGCAATCCCAACGCCAAGCCGTGCATTCCGGGAACGTTGTTTAATACCTGTGCGTTTCTGAACAACTCGACCCAGGGAACCTTCGGTGACGCCCCACGCAACGACATCATCGGCCCCGGATACATAACCTGGGATACTTCTCTGGTGAAACAGTTTTCCATCAGCGAGAATAAGCGTCTCGAATTCCGCGCGGAATTCTTTAATATACTCAATCACGTCAATTATCTGTTTGGACAGTTTGGTGCGATCAGCGCCGAGCCCACGCCTCTGGAACTTGACCCGAATAACATCAATACTCTGGCCAACCCCCAGCTAAGCAGCTTCGGATACCCGCTGGCGGCGCGCGCCCCGCGGCAGATCCAGTTCGCGCTGAAGTTTTACTTTTGAATCCCGCCTTTCGATCGAGGGATCGCCGGGCGGTTGCAAGCACTGATGTTGGGAGGCGAAATATGCAGCGCACTTGCCGGACGATGCCAAAACGAAACGTCGTGGTTGCGGCTCTGGTCGTGATGATTCTGCTGCTGGCGCAGTCGCTCGCCGCACAGGTCGGCGCCACTTACTACGTGTCAACTACCGGCAACGACGGCAACTCGGGCAGCATCGGCGCGCCGTGGCTCACCATCCAGCATGCGGCAACCAAAGCCAAGGCAGGCGCCACGGTCTACGTCTTCGGAGGCGTGTACAACGAGTTTGTGAACTTTCCCCGCTCCGGAACGGCATCGGCTCCGATCACCTTCCAAAGCTATCCCGGACAGACCGCGGTAATCGATGGCACTGGCGTAGCCTGCTGCGGCTCATCGCAGACCCAGGGCCTGATCAATATTACGGGGGCACGGAGTTACATCACCATCAACGGCTTTGAGATCCGCAACTACACCACCAGCAAACCCGCCGACGTTGCCTGTGGCATCTGGATCACCGGTTCAGGCACGGGCATACAGATTCTCAACAATCTGGTGCACAACATCACCACCACCTCCGAAAAAGAAGGCAACGCTTTCGGCATGGCCGTGTACGCCACGTCGAAGACTCCGATCACGCAGCTAGTCATCAGCGGTAACGAGGTCTACGACAATCGCACCGGCAACAGCGAAACGTTGACCATTAATGGAAACGTGACCCATTTTCAAGTCACCAATAACCTCGTGCACGATAATGACAACATCGGCATCGACGCGATTGGATTCGAAGGCGTCGGTCCCGTCGGCTACGACCAGCCGATGTATGGAGAAATGAGCGGGAACACGGTCTATAACATCAGCGGCATCACGAATCCGGGCGAAGGCTATGAATACGATGCCGACGGTTTCTACTGTGACGGCTGCGCCTACCTCACGATCGAACGCAACGTGATCCTGCAGGTCGACTACGGCATCGAGACCACCAGCGAAAACCAAATCTGCCAACCGAACGGCACCGAGTGGTCGGGCCCCAACAACACCGGAAAAGCCGCCAAAGGCAAGTCTCCGTGTTACGGAAGATATGTTACGGTGCGCAACAACCTGTTCTACAACGCAAACTCCTGCGGTAACTCCATCGGCGGTTATGCGCCGGCAACCAAAAAGGGCGGCCCCAGCAATGGAGGCGGCAGCAGCTACCACGAAGTCTTCGTCAACAACACTCTGTACAACAACGGCACCCAGCCCGGCAGTTCAAAGGAAGGCACGCCCAGCGGCGAGTTCCAGATTCAGAACCAGGTCGGCAGCGCTCAAGGGAACATTTACGAAAACAACATTCTGTACGCCGGAACACCCAATCTCTGGATCAACAGCTACGCACCATTTTCAGCGACGTATCCCGCCCCACCCGCGACCCTTAATTGGAACCTGTATAACTCGAGTGCGGGCTACTTAGAAGGAACGTCAATCTTGTGGGGCGGAGTAGATACCTTCACCAGCTTTTCCAACTGGCAAACCGCCAGCGGAGAAGATGCAGACTCTTTGAACACCGATCCGCTTTTTGTCGGTCTGGGAGCAACGCCGCCAGACTTTGACACGATTCCATCGTCGCCAGCCGTCGGCGCGGGCGGCACCAGCCTCTTGTGCAGCGATGGTTGGTGCGATCCGAATGGCAGTTCGCCCAATTCCATCTATGGCAGCGCCGACTTCCTCGGGAATCCGAGGACCAACGGCTCGAACATAGACATTGGCGCCTACGAAAACACGGGAGCTGCCATCGCCAACTCCCTGACCGTGACTCTGGCCTCGGCGACACTCGCGCTCTCGCCCGGTCAAACCACCACGCTAACGGTTACGGTCGCGGCCATTCCCGGAGGCGGCGGCGTGCCCAGCGGCACGGTAAACATCATGCTCGGGTCGACCTTGCTGTCAACTCAAACTTTGCTGCCGACCGGCGCCAGCACGTCTGCGGTAAGTCTGCCGCTCAGTGCCTCGCAGCTCGCTGCGGGCGCGAACACACTAACGGCAGTGTATTCAGGGAATGCAATTGCGCCGTGCTGCCCTGTATCAGGGCCGCCGGTTATGGTTTATGGAAGCGCGACCTCAGCGTCCATTACCGTGACGCTACTATAGCGTTACGACATTTGGTGCACGTTATGATTCAACGTCGATCGAGATAGCATGTCATCCAACGGTCTGCTCAACGAAGAACGCCGCCGTGAAATCCTCGGGGTCCTGCACCGCGATGGACGCGTGCTGGTCAAGGATCTTGCCCGGCAGTTTCGTATTTCGCAGATCACAATCCGCAAGGATCTGGAATTTCTCGACGGTCAGGGCGTGATCCAGCGCACCCACGGCGGCGCCTTGCCGGTACAGTCAGGGGCCCTGCTCGATCCGACTCTGCGCGAAAAGGAAAAGCTGCACCGCAAGCAGAAGACGGAGATTGCCCTCGCGGCCGCTCGCTTGGTCGAAGACGGCCAGTCGGTGCTGCTGGATTCCGGAACGACCACAACTGCGATTGCGCGTGCCCTGAAACACTCTTTGAACACTCGGGCGCGGCTCACCGTGATCACCAACGCGATCAACATCGCGGCCGAGCTGGCGGGCACAAACATCGAAGTGATTCTGACCGGAGGCACGCTACGCAAGAACTCTTTCTCCCTGGTCGGTCCGCTTGCCGAGCGCACGCTTCGGCAACTGAGTGCCGATATCCTATTCCTTGGCGTCGATGGATTCGACACCGCGGCTGGCCTTTTCACCCCGAATCTCTTGGAGTCGGAAGTGAACCGCACCATGGTCGAGATTGCGCGGAGGACGATCGCGGTTTGCGATTCCAGCAAGTTCGGCCGTCGCAGTCTCTGCAACATCATGCCGGTCGCGGCGGTCCATGAAGTCATCACCGACACACAGATTCTGAAATCGGATTTGCGCGCGCTCAAAGAGGCTGGAGTAAAAGTCACCCTGGTGTAAACGGAGTCGAATATAACCATGAAATCGGTTGCAATCACGGAACAGGGCCGGCACACCCTGAGCGAGATTTTTTCGCAGCCCCAGTGCTGGAACGCGTGTCTGGCAAAGCTGGCGTCCAGCCCGGAACTTCGCGCGGCTGCTCAACTGGCGCGACCTGGAGCGGAGTGGATCTTTGTCGGATGCGGAACGAGCTATTATCTTGCGCAGACCGCTGCCGCGGCCTTCAACGATCTCAATCTGTCCGCGCGAGCTGTACCCGCATCCGAGCTCCTGATGTATCCCGGGCTGACTTTGCACGCGGGACGGGACTACATTCCAGTGGTCATTTCGCGCTCTGGCCGCACCTCCGAGGCAGTCCGCGCCGCGCGCATGTTGGAGAAGGACAGCAATCTGCGCACCATTGCCATTACCTGCGCCGACGGCCAACCGCTTGAGCCCGTATGCAGCGTGACCCTGAAGCTTCTGGACGCCGACGAACAGAGCACCGTCATGACGCGGTCATTCACCTCCATGTTGCTGGGGCTGCAATACCTCGCGGCGACGGTCTCGGGGAACGATGTCTTCCGTCGCGCCTTGCTGGAACTCCCGCAGCAGGTCGAGCCCCTTCTGAAAGACGTCCCGCAGCGGCTGCGGCTGTTTGTCGAATCTCGAACATTTTCAGATTTTGTTTTCCTGGCGCAGGGTCTGCTGTTCGGCATTGCTTCGGAGTGCATGCTGAAGGTGACGGAGTCCTCCTGCTCCTATGCTCAAGTCTTTCATTCGCTGGAATTCCGTCATGGCCCGAAGTCCATCGCCGATTCAAATGTTTTGATCGCGTTCGTGATGTCGGAAACCTCGTACGATGCGGAAGTCGAGGTACTTGAGGAAATGAAAGCTTTGGGCGCGGCGACCCTGGTGATTGCAAATCGCATCGACAGCCGAGCGCAGCGAGCCGCGGACTTCACGGTCGAACTTGGCCTCACCTCGCCCGAAACTGCGCGCCTGGCTGCATTCGTCATTTGGGGACAACTGTATGGCGTGTACTATGGCCTGAAGAAGGGCCTCAATCCCGACTCGCCGGTAAACCTGACGCGGGTGGTCGAACTCGCGGATTAAGCCTCGCCGTTAGCGTTTGCCAGTTGGCACGAAACGAGAATGGCGAAGACCTGCTATATGCCCAAATTCGATATTGCAATCGCTGGGGAGATCAATCTTGACCTGATCCTGTACGGTCTTCCCGAGCAAATGCCCATGGAGCGCGAACTGCTGGCCAGCGGCTTCACCATCACGCTCGGCAGTTCCTCGGCGATTTTGGCGCATAATCTTGCCGCGCTGGGCAGCCGCGTGGGGTTCGTCGCCAAGGTCGGCGGCGATTCCTTCGGAACTCTCGCTATGGACTGCCTGCGGGAACGCGGCGTCGACCTGGCGCACGTCGCGCATGGAGCCCAATCCGGCGTGACGCTCATTCTGCCCCACGGCGCTCAGCGCCATATCCTCACGTATCCCGGCACCATCTCCGAGTTGCGTTTTGAGGATCTCGACCTTGAGTATCTGGCCTCGGCTCGCCACTTTCATATGTCGTCGCTGTTTTTGCAGCGACAACTGTTGCCGCATGTGCCGGACCTTTTTCGGCGGATGAAGGCCTCCGGACTTACCACTTCGCTCGACACTAACGACGATCCCGACGACCGATGGGAGGGCATCGAAGAGATCCTGCCTCACGTGGACATCCTGCTGCCGAACGAGCGTGAAGCGAAGAAGATCGCCCGGGCTGACGATTTGGAAACCGCACTTTCGCAGCTCGCACAAAAGGTGCCGACCGTCGTAGTCAAAATGGGTGCCAGCGGAGCCGTTGCGGTTCGGGATGGCCAACGGTTCAGCGCACCCGCCGTTCCCGTAACGGTTGTCGATCCGGTGGGCGCGGGCGACAGCTTCGACGCCGGCTTCCTCCACCAGTTCCTGCTCGGAGCGGATGTCACGACGTGCCTGGCCTACGGGAACCTGTGTGGCGCATTCTCGACCACAGATTGTGGCGGCACGGAAGCGTTCCGCAACCCAGCCCGAATGCAGGAGTTTCTTCGACAGCACGGCTGCTCAGACTAAGACTTTTTCTCTGCTCGCTCTAAACATCCGGCCCGAAACGAGCGCCCATCAAGGCGATGCAACCGCTTCGCCTGTTTGGGTGTGACCAGCGAAGTGTGCGAGATGGTAAGCAGGTATTCCGCCACAAACCAGACCGGTTCCTCCGAGGTCATCCAGTGGAGAGGGTCGAAGCGCTGCATGTGCACGGGCCTTGAAAAGGTGCGTAAAGTGCGCTCTCCGCGCAGGTTGAAGTAGGTATCGAAGTAGCTGAGGGCCAGCTCGCGGAGGGTGCGGTAGACCGGTTCGCGATAGCGGCATCCGGTGTAATTCGACTTGGCCACGGCTCCCCAGCATCCATCGACTTGATAGACGGCGATGACATGGTCGGTATCGTGCTCGGCTTCGAGGTCGAGGATTAGCGGAGGGTAGCCGTTGAGGCGGAGGGCGGCGGCGGCGAACAGGGCTCCCTCATAGCAGTGGGAGGTGTTCTCGCGGAGGACGCGGCGGGGGGACCAGGCGGTGTCTTCAAGGTGGTAGGGCATGGCGTCCAGGGCTTGCTGGATGCCGTGGGGAGTCTTCAGACGGCGGAATTTCCGGAGTTCGGAGGGGGTAAAATCGGATTTTAAGTTGTTCATAATGCGGGCTTTATTTGAAAGTGTTTCACGTGAAACATTTGTACTTGTATTTCTGTACGTATAATACTATACAGATAAATCATGCGTATGAAAAAGCGAAAATCAGCACCGAAGCAGCGGAAGATTGGCCGGTTGATGGCTTCCATCGAGGACCAGGACCTTTCGCTCGATCTTATTAAGGAGTCACCACAATACTACCGGCCGATCAAGATTCCGATCACGCTGCGGTTGGACGCCGACATGGTGGCGTGGCTCAAGAAGCAGGGGCGGGGGTACCAGACGCGGATCAATCGGATGCTGCGGAAGGCGGTGGCGAACGAGAGGAAGAAAGAGCGGGGATGAGAGAGTGTCTTACGCGGAGATGCGCTTATCGAAATGCTGTGTGGTCGTGTCACTGCCGCTTCCAGCTCCCAGGCAGGCGGCCAAAGCCAAACCATCAGCTACGGTCGACTCACGAAGTCCGATAGGAAAGGTAGGAAGGACGATGCAATGAACGCGACCTCGCGCAAGGACCAAAGGGAACGTCTCCAGTTCCAAGGTGTTCCACTGTCCTGCGAAACAATCGGCAAGGTCCCATATGATCGTCTTGTACACTTCCATGTCGATTAGCACGGCATCCTCGCAGGTACAACGTCTTGATAAACCACAAGTGTCCCACCCTAGAAAACTCGGGACAGACGGAGCGTTTCCCGCTAACTAGTTTGACACACCCCAAAGAGAAGCGCAGGGCGGCACGCACTTCGTTCATCCGTGCGGCACTGAGCTGGGCCACGCGTCTTCCTAGGAAAACTCTGGTTCAGTGTCGGCAGAAGGCATAAACCACGGGGTACACAGGGGTGCACGGGGGAAACCGGGACTTAATCAGAGTTTCCCTAGTCGATGTTGAGACACGGTGACAGCGTTGTGCGGCACTCGATCCACGCTCGTCCTTCGCTGCCTTGGGCGGCGTTGCAGGGGGAGAAGAACGCAGGGTCCCTTCGGCTTCGCTCAGGGCAGGCTCTTCGGCTCCGCGCTGCTCGCTTCGCTCACAGCGCTGCGCTCGGGATGACAGGGTTGGGAGGGTACGAACGACTTCCGATGGGCACCGCGAACGGTGGAAGTGCAACCGTGACCGTGGATGGCGCGGCGAAAGTCAAAATCCCCAACCGGCACTCCGGCAGGCTTCTGTGGCGCTGCACACACAGTGCATAGGTCCTTCGCTTCGCTCAGGATGACAAGTTTTAGTAATGTAGGTCCTTCGCTTCGCGCAGGATGACATCGTTTTGATGAGAGTCCGGTGACAGGGCTTGGGTGGGACTCCGATGACATGGTTTGGGTTAGGTTCCGGCGTTTACCGGAACAATTCCGCCAGGTCATGCGGATTGTCGATCAGGACGTCTGGGGGGACTTGGGCGAGGGTGTGGGGGGCGAAGCCGTAGGTTACGCCGCAGGTCCAGAGGCCGGCGTTGCGGCCGGTTTGGATGTCGATGGAGGAGTCGCCGATGATCAGGGCCTGGTCGGGCGCGACTCCGGTTTCGTGCAGGATGGTTTGCGCTCCTTGGGGGTCGGGCTTTTTGGTGGGGAAGCTGTTGCCTCCGTAGACGCTGACGAAGAAATGGCCCAGGCCGAGGGCTTGCACAATATCGCGCGAAGGGTGGACGGGCTTGTTGGAGAGGACGGACATTAGGCGCGGCGCGGCGTTCGTTGGCGGGGCGTTGGTTGGGGATCGGTTGGGCGCAGACAGGGTCGCGAGGACTTCTGGGATTCCTTCATAGACGGTGGTGTGATCGAGCTTGTGCTGGCGGTAGTAGGCGAGAAAAAAATCTAGGGCTTGGCGCAGGAGCGCTTCGTCGGGTTTTTCGCCGAGCACGCGCTGGATGAGCATGGGAGCGCCGTCTCCTACATAGCTGGCGATGGTGTCGCCGTCGAGTTCGGGGCGTCCGATATGGCGCAGGGTGGCGTTCACGGAGTGGATTAGATCGAGGCGGGAGTCGACGAGGGTGCCATCGAGATCGAAGATGAGCAGGCGGATGCGGTGGGGGTCGAAGGGGCGGAGGTGACGGATCATGAGAGTTTAGGATAAACCAGGAACCAGTTGTCAGTTGTCAGTTCTCAGTTGTCAGAAAAGACGACTTGCGAAGGGCGCAAACGGGTACTGGATACTGGCCACTGGGTACTGCCTTTTCTGATTTACAATGTGGCGAGGCTTAGGCCTGGTGGGGTGAAGAACGAGGAATGGCCACGACTAAAGTCGATCCCAAGCTCAACGAAAACAACCTCGCAAACAAGTCGTATCAAGGCCTGAGCGGCGAACGGCTGATCGATGCGTATCGCATCATGTTCACCTCGCGACGGGTGGACGACCGCGAGATCCTGCTGAAGCGGCAGCAGAAAATCTTTTTTCAAATTTCGGGCGCGGGGCATGAAGCGGTGGGAGTGGCAGCGGGGTTCGCGCTGAAATCGAAGTACGACTGGTTCTATCCTTATTATAGGGACCGCGCGCTTTGCCTGACGCTGGGGGCGACTCCTTACGAGATGCTGTTGCAGGGCGTGGGGGCGGCGGACGATCCCAGTTCGGGCGGGCGGCAGATGCCTTCGCACTGGGCGTATCAGCGGCTGAATGTGGTGACGCAGTCTTCGCCCACGGGGACGCAGATTTTGCAGGCGGTGGGATGCGCGGAGGCGGGGCGGTATTTTGCGCAGCATCCGAAGGCGGCGGCGAAGCCAGAGGGCGATGGCGATTATCGGCAGTTTAAGGATGTCGAATTCCACGGCGATGAAATCACGTATGTATCGCTCGGCGACGGTACGACCAGCGAAGGCGAGTTTTGGGAGGCGCTGAACACGGCGTCGAACCGGATGCTGCCGGTGATTTTTTGCGTGCAAGATAACGGGTACGCGATTTCTGTGCCGGTGGAAGTGCAGACGGCGGGCGGCAGCATTTCGCGGTTGGTTTCTGGTTTTCCCAACTTTCATTTTGAGGAAGTGGACGGCACCGATCCGGTGGTGGCGTACGCGGCGTTCGAGCGGGCGGCCGCGCACTGCCGCGGCGGGCATGGTCCGGCGTTTGTGCATGCGCATGTGATTCGTCCTTATTCGCACTCGCTCTCGGACGATGAGCGGCTTTACCGGCCGGATTCGGAGCGGCAGGCGGATGCGGCGCGCGACCCGGTGCACAGGCTGCAATTGTTTCTGCTGCGGGAAGGAATTCTCGACGAAAAGGGGATCAACAAGATCGAGAAAGAGGTCGAAGAGCAGTTGCAGGCCGATGTTGACCGGGCGCTCGAAGCGGCGCCTCCGCAGCCGGAGACGATCTACGACTTTGTGTACTCGCCGAATCTCGATCCGACGTCGGCGGTGTTTGAGACGCAGGCGGCAGCGGCGGTGCCGGAGGCGACGGCTGACGGCAAAAGCTCGGCCGCACCGAGTAACGCGCCGGCCAAGTCGGTTAACAAAACGATGGCGGACCTGATCACCACGACTCTGCGGGACGAGATGCGGCGCGATGAGCGGATTGTTATTTTTGGCGAGGACGTGGCCGACTGTAGCCGGGAAGAATATTTGAAGCAGAAGCTGGTCAAAGGCAAGGGCGGAGTTTTTAAGCTGACGTCGGGGTTGCAGGGGATGTTCGGGTCGGACCGCGTGTTTAATTCTCCCATTGCGGAGGCCAATATTGTGGGGCGCGCGACGGGCATGGCGACGCGCGGAATGAAGCCGGTGGTGGAGATTCAGTTTTTCGATTACATCTGGCCGGCGATGATGCAACTGCGGGATGAGCTGCCGATTATACGGTGGCGGTCGAACAATGCTTTTTCTGCGCCGCTGGTGATCCGGGTGGCGATTGGCGGGTATCTGACGGGCGGGGCGATTTATCACTCGCAGTGCGGCGAGAGCGTGTTCACGCATATTCCGGGATTGCGGGTGGTGTTTCCTTCGAACGCGCTGGATGCGGCGGGGCTGTTGCGGACGGCGATTCGGTGCGACGATCCGGTGCTGTTTCTGGAACACAAGCGGCTTTATCGGGAGACGTTTGGGCGGGCGCCGTATCCGGGGCCGGATTACATGATTCCGTTTGGGAAGGCGAAGGTGGTGCAGGCGGGGACCGACCTGACGGTGATCACGTATGGGGCGGTGGTGCCGCGGGCGCTACAAGCGGCGCAGAAACTGGAGCGCGAGCATAGGGTGAGCGTCGAGCTGATTGATTTGCGGTGTTTGAATCCGTTTGATTGGGATGCGATTGCGGCTTCGGTGAAGAAAACCAATCGGGCGCTGATTGCTTATGAAGATTCGTTGAGCTGGGGATATGGGGCTGAGATTGCGGCGCGGATTGCGGATAAGTTGTTCCATCATCTGGATGCTCCGGTGAAGCGGGTGGCGGCGACGGATACGTTTGTGGCGTATCAGCCGATTTTGGAGAATGCGATTCTGCCGCAGGCTAGCGATTTGTTTCGGGCGATGAAGGAATTGGCGGAGTTTTAGGGGCAGGTGTCAGGTCTCAGGTGTCAGGTGTCAGGTTTTTCTCGTTGTACCTGTCTTCGGATTCGCACAGTAGAGTGCCGTCCCGCTATCTGTCAATTATAGGGAGACCGGAGTTGACTGGGAGGGCGAAAAGACGGCGTAAGCTGGGGCTAAGGCATGGTTTCGACAGTTAGGGCTTTAGCGACGTCGCCTTTTCGTCATACGCCCGAGCTTCGGAGTGCTCACCCAGTTTGCGACTCGTCGCCGCGAGCATTGCGTATCGCATCCACTCTTCCGGGCCCGACGCGCCGGACTGGAGGCAGAGGATGAACTCCCGCTTCGCCAGCTGAAACTCTCTCAAATCATAGAGGGTATATCCGTAGTAGTAGTGAAACGCTGGTTGCCACTCTTCACTGACTCCGACTGCATTGGCGCGCTCAAACTGTTCTCTTGCCAAGGTGTGCAGAGAGAGTTCGTGATAGCAACGACCGAGATGACAATGAACATCGCTCCGAACTTCGATATCCAGTTGGAACGCGACTGCTTCCTCAAGAAGAGGACGCGCTCCTCTTTCCTTTCTAGATGTATAAGAGAAAACGCTCGCTGGACTTGCAGCAACTCGTAGAGATCCCGTCCTTCGGGAGTGTTGAACCACGCCCTGTGTTGAATCAACACCGCTGACAGAGATTGAATGCCCTCATCTCCCTTGTGCTGCTCCAGAAGTGACAGGGCGCAAAAGAAATCGATTTCTGCGAGTGCCTGCGTATGGCCTTGCGCGAGACGCCTCGCCTCGGAGATTGACAGTTCCGCATCCCTGAAATGCCCCGCGCTCTGTTGTCGGTTTGCCTCTTGCAGGAGCGTCCCTATCCTGTTAAGGGGATCGTTGGGATCGGATGTCGGAATGATGGTGTTTGGCAAATGCTCCCTCAAAAGTGCAGGTAAAAGGGTAACACTCTTATTGGAAGGCATTAAGCCATCCATCAAAACGTAGTTGGCGTAACGTCTCCATTACACTCAAAATCCGCGAAGGCAATCTAACTGCTCAGAACGATCAGGCTCTTGGCTCTGTCGCGAAATGCCTGATCGAAGGTGACCAATCTTAAGCCGGATACCGCAGCAAAAGCTAACACGTAGGAGTCTGCCCATTCCTTGGGGGCTGGGCTTCGCCGTCGCGAGTGGGAGCGGAAGGCTTGTTCTAGCCCGGCTGGTTCATCTAGGAATGCGATGCGCGGGTCGTCCAGCCAGCGATCATAAATCCGCCAGGCTTCTGGTTGGGTCATCACTTCCGAACCCATGACGGCTTGCGTTGTGAGCAGGCGCAGGAGGCTGAGTTGGGTGATCCGGCAGAAACAGAGATGCGAGTCCTCACGCAGGCTGGCAAACCAACGAGCGGCGACGATGTGGTGGAGATGCCTCTCGGAGGTGAGGGCGATCCAGACGTTGACGTCAGGGAAAAGGAATAATCTCGAAGATCTTGGCATTGTCGAGGTCCACGGTTCCGGGTTGCTTCGAACGCACCAGCGGGAGCGAAACGGGCCGCCCTTGGCGCCTGGGCTTGAGTTGCAGTTCGACTTCGACGCCGCGAAGAATCAACTCCCTCACGCTGCGGCCTTCCCCGGCAGCCTTGGTTTTCAGGTCGCGATAAAGAGAGTCGGGAATGTCGACCGTGGTCCGCATAAATTCTATTATGCCATATTTATGGCTAAAAGGGATAGCGGGTCTATTCTATGTAGCCTTTCGCACTTTTCCGCCGCTGGATTTGCCAAAGGTCGCTGCCCAAGGGCCGCCGCCGTAGCAGAGCAGGGCGAATGCTATGGCCGCGAGGGCTAGGGGGAATTCGAATCCGTTCGGTCCGGTGAGGCCGCTCTTGAAGTGGACTTTCCAGATGGCTACGGCCATCTCGATCACGATGGCGAGCGAAAAGAAGCGGGTGAACAAGCCCAGGACAACGGCGATTCCGCCGAAGAATTCGGTGCCGGCGGAAAGATAGGCCAGCCATTGGGGAAGGCCGAGCGAGGCTACCGTTTCCATGTGGTGGTGGAATCCGCCGAAGACCTTGTGATAACCGTGCGCGATCATGATTGCGCCTAGAACGAGGCGCAGCAGGAGCAGGGCGAGGGGTTGGAGGCGGTTTAGGAAATCCATGGAGAAGTTGTCAGGTCTCAGGTGTCAGGAAAATCTGTTCGTAGTGAATCGTAGCACCCGCGAAGCTATTGACTGGTTGATCGGGGTGATTCCAGCCTTTTCTGAGACCTGAGACCTGAGACCTGAGACCTGAGACCTGAGACCTGAGACCTGAGACCTGAGACCTGAGACCTGAGACCTGAGACCTGAGACCTGAGACCTGAGACCTGAGACCTCGGCTCCCACTTCGCGTAGGGGGTGCCGTCGGTGGCGGTGGCGCTGGAGCCGCTGTGGACGCCGATGATGCCGGTGTCTTCGGTCTGATAGACGGACATGATAGTGCCTTCGGCGGGCTCGGTGACCCAGGTGTTGCTGCCGGTGATGTCATCGGGAATTTTGTCGATGTATTTCGACGATACGAGGTCGGAGAGCGACTGCGGCGATTTTTGTTTGTCCTGGGCGTACTGGTAGATGAGATGGTTCAGGGTTTGGAGATTCTTGCGGAGGTTCTGCTCCTTGGCGCGGGTAATGCTGTGGCTGTAGATGGGCATGGCGACGGCCAGCAGGATGACGATGATGCTGATGGCCACCATCATCTCGATGAGGGTGAAACCGCGGGTTTGGGTTGGTTTACCGTTCATCTTGCAGCCTGCCATCTTTCGGGCTACCATCTCCCGCACTACCGGTAGTGGCGCAGTCTGAAAAGTGAGCGACCTCGGAAGTGGGAGTGCTGCTAGCAAAAGCAGATCCTTCGCTGCGCTCAGGATGACAAGTCTTAGTAATGACGATCAAAGTAATGACGACCAAAGTACAACACTAACTTACGACACTACCGCACTACCAGGACGAATACGGGCTGCCCTGGCTGGAGGAGGCGTCGGAACCGCTGTGGACTCCTTTGATACCCATCTGGGTGGGGTCCCAGGCGTTTTGGGGATCGTCTTCGTTGTCGGTCTTCCAGGTATCGGTGCTGCCGGTGATGTCCTCGGGGATGGCCTTGATGTAGCCAGCCTGGACGAGATCGTCGAGCGACTGCGGCGCTTTGCCCTTGTCGAGCGAATACTTTTCGATGACTTCGTTGAGAGTGGCAAGATTTTGTTTCAGTTTGGCTTCGCGGGCGCGGTTGATGCTCTGGGTATACATGGGCAGGGCAATCGAGAGCAAAACCAAGATCATGCTGATGACGACCACCATCTCAATCAGCGTGAAACCGCGTGCCGCTTGCGGAAAAAGTGTTTTCCCGGCGCAGCATTCCCGCAGCGGCTGGAAGCCGCTATTGATTTCGTGGCCGTTACGGCACGAGTGGAACTCGTGCCCTTCCCAAAACCGGCACGACGCGGAGTTTTTCCGCAGCCCGAGAGGGCGCGGGCGGAGAATGGAGTTGCGGGCTTTGGACGTGAGTCTCATCTACCAGTCCTTATACTTGGTGCCGTCCAAGGCGGTCTGGTCGGACTTGGTGTAGACGTCGAAGACGCCCTGGCCGCCCCAGGAGGTGGAATCTTTGTCGTCTTGCATGGAGCGCATGCCCCATTCCTGCTTGGTCATAGGATCGAGCGGGATGCGGCGGAGGAATTTGAGTTTCTTGCCCGACACATCGACGCCGTTGACCAGGGTATCAAGATCGGGAGGATAGCCCTCGCTTCCGAGCTTGGTGACGAACGCGTTCATGTCGGCGGCAGCTTTGTAGCGATCGACGGCGTCGCGGATCATCCAGAGGTCGTAGCGGAGTTCCCGCTCGCGCTCGCGCTTGACGGCGTTGACGGCCAGTGGGAACGCGGCCCCGACGAGAATCATCATGATCGCGGTGGCGACGATGAGTTCGATCAGGGTGAAGCCGCGTAGGCGCTTTGTTTTTGTCGAGCGCGTCATAACTTGCATAAATAAGCTCATCTTGCGCAGAGCGAAAGAACCAGGGAAACTCTGGTTAAGTGTCGGCAGAAAGCATAAACCACAGGGTACACAGGGGTGCACGGGGTAAACCGGGACTCAATCAGAGATTCCCTAGAGTATTCCGCAGCTGAGTACATAGGTCCTTCGCTTCGCTCAGGATGACAGTGTCGTGTCGATGACAGCGTCTTGTTCATGACAACGTAGATTTATGCGTCAACAACTTGCACACCTCACCGTCTACTGAATCGTGATGGCGGCTTGCGCTCCGTTCATGGCGATGGGCTGCATGGCGGGATCGCGGGCTCCGCCGCGGGTGATGGTCAGAGCGGATTGGCCGGCTTCCTTTGCCACGAAGGTAAGAGTGACCACGGCGCCCTGCCCGGAAACTCCCGCTGCCCCTGGAGGCCGGGTCGCGGTGATTTGCAGCGTGCCGGTCACGGGATCGTCGCGATGCACCAAGGCGACGGCTTGGCCATCCTGGGAAAGGAATCCGCCATTGGACACGTTTACCACCTGCAACTGATTCGGGTCGTAGTTGAGTTGCACTGGCACCGAGTACACGTTTTGACCGCCGGAAAGCATGACGTTCACGGTAAACGTCGACCCCTTGGCCGGAGTCAAAGTAGGCGGATCAAACTGGAAGGTTCCACCGGGAATTGGGGCCTGAGTGGCGGCCTGAGTTGGCAGGCCTTGAGTCTGCGGGGCTTGATTCAACGCCGCCGGTCGCAGCGCGGCCGGATTCTGAGCACCCGGAACGGCCTGCGATGACGGACCCGGCGCAGGCGTAGCGGCGCCGGCAGGAGCGGCTGAATTTGGCTTGCTGGTCACGGACCTCAACTGGATGGAGTTGGCGGTGCCGACGTCGAGCATCTCGTCGCCATGTAACATGTCAGGACCACGGATGATGTGGGGGATGATGACAAAGACAATTTCGTTGGTGGAGTGATCGGAAGTATCCTGCGCGAAAAGATATTTCAGGATGGGGATCGAGGACAGGCCTGGGATTCCGCTGAGGGCCTTGGTCTTGGAGTCTTCCATCATGCCGCCAAGGAGGCTGACTTCGCCATCTCTGAGGCGGATTTCGTTTTCGATCTTGCGCTGTCCGATGACGGGCTGGCTGATGCCGCCGATGCTCACGTAGGAGTCGACGTCGGAGACATCCATCGACATCTTCAAGGAAATTTCGCGTCCGGCATGCACGCGGGGGGTGATGTCGATGTTCACGCCCACGTCGAGGTATTGAAACTGGGTGTTGACGAGCGGGTTGATGCCGACTCCGCCGATGCCGGGCTGAAACGATCCGGTGGCAACCGGGACGCGATCGCCGATCTTCAAGGTAGCTTTCTGTCCGTCCAAGGCGCGGATCTGGGGACTCTGGATGACTTTGGTATCGGTGTCGCTCATCAGGGCCGAAGCCGTCATCTGCGGAATCGTGACCTGGAAGTCGGTGGCGTTCAGGGTGGCGAGCGAATTGAGGCTGAGGCCATTCGAGGTTGAACTAGAAGTCGTGGTCGTGCCGGTGGTAGTGGTTGGGGTAGTGGTGCTGCCGATATTGGGCTGGAGGGCAACGCTGACGCTGGTGGGAGGATTGATGCCGAGGGTGTGGGACTTGTCGCGGCTGACCTGCATGACCATGACTTCGATCAGGACTTCGGGTTTCGCCTTGTCGAGATCGTCGACCAGTTTTTGCGCCAGGGCTACTTGATCGGGCGTGCCGCGGACGACGATCGCTCCCTGCGAGGGCAGTTGCTGGATGCGGCTGACCTCTAGGATGGTGCGCATGGCGTTGACAATGTCTTGCAACTCGGTGGGCTGAGAAAGATTAGAAAGATAAAAAGTCTTGATGACGTTTTGTTCCAGCTCTTTCCGCTTTGCAGGAGTGTCGGCCGCGACAAAAATGGTATTCGAGGTGACCGGACGCCAGAAGGTCTTGGTCTCAAAGGAGATGATGGAGAGCGCTTCTTCCAGGGTGACGTTGTTCAATTCGACGTGGACTTGCTTCGGGGTGTAATCGGGATCGAAAAGCACGTTCATGCCGGCCAGCTTGCCGACCGTCTCGTAAATCACGTTGGCTTTCTCGGTGACCTTGAGGGTAATGGGCACGTTCGATAGGGGAGCCAGTTCGACCGGACCCTGGGCATTTTCCAGGCGGCGGCGCAAGGGAGTCATGACCATGGCCTGCGGTTGGGGATTGGCGGCTTCGTTCATCATCTGCTGCGTGCGGCGGAGTTCCTGCTGCGCGATGAAGGAGGAAGGGTCGGTCTCCAAGGCCTTCTGGAACTGGGCGAGGGCTTCGTCAAACTTGCCGGCATCGCGCAGAATCTGGCCGCGATGCACTTCGGACGAAGCCGCCAGGAAGCGGGCCCGCTCAAACGAGGTGCGATAGCGGAGTTCCTTCGGCTTTTGATCGTAGGCCTGCTTGAAATATTCGAAGGCCTGTTCATAGTTCTGCCGCGCTTCGGCGTCCTGGCCCTTGGCGTAGGCCGCCTTGGCCGAATCGACTTTCTTGGCGAAAACCGAAAAAACCAGGCAGAACAGCAGCAATGCGAGTACAAGGGGACGGATCAAGCGTCTCATCAAGCAGTCCTCACAGAATTCTCTCTTGCCGGCGAGGGCATGGTGCATGACAGAAACGGGTCATGCCGCGTCCGGCCGGGCTAAAAAGCCAAGCGACCGGGCGACCCAGGGGTCTTCGCCAGCAAAAAATACCGGAAAATCGGATTATAGCATCGCAAGAAGTTGCACTCGAAGTGACTGGTACGTCGGTGTTTACACTCATTGGTACCGTTACCTTGGGTCGCAGGTGTCAGGAAAAAGCAGAAGCAGGTCCTTCGCCTTCGACAAGCTCAGTGTCAGGATGACAAGTCTTAGTGATGACAACCAAGCTGCACTGCTCCCGACGTTTTTCCTTAGACCTGACACCTGACACCTTGAATCTGCCGTGATACTTTCTTTTCAGCTGCTTTATTAGCGATATGGCCAAGCAAACCAGCCACCAGACCCAGCCAAATCGGGAGAAAAATCCTCGCCGACAGCCCACCGCGTCCGGCGAAAAGGATGCCGCTGTTAACAGGAACGCTAGCCATAACTACTTCTTGCTTGAAAAATTCGAGACGGGAGTGGTGCTGGCCGGAACCGAGGTGAAGTCGGTGCGCGGCGGTTCGGCCAATCTGAAGGACGCTTATGGGCTCCTTAAGGACGGCGAATTGTGGCTGCTGAACTGCCATATAGGGCCATATGACCATGGCAATTCGGCGAATCATGCGGCGCTGCGGACGCGGAAGTTGCTGGTGCACAAGGAAGAAATTCGCAAGCTGATCGGGAAGACGCAGCAAAAGGGGTTAACCCTGATTCCGACGCGAATGTATTTCAAGAACGGGAAAATCAAGGTGGAACTGGCGCTGGCCAAGGGCAAACAACTCTGGGACAAGCGGGAAACCGAGCGGCGGCGGACGGCGGATAAGGAAGCTCGGGAGGCCATTTCGCGGGGGAGGAAATAGGAAACGCTGATTCAGTGTCGGCAAAGAGCATCAACCACGGGGTACACGGGGGCCCACGGGGGAGACCGAAACTTAATCAGAGTTTCCCGAGGCGGCGCGGGAATCTTCTCTTCTCTGGTACCCTGTTTTCATCATGCGCGTTTACACTTGTCTGTTTTTCTTGCTGGCCGTGATTGGTTGCGGTTTCGGTCAAGATGCCGGCGTCCCGTTGCGCCACCCACCACTTGCGGAACGCATCGCGACGCAGAATGCGGTTTTCGAAGAGCAGTACGAAACCGATCTGCGGAACTTTCCCGAGCGGGCCACGGCTTACGGCGACTACCGATATAACGACAAACTTGCCGAGTATTCACTGGCGGCCATTGGCGAGCGGCATAAGACCGACGTGGCCTTTGTTGCTCGACTTGAAGCCATAGGGACTGAGGGCTTTTCGGATCAGGACCGGCTGTCTCACGATCTGCTCCTACGGGTGCTTAAGCAGCGGATCACGGATTTTGACCTCAAAGAGTACGAGATGCCGATCAATCAGCAGAATGGAGTCCATACGGGACTTGCCGATCTGCCGTTGTCGGTGCCGTTCGACTCGGTGAAGCACTACGAGGACTACATTGCGCGGCTGCACCAGATTCCGCGGGTGCTTAGCCAGACGACCGAAGTGCTGCGCGCGGGCATGAAGGACAAGCTGATGCCGGTGCGATTCTTGATTGAGAAGCTGCCGGTGCAGTGCCAGGGGATTATCGACGCCGATCCTTTTCTTTTGCCGACGAAGAAATATCCGGCGGAGATTTCGGCCGAAGAGCAGAAGCGACTGACGCAGCAGATCACTGACGCCATCAACACGGATGTGATTCCGGCTTACAAGAGTTTTGCCGAATTCCTCACCAAGGTATATGCGCCGGAAGGGCGGACAACGCTGTCGGTCACTTCCCTGCCCGACGGCGAGAAGCGCTACGAAAACGATATCTACGCGCGGACGACGACGCACATGACGCCGGACGAGATCCATAAGATCGGGCTGCACGAGATCGATCGCATTGAGGCGGAGATGACGGCGATCGCGAGAAAGGAAGGCTTCGCCGATCTGGCTGCTTTTCGCGCATCGCTCAAGACCAATGCCAAGTACATTCCCACGTCGGCGGAGCAGATTCTCGAAGATTATCGGCATTACATCGCGCAGATGGAGCCGAAGCTGCCGCAGCTATTTACGCTGCTACCGAAGTCGCCGGTTACG
>Ga0302198_10000170_pt1 | contig 68188 bp, 54 predicted proteins | sample II_Bog_N2_2_FD_193521 | JGI IMG/M metagenome (GOLD analysis project Ga0302198, IMG submission 193521) | Peat permafrost microbial communities from Stordalen Mire near Abisko, Sweden - II_Bog_N2_2 | ecosystem: Environmental > Terrestrial > Soil > Wetlands > Peat | place: Sweden: Abisko...
GCTCTTCGTCGCCCTTGCCGTGGGCACGGATGTCGCGGCCCGGGAAGCTCTCTTCCAGGTGCTTGAAGAACTTGGTGTCGATCGACATCACGTCTTCAAAGTGCCCGTGCTTGGGGCAGTCCTTGATCATCAGGATCTTGCCGTCGCGCTCAATGATCTGGGCCTTGATCTCGCCCACTTTTTCATTCAGCAGCACTTCGTGGGGCAGCTTGCCGTCCAGAATCTGCTGGCGGATCTCGGGCACGCACTTGGGACAAAGCGAGTCGGTCGTACGCGGCCAGCCAAGCGGCGGCTTCTCTTTCTGATACGACTTCTGCAGCGGCTTGTCAGACCATTTCGGCGTAAAGGAGGGATTCGGGCTGATGCGGTTAAGCCGCTCATACACCACCCACGCGCCTCTGGCTGCGTAAACGGCTGCTTTTTCAACGTACTTGATCGCTTTGGGCATAGTGTTGCGGTCTCCTCTGATTTTGGTCTTCTGCTTCTCTTGCCGTTCCGCCCTGATCCCTGACAGCTGATCCCTGACCCCTCGTGCTAAATCCATGATCTGAAACGGCAAGAGTAGGGTAACCGCACACCCCCGTCAACCCAACGAAGGTGCAGCGAACGGCGGAATCCCCGCCTGAACGGTCAATAGAAGACACTGAACGGGAGCGGTCAAAGCTATTCAATCCCTCGAATTACCCCGTCATTAGCCGACTTTTCAGGCGTAATCGTCGTCAGTGAGTGCCTCGGCGGTTCTGTATGAAGCCAGAATTGCCATTGGATCAACTGGCGTTCTGGGGGCCAGCATTGCACTCCTCCCGCCGGAGTGTCACTTCGTCACTTCGGGGCAAGGTCACCGAACCAAAAGGCTGCCGTTACACCGCCGTCCATGAGGAAGTCGCTGCCGGTGATGAAGGCGCCATCGGGCCCCATAAGGAGCGCTCCAACTGTGCCTACTTCGTCCGGAGTGCCGGCTCGACCTGCGGCAGAGATTTCGATCATACGCCGATAGACTGGACCGCGTGGCCCCTTTAGCTCATCATTCGCAAGCGGAGTGATGATGATGCCAGGGCTGATCGTGTTAACCCGTGCGCCGCGCTTTCCCCAACGGACTGCCTCCGCCATTACGCGCAGGGAGTTGCCGCGCTTCGATAACTGGTAAGCGTGCAGGGAATCCTTGATTAAATCCGGCTGAAGCATAGGGAGGTTCAGTAGTTCCTCAACAGGCGTTGTGGCGAGCAGCCCATTTTGTTCCGTAGAGAGCGGCCCCAGACGATGGCCGGACTGAGACGCGATTACGATGCAGGAGCCACCGCGAGCGATGACGTTGCCGAACTCCTCCAGCACCAATGCGGTTCCGTAGAGATCGACCTTGAGGATCGTCTCCGGAGAGGCCTGAGAAGGGGAAACGCCCGCAGCATGGATGACACCCGAGACTTCGCCAAGCTTGGTGGCCGCTTCAACGAGAGCATTAACCGAGGCGCGCGAGGAAACATCGACCGTCGCCGTGCTGACGCTAAAACCGGCATCGAAGAGAAACTTGGCTGCCACATCGGCGTTCTCCTGTCGAATATCCGCCAAGAGAACATGTTTGCCTGCAGCAACCCGCCGCACGATTGCCTGGCCGATCGATCCCGCTCCGATGACTACGATCACATTTGTCATCTGAATCCTCACTGAGCTTAGTGTTGTGGATGCTTTGCCCGAAAAGCATTCATTGCCTTGATGTCGAGCACCTGGTACCGAACGGAAGTGACCGCGGAGTCTTCACTTTCAGCCGGCGTCTGGTTGAGATGAATACTTACACCACAATTCGATGGATACAAGGTGGATGACGGCTTCATGAGGCCCTCGGTCGATTTCGCAGGGCGCTCGCCTGGCGGGTGGCACCGATCCTGACGACCATTCAAACCATCGCGAGGGTGCCCCCGGGCCCTCGTCCGCCGAGGCGGAGGGGCCGGGGACGGAAGCCACGCCCCATCGTGGGAAGCCAAACCTAACCTCTACTCGCCGTCGCTTCCACAATTGCTGTAACCCTCAGAGGCCGACGGCCAGCTTGCTGCTTTGCCCCACGCATCGGCAGGCAGGAAGGCCTTCGCAGAGAATTACCTCCCTCAGGCGCACAATCGAATTTGCGGCGAGGAAGAGTCCGCAACCGGACAAGCCACTCATGATTGAAGCCATCGAACTTTCCGCCGCCGGGAGCCCGGAAGCAGCCTTCCATCCCTCAAAAAACCCACCGTCGCCCTCGCAACCCTGCCCAAGGCAGCCTCTAGCAAAATCACGATAGATACACCCTGATCCACAACTCCAAAGTGTTGATTTCCTTAAGAAATCAACACCACGCATACCGCTCAACTGGGGCACTGTTATCGCGATTTTGCTCTAGGTCCCCTATTCGGCCCGGGCCGTACCCCCGAAAATGCAAATACCCCCCTCCCCCCTTTTCGCTGCAGCCCCATGAAAACAAGGTAATTACGCAAAAAATACCCCAAATATCCCATCTAAATAAAGCACTTACCACCATTGCCGCCGGCGGAGGCTCACGTTGGCCTACAACGACCCGCTCGTCGTGTCCTTGTTCGCTACCTGGTTGAGGATCTGCTGGATCAGCACCACGCGTACGTGAATCCTGCGCGCCACGTCGGGCAGAAACTCGGTCACAAAGTTATCCACCGGCGCCAGCGCAAAGGCTGTTCCGTAGCGCTCGGCGGTCGCTGCGGCGTTGGTCTCGCGCCCCGGAATGTAGAGATTGCCGATCTCGTCGTCAATGCCAAACCCGACCACATTGGCATAGTTGATCATGCCCTTGCCATCGTCGCCCTGCGTCCAGACAATTTGATAGAGGCAGTGCGCGATGCGCCGCTTGATGGTGGCGTTTGGCATGCGGTGGTAGTGCGGGTCCTGGTGGACGAGGGACGGAATCAGGAAGGTGCCGATGAACTCGCCCGTCATGTCCTGCGTGTAATCCACGCCCACGTACTTGCCCCAGCCCGTCATGCCCGGCCCGTAAGGCGAGTGGGAGTTAGCCCCCACCGCGATGGCCGAGCTGGCCAGGATGGTGAGCCCATTGAAAGGATCGGCCACGTTACGCACCGCCAGCCAGGCCTTCTCCCTGGGAGTCATGCGCCTGACCTGCGGCCCGTCAAGAAACCGCGCATACCAATTGATAAGCGGTACAAGAGGAGCGGGGCAGGGCACCTTGAGCAGCTTCAACTCGGAGGAGCCCTCGTGCGATGGCAGTTCCGTTCCGTCCTGCCCGTTTGGCTGCGCCGCACTTTCTGCGCGGCTCACGCCGCCGCGCACGGGGCAGGGCTCCGGCGGCGCGGGTGGTTGCGGCGCGGCCTGGGGCTGCGGGGAATCCGGGAGCGGCGCAGTGGAGTTGGGGCTCTGCGCGGTGCACCCGCAGGCTGCGAGGCTAAATGCCATCCCCAGCAGCAGTGCCGGCGAACAGCGCACAATTGATCGCCGGAGCCGCCAATCAGCCGCTCCAGAGAAGTTCGTATTGCCTGCGTCGTTGTGCAAGAAGAAAGTCACCACTGGCAGGGCTCCCGGAGCCGGTTGGAAACGGCGGGAACACACCCTGTGAAACTCTGACGCAGATTTCCGGCCAAAGGTTAACTGGAGCTGCGGAAAGACTCGTTGCACTGTGCTGAAACGAACGCCGAAATCAGCAGCCGTATTGACCATTGCGGCACATCCCCCGATTGCAGCATTGACGCCCCCTCTGGCGCCCTCCATGCTGAGAATGGCGTTACTGCGAATCACTTTTCGGAGGTTACCGAACATGAGCACGTATCCTCCACCAGGACCGGGGGCTCCAAGGCCGGGATCAGGGCCGGGCAGCATTGGCCAGCGCATCGATGAAGCCATCGAGATGATCGAAATGGAGTTGCGCCACGCGGCAGCCTATGTGAACGACGCGGTGATTCCGCAAGTGCGGTCCGAGTCGATCTCCGCCCTGCGCAACGTAGCTAATTCCCTGCGCAACTTTGCCGACAGGTTGGACAGGCAGCAGCCTCCGAACCCGCCCGATCAACGATAAGGCCCCGCGATCCAGGTGAACCAGCCAATCCAATCCGCGCGCATCGCCAGGCAGCCGGGACGACCGGGGCTGGTGGCGCTGCTTTCGCTGGGCGTCATCGCCACCACCGGCTGCGGCCACCATCGTCACAGGCCGCAGGTGACCGCGCAGCAGACCGCGCCGCCGGCTGCGCAACAGACCCAGCCGTACTATCAGGAACAGCCCGCCCAGCCGCCGGCACGCATTCCCATAACACCGGTGCCCCCGGGCGGCGTGAACGATGCGGACCTGGAATTTGTACGTACCCACCGGCCCATCCAGTCAGAGCAGGGCCTGGCCACCTGGTACACCGCACCGTACAAGGGCCGCAAAGCCGCCAACGGGCAGGTCTTCAGCGACCGCGCGCTGACCGCCGCGCACCGCACCCTGCCCATGGGTTCGCTGATCACGGTCACCAATCTCAAAACCGGCCAATCGGCGGCGATGCGCATCACCGACCGCGGCCCGTTTGTCGACGGCCGCATCCTCGACCTGACAATCGCCTCGGCCAAGGCCACGGGCATCTATCGCATGGGCACCGCCGAGGTGCGCCTGGACGTCTACCAGACCCCCAAGCCGATCGAGCGCGGCGGCCGCTGGTGTGTGCAGATCGGCGCGTTCAAGTCCGAGCGCAAGGCGGAGAAACTGAAGAGCGAACTGCTGCGCCGCTATCCCAACTCCAACGTGATCGAGTTCCCCGGCCAGGACAGCTACTGGGTGCGCATTCGTCCCCAGGGCGACAACCGCGAGCAGGCCGAGGCGATCGCACGGCACTTGCGCCCGAGCGAAGCGGAAGCGGAAGCGTTTCTCACGCGGCTGGACTAGCTGTCTTTGCGGCAGAGTCTACCGGCAACTCGTCTGCAATCGGCATCGCCCTTGGCCGGCCCTCCGAAAGCAGTGTAGATTGAGGCGAGAAAATCCCGCCGAGGAGACCCCGCCCTTGCCAGACAACAGCACCATCGTGCGCCAGTTCCTTGAAGAAACCATCAATCTGGGCCAGATCGATACGGCCGGCAAATACTTCTGGGAAGATATGACCGAGCAGGTGCCCTTCCCCGGTCAAGGCCCTGGCGTTGACGGCCTGAAACACGTGCTGCGCGGGCTGCGGGCTGCATTTCCCGACATGCACTGGAGCGTCGAAGAGCAGATTGCGCAAGCAGACAATGTGGTCACGCGGTTCGAGTGGACGGGCACGCACCACGGAGATTTCCTCGGCGTACCGGCGACCGGACGCCCCGTGAAGGTTTGGGGCATGGTCATCGACCGGTTTGAGGAAGGCAGGATCAAAGAGACCCGCATCCTGATGGACACGCTCGGCCTGATGATGCAACTCGGCGTCATCGCTCCGCCGGGGGCGTGATCCTCAGTGGGCGCTCGCGCCTGAGCGCGCAGGGGGCAGCGACCTCATCAGCACCAGGTACAGGATGCCGGAAGTAAAGAAGCCCACAAACCAGGCATAGTCATAAAGAAAACGAAGCGGCGCAACGGCCGCGCCAACCAGTGCAATCGCGACACCCAGCACCAGCGCCGCAACCGCGCGCGGATTGATCCCGTGGCTATAGTGATACGCGCCCTCGCGGTGGTAGAGCGAGTCCACGTCGAGAACCGTCTTGCGGATGAAAAAATAATCACCGATCATGATGCCCGCTACCGGCCCCAGCAGTCCGGAGTAGCCAACCAGCCAGCCGAAGATGTACGCGTCGGGAGTCTCCAGCAGCTTCCAGGGACACATGGCAAGGCCCAGAAAGCCGGTAATCAGGCCGCCGGTTCGAAAGCTGATCAACCGCGGGTAGAGATTCGAAAAGTCGTTCGACGGAGAAACCACGTTGGCGCCGATGTTCACGTTCAACGTAGCGATGAGGATCGCGATCAGCGCAACAAAAGCAACCACGGGTTGATGAAACGCGCCAATCAGCAGGATGGGATTCCAGATCGGGTGCCCGAAAAGCACCGCCGACGCCGATGTGACGGAGATGCCGACAAACGTGTAGAGAGTCATGGCGACCGGCAATCCAAACGCCTGGCCCCATGCCTGTGCATTTTGAGACTTCGAATAGCGCGTGAAGTCGGGAATGTTCAACGCCAGCGTGGCCCAGTAGCCGACCATTGCCGTGAGCGAAGGGAAAAAGACTTGAAGAAATGCGCCTGTTGAATGAAACTGGCTCGGCGTAGAAAGCATGGTCCCGAAGCTGCCCGCCTTGATGCGCACCCAGATGAGCAGCGCCGCGGCCATCGCGAACATGAACGGGGCCCCAAAGGCTTGCAAGTGGCGGATGGACTCCACGCCGCGCCAGACCACGGCCATGTTCAGCAGCCAGAAGCCGAGAAAGCAGGCCCACAGCACGCCATCGCGCGCCGCGACCGCCGGCCAAATCACGGCGAGCATGGAGTGGATGGCCGTTCCCCCAATCCACGATTGAATGCCGAACCAGCCGCACGCCACAATCGCACGGAGTATTGCGGGCAGGTTGGCGCCGCGCACCCCAAACGGCGCACGAATGAAGACGGGAAACGGAATGCCATACTTGGCGCCTGCATGCGCGTTGAGCAGCATCGGGATAAGCACGATCAAATTGCCAAGCAGTACCGTGCCCAGGGCCTGCTTCCAATCCATGCCCTTGGCAATGAGCGACGAGGCGAGCTGGTAGGTGGTGATCTCCATCGACATGGAGAACCACAGCGCGATGTAGTTGTAGGTGCCCCAGGTCCGTTGCGCCGGTGTGGTGGGCGCAAGGTCGCGGTTGGAGAGTGACGGGTCGTTGCTGCTCAGTGTTCCTCCTCGCAATTGCACCCGGTTGCACAGAGGTACGGCTACTCTCGATTACAAACTTCAATCACCCAATCAGGCAGTCTTCTTGGCTGTTGATTTGGCCGCTGGGGCCGGCGCCGGACTGGGCGGCGGGGGTGCAGGAGCGCGCTTCGGCGTAGCCGGCAACGCAACATCCGTGGCCGGTTGCACGCTGACCTTCAGAGTCGCGTAGGTCACATTGGGAATCGCACTCTGCGCCACCGTCATGGGATCGGCATTGTTGGCGATCGACTTCGGCACCAGGTAGCCATTCAGCATCTTCAAGTTATCCATCTGCGCGCTGATCGCGTCCTTTGAACTGGCCGGCACAATCAGATATTGGCCAGTCAAGAGTTTCAGAGCATCGGCGTGCATGTTGCCCGAGTCCACCGCATCATACGAAGCGACCACATCCTTGAGCGGGCTGTTGATGATGAAGCCCGCATTCTGCACCAGGATGTTGTAGAAGCTGGTGAAGGCCTTGATCGCCGGAACGCTGATGGCCGGCAGGGAAACCAGAGGCGCAGCCGCGCCCAGTCCCTGCAATCCATACGAGATCACTTTGTGCAGCAGAGAGTGCTTGTCAGGCAGTGTAAGGTTGAGCGCCAGCTTGCCCTCGGCGCCGGGCAGCAGAATGCGGTTGTTGCCCGAGGTGCCGGTCGATCCGTCCTCTCCCACAAAGTTCAGCTGATCGACCGTCGGCAGCTTGGTGGCTTCTTTGCGGCCGAATATCGACGCCAGCGACGCCCATGCCAGCGGCGCAATGTACTGCGCCATGGGCGTGGTCTGCGTGGCATGCAGTTGCAACTGCGCCGAGCTCGAGTCGCCGATCTTTTTGTTGTCCGTGTCGCTGGGGCGGAAGCCGCTCACGCTCATGCTGACCACTGCGGCGCCGTCCATCTTGGGCAGTTCGCCGCGCCCGATGTTCTCTGCAAAACGCAGCCCGTTGCTGTCGTCGTAGTGGAAGAAGCGAGGCAGCTTGGAATCCTCAATATGCGTGGGCAGCGGCTGAGCAATCGGCTCGCCGCCCGGGCCTCTGGCGCCCGTGGCGTGAATCTTGGTCGGATCAACATCATCAAAGAAACCGTTCCAGAACTGCTGATGCGCGCTGTCCGGCGTGTCGGCTGCTTCTTCGACCGCTGCAAAAAGTTCCTTCGGCGAAATAACCTCGTTCAGCAATCCGGAAAAGGCAGCCGCGGCCATCATGTTTGAGAAAAAGCTTCTACGATCCATACACTTCTCCTTCACGAAAATCGAATGGTTGCGCCTGCGCGTGCGTTCTTCGGCGGCAAGCCTAGGGACGGCTCGGAATCACCAACTGCTGCACCTGCCACGTGGTGACCACCGGCGTTGCCCCGCGGCTGCCGGCATCGTTGAGATTGACCATAAGCTCATCGAGGCCCGACCCGCGGCTCTGGCTTTCGATCACCCCATCATACGTAAGCAGACTCAGGTTGTTGATCTTTTCCCGCGTAGCCAGAAGAAACAGCGTGTCCGCGCCCAGCGGTTCCGTTACGCTCTCCGAGATCAACGTGAAGCTGGTCGGATACGATCCATCGGCCGTCAGTGGAGGCCCCTCCGCCACGCCGTTCGTCTCATCCGTGGGATAGACCTGGTAAGGATTCGCCGCGCAGTCAAATCCAAAAAGGTAAATGTACTTGGGCGAGACGGCATGTTTTGAGAGTGCGTCGGCCGTCGTCACCAGCCGCACTTCGTAGCCCTCGTTCAGATGCAGCGGGTCAGTCGCCGCGGCGTTGCTGCGCGCAATGGCCAGGTGATACGGCCAGTCGGTAACGCCGGAAGTCATGGATGGAATCTGCTGCCACACGCGCAGCTTGCCCAGCCGCAGAATTCTACGCGCAACGATCGGGGCGATGCTGTCTTCAGTCGCGCCAGCGGTTCCGTCATGCAGCCACGCCGTGCGCACAGGGAAGGACAAATCGTCGCGGCACACCACGTCGGGGCTCTTGCCGCCATTCAGCTCGGCCTCTGCCGGATCGTTCTCCTTGCTCACCACGTACGCATCCGCCTTGTGCGCCGCCAGCACGCGCGGATCAAAGAGCGCATACTCTGACGCACCATCCACGCGGACACGCATGGCGAGAAGGTAATTCGCAGCCGAAGGCGTGTCTGTGAATTGAAACGCATTGCGTTTGAACGGCTCGGTACGGCGAATGCGATCGACGACCGCGGATGGCGGCCCCAGTAGGAGAAACGCCGCGCCTTTCGGCCCCGCGCCAGGCTTGGCTGTGCGGCCGTCCTGTCCGAAGGCAACCCAGCCGCCGGCGCCCTCCGCGACCAGGTAGCTTACCGGCGCAACGGCGGGATCATCAACCCAGGTCAGCGATGGAAACAGGGCCTTCGCGTGCGCAATTGCAGCAGCAGTGGGAACCGGACCAGGCTTGGGAAGAAAGACCACCAGCCGCGCGGCCTGCGGATAAACCATGCTGGTCGCCGCGAAAATTTCGCCCGCGGCCACCTGCGTGTCGCCGCTCTTCACGGTTGCGGTTGAGGCCGTGGGCCCATCGATGCTGGTCACCGCGAGCACGGTCTTCGTTCCGTCGGCGCCCGGCTTGAAGCCGGTGAACTCCGTTCCTACATCGAAGCCGGCGGCGCTGCCCATGTCCAGCGTGATCTTTCCGTAGCTGGCCTTGGTCACGCGCACGTGCAGTTCATGCGATGCGACCGGATCGCCAAACAGGCTCTCCTGCACGCGGCCTTCTACCGACGGCTGCTGAAAGTCCAGCGGATCAGCATGCAGCATGCTGGCCACAGCGGACACCACGTCTTCCGCGCTCAGCGCCTGCGTATTCTGCCGCAGCACGCGAATCAGCGCGCGCGTAAACGCGCCATGCACCTGGCCATCCTCCGGATAACGCGCTTCAACTGCAGACTGCGTGGGACCGGCGGCGGCAAGAATGATCGCGTCCCCCTGCTGCGGAACCCGCTTCAAATCGGACTCAAGCACCGCAGACTGCTCCCTGGCCACGTCGTCGTCGTCATAGGGCAGCGTCCGCTCCACGCTCTCCGTGATGCCGCGCGCCATGGTGCCGCTGTTGCAACTGTCATAGATCGCCGTGAGTCGCGCCTGCTTGTCAAACACAATCTTGTCGAACAGCAGCGCCAGTTCCTTGTCGCGAATGTCCTTCACGCCCTTCCACGCGTCAACAGGCACAATGGTCTGGTCGCGCTGATTCTTGGATGACTTTGAGTCCAGCCGCTGCGAGCCATGGCCGGAGTAATAGATGACCACGCGATCGCCCTTTTCGGTGTCAGCAACTAATTGATTGATGGCATCGAGAATTCCCTGCCGCGTCGCCTGCTCATCCATCAGCTCGCGGATGTCAGTAAATCCATACGTTTGCTCAAGCAGAACGCGCATGGCAGCCACATCAGTGAGCGGCCCTTGCAGGCTATGCCAGCTCGCGCCCGGCGCAAAACGGCTGTCTATCGAGTGGCCCGCTGCAGTTGGCAGCGCACTGCCCGCAGGCGGCGCGTAATGCGCAATGCCGATCAGAAGCGCGTGGCTGGTAGGCCGCGCCTGCGACTGCAACTGAATGACAAGGACCGCGAAGCAAACGAAAACACAGCTCGCGTGCAGGACCGCGCGACCGCTCATTCGGTGATGCTCAGGGTGAAACATGCAGAGGCCGCCTTATTTGCACGGGGAGGAAACCAAAATACCATAGGCGCTGGCGCGAAGGAAATGAATTTTCCCGCGTGTTGTCCATTGCGAAACACGCGCCACGCGCTGCAAATTTCCGTTCAGCGCCGGTATTCCCCATCAACGAAGGGGCATCACGGGCGTGGCGCGCCGCTCTCTGTCTTCGCTTTCTTTAGCTTGATCACGATTGGCCCACTGGCGTCGCTTACGTCCAGAGTGACTGCTCCAGTACGACCGTTGCCGGTTGCAGCAACAGCATAGCGATCCGGTCCAAGCTGTACCTGACACTCGCCTGACTCGTTCGTATCGCAGGTAGCGGCCACGCTCCCATTGGTGTTTTTCATCACCACGTGTGCGCCTTCCGCCGGCTTGCCCTTTATCAGCACGCGCACCGTGTGCTTCGCCCCCGAGCCGCGCACGCCCGCCGTCGTATCCGGATCGATCGGCTCTTCGGGTTTCTTCTTCGGCTTCGGCGGTGGGTTCGTTTGCGTTGTCGACTGTGCCCAGGCCGCGCCAGGTGTTCCGGGTAGCCGTGCTGCACTCGCCCGCATGCACAGCGGCCACGGCGCCAGTGCTAAGAGACAAATCACCGCCCCCACGCGACGCATGCTCATTCCTCGCCTCCCGCTCCAAGCTTCGGCCTGTGTGCCGCGTTGTGTTTGAGGTGGTGAAATTCGTGCCACATCTTCAGCAATTCCTCCACGATGGTATGCACGATGATCATCAGCATCGGAATCAAAAAATCCAGGAACAAACCGAGATTCTGCAGCAGGCTATACGTGAACAGAATGCTCAGAACGATGCCGATGGCAAACGCCGCCCACTTCCACGCGGTGTGAATCTCGAGCACGCCGATCATGGCCAGCGCCAGGGCCAGCGCAACCTCCATCAGCTCGGCCAAGGAGTCAGAGACCGGCGTGAACGTGCCCGTCCGGTCCAGCATCGCTTCCACATAATTGGCGTGCAGCATCACACCCGGCTCCATGCCGCCGGGCGAGTTATACGTGTCCACCTGCGGCCCCGTTCCGTAGGCAAATGCGTGCCAGGCCGCGCCAACAAACACCAGCCTGTCCGCAAGCTGATTGCGCAGCGCCGCCGCGCTCATGGTCTTGAGCTGCTGCCCATTGAACATAAACTGGCGGCCGTTCGGCGCGGCGAAGTCGGCAGCTGTCAAATACTCCGAGAAGCGAAAACCCTTGTCTGACTTCGCGGCTGCCTTGTCGTGGGCCGCGGGATCGGCAATGCCAGTCACCGCAAGCGAGAGCGAGTCGATCGACGTCCCATCGGCCAGCTCGAGCGCTCCCGGCATTCTGCGCATGTCAAACGGCAGCTGAATGTAGCCGCTCTTCACGCAGGGCATCTTCTTCTTGGCACCGGTATAGATGGAAGGCATGAGTTCGTAACCGTCGCCGCCGAAGCGGACTGAAGAGGACAGCACAACGTGGCGTCCCGCATCGCACATGCGGCTGATGGCCGCGACCAGGGCGTCGTCTTCCGCCTTGTAGTCGGGAAACTCGAACTCCGGCTTCTGCGGAATCGGCGAACGCAAATCCACGTCGAGCGCAACCGTGTTTACGCCCGCCTCGCGCAGCTTGTCCACGATTGCGCCCAGCTCATTGCGCTTGAGGGGTGTGCGCGCCTGGAACGCGTCGCCCCAGTAGTCGTCGTCGTTCAGCAGCACCAATGCGGTGCGCTCGGGATAAAGCGAAGCGTCGTGGCGCATCGACAGCTGGCGCTTGTAGATCGCGTAGCGAAACCCGGTGAGCCATCTGCCGCTGCTGAGCAGGTGGCCGCAATAGCCGGCCACACACAAGAGCACTGCAAAGCGCAGCCAGTGGCCCCACCCCTTGCGTGTGAACGGGCGGACGATCTTCAGAAGTCGCGAGGCTTTTTGCATGGCCGATCCAGGTTAAAGGATGGCACAAAGATGTGCCTGAGGCTATAGCAGTGTCGGAATTACTGTAGACCGGAGGCACGCATTCAAGTGGCTTTTTCCTCAAGGAAAAGCCACCTTGCACGCCCTCCATCGGGATCGCAAAAATTCAGAAACTGCTCAAAGCGATGTGGGTTGGATTTTCAACCGCATTGTTGTGAATCGGAGGCTGTCTCACGCGTTTGGTGGGGATTCCGGCAGCTTGGGCGACTCCTCGAACGCTGCCATCGCATCGTGCAGGCGGTTGTAAATCCGTGCTGCCCCGACCGCCTCCGTGATGTGATGCCGATCAAAGTCTGCGCGCAGGTCCCAGGGCACGCGCGCAAAGGCTAGCTCCACGCCTGCTTCGGTGAGATTCTTCTTGAGCGCCAGCACCACCCGTGCGGCCGAGTAGTCAATGTGCGTCATCGCTTCAGCGTCCACCACCACCCAGCGCACCGCGGTCGGCATGGGCTGCAGCAGGCTTGAGATCTCTTCAAAAAATCGCCCGGCGTTGGCATAGAACAACGCCGCGCCAAAGCGATAGAGCACCAGGCCCGGCTCGGTGACCAGATGCGGCGCCACCAGCTTGAGCTGCCACGCGCCGTTTGCATCGGCAATGAGCACGCCGCTGTGCGGGTGATAGCTGTGCTGCACCACGCGCAGCAATGACACCACCATGGCAAGCACAATGCCCTGCTCCACGCCCACCAGGACCACCACCACCGCCGTCATCAACGCCAGACCCCACTCCTGCGGGCTCTCCGCGCGAATGTCGCCGAGCGCCTTCAAGTCGACTAGATGGATCGCCACCAGAAACACCAGCACGCCCAGCACACACGTGGGCAGATACTGGAGCGGGCCGGTCAGGAACAGGAGCACCAGCGCCACCACCGCGGCTGTCGAGACCTGCGCCAACTGGCTCTGACCGCCCGCTTCCTCCATCATGGCCGTCTGCGTGGGGCTGCCGTTCACCACAAAGCCGCCACTCAACGCCGCGGCCGCATTGGCCGCCGAGAGACCGAAGAGGTCGATGTTCTCGTTCACTTCCTGGTAGTGTTTGGCCGCGTAGATGCGCGCCGTGGCCGCGCTCTGCGTCAGGATCATGACTGCGCAGGAGGCCGAAACCGTGACCAGCACGTCCAGGTCCTTCCAGCCCAGCGTAGTGCGCAGGTTGAGAATATCCATCAGCGCCAGGTGCGGCAGTCCGCCTGCCACCGGGCCGATGACAGCAATGCCGCGTCCGGCAAAGTCGAGCGCAGCGCTGGCGGCAATCGACGCCACAACAGCCACCAGCGCTGCCGGCACCTTGGGAACAAACCGCCGCAGCACCAGCACGAACCCCAGCACGACCGCTGACAGCGCAACCGTGGACACATGCGCATGAGGCAGTCCGTGCAGCACTTCCCACAGCTCCACCATTGGGCGGCGTGAATCCACAGGTACGCCCAGCATCTGGCTCAGTACCGAGATGCCCACCTGCATCCCCACACCGGCAAGAAACCCAACCAGCACCGTGCGGGAAAGAAAATCCGCAATGAAGCCCAGCCCGAGCAGCCTGGCCAGCAACAGGATGCATGCGGTCATAAGTGCCACAACCGCCGCCAGAGCCACGTAGCGCGCTCCGGCTGGCGTGGCCATGCCCGCCATGCCGCCTGCAAAGATGGCCGCCGTTGCCGAGTCCGCCGCCACCATCAGGTAGCGCGACGAGCCGAAGGTCGCAAACGCCACCAGCGGCAGCAGCAGGCTATAAAGCCCTGTCACCACCGGCATTCCGGCGATCCTGGCGTATCCCAGCACCTGGGGAATATCCATTGCCGCCAGCACCATGCCGGCCAGCATGTCGCGCACCGCGGTGGCGCGTTGGAGCGGTCGCATGCCTCGAAACAGCTTCATCGTTTTAGCAGACCTCGTTCCCCGGTAGCAATGTCGTGGGACGAATCCAGCAAGCACAAATCCCAGGCCATCGGCATTCGTATCCAATCAGTTTATGGAGGACTGTTGCAATCGTCCCGGGCTCGAAACGTCATGTAGCCCGTTTGGCCCGCGAGCCGCGCCAGTAAAGAATGAGGCCGAATAAAATTGAAATGGCCGTAACGACAACCAGCTGCAATCCGAATCCTAATTTGTTGGTTGAGTCGCCCGGTGGAACAAGGGAGACGCCTATGCCAATCGCGACGACCAGGAACCCAAGCCCTCCTGCAATCCATACACCGGCAACTCCACCGGGCACCAGCACCGCATGCTGATTTTCGTTGCGGTCTTTGCGGCGGGCCAGTTTGATCACGGCGGCAAACATGTAGAGGAACGGAATGAAGTAGAGGATGATACCGGCGTCGATCAGCTTCTGATACGCGCCCTGCATGGACTCGTTGATCTGGCTGCCCAGCAGGATGGCGGCGGAGATGGAAGCCTGTACGAGGATCGAAACCCAGGGCGTCTTCCATCGCGGATGAATCTTGCCAAAGGCTGCGGGCATGTAACGGTCCACGCCGACCACAAAGGGAACGCGCGCGATGCCTGCCACAGTACTGCCAACTCCGCCGGCGTTTCCCGCGGTCACGAGCAGCGCCGCAAGAATTCCCAAAAAGCCCACCTTGAGCGCGACCGATCCAATCGTGATGGCGTTGAAGACCCCGCTCTGGGGATCGATTCCAGCAGCCGGCACAAGAGAGAGAATGGCGAAGGTGCCTACGATGTACATCAGCGCAATCAGCGCACCGGCGCCGAAGACCGCGCGCGGCAGCGTCCGCCGCGGGTCGCGCACCTCTTCGCTCATGGCGGAGACAAGTTCCAGACCGGTAAACGCAAACGCAATCTGCGACCAGAAGTTGACCGTATCCCAGTTCCACGTCGGCATCATGTTCCTGACCGTGAAGTGCGTGGCCGAGCCATGGCGCAAGCAGACGATACCGGCAATGCCCACCAGCATGACCAGCGGCAGATACGTGCCCACGCCGCCCGCATTCTGCAACCACTTGCCGATGTTGAGGCCGATAATGTTGAGAACCACGGCCACCGCCAGAAGTGAGAGCGATACGGTGAGCAGAAAAGTACGATTCTGTGCTAAAGTCGCGCCATAACCGCCCATCACATAGGCAGCCATGGAGGCGCTGGCCAGCAGCAGGCCGGGAAAATAAAAGAACGTGTAGATCCAGTACGTCCACCCGGCAACAAAACCGTGGAAGGGACCAAAGGCCTCGCGCGACCACACATAAAGGCCGCCCTCCTCCGGAAAGCGCGACGAGAGCTCGTTGATCACCAGCGCGCCGGGCACAAAAAAGAAGACCGCGGCAATGACCCACAGGCTGATGGACGAAGTGCCGTTGTGCCCCGCGGCCGCAATCCAGCGCGGCCCCAGCACCGTGGCAATGTTGAACAGCAGCACATCCCAGAAGCCCATCGTCTTCCGCAGTTGGGATTTGGAGTTGGACGGAGACGGCGCGACTCTAGGGCCTGTCATCTAATTCCTTGCGTGCGCGGAGATAGCTGAAGCAGCTTCCGGCAATCATACCCGACGCGGCAGGCGAGTTCACAGACCTGCATCGCGCGCCAACTCCGGCCATTAGATTCCTCTCATTCATTAAGCCTCGTCCCCCGCGCTGCCGATGAACCAAGGGTAACGCCCATCCGTTTTGGTGAGATCGTGACCAGAAAGGGGCGGCAAAGTCCGCGTACCCAGTTGCGATTGATCGCACGCGAAGGCCGCCGGGGCAGAGCAGGGGGGAGTTCCGGCATGGCATCATCAGTCCAATCTTCTGTCGCGGCCAGCGTCAGTCCTCTGGCGATCGCGGTGGTTGGGCCAGACGAGCAACGGCGCAGAGACCTGGTGCGCGCCGTTGAAGAGAGCGGGAGCGGCATTGGCCGCGATGCGGCAGTTCCCGGTGCGGGCCTGCTGGTGGAAGAGTTCAGCTCCTATCCTTACGAACTCGGCGACGCGCCCAAAATGCTTGAGCAGAGATTCGACGTTGTATTCGTCGATCTCGACAGCGATACAGAGTACGCCCTCGACCTGGTAGCGGGCCTGAGCGCGCGCGGTGCGGCTACGGCGATGGTCTACTCCGCGCAGGCCGACCGCAACCTCGTCATCCGCTGCATGCGCGCCGGGGCCCGCGAGTTCCTTAACCTGCCGTTGGCCCCCGGCGATATGTCCGGCGCGTTGGCCCGGCTCACCGTTCACGATCCCGACCTGCGTCGCGCCAAGGGCATGGGCAAGCGGCTGTTTGTCTTTCTTGGCGCCAAGGGCGGGTGCGGAGTCACCACCGTCGCCACCAGCTTTGCCCTTGCTCTGGCCCAGGACTCCGAGCACAGCACGCTGCTGATCGACCTGGGCCTGCCGCTCGGCGATGCCGCCATGCAGCTCGGCATGGCCTGCGACTACTCAACCGCCAATGCCCTCGAAGATTGGCTGCGCCTCGATGCGAGCTTTCTCCATTCCCTGCTGGCCGAGCACCGCTCCGGCCTCCGCATCCTGGCGGCTCCGGGAGAGTTTCCCCGCACCCAGCCGCCCATCCAGGCCTACAGCAAGCTGCTTGCCGTGGCTCGCCAGAGCTTTCACTACGTGGTTGTGGACATCGGAACCAGAATGGATTTGAAAGAGACCGTGCTCTTTGACGAGTCGGCCTGGCAATACCTGGTTACGCAGGTGGGCGTCTCCGAACTGCGCAACGCCAACCGACTGATCACGCGGTCATTCCTCGACCGCTGCCAGAAGCTGCAGGTTGTGCTCAACCGCTACACTCCGCATGCGCTCGGCTTTGATGTTGCGCAGGTCGCCCAGGCGCTCACCCGACCCGTCGACTGGAAGGTTCCCAACGACGAGCGCACTGGCGGGGACGCACCACTGGCAGCGGCCAGGCTGGCCGATGAGCATGCGCCCATCTTTCAAATGGCCCGGCAAATGGCGCGAAGCGCCAGCGGATTGCCGGCCACCGGGGAAAAGAAGAAATCCTTCAGCCTCTTCCGCTGAAGCTGTCTCCTACGCGTGGTGGTGATGGTGATGATGACGGTGGTGGTGATGATGATGTCCCGTCGTCTGCGCCTGCGACGCGATCGGAGCCGCGCAGCACAATACAACAATGAGGCTCAGAATAAGTTTCTTCATAGTGGGTTAGATGAAGATTTGCCGGGCAGGATTACCGGGTTTGCCGGCCCGCGCTACTTCTTGGTTGCGCCCTGGGCAGCAGCGGCGGCCTGTGCATCCTCGCGAGCCTGCTTTTCAGCCTGCTTTTTCTTGTGATGGCGCGCGATATCCGGCCAGAACTCAATCACTTCAGACCCCACGATGCCTTCCGCGGATACCGTTAACCCGTCCTGAATGGTTTCGCCTACGTTGCGCTCTGAGGACGGGTAGTAAGTGCGCGCAATGGCCGCTCCGATCAGGTTCCCACCCACATTGGCGTAGTTCGGCCCCCATTTTCCATTGTCGCGCCGGCACCACACCGTACTCGACGCCGCCCATAAAATGCGGTGGAGCACCGTGCCCGTCCCTTTCTGGAAGTAGCGCGGATCCTCGTGCAGCACGGTGGTCAGCACCGCGTTGCCAAAGAAGTTGCCGATAAATGCGTCGGTGTATGCCCCGCCTATGCGCTTGCCGTAGCCCTGCATTCCCTGGCCCCACTCCGGATAGCTGTTCTTTGCCTGGCCGATTCCGGCCACCACGCCGGCCAGCATAAAAGGCCACGGGTCGGTCTCGCTCTTGAGGAAGAGTTGAAACTTCTGGCCCGCAGAGAGCGGCAGAGCGTCCTTGTTCGACGTGGTGTTGAACGTGGCCATCACGCCCATCACCCGCTGTTTCTCCTGGGCCCTCAGCTGCTCCGCCGCCGTATCGCGCTGGCCCTTTTCTGCGTCCGACTGCGGCGGAGCTGCTTGTGCGCTGGAGCTCGACTGCGTCCCGGCAGTGCCCGGCGTCTGTAGCGGCTCAGCCAGCGCGGAGTCCGCCGGTTGCGGCGCCTCCGCCAGCACCTCCGATACCGATGCCACAGGGCCCGAAGCCGTCTGCTGGGCGAAAAGACTTCCCGCCGGCGCCAGCAGCGCCAGGCAGGGGAACAACATTCCAGAAAATCGACAAGAAGCTGAACGCATTCATCACCAGTCGTGGAGTCGACGCTCGCATTGCCTGCCTGCGTCGTTTCAGGCAGATCGGCCTGATTTGGGCCGGTCTCGGACCGGATTCAAATCCATCACAGCAAAATTCAGGGTAAATCACTTCAGGATGCGGGCTGCCGCATTGGACCCGATTCGCCGTGTGTCAACTTGGTTCCCGCAGCCTGCATGTTAGACGCGTAAAGACGGCGTGAGGACACAGAAATAGCGGTGGACGGGTTAAGAAGGTGAACCCCGAGCCTGCCAACCCTTCCTCTGCTCTCTGGCTTGCTCACCCATCGCGATCAGAGCGTGTAAGGAATCCGCACCCCCGGTGTGCCCGCTGGGAAACTGCGCGTGTTGCGCGTGACCAGAAGCCGCCCGGCAGCTTCGGCGGTCGCCTGAATCATGGCGTCGGGCAGTTTGATCCGATTGTTCCTGCGCAGTAGGAACGCCCGCTCGGCCACCTCGGCGCCCAGGGGAAGGGTCGAGAAGTTCAGCAGGAAGGAGTGCGCGTCCGCCTCATTGGCAGCCGTTGAGCCGGCCATCACTTCCATCCAGCTCACGATGCTGACCGCGCGGTCCGCGTGCCGGTCAGCTTCTGCGCGGGCCTGAGGAACGCCGCGCAGGTAATCGATGAGGATGTTGGTGTCGAACAGAACCGGCGTGCTTACCACTCCGCGCGCATCCTCTCCTGGTAGGCAACTCCGTCCTCAGAAAAGTCGGACCACGCTCCAAAGGCCGCATGGTTCATCTTCTGGCGGTGGGGCGCAAGCGAGGCCGCCACGGACTGCCGCACAAACTCAGCCCGCGAGATGGAGAGCTTCTTGGCGGTAGCCCAGGCCAACGAGCAAAAAATAACAGTCAGAATCGCTCTGAGCCTTTAATTCGACGAAGGCTGGTCGGCCGAAGGCACCTTGGGTTTCAGAGCTTCCGCCCTCTCTTTGGTCAGTTCGTCGACCGCTGGCTGAATACGCTCCTGCATCTTCTTCATAACCATAGGCATATACTCCTTCATGATGACCGGGACCATGGCGAGCATGTCCTGCCCTGCCGGAGAACTGTAAAAGCCGATCATGGCATCGACGTCTCGCGCGCTCAGGTGCTTCTGGTAGAGGCTAGCCATGTCTTCGATCATCTCGTCGGGCGGATACAGGGTCATGACCCGCGTCATGTATTTGCCCATGATCTTCGCCGCGGTCTGCTTCTGCTCCTCAGTGCCAGGCGTCATCTCCGGATGCTCCTTCTCCATCTGCTCGACTTGATCGGAGAAGGCCTTCTGCATGACCTGCGGCATGGTCTTCGCCATGGCTGCAATCTGGTCGCGGACGTGCATGACTTCGAAGAGGTTATCGAGTTGCGCCCTCGTCGCCTGCTGCTCAGGAGGGATGGCCACCAGGCCTGCTGGTGCCCCTGGCGCCAGTTCGGCCGACGTCTGCGCGGACAGCGCGAGGGGGAAAAGCATGAGTCCCACACCCATCAAAACAGTAGCTTTGCTCGCCCTGTTCATAGAACCTCCCATCCGCTCGGATGTCGCTCCTGCGAACACGTCCCTCAGTATGACATGAACGATAAAATTCCAACGAGTCATCGTTTGAGAAATGACGCCGGACACTCTCACACCGCAAAGTCAATGAACCCCCGCTGCGGGTCGGTCGCGATCAGCTTGGCCGTCACCTTGTCGCCCACATCCAGCCCCTTGCCGCCCTGCACCACCATGCCGTCCACGTGCGGGTCGAGCGTGCGGACAAACGTGCCGTACTTATTAACGCCGGTGACAATGGCCGGGAAGCTCTGGCCAACCCGCTTGGCCAGCACCACGGCGGCAATGCGCTTTTGCATGTCGCGTTCCACCTTGCGCGCATTGTCTTCCATCAGCGTGCAGTGAGTGGCAATCGCATTCAGGTCGTCTGCGGAGTAGGGTGACGCGGCTTTCGCCAGCAGCGCTTTGAGCAGGCGCTGCGTAACAACATCCGGAAACCGCCGGTTCGGGGCCGTCGAGTGCGTGTAGTCTTCCACCGCCAGCCCAAAGTGGCCGGGAGACGGCTCGTTCGGCTTCACCAGCACATATTCGCCCGGGCCCATCAGCTTGATGACCGTGAGCGAGAGGTCGGGGAAGTGGACCGGGTCCTTCTGCTTCTGCGCCAGCAGGAAGTCGTTCAGCGCCTTCGAGTCGGCCTCGGCGGGCAGCGTGGTGCCCAGCGCCTGCGCCACTTCCACGATCCGGTCCCAGCGCTTGGGCACGCGCACAATGCGGCGGATGGAGGCCGCACCAGCCTGCTCAAAGCTGCGCGCGGTTACGCCGTTGGCCGCCACCATGAACTCCTCAATCAGCGACGTGGCGCGATTCTTGTCCAAGCGCACAATGTCGACAGCCTGGTCGGCCAGCATCACCGGCCTGGTCTCCAGGGTCTCAAGGTCAAGTGCCCCGTGCTGAAAGCGCTCGCCGACCATGCGCTGAGCCGCGGCGTCCTGGAGCTTGAGCTGAGCCGCCAGATCGGCGCTCGCCGCCACCTTGGCCGGAGCCGGTCCGCTGCCATCCAGCCAGGCGCCCACGCCGTTATACGCCAGCTGTGCCTGGTTGCGCACCAGTGAGCGATAGGCCTTGCCATCCGAGACGGTGCCTTCCTTGTCCACGCAGAACTCAATGACCACCGCGACCCGGTCCTGGTTTTCGTTAAGCGAGGTAATCCCTTCCGACAGTTCGGCCGGCAGCATGGGGAACACGATGACTCCGGTGTACACCGAGGTGGTCTCGCTCTGCGCATGGCTGTCGAGCGCGGTGCCGCGAGGCACGCGCACGTCCACGTCGGCCACGCCCACCAGCACCCGGATGCGTCCGTCCGGCAGCTGCTCGGCCCACTCGATCTGGTCCAGGTCCTTGGACGTATCGTTGTCGATCGACGACCAGAGCAGCTTGCGCAGGTCCTGTGCGCCCAGCGCATCCGGCAGACCCGCATGTGCCTGGATTGTGGCAAGCTGCGCCGTAGCGGCCGCGGGAAACTGCGGTTGAAACCCGTGTTCCAGCATGGAAGAGTGGGCAGCGGCCACAAGATTGAAGTGCGCGTTTCCGTTTGAAGGCATTGAAGGCTCCGGCTCCTGAACCGGCTCATGGAACCGGCTGCTTGATGAGACAAGCCAGCCTACCATGCCAACCCTTCCGGCTGCCTTAACAGGGGGCTGGCAATCGAGATGCCGAATCGGAGAGCCTTCCAAACACGAAAAAGCCCCGGCAACGTGGGTCCGCTGCCGGGGCCTGTCGCTTGTGGAGCCTGCCGCCCTATTGAATGCCCAGGTCGGCAAGCACCTTCGGCTTGGTCTCATCCACGGCCAGCAGGTTGTGGCACGCCGCGCAGTCCTGCGTAATGCTGGCGCCGCTCTTGGCCGTATGTCCCCCGTCGTGGCAGCGGAAGCAGCCAGGGTAGCTCATGTGGCCAATGTGGTTGGGATGCGTTCCCCACGTCACCTTCATATAGGGGAACACATTCTGGCTGTAGAGCAGAACAAGCTCCTCCGAGGCCGCCTTGATCTCTGTGGACTTGGCGCCCGCGACACCCGGCTGCGATGCGTAGAAGGCCTGCAGTTGCTCCGGGATTTTAGCGGTTGCTTCTTCCTCCGAGGCGTAATTCGCCTTGAGCAACTCCAGGCCTTTTTTGTGGACCCAGGGCAAATCGGGGCTGATCGCGCCCTCGCTCATGGCGCGGTTGATTGCGTCTTCCGCGGTGACAAAGGTGTGAGCCGCGCGGTTGTGGCAGTCTATGCAATCCATCACGCGGCGCTCGCCCTTGGGAACGCCCGCGCCCGCATCGGAGGTGGCAAACACCGTCTCCGAGCCGTCTGCGTTGCGCTTCTGCACCCACGGGATCGTCGTCCGGCTCTCGTCCGTGGCCACGTATTCAATGTGGCCCAGGTGAGTGCCGTGAATGCCGCTCAGCTGCGAGAGCGAGTCGCGCCCGCCCAGATGCAGCACCACCACCGTCTGCGTCTCGGTGTTCTTTTCGTCGTCGGCAAAGCTCGACTTGACCAGCAGCTTCTCGCCCACAAACTTGGCCGGCGTGTGGCAGCCTTCGCAGATCTCACGCGCCGGGCGCAGGTTCCTGACCGGCGACTCGATCGGCGTGGGATAGTCGGGAATATATTTGGGCGCGATCCCGGCGATCGGATGCAGGCTCACCTCGACCAGCTGCTTGGTGCCGTTGACCTTCGCCTCAAAATACGATTTCGCACCGGAGCCGATATGGCAGGCGACGCAGTCCACATGGGAGTGCGCGGAGACCTTGTAGGCCGTGTACTCGGGGTGCATCACGTGGCACGACTGGCCGCAGAACTGCGGCGAATCCATGTAGGCCGCGCCCCGATAGCTGGCCACCGCCACCACCAGCACGTTGACAATGGTGGCCACCAGCACGATATCCAGACCGTGGCGGAACATGCGGTCGTTGAGATCGATCTTGGGAAACTGCACCGGAATCTGGCCGGTTTTCTGCAGAGCCTTGCGACGCAGATACACGCCGACCGGAATCAGGATCAGGCCGCCGAGGAACAAACCCGGCAGAAGCAGGAAAAAGATGATGCCGAGGTAGGGATTATCGTTGGACCGGCCGAAGATATCCACCAGCCAGTAGCCGATCATGGTTACGCCCGACGCGCTGGTGAGGGCGCCGCCGGCAAGACTGATTGGGTTGTTGCCGAAGAACAGCGCCGGCCTTACCCAACCTTCGCGAAATTTTTCAAACAGTGGTGCCACAGTTGCCCCCAGATGAGAAGGTTTGCGTCCAGCCCGGAGCAGAACCCTGGCGGACGCGCCCCGAGCGACGGCGCCCGCGCCGATCTCCGGCGGAGATCAACGCGGGACAGCCGCGGCCAAAGTGCGCGCCAGACAGGGCTTCGCCCCGAGGGCTGCCGGTTCCGATGCTCGCGCCAATTTTACTGCTTACTTGAGGCCCTTGTAGAACGTTGCCACGTCCTTGATCTGCGCATCGGTCAGGCCGGCGATGGGCTTCATCTTGCCCTTGCCGTTCTTGATCGTGGCGATGATCTGGTCCACGGAGAGCGCCTGGATGGCCGGATCGGAGACCGGCTTGATGCCCATCATCTTGCCCATGGCGGGCGAGGGCGTGCCGGCGGCGCCGTGACAGCCGGCGCACTTGGTCTTGTAGGTTGCGTCTCCAGACTCGGCGAACGCGACCGCGCTGGCCATCGAAAGCGCGAGGGCCAATACTACATGGGAGCGGAATGACTTGGTCATGGTGAGACTCCTTGAAAATTTTGCTGGCGCAGTTGCAATGGCAGCCTGCGCGGTTGATGGGTTGTTCGCACCACTGCCGCAATCGATGCAGCGGCGCCGGCCGCTCTGCTCGCAGGGTGACGTCCCTGACTACTGAGCAGAACATGCGGTGCAGGCTGCGGAAACAGTCCGCAACCTGCACCGCACCGGATCGGATCGCTGAGCGGCAAACTCTCGAAAGGCGTCAGCCTGCGCGCCGATCGGATCGCGCGCCCAGGCCGGATTCCTCAGGACTGTCTGCCTGCTGGCCCGGCCTCCGCCGAACAACACCGCCGGCGCGGGATCGGGGTAATGGGAGGCGGATCGGACTCGTCAGGCCCACCTCCCGGTTGATGTCAAGGCCTGTCCCACATCCATCCGGGAGTCCGCCCAGGGTCATTCTCAAACTTGTTCCTTGCTCCGCGCGGCGCCAATCGCTCGCCGCCACGGAGGTTCTTCCCTCAGAACTCGTAGTGCAGCGCGAGGGTGACGTTGTTGGCGTGGAAGTTCCTGGGCGCTGTCAGCCCGGCGGGCGACTCGGTCAGGCCCGTCGGCTGTGGCAGCGAAGTACAGGGAACCACGGCAGAAGTCGTGGTTGTCGATGTGCTGCAATTCTCCGGCCCCGATGGACCGCCCTCCCCATAGCCGAAGAAGTTATACTCCGCCTTCCAGACGAGGCCGGGGTGAACCGTCCAGGCCACGCTGACAAAGGGTGACTGGTACGCCGACTGCAACGACCCATTCACCGCGCGGGCATCATTGAAGAACTGGCTGCCACTGACTGCGCTGATGCGATAGCCGACATTCGAGCGCACCGCCTTCACCGGCGAAACATTCAAAGCCACCGATCCGTATTGCGTCGGCGCATCCATAAAGTCGCGGCCAAACCAGTCAGCCAGCTTCGTGGTCGATCCGCGCGTGAAGACGCCCGGGCAGACCGCAGCCGTGCCGGCGGCATTCAGCGATGCGGTGCCCGGCAACGTGGCCGAAGCGCCGCTGTCATAGCAGATGTTGGTCGCTGTATAGACGTCGCTATAGGCGTAGTTGAGGTCGAGGCCGAAGTGCTCCGTCGGCTGCAGCACCGCGCCCAGGCTAACCACCCGGCTGTGATCCACGTGATCGAGCGGGCCCTCGTCGGGCACATCGCCTGCCGAGACCGCGGCGGCGTTGTTGTTGGTGTTGTTGTGCCGCTCCAGGTCATTCCAGGCCCCGGAGAGCGTAGCCCAGGGCTTGGGACGGTAAGACGTGTGTACACGGTAGTGCCGGGTCTGCCGCGCGCCCACCGGGGTGAAAGCGTTATCGGCGTAGAGCGCTTCAACCGTGCCGTTGACGCTCCAGTTGGACGTGGGCCGGACTGCGGCGTTGAGGATGCCGCCGTTTTCGTTGATGGTCACGGTGCCGTTGCTGGTTGCACCGACCGCCAGAGGTGCGTTGTCCGGGCTGCCCTGGGCAATCATGTGCGTACCGTAGCGGTAGGTAAGCGAGAGTGTGGCCCGCGACGACGCGTCCCAGGTTCCGGTGAAGTTGTTGATCAGGAACTTCTGCCCGAAGTAGCCCGGCAGCGGTGTGCCCACCGCGCCGCTGCCTTCAAACGTGGCAGCGCCAGCAGCGGCGACCGTGGTGGTCAGCCCGCCGGCGTAGTTGATGGTCTCGTTACCGGCCGTGGCCGGCGTGGCCTGCGTGATCACCCCGGTCATGGTGGTGGTCCCCGGCTGGTGCACGTCAGAGAAATCCACCTGGTCGGAAAGGCTGAAGGTCTTCATCGCCTGCCACACAATGCCGTAATCGGCTGCAACCACTTCGCGCTGCGCGCTGGCGACGGCCGTGTAGGTCAGCGAACGGGTGGTCCCGTTCAGTCCCTGATAGCTGTCGTAGTAGTTGGGCAGGTTCATGTTGGCCTTGGTGTAACGGAAGTCACCATTCATCGAGATGTTGGGCATGCTGGCGCTCTGCAGCCGCACCGTCTCGGTGGGATAGAGAATCCGCGTCGGCTGGGAGCGCAGGTAGCTGGTCACCACCGCGCAGGCCGCATTGATGACCGGCAGGCCGCCGGCCGTAGGCGAGGCCGAGAAGATCGGCGTCGTGCCCACGCTGTTGGCGTTGCAGGCCGACGTCGGATACGGCGTCTCGCTGTCGTAGTCGTTCAGCGCCACCGGGGTTCCGTCTGCCTCCTGGGCAATGAAGGATCCGGGAGCCAGCGTGAAGAACGAGTCGGCCTTGTAGTGGTCGACCTGCTCCTCGAAGGTCACACGGGTGCCTGCGACAGGCTTCCATTCAATGGCGCCGGTAAAGTCGTCCGTGCTGTTGCGCTGGTATTCCGCAAGAACGGCGTTATACTTGGCGAACTGGTAACCGCTCGGGCTCAAGCTCGGCCCCTCAAAGATGTTCTGCGAATAGCCCACCCGGTAGGTGACCCTGGAGAGAGGCAGGATGGTCAGGTTGGTGTCCGTCATGCGCCGCACCGTGTTGAACAGGAAGGGCGATTGCAGCGCCTGCGGCCACACAAATGTGCCCGTCGGCGCGCCGGTGGGCCCGATGTTGACCGTCTGGCCTCCAGCGATATTGGGATTGCCCAGCAGATCGTAGTCAAAGTACTGGCGGTCGCGGCGGAAGATGCCGGAGAACTCGTACTTGCGAGCCTTTGAAAAGCTCAGCTTGCTAAAGCTGTTGGGATCGCCGCCGAAGCCACTGCCGAACGCGCTCAACTCATCGACCAGCGGGTTCTTGTTACCTGCCAGCGCGCGCATGTCAAAGGTTTCGCCCAGCACCCGCGGCCCGGATTGCAGGTTGACCAGAGTCGAATACATCGCGTCGCTGCCGGTGATGCCGCTGATGCGCCCGCCCAGATCGACGGTTTGGTGAATGGAGTAGCCGCTCGGCGCGGTGACCGCGTTCTCCGGCGCCGGCGTCGGATTGGCGGTGGTCGGATTCTGGCCGGGCGCCCTGCTCGCCACCGTAAGAATGATTGCGATGCACATCAGTCCAGCAATGCGCCCCATCGGCGCATTCCGGATCGTTGCCAATAAACGCCGGCAATTGACCGGCCGGATTTTACGAATCATGTTGTTCATCTGAAGCCTCACTTAACATCTCGTTGCTGACCCAATGCGCCTCAAGCGCGTGTGCCAAATTCCTTCACGAGAGCTGGCCTTGCCTTCCACTCAACGGCGGACCGGCGCGGCCCCGCTCCAAGCCCCTACCGGAGAAATGCCGGATTCACGTTGGACCCATGAATGTAGGTGTGGCAGCTGGTGCATGGCGTCAGCTCCGACGATCCCGCGTTCATGGAGTGAACCGTGCCGGCCGCGACAGGGCTGTGGCACTGGTTGCACAACGTGTTGATGTTCGGCATGTTCAGCAGCCGTGCATTCTGAGATCCATGGGGCGTATGGCATCCCATGCATCCTTCTGCCTTGACTGCGGCGTGCTCATAAACAAAGGGCCCGCGCGTCTCCGTGTGGCACTTGGTGCAGATCGCATTCTGGTCAGCGGTGGACTTCAGGTTGTTGTTGCCGAATGTGCCGTGCGGGTCGTGGCAGTCAGAGCACTTCACCAGACCCTCGTTCACCTTGTGGTGGAACGGCATATCGAAAGATGGCTTCACATCGGTGTGGCAGGTAAAGCAGAGCGCCGGCTGCGGCGCCTTCAACAGCGCCTCTTCCTTGCTGCCGTGAATGTCGTGGCAGGCAATGCAGCTGACCCCGGCCCTGGCATGCGGCGAGCGCTCGAAGTTGGGGTGCGCGCCGGCATGGCAGCTCAGGCACTTGGCGTCCACGTCCTTGGGCGCGGCCTTTGCCGGGTTGAAGATCTTGGTCACGTCGCCGCCGCCGGCCACGTGCGCGCCGCCCGGTCCGTGGCAGCCCTCGCAGTTGACGCCGGCCGCGCCGTGCTGCGCCGCCAACCTGGTGTGGGGGTTGCCAGCGAACTTTTTGGAGACGTCTTCGTGGCAGGTGGCGCAGACGTCGCCGCCCACATAGCTGTTGCCCGCCGCATCCGCGGTTTGTGCCGCGACCGCTCGGGGGGCCGGATCGGCCTTGGGTGCCGGACTTCCCCACGCGCCGGCCGAAAACAGACCTGCGCCCAGCAGAAAGATCAGACATGCTCGCAACACCGGCAGACTGCCCGGAGCCGCACTTCTTGATGATTGCGTTACTGGCTCGTATTTGGTCATGAAAAACACCGCCTTCGATGCTCTTGTAGCACCATTTTCTAAAAACTCGAACCAGCAATCTCATCGTGCGACTTGGAGCTTTCCTGAAACGATACCCTCACCAAGAGTGGTCCCGAACACTTGAAAAAAACTGAGCAATGGGCTCATGTGCGGAGTATCACTTCCTAGCGTGAAGATTATGTTCCGGCCCCAATTGCGGGCGGTGACGAAGATCACACCATCCTGACGAAAGGTCTGACTTTGGTACCGCTTTCCCCCCGATGAACTGAACTGCCGGCTGCGGCGCCGTCAAAGCCACGCACCCCGTTCCGATCACAGAAACTGCTGGGCGACTTGCAGCTGAATTGGAACAGCAAGGAGAAGCCTCCGCTGTATCGAAGTGCTCAACTCCATCGCAACGGGTCGCGGCCGCTCAAGGGTTGCGGATTATGTGGCATAGACTTGAGGCTGTTTTGCCGGTGGCCACCCGTCGGCAGCGGCGTGTGTTGCGGGCGGCCCTTTGCGCCGGTTCTTGCTCGTGACAGGCGTGAGCCCCGTCACATCCCCGCCGGTAACCTGTCCTGCAAACTTCGGGGAAGCAGGAGTCTCGCCTGCTGGGAGCTTCAAAGCAGCTTCGCCTTCCGAACATCACCATTGCGACCATCAGGGCCGAGGGCGAACAAGCTTAGGCATCGGAAGGGGCACGACCATGAGCAGCGCAGAGATCACACCGGCGGCGCAGATTCGGCAGAAGCATCTCAACCGGCAGGTTCCCGCCGGATGTGCGGCCTGCGCGAATCGAAGGCCGGGCTGGTTCTGCTCGCTGGGCAGCTCCGTCCTGGCCGACCTCGAACTGGCCACCAGCACCATCACCCTGCCCGCCCAGGCCGCGCTCTTCAACCAGGGCGAGGACGCGCGCTGCCTTTACCTGATCTGCGGCGGCTATCTCAAGCTGACCGCCGGGCGCCTTGAAGACAAGCAGATGATCGTCCGCATCGCCGGCCCGGGCTCCATGCTGGGCCTTTACGCGGTGCTCTCGCACGGCATGTACGAGGTCTCCGCCGAGTCGCTCACCAGCGCCCAGTTGCGCCCGGTCGAGCGCGACCGCTTCCTCGGCTTTCTGCGCACCCATAAGGAAGCGCAGATGCGCGCCGTGCAGTGCATCTGCCAGGAATATCGTTTCGCCCTGCAGGACGCCTGCCGCATCGCCCTGGCCGAGACCGTGGCTGCCCGCCTGGGCCGGCTGCTGCTCGAGCTCTCCCACCAGATCGGCGAGCACACCACCGAGGGCGCCTTCCGCTTCCCGCTGCTGCTCACCCATGAGGAGATGGCCTCCATGACCTGCACCACCCGCGAGACCGTCACCCGCACCCTGAGCCAGTTCCGCAAAGATGGCTGGATCTCGATCGAGGACTCGCTGGTCACCGTCCATGATCCAGATCACCTGCAAAGCCTGCTCTGAGCATGTGCCAAGAATGCGGCGCGACCGCTGCCGCTCTCATTCCCGGGCGACCGGAGTCCAACCCCCAGTCGCCGGTGGCGCCGACCGGTGGTCTATCATCAAGTGGTAGGAGTTGGTCTCGACGATGATCCGCTTTTCGACCTGTTTTTCTACCCTTCTTCTTCTTCCCTGCATAGCGGCCGCCCAAAATCCGGCGCCGCCTCCAGTACAGGCCGCCACAGTCAGCCCCGCTGCCTCAGCCGCGAGTCCGGAGATCAAGGAATTTCAAAAAATTGAGGATTCCTGGTCGATCGCGGTCAACAACCGCGACCAGTACGCCCTGGAACTGGTGATGTCTCCCCTCTTTGTCGACGTCTCCGCCACGGGCGACATCACCACCCGCAACCAGCAGGTGGCCATGGTGATTGCCGGCGAAGACAAGACGATGCACCTGGACCAGCGGGTCATCACCGTGCGCATGCTGGGCGATATCGCCGTGGCAAATGGCACATATGACATGCGCCACAAGGTGAACGCGGCCGAAGCGAATGAGAAGGGCATCTTCACCCAGGTCTTCGAGCGCTCGCATGGCAACTGGCTCTGCATCAACTCACAGCGCACCGTGCTGCGCGAAGACTCGACCGCCAGGCAGAAGAAGCAGTCGAATGCAGAGCTTCCTTTCCACATTCCGCTGTTCTCAAAAAGCGACAAGGGACCGCAGCAGTAGGGCTGGCCGGCCTACGACGCAAACGCTCTAGCTCACCAGCCGCTTTGCGCCCTGCACGCGGATCGACACGTGGACCAGCGAGAGCGCGGCCGGCGTAACGCCAGGCAAGCGGCTGGCCTGGCCGATGGTAATCGGCCGCACCCGCTCCAGCGTCTCCAGCATCTCTCGCGACAAGCCGCTGATGGCGCGGTACTCCAGCCACTCGGGAATTGCCACCGACTCCGCCGCCTTCAGCTTCTCAATTGATTTCTTCTGCTGCTCCAGATAGCCGGCAAATTTGATCACCGTCTGCACGGCGCGGGCTTCATTGGTCCTGCGCGCGGCCGCGCTGCGGTCCTGATCGTCGGTGGGGCAATAATATGCAAGCAGTGCATCCCCGGCCAGCGTTTCGCGCAAGGCCCCCAGCACCGGCTCGATGGTGACCTCAGGCCGCTTGAGCAGCTGCGCCCAGCTCTGGCCCTGGGTCCCGGTCAGCGCGGAAAACCCGGCATCCCTGAGTCCTTCGGGCCCGGCCTTGCCGGTGGTGAGCAGTTGGCTGAGCGCCGCCATCCGCGCCTGCTTCAGCTCATACTCTGCCCAGGCCTCGTCGTTGATCAGCCCCAGCCGGCGCCCGTAGTGCGTAAGCCTTCGGTCGGCGTTGTCAATGCGCAGGTGCAGGCGGAACTCGGCACGCGAGGTGAACATCCGGTATGGCTCGTTGGTCCCCTTCGAGATCAGATCGTCAATCAGAATGCCGGTGTACCCCTCCGAGCGGTCCATGGTGAACGGCGGCTCGCCCTTCAGCCACAGCGCGGCATTGATCCCGGCCATCAGCCCCTGGCATGCGGCTTCCTCGTAGCCGCTGGTCCCATTGATCTGGCCGGCCAGATACAGGCCCTCCATGCTCTTCACACGCAGCGTGCGGTCGAGCTCGGTCGCGTCCACCGAGTCGTACTCGATTGCGTAGCCGGGGCGCAGCATCTCCGCCTGCTCGAGCCCAGGAATCGAGCGGACGATCTGGAACTGCACCTCCATGGGCAGCGAGGTGGACATGCCGTTGACATAAACCTCGTGCGTATTCAGCCCCTCGGGCTCCAGAAAAAACTGGTGCTGCGTCTTGTCGGGAAACTTCACGATCTTGTCCTCAATCGACGGACAATAGCGCGGCCCAATGCCCTCAATCTGCCCCGAATACATCGCCGAGCGCCCGACATTTTCCCGAATGATGCGCAGCGTCTCCGGCGTGGTGAAGGCAATGTGGCAGCTGATCTGCGGCCGCACAATCTTTTTGGTCCTGAAGCTGAACGGCGTCGGATCAGCGTCGCCCGGCTGCTCCTCGAACGCCTCCCAGCGAATGGTCCGCCCATCGAGCCGCGGCGGCGTCCCTGTCTTGAGCCGGCAGGTACGCAGGCCCAGCGCGCGCAGCGCCTCGCCCAGCAGCACGCTGGCCGGCTCCCCGCTGCGCCCCGCCGGATAGCGCTCTTCGCCGCAGTGAATCAGGCCGTTCAGGAACGTGCCCGTAGTGATGATCGTGGCCCCAGCCAGCAGTTGCCGGCCATCGCGCAGCTTGAGGCCGAGAACTCGCCGGCGTCCGTTCGCCCCTGGCCCCTCAGTCCCTGTTCCCTGATCCCTGCCCCCTGCCCTCTGCCCCCCGTCCTCGATCACCAGATCGACGACCTCCGCCTGGCGGATGTGCAGCCCCGGCTGGCCTTCAAGCACCTCGCGCATCTTGACCCGGTAAAGCTGCTTGTCGCACTGCGCCCGCGGACTCCAAACCGCCGGGCCGCGCGATGTGTTCAGCAGGCGGAACTGGATGCCCACGGCATCGGCCACCTCGCCCATGATGCCGCCCAGGGCATCGACCTCGCGCACCAGGTGCCCCTTGGCCACGCCGCCAATGGCCGGATTGCAGCTCATCTGCGCAATCAGGTCCAGGTTCATGGTGATCAGCGCCGTCTTCAGGCCCATGCGCGCGGCGGCCATGGCGGCCTCGCACCCGGCATGTCCGGCGCCCACCACAACCACATCGTATTGTTCAGTAAAGGCCATCTGGGTAGGGGGGAAACCAGCCCGCATGTCTATTCTACGGATTCCCTACGCGGCGCGCAGCCGGTCGTCGCGTCCAATGGTGCCGCAAACTGCTCTATAATCGGGTCGAATTCCAATCCAGAGCCGAAATCCGATCCGAGACACGATCGATCGCGAGAGGTTCAATCGGACACGATGACCACCTGCCTGTGCGGCAATCCGGTAGCCTTCGAGAGCGTGCTCTGCCCCCACTGCCAGGCCCTGCGCACCCTGGAACTGGGCGCGGATGCGACAGAAAAGGAGATCAGAGGCGCCTATCACATGCTGGTCAAGGTCTGGCACCCGGACCGGTTCCCGGGCGACAACGCGCTCAAGGCCGCTGCCGAAGTAAAGCTGAAAGAAGTCAACTCCGCATACGCACTGCTCACGTCGAAGCAGCCCAACGGTGGCCCAAGGTCGAGGGCCGGAGCGAGCACAGCGCAAGCGACCGGAACGCCGGGCAACTCAGGAGCCCCAACCGACCCGCCGGCTACCAACCGGCGCAGGCCAGCTCCTCAGCAGGCGGCGTCCATCGTGTCAATGGGCTCGGTGTTGAGATTGGCATTCAAGCTCTTTCTGGTTCTGATTGCTCTGCTCATGGCCCGCTATCTGTGGATCGCCTTCGACGTCGACAGCTCCACCAGCGAAGTGCAGCAGGTGGTCGGCTATGGCAAGGACAGCCTGGAAAAAGGGCTTGCCGCACCCAAGCGCCGCTTTCTGGCCGCAATCGAGCAGGATCTCCAGCGGCTGAACCTGTGGTCGCCCGCGCCGTCGCCCGCCCCTCCAACCGGTGAACCAGCCAGCAACCCGACGAGCGAACGCGTGGCTGTCGCACCTGCGCCATCAGGCGTGCGCCAAGCGAGCAAAGGCCAGCCCATCACCCGCAAGGTCTACTCCTACATCACCGCCGGCTCAACCCGCGATGAAGTGCTCGACCAGCTCGGAGCGCCAACCGCATCGACCGACAACAAGCTCGTCTACGGGCAATCGGAGCTCTATCTCAAAGACAACACCGTGGTGGGCTGGAAGATCGACCCGGCCGCCTCGCCGATCCGAGTGAAGCTCTGGCCCGAATCCTCCGTCGATCCCAGCCTGGATTCCTTCACCATTGGCTCCTCGCGCGACGAAGTGCTCGCGGTCCAGGGAACGCCAACCACATTCTCTGAAGACAGATTCGCCTACGGCAGGTCCGAGGTTTTCTTCCAGAATCACCGCGTGGTCCGCTGGAAGAGCGACCCGGCATCCATTCCGCTGAAGACCCGCATGCCCTAGATCCGTTCTGAAGGACGCCGCCTTACGCGGAATGCAGTTCCAGCAGGATGGCCGCGCCGCGCGGCTCAAGGTTGATGGCCGAGGCGCGGCCCTCGTGGTCGCGGAGAATGGTGGCGCACAGGCTCAGCCCCAGGCCCACGGTCTCGCCCGTTGCCTGGGCAGGTACGAACGGATCGAAGGCCCGCTCCGGATAGAGGAATCCGGGGCCGGAGTGGGCAATCAGAATCTGCACCATGTTGCCCTCCGTCGTCGCCTCCAGGCGAATGGTTTTGCCGGCTTCCTCAGCCTCCGTCTGCGGCTGGCTCTCGACAGCCTCAATGGCGAACTGCAGGCAGTGCAGCACGGCCTGCCGCAACTGCTGCGCGTGGCATCGCACCCGCGGGAGGCCTGGCGCAATGCTCAGGCGGAACTCGATCGAGCGGCGCAGAAACTCCGAGCGATGGAGCTGCTCCAGGTCGGTGAGCATCTCGGCTACCGACACGGCAGTGAACTGCCCCGTCTGCGGATGCGAGATGCGGGTCAGGCTCTCCAGCGTCGCCCGCATGCGTCTCGCCTCGATCAGGATGGACTCGATCCCCTTGCGCTCCTGCGGATCGAGCGCGGAGGTCTCTTCAAGCAGCGAGGCATAGCCCAGAATCACCGTCAGCGGATTGTTCAACTGCTGGGTCACGTTGCCTGCCAGCTGGCCCAGGCCGGCAAACTTCTCTGAGTCGATCAGTTTTTCCAGCATCATGGTCTGGCTGCGGGTGGCCTGCAACCGCGCCGCCAGCATTTCAATGGGCAGCAGATCGTCGGCGCGGAGCGGCTCCTCCAGCAGACCGGGCAGTGTGCCCACGTTCGCGCGGGGAGGCGGGTTCCGCATGCCCGTGAGCAGCAGCGCGCCCTCCACCACTGAGCGGCCCACCATGGGGACTGCCAGCGCCGCCGTGTAGCGCAGCCGCTTCAGGTCGTCGCCCGGCCGCAGCCACGGGCTCAGGTCCAGCGCCAGGGTGTTGCTCTGCTCCACAGCCGCCGGAGCCGAGCTGGGATCGAGGAAGCCATCTACCGATATCCGTGCGGCCAGCTCATCCAGCGCCGAGCGGATCGCCGGATCAAGCCCCGCGGCTCCGGCCAGCCGGTAGCGCCCGGCCGATTGCAGCAGCAGCGCCGCCTGGGAGAAACGGCTGTGCGCCGTAACCGTCAGGCAAATCTCATCGCCCTGGCGGTCGAAATCCTCCAGCCGCCGACGGGACAGAATCAGGTTGGTATAGGCCTCCAGCTCCAGCCGTGCCCGCCGCTCACGCAGCCGGGCCGCCTGGTTCAGGGCCAGCTGATCTTCCAGAGCCAGTAGAATCAGCCCAATGGCGGCCACCACCTTGCCCAGAACGATGATCCGCATCAGCGTGATGTCAATCGCCGAATTTTGACCGATCGCGGGGAAGACGTTGAAGACCGACAGCGACCAGGCAACAAACCCCGCCACGCTGAGAATCAGGCCCGGTGAAAAGCGACGGAATACATAGATCAGCAGCAGCGCGGTCATGAACCGGTTGGCGCACTGCACAAAGCTCAACGGCCAGCCCAGGCCCAGCGTAAAGCACATGGAGATGCCGATGCAGCCGAAGATCAGGCAAATGGCCGCTCCCAGCCAGCGCGGCATGCTGCCCCGCGCCATGCCCCAGAAGAACCCGGCCACCAGAGACAGGACGCCCAGCGCAGGAAATATCCAGAAAAGCGGGCCGCCTGGCGCCGCATTATGAAACACCCCCTCCAGCAGCAGCGCGTAGACCACCAGCGGCAGCGTATAGGGGATCACATAGAGGATTTGCAAGCTGCCCACGCGAAAGCGCAGGGGAGACAGCGAAGCCAGGAACAGCGTCGCGCTGAGCTGTAGACAGGCCTGCCCAGCGGCCGACACCCAGGGATGCGCGGCATACGAAAAATGCCACGACCCCAGACGGTAGATCAGGACCATGCGTACGATGGCGAAGAAGAAGCCCAGGAACCAAAGCAGGGTGCGGGTATCGCGAAAGCGGATGTACAGAGACCCGAACGCAGGCAGCAGCAGCACGGTCAGGATGAAGGCTGGCGCCTGGTAGAAGTCCGGCATGGGGGGCAGTGTGTCTCCTTCAATCCGCCTGCGGCAGATGAGATTCACTTTGCGGCCGGGCACGGCGACCGGCTATGCTGCGCGTGGAGGGGCTCGCTTCTGCCATCCTGCTGGACGCAAGCAGAACACGTCGAAGCGCTTGCCGTCCAGACAATCGTTGATCCGCCAAGCTGACGCCATCGAGCGCCGCCCACGGGGCTTGCATCCATTTGATTCTGGAACCATCCGGTGGCCCAGTCCATGCGTCTAACGTTGTAGGTACGAGAGGTTTCGTTCGTCCGTTCCGCCCAAAGAATCGGCGCGAAAACCGAAGGAGAAGTCCAAGAGTGCGAAATGGTTGGTGGTTGACAATTGGGCTGGCGGCCGGGTGCCTGCTGTTTGCGGACGCGCAACGCGCCGGCGCGCAAAACAAAGACACCTTCACGCCCATGGCCCTCGACTCCGGCTTCGGGCGCATGGACGTATCCGCGCCCGCCGTTGCACCCGAAGAGATCATCAAGCAGTTCACCGCCAAAGAAAGCGAATTCCAGCAGGCTCTCAATCACTATACCTATCGCCGCACCGCCAAGGTGGAGACCATCGACGACGACACCGGCAAAGTCGACGGCGAGTACTACGAAGTGGACGACGTGGTCTTCGATCCCACCGGCGCGCGCCTGGAAAAAGTCGTCTTCGCGCCCGAGAACACCCTGACCCGCGTGCAGATGTCCCCCTCCGACCTCCAGGACATCCAGCGCGGCTATCCGTTTGTGCTTACGAAAGAAGACATCGGCCAATACGACGTGAAGTACGTTGGACAGCAAAAGGTCGACGAGATCGATTGCTACGTCTTCGACGTCAGCCCCAAGGTGATCGAGAAGAAAAAGCGCTACCTGCTCGGCCGCATCTGGGTCGACACCACCGACCTCCAGATCGTGGTCACCAACGGCCGCATGGTGCCCGACGACACCCGCAAAAACAACGAAGACCTGCATCCGCCCTTCATGACCTGGCGCGAGCAGGTCGACGGCCACTACTGGTTCCCCGTCTACACCAAGGGCGAAGGCATCCTGCACTTTTCTGCGCAATACGGGTCGATGGGCCAGGACGTGCACATCCGCGACACCATCAAGTACGACGACTACAAGCGCTTCGGTTCCACCACCAAGATCATCTACGACGGCCAGGACATTACCAAGCCCCAGCCCGATCCCAAGCCGAAGCAGTAGGAGTCGGCTCGGCCGATCCCCCCGCCGACTAGCCGACTCGCTCTGCCGGCGTGAGCGGGGGCTGACTCGCTCGCTTCAGAACCGCAGCGACAAGCAGCTCAGCCCGCCATCCATCTTGCGGAACTCGCTCATCTCAAGCTCCAGCGGATCGAAGCCCCGCGCGCGAAGGTCGGCCATCATGAGCGGAAACCCTTCTGCCACCAGCACGCGCTCGTTCACGCGCACGCAGTTGGCCGCATAGCTCTCTTCCACGGAAACGCGCACCAGATCAAACCCGCGAAACTCCGTGCGCTCCGCCAGCCCGTCCATCACCACCAGCGTGTTGTCGCCGATGAACGAGACGCCGCTCTTCAAGTGCAGAATCGTCGTCATCGCCCGCACGTCGATCTCGGACGACGTGTATCCCAGCGCCGCCAGCTGAGCGGCCAACTGTCGCGCGCCTTCAGCGCTGGTGCGCTGCGATAGCCCGATGAAGAAATGCTCGCCCGCCTCGCAGATGTCGCCGCCATCCACAGTTCCCGGAGCCTCGATCGTCAAAGTCCTGGGGAAAAACTCGCGCACCACAGGCCCGATCGCATCCACCTCGCCCATGCGGCTGGCCGCTCCGGGCCGGGTAAGAATCGCGCCGCGCGGCGTCAAGACAGCCGTGTCCTCCACAAATGTGGAGTCGGGAAATCGCAAGTCGGCATCGAGCGTGGTGAGTTCGAGTCCGCACCCTTCGAGCGCGCGGCGATAACGGCTGTGCTGCGCCAGCACCCGCTCCAGCTGCGGCCTGCCCAGCGACACGGTCGTCAGCCCGGCGTCAAAATTCCTTCCCGGTATGCGCACAATGGCCCTGGTCAACAAGCGGCAAACCCTCTGCCTGCATGATTGCACAGACGTGAGCGGCCGCAGTCGACACCAATCCGTTGCGAGGCAATCCCATGACCTTTCGAACTTTTTTCAGTCAATCGCGTATTCCCTGCATCCCCACGCGCCGAATCCTGCGCATAAGAGAGTAGAACCTAAACCCATGGCCCCTGACTGGCAGCCGGACTTTGAAAAACTCGTTGACCAGCACCAGTCGATGGTCTTTTCGCTCGCCCTCCGCATGACCGCAGACCGCGGCCTGGCCGAGGAGATCGCACAGGATGTTTTTATGGAACTCGACCGCAGCCTTGCCAAAATCGAAAGCCCCGCGCATGCCTGCTTCTGGCTGCGCAAGGCGGCCATGCACCGCTCCGCCGACGCGCTGCGCCGGCGCAAGGTGCGCGGCATCGACCTCTGGGTTGAGATGGAAGACGTGCACGGAATTCAGTCGGAAGACCGGGCAACGCCAATCAGCGCGCGGCTCGAACAGTTGCTGGCTACGCTCCCCGAGCCGCAGCGCGCCGCCCTCGTTCTCCGCTATCAGGAAGACCTCACGCCGGAGGAGATCGCCAGCACCCTGCAGGCGCCGCTGGCCACCGTCAAGAGCCACCTGCAGCGCGGATTGAAACTGCTGCGGTCCAAAGCCCACAGCCAATTGAAGGACTACGTGCGTGGAGAGTGAACCCCGTGGACGATGAACGCATGGACGAGTTTGAACGCGAGCTGAACGAGGCATTTGCCCGCCGCCCCGCGCCGCCCAGTCTGAAGCGCCGGCTCATCGAGCGCCGCGCTGCTGAAGCCCGCCGGCAGTCGAAGTCTGAGCACGCGTGGCTTGTCTCGAAGCAGCTTGCCTGGCAACAACTGGCCGCCGCGTTGCTGCTCGCCGCGCTCGTGACCGGCGGGGTGGAGTGGCGCATCGCGTTAGAGCGCCGCCGCGAAGAAGCCGCACGGCAGCAGGTGCTGACCGCTCTGCGCATCACCAGCCACGCCCTCGACCGCATGAACGCACGCCTGACCGCACGCCGCCATCAACCGCAGGACTAGAGCAAATAGGATGCGTGGGCCGAATTAGGAGCGCATGCCGAACGTTGGAGCTTGGGCTGGCGGCTTTGAAAGGGCGCGGCTTCAGCCGCGCCGGAGAAACAGGAAACCGAACGCGGCTTTAGCCGCCGAGTGAATGCAAGGGGAAGAATACGCCCCCTTGGGGGCTGAAGCCCACTATTCAAGCAGGCAGCGAGCAGCGCGGCTGAAGCCGCGCCCTTTCAAAACGAATGAGTCAATCCTCCACCGACCATTTAGCACGCACTCAGGAGAACGTCGCATGAAGAATCGCATCCTCACATTCGCACTTGCCGCAGCAGCTTTCACCGCGCCGGGCTTCGCCCAGACCACATCGCTGCCCGACCCGCCGCCCGTCGAAAAGGCCATTGCCGAGCGCGCCTCCAACGTCACCGAGGTCACGCTGGGCAAAAACATGCTCGCCTTCGCCGCCAAAATCATGAACGGCAAAAATAACGACGATGCCGAAGCACGCCACCTGATCGAAGGCCTCGACGGCATCTACGTCCGCGAGTATGAGTTCGACAAGGAAGGCCAATACTCGAAAGACGAGATCGACCAGCTGCGCAAATACTTCGAAACCAGCGAGTGGTCGCCCGTGGTCCGCGAGCGTGAGCGCAAGTCCGGCGAGAGCACCGACGTGATGATCAAGCTGGTCAACGGCGAGTCGCGCGGTCTCTTCATCCTTGAGACCGAACCCAAGGAGCTCACCATCGTGCTCATCCTCGGCCCCATCCGCATGGATGACCTGAGCAAGCTGAAAGGCATCGGCGGCCTGAGCGCGCTGGGCGATCTGTCGGTGAACATCGACGGCAAAGACAAGGACAAAGTACAGGAAAAGGAAAAAGCCAAAGACAAGAAAGGCGGCAGCCAATGAAGCATCTCTGGTTTTTACCCATCGAATTCGTGGCGCTGGTCATCCCAGTTGCCGTGCTCGCCGCGGGTGGTGGCGGATTTGACGGCGTGGTGCATTCGATCGAGAGCCGCTATCACGTCCACGCCACGCGGATTCCCTTCATGGGCCTGGTCAGCCTCATCTCGAGCAAGGCCACGCACGGCGGTGTCAGCAGCCTGCACGTCGCCGAGTTCGACAACTTCACCGAGCAGGTCGATGGCGACGAACTCAACCGCATGGTTGAAGAGAAACTCGGCGCCGGCTGGGAACGCATGATCCGCGAGACCAGCAAAAAGGGTCACGAGCAGACGCTCGTCTTCACCCATCCCGAAGGCGACCGCATGGGCCTCTTCGTCCTCGACCTAGACGGCAACGAGCTCGACGTAGTCGAACTCTCCGTCGACCCCAAACACCTCGACGACGACATCGGCCAATACCGGCACCACAAGCATGACGGCGATGGCGACAAAGACAGCGACAAGGGCGATGGCTCGTCGGATTAGGGGATGCGAAGCACCATCAACGTCAAAGGCTTGAGAAAGCATTGGTCAACCAGTAAATTCCGGAATGGCGAGGACTCGGCCTCTCCGCGCACGCCACCCGGAACCAACTTCGCCACCGGAATCAAGCTCGATACGAGAATCAAGCTGTGTCTATGCGGGGAATCTTGCGCTACCTAGACTTTAGGCAGCATGGCCAGCATTGCACCCACGCCGACTTCGAGCTATCGCGGCCGGCTCGCGCCCTCGCCCACAGGCTATCTGCATGTGGGCCACGCGCGCACCTTCTGGACGGCCTGGCAGCGGGCGCGCGACGCCGGCGGCGCGCTCATCCTGCGCATGGAAGACCTGGACCCCGAGCGCAGCAAATCCGCTTTTGCCGAAGCGGCTTATGAAGACCTGCGCTGGCTGGGCATTCGCTGGCTCGAAGGGCCGGACAAGGGCGGCCCGTACGCGCCCTACGTCCAGAGCCGCCGCCGGTCAATCTATTTATCTGCATGGCGCAGGCTGCTGCGCCGCGGATATATCTACCCCTGCCGCTGCTCGCGCAAGGATCTCGAAACCGCGCTGGGCGCGCCGCACGAGCGCGTGGCCGCTGCCGCGCAGGGCTCGGTGAGCGCCGGCAAATGGGACCTGCAAGACGACGAGCCCATCTATCCCGGAACCTGCCGCCGCCTGCTCGGCAATGCACCGCAGCAGCACGGCCCCACCGTGAGCGACATCGACTCGCCCGACGGCTTCAACTGGCGCTTCCGCGTGCCCGACGGCGAGGTCATTGAGTTCGTAGACCGCAACCTGGGCCCGCAGCGCTTTGTCGCCGGTGTCGACTTTGGAGACTTTGTGGTCTGGCGTCGCGACGGCGTGCCCAGCTATCAGCTCGCCTGCGTGGCCGACGACGCCTCCATGGGCATCACCGAAGTAGTGCGCGGAGCCGACCTGCTCAAATCCACCGCGCGGCAGATTCTGCTCAACCGCGCCCTCGGCTATGCGAATCCAGCCTGGTTCCACTGCCGCCTGGTCGTCGACCACAACGGCCGACGCCTGGCCAAGCGCCACGACGGGCTGTCAATCCGCTCCCTGCGTCAGCGCGGCCTTACCCCCATGAACATCCTCTCCGCGGAGCTGCCGGTCGAGGTGTAAGGCCGCGCCGCTTTCACGTTATCCGTGCTTGATGAACTTCCCTGTCTGCAGCTCGTTCATGGCCTGGCGCAGTTCGGCCTGGGTGTTCATCACAATCGGCCCGTACCACGCCACTGGCTCTTCCAACGGCTGGCCTGAGACCAGCAGGAAGCGAATCCCCCGCGGCCCGGCCTGCACCACGATCTCGTCGCCGCGGTCAAACAATACCAGGGAGTGATTCTTGGCGTCGTAAACAGGCGCCGCGTTCGGATCGACGCCCGACTCGGTCAGCACGGCTTGTGGGGCCGAAGCATCGCGAAACGTTCCCGCTCCCGCAAACACATAGGCAAACGCATTGCGCGTGGTCTCCACCTTGATCCGCTTGCGCGTCAGCGGCGGCACAGAAATGTCAACGTAGCGCGCGGCCACGGTGGAATCCGTCGCCACCCCTTCGACCGGCCCCCGCTGGCCCCAGAAATCTCCGCACACAATCCGCGCTTTCGTCCCGTCGTCCTCCGTCACCTCGGGGATGGCGCTCGAAGGAATGTCCTGGTAGCGCGGCGCGGTCATCTTGTGCGCGGCGGGCAGGTTGGCCCACAGCTGGAAGCCGTGCATGCGCCCCTGCGCGTCTCCGCGGGGCATCTCCTGGTGCAGAATGCCGCTACCCGCCGTCATCCACTGCACATCGCCGGCGACCATTTTGCCCTTGTTGCCCAGGCTGTCGCCGTGCTCCACTTCGCCGGCCAGCACATAGGTAATGGTCTCAATGCCGCGGTGCGGATGCCACGGGAATCCAGCCAGGTAGTCGGCGGGATTTTCATTGCGAAAATCGTCCAGCAACAGGAACGGATCGAACTCCGCAGTCTTGCCGAATCCAAAAGCCCGCTGCAGTTTCACGCCGGCCCCTTCAACGGTCGGCGTGGTTTCAAGAATCTGCTTCACAGCACGAAGCGACATGGTTGACCTCCTATGCGGTACATTCTTTTGATGCGCGAGGAAGTTATTCGTTGCAACAACTATCTCCCCGGAATCCTGCCTCCAACGTAAGCCCCGGCCTCCCCACGCCTTCCGCCGCTGCGCATCAGACGTGGGCATCCGCACGGCTGCTCTCAGCCCTTGATGAACTGCACTTCAAGCGAGATGGAGACCTCCTCACCCACCAGCACGCCGCCGGTTTCGAGCGCGGCATTCCAGCTCAGCCCAAAGTCCTTGCGATTGATCTTCACGGAGGCGGAAAGACCGATGCGATGATTGCCCCACGGGTCTTTGGACGGCTCGCTCACGTCCTCGACGGCCAGCGTCACGGGCTTGGTAACGCCATGGATGGTGAGATCGCCGGTCACAGAGTAGTTGGCGCCGCCGGTCGAGTCGATGTTGCTGGATTTGAAGGTAATAGCCGGAAACGTCCCGGCATCCAGGAACTCGGCGCTCTTCACGTGGCCGTCGCGCTGCGCATCCCCGGTTGACAGCGTATCGACCGGGATGGAGACCTCCACGCTCGAATGCGTGTAGTCGGTCTCGTCGAGCGAGAGCGCGCCGGAGAGGCCGCTGAAGCTGCCCTTCACGTTCGAAATCATCATGTGCTTGACCTTGAACCCGGCGGCCGAGTGCGCGGGATCGAGTTTCCAGGTGCTGACGGTGCCGGGTGCGGAGGGGTTTGTGGTCATGGTTGGTGCTCCTTTCACCAACTTGGATGCGCAACGAAGATATTCGTTTCAACAACTATTTTGCAAGCAGCCCCTGTTCAGCGCTCTCGCCGGTCGCAATTCCCACTCCGCGCTCGATTTCAGCGCAACTTTATATTCAGGCACTCAACTTGCCGCTCTGTATGAGGTTCGCCTTGACCTGGCTCAGTGGGATGCTCGCTTCGTTCCGGCGCGAACGGGAGACCAGAACATCTTCGATCTCCTCCCACAACTCCGCATGTTCACGGAGGTCGATCTGAACCGCGACCTTGCGGCCTTCCTCGTCTGTCACGTATTGAATCCCGGTCATGGCAAGTCCTCGACGGGTCGACACCTGATTTGGACGCTACTCTTGGGCTGATTTGCAGTCAAGATAGGACGGCGGCGGCGCATGCTCACTCCACTCGACCTCAACGCCCCGAATTTGCCGATCGTATATACGCGCTCCCAAGCCCCAAAACATAGGAACCAACGTGCCGTAGGAGTGGTCAGGCAACCCTGAATTCGCACAGCTCTCCGCCGCCTCTTTACCGCGCCGCGACCGCCGGCCTTATCCTCAATACAGCCCGCCATGTCCGACTTCACCCAAACCGTCAAGCAGCAGGCCGACATCGTCAAGGTGATCGAGGGCTACATTCGCCTGCGCAAGGCCGGCGCCCAGAACTACTCCGGCCTGTGCCCGTTCCACAAGGAGAAATCCCCCTCCTTCTCCGTCCACGCCGTGCGCCAGTTCTATCACTGCTTCGGCTGCCAGGCCTCGGGCGACGTCTTTTCCTTTGTGGGAAAGATTGAGACTGTCTCCTTCCCTGAGGCCGTCCGCATCGTCGCCCAGAAGTGCGGCATCCCCTTGCCCAAGCGGGAGTTCTCTTCACCAGAGGAAGCGGCCGGAGCACGCCAGAGAACCAAGCTCCTGGACCTGCACGAAGCCGCTGCCGCCTTCTACGAGGAACAGTTGCGCGGCCCCGAAGGCGCCGTGGCCCGCGAGTACCTCGCCGGCCGCGGCCTCACCCCCGAGGGCATCAAGGCCTTCCGCATCGGCTGGGCGCCGGACAGCTTCAACGCTCTGCGAGACCGGCTGAGCGGCATGGCGGACGATGAGACTGTTCGAATTTCGGGCCTCTTTAGTTCGAAGGAACAGGGCGACGGCACGCTGGGCCACATCTACGACAAGTTCCGCAAGCGGGTCATGTTTCCCATCTTGAACGAGAGCGGCCGGGTAATCGCATTTACCGGCCGCACCCTTGAGACCGGCGAAAAGGCCGGCCCCAAGTACTTCAACTCGCCGGAGACGCCGCTCTACTCCAAGAGCCTGGTCCTGTTCAACCTGGACAAGGCGCGCACCGCCATCCGCCAGGCCGAGTTCGCCCTGCTCGTCGAGGGCCAGATGGACTGCATCTCCGTCTATCTGCGCGGGATACAGAACGTCATCGCCACCAGCGGCACAGCCTTTACCGAGCAGCAGGTGGCCCTGTTGCGCCGCCACACCAGCAACGTCCTGGTCAACTTCGATCCCGATCAGGCCGGCTCCAACGCCGCGGAAAAGTCGATTGCACTGCTCACCGAAGAGGGGTTCACCATCAAGCTCATCACCCTCGAAGGCGGCCTCGACCCGGATCGCTTCATCCGCGAGCGCGGCGTTGAGGCTTACGTGGCGGCCATCCGCGGCGCGCGCACCCAGGCCGACTACCTCATCGAACGCGCCCGCCAGCTCTTCCCCGGCACCAGCGCCGAGCAGAAGCTCAAGGCCATGAACTACCTGCTGCCGCACATCCGCCGCATGCCCGAGAAGCTGGCCCGCGACCAGTTTGCCGGCGATGCCGCGCAGAAACTCGGCATCGACTCAGCCGTCCTGCGCGAGGAGCTGCGCCAGGCCGCGCTCAAGCGGCGCGACCGCATCGAGGCCCGACCGGCGGCGCTCACCGAGGTGGAGCGAGTGCTGCTGCGAGCGCTGGCCATCACCGACCCGGAAAACGAGCAGCCGCGGCGCGTGACCGCCCGCGCCATCACTGCGCAAACAGCGTGGTTTGAGCATCTTGGAACCTATGCGACACTGCGCGCTCTGGCCGACCGGCAGGCCAACGACCCCATGGACGCGGTGGAAGACCCGGCCCAGCGCGCGCTGCTGGCCGAAGCGCTACTGGCCGAGACCAAACCACCTGCCGAGACCGAGGTCCAGAGCGCCATCCAGGAGCTCGAGGAGCGGGCGATCACCGTCCGTCTGCGCGATCTCCGCGCCCTCATCGCCGAAGCCGAGCGTCGCGGCGACTTCACCGAGCTCACCCTGCTGACCCAGCAAAAACTCGCGCTGGATCAGGCCCTGCGCAAGCTCCACGACCGGCGCCCCGCCGGACGCCCGTAATCGCCGGAATGATGCCGCGCAGGAGCTGGCCGCTCCTTAGCATGGGCGCTCTAATTTGGCCCGGATTCGACGCGTGAGTGTCCTGGCCCGGAAGTCTTTATCCAAAATCGAAGCTGTCATCCCGAACAAAGTGACGGATCTACAGTTGCCTTTCCATCGCAACTGCCCCTGGGACGCCCGAGTTGACCGGCTTCCTCAAGAGAAACGGCCCAGGATTTCCCTGGGCCTTGGCCTTCTCCTGCGAAAAAACTCGCCTCAGGCGTTTTGCCCGAGCTTGCGGCGCATCATGCCGGCTAGTCCCACCAGCCCCGTTCCCAGCAGCCACAGGCTCCCCGGCTCGGGAGTCACAGTGACCGCGCTCACTGAAACCGAGCACTGGTCACAAACAGGATCGCTCACCGCGCCATCGGCGACATAAAAATATGAGGACCCGACATTGGTCGTCCCCCAGACCTCGTTGGACGGATTGTTGGGGTCGTAATACTGGAGTCCGTACGCCGTCACTCCGGCGTCGGAAGCGAAGCTCTGCTGCCCGGTCAGTGACCAGAAGGAGTACGGCTCAATAAAGTCGAACGCAAGCAGATTGCCGCCGCCGTCGGAGTACTCGAGCACCAGCTCCAAATCCTGGCTATTGGATATCGTCTCAGTCGCGCTCGTCCAGGCTATCGGGTAGCCTTCCGAATCCGCCGATCCGCCCGGCAGCGGCGACCCGGAAAAGCTGTAGCTCACCAGGTTCGAGCCCATCGCCCCGAATGGACCATTGGCGAACGTGATATCGAATTGTGCTGTCGACGAGGTCTCCACGCCGTCCACAATTGTCGGCATAGTAATCACATAGGAGCAAAGGTCCTGGGTGGAGCAGCTCGTGTTGCCGATGCTCGTTGCCCAACCGGGAACCGAACTCAACACGCCGGCCGCGGCAATTGCCGCTCCTCCAAGGATCATCTTCGAGATTCTCATTTCACTTCCTCCGGGATCTGTGTCTGCTGTTCATTTGAGTTGGCTTTCCGGGCGGCGTCGGCGAGAGCAATGCCGTCCGATTTCGATTGCGTAGTTCGTTCCGGGGGAGGGTGTCGCCGGACCAGCCGCAAAGGGCCGCCTATCCTTCTGCGATCCGGCATGACTGCTTGCACCATGGGAAAAACCATTCACAGGGAGAGACTAGGCTGGCAGTGGCCTCCTCACTCTGGAACGCGTCATCGCCGCCAAAACTGCCTCATCCGATCCGGCCCCGCGAGCGACCTGGGCACCGGAACGAAATCGGCACCGGTTTGGCGGCCCGGCGAAATCCCGCCTGGATAGGGCTCTGGCGTATGCATCAAATCGCCGCCCATCTGCGTCTAAACAGATAGAAAAAGAAAGGATGAGCTTGGAAGCTCATCCAGCCAGGCCGCAAAGCGGGCCGGGAGGCGCCAGACGTAAAGCCAGATTTTATCTGGCACATGCGGGCGCGGCTATGGTATTCTACTGATCTCTGTGAGGATGCGCGCCCCTCTGCCCCAACTATGAGCTCCGGCTCGCGGGCGAACCAGGTAAATCCTGAAGCGCTGGTCATCCTCTTCCGAGCAACTACCTGAAACCGCTTCTTGTATGCGGGTGACCGCAGGTCCATCTCCGTGCGTGCCGGAATTTTCCTCAGCGAAAATTTATTTCGGCACTCCGGACAGTGGGCCACGCACTGTCGCGTAATCCGGTGCTGAAACAAAGATTACGTAGAAGAGCAGGAACACATTGGCGATTGATGACAAATTCGAAGGCGATCTGGACAGCCTGATCGAAGTTGGCAAGGAAAAGGGCTATCTCACATACGGCGATGTCAACGACATTCTGCCCGACGAGATTGGCTCGGCCGACGATCTCGACGACCTGATCACCACCATCGGCACGCAGGGCATTGACCTGCTGGACAGCCCCAAATTCGGCTCCGACAAGGATTTCGAGCTTGAAGAGGGCGAAGACGTAGAGCTCGATCTGACGCCGGGAACGCTGGAGAAAACCAACGACCCGGTGCGCATGTATCTGCGCGAAATGGGAACGGTCCCGCTGCTCACCCGCGAAGGCGAAGTAGAGATTGCCAAGCGCATTGAGCGCGGCCAGCTGCGCGTGCTCAAGGCCATCTCGCGCTCGCCCATTGTGATCCGCGAGATCGTCGCCCTCGGCGAAGACCTCAAGCGCGGCGTGCGCAACGTTAAAGAAGTGGTGGTCTTCGACGAGGAAGAACTCACCGAAGAAGTCGTGCAGACGCGCGTCAAAGCCACCGTCACCCGCATCGATCTGCTCATCAAGCACCAGAAGAAGATTGCCGCGCTTGAAGAGAAGCAGGCTCCCGTGCCGGCCGGCGCGCCCAAGGCCAAGGTGGCCGCGGCTCGCCACACGCGCTGGCTCATTGCCCGCGAGCGCGTATTTATCTCCCGCATCGTGCGCGAGCTCAAGTACACCGCCCTTGAGCGCAAGCGCCTGCTCGACAAGGTCAACAAGACCGTCGACACCATGCGCACGCTGGAGCGGCAGATCCGCTCGCTCGACCAGAAGTTCGACGCCTCCAAGAGCGAGGAGCTCAAAAAGGAGTACCGCCGCCAGCAGAAAAACTGCAAGGTAGACCTGGAAAAGATCGAAGGCGACGCCGGCGTCTCCATTCTGGAGCTCAAGCGCACGCAGCGCGAGATGATCCAGGGCGACATGGACGCCGAGCAGGCCAAGCGCGAGCTGATCGAAGCCAACCTGCGCCTCGTCGTTTCCATCGCCAAAAAATACACCAACCGCGGATTGCAGTTCCTCGACCTCATTCAGGAGGGCAACATCGGCCTGATGAAGGCGGTGGACAAGTTCGAGTATCGCCGTGGCTACAAGTTCTCCACCTACGCCACCTGGTGGATTCGCCAGGCGATCACGCGCGCCATCGCCGACCAGGCCCGCACCATCCGCATTCCGGTGCACATGATCGAAACCATCAACAAGCTCATCCGCACCAGCCGCCAGTTGGTCCAGGAATTGGGCCGCGAGCCGTCGAGCGAAGAGATCGCGCGGCGCATGGACATCCCTGTCGCCAAGGTGCGCAAGGTGCTCAAGATCGCGCAGGAACCCATCTCGCTCGAAACGCCGATCGGCGAAGAGGAAGATTCGCACCTCGGCGACTTCATTGAAGACCGCCAAGCCGTCTCGCCTTCTGAAGCCGTGATCAGCGTCAACCTGAAGGAGTACACCTCGCAGGTGCTGCGCACGCTCACGCCGCGCGAAGAACGCGTCATCAAGATGCGCTTTGGTCTTGAAGACGGCTCCGAGCACACGCTTGAAGAAGTGGGCCAGAGCTTCCAGGTCACCCGCGAGCGCATCCGCCAGATTGAAGCCAAGGCGCTGCGCAAGCTGCGCCATCCCTCGCGCAGCCGCAAGCTCAAGGCCTTCGTTGAAGGCGTCAAAGAAATGTAACCACCTGCGGTGGGGCAGCCGCGCTTCGCGCATGAAGGGTACGGGCTTTAGAGCAGTTCTCCAATTCATGTGCTCTGTTTAGTTGCGTGCAAGGTGGCTCTTTCTTAAGGAAAAAGCCACTTATCATCGTGCTTTCGGTGTACAGCAATTCGAGAACAACTTTTGCCCGTACTTTAAGTTCCACCGTCGGATGAAACAGAAAGAGCCGCAGCTCCTGTCGGAGCTGCGGCTCTTTCTGTTTCATCCCTGCGCATGGCAGACGCCGTGCACGTGTCCGTTCTCCTTGCCTATCCTGCGCACTTTCTGCTAAAACGTTTTTGTTGGGCATATCATTTGGATCGAGAGCGTCAAGGAGCAGCCATGAAGACCATTACCCGCCGCCAGTTTGGCGTTTCCGCAGCCGTCGTGGCCGCAACCGCCGTTGCCGGTGTCAGCCTGCCGCAACTCGCCTTCGCCGTGCCCGACGACGATGCGCGCAGGTTCCCGCAAGGCTTCCGCTGGGGCTGCGCCACCGCGGCCTATCAAATTGAAGGCGGCGCCGCGGACGATGCCCGCGGACCCTCCATCTGGGACACCTTCTCGCACACGCCGGGCAAGACCTTTCTCGGCGAAACCGGCGACGTGGCCGACGACTCGTACCATCGCTACAAGGAAGACGTGCAGCTGCTCAGCAACCTCGGCGTCAGTACCTATCGCATGTCGCTCTCCTGGTCGCGCATCTTTCCCAGCGGCATAGCGCCCGTCAACCCCAAGGGCATGGACTACTACAACCGCGTGATCGACGAGCTGCTCAAGCACAACATCACGCCGTACGTCACGCTCTTCCACTGGGACCTGCCCCAGGCGTTGCCCGGCGGCTGGCAGTCGCACGATACAGCCAAAGCCTTTGCCGATTATGCGGCCTATGTGGCCAATCATCTCTCCGATCGCGTGCATCACTTCATGACCACGAACGAGTTTCTATGCTTTACTGACCTGGGCTACGGCGTGGGCCAGTTTGCACCTGGCGTGCGCCTGCCCGCCGCGCAAGTGAACCAGGTCCGCCATCACGGCATTCTGGCCCATGGCCTCGGCGTGCAGGCCATCCGCGCCAACGCAGCCAGCGGCACCGAAGTGGGCCTGGCAGAGAACGCCACAGTCTTCGTACCAATCATGGAAACCGCCGAGCACATCGCCGCCGCACAGCGCGCCACGCGGGTGATGAACGCGCCCTTCCTCACCGCGCTCATGGAAGGCAAATACATCGACGAATATTTGCAGCAAGAAGGCGCCAACGCGCCCAAGGTCGAGCCCGGAGATATGGAAGCCCTCGGCAGCCGGCTTGATTTTGTAGGACTCAACGTCTATACCCCGCAGTATGTGCGCGCCGACGCGTCGCCGCGCGGCTTTGTAGTTGAGAAGCCGCCCGCCTCTTATCCGCATATGGCCTCGCCGTGGCTGACGATCGGCCCCGAGTGCATCTACTGGGCCGTGCGCAACGTGAGCGAGCTATGGAAGCCGCCTGCCCTCTACATCACGGAGAACGGCTGCTCGTCAGACGACGTGATCAACGCCGACGGCCGCATCGACGACACCGATCGCGTGATGTACCTGCGCAATCACCTCACCCATCTGCACCGCGCCGCCGTCGAGGGCTACCCCATCAAGGGCTACTTCCTGTGGAGCCTGATGGACAACTTTGAGTGGGCTGACGGCTACAGCAAACGATTCGGCATTCACTACGTCGACTTCAAAACCCTGAAGCGCACGCCCAAGCAAAGCGCGGAGTGGTACCGCGCCGTCATCGCCCAGAACGAAGTGCTGTAAGCTTCCATCGACGCAGGCCAGCGTGGCGCCGCGCGGACATCAGCTCGCGAATGCAGCTTCGATTTCCGCGCGCTCTTCCGGGCTGAGCTTCAACCCCGCGGCGGCCACATTCTCTTCAAGATGCGCGACCCGCGACGTACCCGGAATCGGCAGCATCACCGGCGAGCGAGCAAGCAGCCAGGCCAGCGAGAGCTGCGCTCCAGAGACCGTGTGCCGCGCGGCGATTGCAGCCAACGCCTGCGCCGCAGGATTTTCAGACTTGAGCATTTTGCCACCGGCCATTGGATACCAGGGCATAAACCCGATCCCACGCTTTTCGCAGTAGATGAGCGTTTCCTCATGGCGGCGATCGGCCAGGCTGTATCGATTCTGGACAGTCACTACCTTGACGAACTTCTCCGCCTCTTCAATCTGCGCCGGCGTCACTTCGCTCAACCCGATGTGGCGAATCTTGCCCTCGTCCCGCATCCGCTGCAGCGCGCCCAGCGACTCTTCAAGCGGCGTGCGCGGGTCAATTCGGTGCAATTGGTAGAGGTCAATCCGCTCCACCTTCAGCCGCCGCAGGCTCATCTCGACGCATTGGATCAGGTAGCCCGCGCGGCCCACGTATTCGGTTTTGGCTGGCCCCTGGCGCGTGATGCCGCCCTTGGTGGCGATCACCAGGCCGGGCGGATACGGATGCAGTGCCTCGGCGATGAGCCGCTCGGCAATCTCCGGCCCGTACGCATCGGCCGTATCGATCAGCGTCACGCCCAGCTCAACCGCGCGGCACAGCACGCGGTGCGCCTCAGCCGCGTCGGCCGGCTCGCCCCACGCGCCCTCGCCCACCAGACGCATGGTTCCATAGCCCAGCCGATTGACGGGCAGATCGCCGCCAACGAGAAACGTTCCGCTTGTTGCAGCCGTGGGTTCCTTTGCGCTCATACGCTCCCAAACCAATCGAAATAAAGTAAGCTTCCCCCATGCCGAGTTTACGCCAAGGCTCCATTCATTTGTTTCGCGTCGCCGGTGTGGATGTCTATCTTCACTGGTGGTGGTTTCTGGTTGCCTTCTATCAGTTGAGAGGTGGACCGGGCGTCTATAGCTCCATCGTCTGGAAGGTCCTGGAGTACCTGGCCCTGTTCCTGATTGTGTTGACCCATGAGTTCGGTCATGCCATGGCCTGCCGGCAAGTCGGTGGCACTGCAAATCACATCATGCTTTGGCCGTTCGGCGGCGTCGCCTACGTCGATCCGCCGCAAAGGCCAGGCGCCACGCTCTGGAGCATCGCCGCGGGCCCACTGGTCAATGTGGCCCTGGCCCCGATCTTGTATGCGGCCGTGAAGGCGGCCGGATCCGCCGGACTCGCCGACTCCATGCCCGACCTCTACATCTTTCTCCGCAGGGTCTTCGAGCTCGATCTCATCTTGCTTGCCTTCAACATCCTGCCCATCTATCCGCTCGACGGCGGCCAGATCCTGCGCTCACTCCTGTGGTTTGTCCTGGGCAAGGCGCGCAGTTTGATGGTGGCCACCGTTCTCGGCTTCATCGGCATCGCCGGCTTCATTGCCCTGGCAATCTGGTGGCGGGAGCTCTGGTTCGGCCTCATCTCCGTCTACCTGCTGTTCAGCTGCTGGGGAGGGTTGCAGCACGCGCGGCAACTCCTACGCCAGGCCAAACTGCCGCGCCGGCCCGGCTTCCGCTGCCCCAGCTGCCTGAGCGCGCCACCCATTGGCTCGTACTGGAAGTGCAGCGCCTGCACGCAGCCGTTCGATACGTTCGAAACGCAGGGGGTGTGCCCGCACTGTTCCACGCGCTTTGACAGCACCACGTGTTTGGACTGCCGCCAGCAGCGGCCGATTACCGAGTGGGTGGCCGCGCCCTACCCAGCAGCAGATGTACTCAACGGCGAGAACCCCGCCAGGTAGTGCGTTGGCAGCAGAAGGGCCAGCACGCAGAGCGCACAGGGAACCCATGGGGCGCAGACTACGTATCAATGAGGGAAAGAGCAATCGAGGAGGACCCAAATGAGCAGCGCACCGTATCCCACTCCGCAAGCCATCTTCTATCAGCAATACGAGTCCGTGCGCCGCGACGAGGTGGTCGGCATCCTGCTCGCACTCTTTCTCGGCTGCTTCGGCATTCATCATTTCTATCTGCGCCGCACCGGCCTGGGCATCCTCTACTGCTGCTTCTTCTGGACCGGCATCACCGCCATCCTCGGGCTGATCGAGTGCTTCTTCATGCCCGCCCGCGTGCGCGAGTTCAACGCCATCCAGGCCGCCGGCATCGCCGCCACGCTGGGCATCGCCATGCCCGTCTGGGGCCAGCCCATCAACGTCACTGTGAACATGCCGCCCAACGCCGCACCCGCCCAGTCTGGAATCCAGCCCGGCACGCTCGTCGCCTGCCCCCGCTGCCAGCAGCCCAACCCGCCCGGCGCACGCTTTTGCGGAAGCTGCGGTCAGGCGCTCTAGAGCAGTTCTCCAATTCATGTGCTCTATTTAGTTGCGTGCAAGGTGGCTCTTTCTTAAGGAAAAAGCCACTTATCATCGTGCTTTCGGTGTACAGCAATTGGAGAACAGCTATAGCCATCGGCAATCCATGTTCCCGCAGAAACAACGCAGCCCCGGCCCTCATGAGGAGGACCGGGACTGCGAGTTTTCCGGGGCGCCCAATCTACATGTTCGCCTGGCCCGACCGCATCGACTCGTTGAACTGCGGCTTGGTAAAGTTCAGCGCCTCTTCGAGCTTCGCCCGATAATCGTCCGCACGCTCCAGCAGCGCCGGCGTGGCCGCGGCAAACCCCCCATCCAGCACCATCAGCCCCTCGCCCGCCTCATGCCCGGCCATGCGCAGCAGATCGGCCTCGGTGGTGTTCAGGTACTGCGCGTCGCGCGGGTCGGCAATCCACACCGGCTTGCTCTCGCCCAGCACGCCACTGAGCCAGTACACCTTGCGCAGCAGGTACTCCAGGCGCTCGGCATCCGTGGTGTCGGTAAACACAAACTTCTTCTGCCAGCGGCTGTAGTAGCGCGTGGTCACCGGCACCGGCTGCCGGTTGCCCGACTTCACAAACTCCAGTTGCCCGTAGTCCACCGTCTTGCGCACCGCGTTGTAGACGAAGCTCTCCGCGTAGGGCTGCTCCATGGCCGGCACAATCTCGGCAAAGGTCAGCGTCACGCTCGCTGACAACTTGGCGTGCAGGTTGTGTTCTCCACCATCGGCCAGATGCATCTCACCGTGAACAATGTAGGTGTCCGCGCCCGAGGTGGAGCGATGAAACGGCCACTGGAACTGGCCAAACGCAATCGGCAGCCCGGCCAGGGTCACATAGCACTCCGGCCGCGGATTGCGCAGCCGCTTGGCCTGCGCTGCCAGGTGCGCGGTCATGGTGGGCAGCAGGTCCGGCTTGTTGAACTCAAAGCCGTCAGTCAGTTCGAGGCGCAGCGTGCGGCCGGCAGCCTCCGCGCCGGGCAGGCCCAGCTGAAAAACCGCCGTCGGCTGGCCGTGAAAGTCGCTGCCCTGGGCGGTGGAGACAAGCACGAGACCGGCCTGCGATGCGGCCGCCTGTACGGAAGAAACGAGACTGTTTTTCAACTCAACGGTCATTCGGAAAGCTTTCTGCATTGAAGGTGCGTTGCACATCCATTCTAAGGGACCAGCCAGCCAGACGTCGCATTTACAATGGAAAGCGTGTCGTCTGAAGCAGTTTCGCCCATCATCGTCGCCGAAAACCTGACCAAGGTCTACGCCGCCGGCCGGCTCGCCGTCACCGCCGTCAAAAGCGTCTCGCTGTCCATCCAGCCGGGCGAGTTTGTGGCCATCGTCGGCCCCTCCGGCTCCGGCAAGTCCACGCTGTTTTACCTGCTCGGCGGGCTTACCCAGGCCACGTCGGGCCGCGTGGTCATCGACGGCGTCGATTTCGCCACGCTCAACGATAGCCAGCGCACCCGCCTGCGCAAGCGCCGCATCGGCTTCGTCTTCCAGAAGTTCAATCTGCTGCCCACGCTCTCTGCCATGGGCAACATTGAAATCGCCTACGAAGTAAGCGGACGCAAAGAGCCGCTTGACCGCAAATATCTCGACCATCTGAGCGAGTTGCTCTCGATCCAGGGCCGTCTCGATCATCGACCCTCCGAGCTCAGCGGCGGCGAGCAGCAGCGCGTCGCCATCGCCCGCGCGCTCATCACCCGGCCGGCCATCATCCTGGCCGACGAGCCCACCGGCAACCTGGACACCAAAAACTCCGACAAGGTGCTGGAGATGCTGGTCAAGTCGAATCGCGACTTGGGCCAGACCACCCTCATGATTACGCACAATCCTGAAGCGGCAGCCGTCGCCGGCCGCATCCTCTACATGCGTGACGGCCAGATCGTGCGCGAGGAAAAGGGCACAGCGCCCGGTCACTAGAAGGCTTCGTACTTTACAGGGAATTTTGCATAATTCGTCACGGCCTTGATCAAGAAAACTGTGTGGACGGCGATCTTGTTTCCGTCAATCTTTTTGTGTTCGGTGCAGTAGAACACGGTCAACGGCTTTCCGGGGGGCAGCTCCGACGGGCGCAACTGGTGTTGCGGCCCTCCTTGACGGCTCACGGTGTAGTCTTCGTCGATCGCGGCGACGAAGGTTTGTGTCTTCGCGTCTTTTGGAGCGGTATAGGTTAAGGTGATCTGCCGCGTGGCGTCGTTGGTCGCGCTGAGCAGTCCGGTGAAAGTGTCGCCATTGAAGCACGAAGGATAGTAGCCCGGCTCGGCAGTCCCTTCCTGCCCACCCGCGGGAAACGGAACAAGCGCAACTGCCAGTGTTGCTGTCAATACGCTTCTGACCCAGATCGTCGTCAAACCGCACCTCGCATCCGCCTTCAGGTCGCGATACTCGCAGGCCAGCTGTTTGGTGCTCTTCGCCAACCGTTGGACCATGACTCCAGATTTCTGTCAGAATTTTATTACATAGAGAAGTCTCGTCTCTGTATCCAGACGGCGGTTTGACCAGCTTTCGGCCGCCCGGTATACTCAAAACTGCAACAAGCGGGAGTAGCTCAGTGGTAGAGCATCGCCTTGCCAAGGCGAGGGTCGCGAGTTCAAATCTCGTCTCCCGCTCCATTCCGCTCCGCCGCCGCGGACGCCAGTCCGGTTGGCTAGAGTGGGATGGAGCGACTCAAACTCAAAGGCAGCCCTGCCAAAGGCGCGGTACCCAAGTGGTAAGGGAGAGGTCTGCAAAACCTTTATGCGTCGGTTCGATCCCGACCCGCGCCTCCAATCCTTTTGAAATAGCTGCAAACTGAATGCTTTCATCGTCCCGTGAGCTTTCTCGGCTCGCGCGGGTATGCCTGAATTCCCTCCTCAATCCCAACACTTTTAGAGCAGCGTGTCAGCCCACACACGGTGTGTCGATCCTGACACGCTCAATCGCCGTCATCCCCATCGCAACTTCTTTGTTTTCAGCAGCCATCAATTGGCGGCCCGTTTGCACTTTGTCTGGACACAGGCAGAGGAACGAGGGGGCCGAACACCATGGCAAGCAAGCTAAACAGAATGGCAGTAGCGGCAGGAATGGGGCTGCTGATGGCGGCCCAGGTGCTGGCGCAGAGCGCGCCGGCGGCGCCCCAAACGGTGGTCCCGGCAGCCGCGCCCAAGCGGGTCATCGTCGTCAGTCTCGAGGACCGCAAGCTCGCGCTGGTGGAAGACGGCCAGGTGAAGAAGGTCTACGCCGTGGCGGTTGGCAAGCCCTCCACGCCCAGCCCGGTAGGCACCTTCACCATCGAGCGCCGCGTGGTCAACCCCACCTATCGCCACAACGGGAAAACGGTCCTTCCCGGCCCCGGCAATCCGGTGGGCACGCGCTGGATGGGCCTGAGCAAGCACGGCTACGGCATCCATGGCACCAACGAACCCAAATCCATCGGCAAGGCCGCATCGCACGGTTGCATTCGCATGGCGCGGGCTAACCTCGAGGAGTTCTACGAGCTCGTCGCCGAGGGCGACACCGTGGAGCTGGTGGGCCAGCGCAATGACCAGACCGCCCAGCTCTTCGGCAGCGCTCCGCTCCCAGCCGCGCAGCCAGCCATGACTGTCGCGGCAGCCATTGCCCAGCCCGCGCCCGCGTCGATCGCAAGCATAGAAACCGCGAGCACAGAGAAAACGGTCGATCCGGCCATTGCCGCGGCCGGTCGCCGCTAGGGAGCAAGCCATGAATCTGCTCACTGAAGCTGCAAATGGCTTGGGAGCGGTGCTGCTGCCCGTGGTGGCAGGGCTGCTTCTCGAAGAGCTGACGTTCGGGGGACTGGTCCGGCTGCTGATCGCTCCATGGCCGGGAACCGGAAAACACGGGGAGCGCAAAGAGAGGCAAGGAGAAGGGCAATGATCGCATTGAAACTGCTGTTAACCGTTGCGGGAGTCTTGTTGATGGCTGCCGCGTTGGGAATCCCGATCTACGCATTGTGGGTTCGCATGATGTTGAAGCGCCGCCATGCCGCCGGCGAAACCGCGCTGCCTGAGCCGGAAGAGATCGCCTGGCGCACCTCGGTGGCGCTGGTGCTGGTGGCCTGCCTGCCGCTGCTCATTGCGTCGAGCATTGTGGTTGTGCCCAGCGGCATGGGCGGTGTGCGCGTGAGCCAGGTCAGCGGCACAGTGCCGGGCACGCTCTATCCCGGCGTCCATTTCGTCACGCCGCTGGTTGAGAGCGTGGAAACCTTCGACCTACGCGATCATCTCTTCACGGCAGGCATGGCGCAGGAGGGCGCCAAGGCACTGACCCCGCAGAGCGGACTCAGTGTGCAGTCGCGCGAGGGCCTCAACATCGGCCTCGCCGTCACGGTGCGCTATCGCCTCGACCCCAACACGCTCTCCAGTGTGCAAGCCCACATGCCCCAGCCGGTGGACAAGGAGCTGGTGCCGCCGGTTGTCACCAGCGCGTGGCGCGAACTGGCGCCCGACTACACCGTGCGCGAGATCTTCTCCACCAAGCGAGAAGAGGTCCGTTCGCGTGCAGCCACGATCATCACCCACAAGCTCGGCTCCGACGGAATCATCGTCGAAGAGGTGATGCTGAGCGACATCCAACTGCCCGAGCAGTATGCCAAGGGCCTGGAAGGCCTGCTGCTCAAGGAGCAGGAAGACGACCAGATGGGGGTCACCACCGACATCCAGCAGAAGCAAGTGAAGATTGCCGAGCTGCAGGCCGAGGCTGAGGCCGTGCAGAAGGTGAAGGAGGCCGAGGGTGAAGCGCAATCCAAAGTTGTGGAGGCCAAGGGCGAAGCGGACGCCATGCAGTACACCCTGCCGCTCAAGGAGAAACAGATCGAGCAGAGCAAGCTGGAAGCCGAGGCGCGCAAGGAGGCAACCATCCAGAATGCGGAAGCCGACGCCCAGGCCAAGGTGATCGACAGCAAGGCCGAGCTTGAGCGCCGCAACCTGCTGGCCGACGCCGAAGCCAGCCGCGTGCGGCTCATGGCCAAGGCCAACGCCGAGCGCATGACCAGTGAAGCCGAGCTGCTCAACAAATCGCCGCTGTTGATCAACAAGATCATCGCAGAGCGCCTGTCGGACAAGATCCAGGTGGTCATGGTTCCTTCCGACGGGAAGTTCTTCTTCGCCAACGACGTCTTCAAGAGCATGGCGCAGACGCCCGTCGTCAAGCAGGAGATGGATAGCGAGGACGAGCAGGCGCCGAAGAGCGGCCACTGAAGTCGCTCGATGCGCACGACAACATTCCAAATCGCTAGAGCAGTTCTCCAATTCATGTGCTCTGTTTAGTTGCGTGCAAGGTGGCTCTTTCTTAAGGAAAAGCCACTTATCATCGTGCTTTCGGTGTACAGCAATTGGAGAACAGCTATAGGTCAATTTCGGTGCCCCAGGTCCCTCGTCCGCCGCGGCGGAGGGACCTGGGAATCGACCGACCTCAGCCGGCAACTCTCGAACCACCCGCAAACGATATAATCCGCCCAAACGAAGGACGCGAATGATCATGACTCCAATGAAGCTCTGCTGCATGCTTGCGACGATCGCGTTTGCTTTGCCCGCGCAGCAGGCAGCGGCTGCGCCCGCCGCGTGGAGCCAGCCCGCCGCGGCCCTCGCCGATCAGATCGCCGCCATCCTCGGCCCCGGTCAGGCGCATCTCACCCTTCGCAATCTTTCCAAACTTCCCGCAGACGACATCCCCGCCATTCGCAGACTTCTTGAAGACGATCTGAAAGCCCGCGGCGTGCAGGCCTCCGGCGCGGAGAGCGCCAACACCGTGCGCATCACGCTCAGCGAAAATCTGCGTGGGCGCCTGTGGGTCGCCGAAGTAATGGAGGGCAGCGAAACCCGCGTCGCCATGGTGCGCGTGGATGCTGCCGGAATGGAACAACAAGTTCCAGCAAGCGGCCTTGTCCTGCGCACGCAGACACTTCTCACCACAACAGGACCGGTTCTCGCCGCGCTTGAAACAGCCGACGCCCTGGTCGCCGTGGAGCCGGAAGAGATCGTCCTCTTCACCCGCGCTGCAGACGGCTGGAAGGAACAAGCCCGCGCGGCCATTGGTCAGCGCAAGGGCCTCACCCAAGACCCGCGCAGCGCGATTGTTTTCACTCACGACGGCCAGGGATTTGAAGCGTCGCTGGCCGGCATGGCATGCGCCGGCAGCCTGCAACCGCCGCAATCCGGGGCGCCATGGCCCATGCACTGCCGCGCAAGCGACGACCCATGGCCTCTTGCCCCGTCTCAAACTTCCCCGACGAGCGGCGACTCAAACGCAACGCTGCGCGCTTTCTACAACGCCGCGCGCAACTATTTCACGGGCGTCCTCAATCCGAGTGCGGGCGTCGATCTTCCGCCCTTCTTCACCGCTGCCTTGCTTCCCCGCCCCGACGGAGCGGGGTTGTTGCTTGGCGGCATCAACGGCAAGGTGCAGCTTATCGAGACCTCCGCATTGAAACCGGTTACAGGCACGCGCGATTGGGGCAGCGACTTTGCCGCCCTCCATTCGGGCTGCGGCGCGGGCACGCAAATCATTGCGTCCGGCTCCGGCGAGGCCCTCAGCGACAGCCTGCGCGCTTACGAAATTCCCGCGCTCGAGGCCATCCCCTCCAGCACCCCGCTCACCGTGGACGGCGCCGTGACCGCGCTCTGGACCGCGCCCGACGGCAAGAGCGTGCTTGCGGTCGTGCGCCATGCGGCCGCGCAAAACCAGGCAGACACGTACGAGGTGGACCGTGTTACGGCAAGCTGCAATTAGCATCCTCGTCGCCGCGCTGGCGCTGTCCGCCTCTGCGCGCACGCGTCCCCACTATGGCGGCACGCTGCGCGTTGAGGTTGAAGGCGACCCCTGGCAGCGGCCCGGCGGCATGGCTCGCCGTCTGGTGATGGACGGCCTCACCACACTCGACCCGGACGGCGCTGTACAGCCGGCACTCGCCATCCGCTGGGCATCGGAGAACGACGATCATCGCTGGCAGTTCTGGCTGCGGCCCGGCGTGCGCTTTCAAAATGACGCCGCCCTCACAGGGGCCGCGGTCGAAGCCTCGCTGACCGCATCCTGCGGCGCATCGTGCCCCTGGTCCGTCGTTCACGCCGTGGGCGCGTCGCTGGTCTTCACCGGCGACTCGCCCATGCCCAACCTGCCTGCGCTCCTCGCTGACGATCTCTACCTCATCGGCACTCCAACAGACTCACCCGCCGGACTCACCGGCACCGGCCCATTCGCGCTCTCCGGCGACCTGGGCAATCACAACCACGCCCGCGTGCTCGCCAATGAGAACTGCTGGCGCGGCCGACCCTTTCTCGATGCCATTGAGATCACCGGCTCGCGCTCCGTTCGTGACCAATGGCTCGACCTGAGCGTGGGCCGCGCCGACCTTGTCGAGGTGCCCGCCGAGCAGATGCGCCAGGCCCGCGATCAGCGCCTCACCGTCATCGCATCGCCGCCTGTCTCACTGCTGGCGCTTTCGCTCTCCGACTCGGGCGCACTCGCCAACCCCAATCTGCGCGCAGCCCTTGCACTGGCCGTCGATCGCACCGCGCTCTCCAACGTCATCTTTCAAAAGCAGGGCGAGATCACCGCATCCCTTCTGCCCGCCTCGCTCACCGGCTATGCGTTCCTCTTCCCCGCCGATCGCGACCTCGACAAGGCCCATGAACTGCGCGGCGGCGTCACTCCGCCCACTCTCACGCTCGCCGCGGAAGGAGGCGCGGCCATGCAGCTTGCCGCACAGCGCATCGCGCTGAACCTGCATGATGCCGGCTTCAGTGTGCAGGTCGTCAACGCAGCCGCGCCACAGCACATCGACCTCACGCTGCGCCGCTTCACGCTCGAGTCCAGCCAGCCGCAGGCGGGGATGGAATCCATCCTTCGCGCCGCCGGGCTCGCAGTGTCCATCCGCGCCCAGACCCCTGCGGAGCTTTACAAAACTGAGCGCGAAATTGTGGACGCGCATCTGCTCATCCCGCTGCTCTACCTGCCGCGCGCCTTCGCGGTGAGCGGCCGTGTGCGCGACTTGCGCCTTGGCGCTGACGGAACTCCACTGCTGGACGGCGTCTCGCTCTCCGATGTCCAGCCGGATGCAGCGCCATGAGCCTGCGCCAGAAGTTGCTCTTGCTACTCTCGCTCATGGTGGCCATCATTGTGGCCGCTGTCGCCTGGACCGTGCTGGTTCGTATCCGCATGGTCTTCGAGCAGCGCGATCAGGAAGAAACCGCCTTGTTCGTGAGCCAGTTTCAGCGCGAGTTCCAGCAGCGCTCTGCGGAAGTTGCCGCTGCCGTGGACCGCATCGCGGCCAGTGAACACATGCGATCGATCGCCTTTGCGCTCGCGCAATCGAGCGACGCATCGTCCTTCCTCACTGACGCTCAATCAATCGCCCAGGATACGCAACTCGACTTCCTCGAAATCGTCGGACCGGATGGCAACATTGTCAGTTCAGCTCAGTGGCCTGCGCGCTTCGGCTATCCCGAGCTCGCGGCAACCGCCGGCGAAGCTGCCTTTCTAAAATACGAGGATCTTCCTGACAGAACCACAGCTCTTGGCATTTTTGCCGCAAGGGCTGTGCGTGGCGCTGAGGCGCCGGTCCACATCCTGGGCGGAATGCGTCTTGACCAGAGCTTTCTCACAGACTTGCCCGTTGCGCCCGGGATGCAGATTTATCTCTACAATGATCTCCCGGCTGAGGCCATCACCGATGTCGTTTCAAAAGATGGCCCGCCTCCCGCGGAGTTCGATCCCAGACTCTTGTTCAGCGCTAGCGGCGCGGTTGGGACGGCTGCCCGCTTTCAATCTCTGATTGACTCCGCGCGCAGGGGCGGCCAGCCCGCGGCCGCAGTCCTCTACCTGACAAGCCGCCGTCAGGACTCCGTGAATGCCACTGCCATCCCTCTCAAGAGCCGCGCCGGCGCCGTGCTTGCCGTGCTCGTTGTCGCCGTCTCGCGCAGCGGCATGGTCGATGCACAGCAGCACATCCGCGCCATCGCTTATGGCGTAGCTGCCGGCGGAATCCTGCTGGCTATTCTCTCCAGCCTGTGGATCGCCGCGCGCATCTCGCGCCCCATTGAACAGTTGGCCCAGGCCGCAGAGCAGGTGGCCGGCGGCAACTGGCAAGCGCACGTGCCTGAGCGGGGCCACGACGAGATCGGCGCGCTGGCGCGCAGCTTCAATCACATGACCGGCGAGCTGGTCTCTCAGCGCCACCGCCTGGTGCAGGCCGAGCGCGTGGCCGCCTGGCGTGAACTGGCGCGCCGGCTTGCGCACGAGCTCAAGAATCCCCTCTTCCCGCTGCAATTGACCGTAGAGAATCTCATCCGCGCCCGTAAACTACCGCTGGACGAATTCGACGAGGTCTTTCACGAGAGCACCCGCACGCTCGGCATGGAAATCGCCAATTTGAAAACTATCATTGGCCGCTTCAGCGACTTCAGCCGCATGCCCACGCCGCAGCTGGAGCACCTCGACGCCAACGATGCCCTGCGCCGCGTGGCTCAGCTCTACTTTCCGCCCGCAGCGCGCCGCGAGCAGACACCCGTCGCAGACGCGAATTCTGAAATTGAGTTCAGATGCAAACTGGAGACAGCTTCCGATCCGCTCTTCGTCAATGTCGATCCGGAGCTTCTCCATCGCGCACTCTCCAACCTGGCGCTGAACGCCATGGATGCCATGCCGGACGGAGGCACGGTAACGCTCAGCGCGCAATCGAAGGGCGATGCAGTGGAATTGCGCGTCGCCGACACCGGCTCAGGGCTCACGCCCGAAGAGTGCGAGCGCCTGTTCACCCCGTACTACACCACTAAGCAGCACGGCACCGGGCTCGGACTGGCCATCGTGCAGTCCATCGTCGCAGACCACCATGGAACAATTGCCGTTGAGAGCAGCGCGGGCGGCGGCGCTGCCTTTGTCATCACGCTGCCCCGCGCTGAGGAGTCTGTCTTGTGACCGTGAAAGCAAAGATTCTCATTGTCGATGACGAGGCCAACACGCTTGCCTCGCTGGCCCGCGCCTTCCGTCTCGCCGGTCATGATGCCGTGGTCTGCGACAGCGCCGCACGCGCACTGGAGCTGGCCGGCGCCCAGCCCTTCGATCTCATTCTCAGCGATGTCGTCATGCCTCGCCGCGACGGCCTCGCGCTGCTTGAGGACTTGAAGACAGCCGGCATCGCCGCGCCCGTGGTGATGATGAGCGGCCAGGCGCACATCGAGATGGCGGTGCGCGCCACGCGGCTCGGCGCGCTCGATTTTCTTGAGAAGCCGCTGTCGACCGAAAAGCTGCTCGTTACCGTCGACAATGCGCTCAAGCTCACACGGCTGGAATCGGAGAATCGCGATCTTCGCACACGCGTGGGCAAACACACGCTGGTCTTCGCCGGCGAAACCATGCGCCGCGTGATGGCGCAGATTGAGCGCGTGGCCGCCAGTGAAGCGCGCATCTGCATCTATGGCGAAACCGGCACCGGCAAAGAGCTGGTCGCGCGCACGCTGCATGAGAAGAGTCCGCGCGCGAGCGGCCCGTTCGTCACGCTCAACTGCGCTGCGGTTCCCGCCGAGCTGATCGAGAGCGAACTGTTCGGCCATGAGAAAGGCTCATTCACCGGCGCTGCGCAGCGCCACACCGGCAAGTTCGAGCAGGCCCATCGCGGCACACTTTTTCTCGACGAGATCGGCGACATGCCCGCCTCCATGCAGGCCAAGCTGCTGCGCGTTCTTGAAGAGGGCGAAGTCGAGCGCATCGGCTCAGACAAGCCAACAACCGTGAGCGTGCGCGTGGTCGTCGCCACCCATCGCAACCTGGAGCAACTGGTCGAGAGCGGCGTCTTCCGCCGCGATCTCTATCATCGCGTCGTCGTCTTTCCGGTTGAGCTGCCGCCGCTGCGCAAGCGCACTGAAGACCTGCCCGCACTCGTCGACCATTTTGCACGCCAGGTGAGCGCGCAAAATGGATGGAAGCCGGTCCCATTCACAGACAGCGCAATCACCGCGCTCCAGCAGTACCCATGGCCCGGCAACATTCGCGAACTGCGCAATATCGTGGAGCGCCTGTTGCTGCTTGCGGGAGCAGAGATCGATGCCGCGGCGGTTCATCTGGCGTTGCCCGCTGCTCGTCCAAACCCGACTGACCTCGCTTCCGCGCAAGCTTCCGCCGCCGTGCCCGTGAGCGGTCCGCTCGCCGAGCGCGTCTCAAGCTATGAGCGGGCGCAGGTGCTCCGCGAACTGAGCGCGCACAATCGCAACATATCGCAGACGGCCAAGGCGCTCGACATCGAACGCAGTCATTTCTACAAGAAATGCCAGCAGCTGGGCATCGATCTCAAGAGCCTTGACGACCGCGGCTGACACGCGGACTGTGCGCTATGCCTCAACCAGCGCATCCGCGATGCCCAGATGCCTGTCGAGCGCGTCAATGCCCAGGTCGAGCTCTTCCCTGGTCACGATCAACGGCGGCGCAATGACGAAGTGGCTCACCCACGCCTGCTGCGCCACTCCATCCGCCATCATCTTTGCCGCGATCTGGTCCACCACCAGCGGCTTGCCCTCCACCTTGTCGAGCATGGTGTTGAACGGCTGCTTGGTCGCGCGATTCTTCACAAGGTCGACTGCGAAGAACAGCCCCAGCCCGCGCACATCGCCCACCGACGCATGCTTTGCCTTCAGCGCCTCGAGCTTCTCGCGAACATACGGTTCAAGCTCCGCAGCCCGCTCCACCAGCTTGAGCCGCTGCATCTCTTCGATGGTCGCCACAGCGGGACCGAGCGTGATCGGATGCGCCTCGTAGGTGTGTCCGTGCGAAAAATAGTGATCCTCAAAGTACTCGGCGATCTTTGCCGAAGTGGCGCAAAGGCCCAGCGGCACATACGCGGACGTGATGCCCTTGGCGGTCACCAGGATGTCGGGTGTAACGCCCCAGTGGTCAACGGCAAACCACTTGCCCGTGCGCCCCCACCCGGCCATCACTTCGTCGGCAATCATCAGCACACCATGGCGATCGCAAATCTCACGAAGACGCGGAAAGTATTCCGGCGGTGGAACCAGCACACCGTTGGTGCCAACGACAGGCTCCAGAATAATGGCAGCCACATCGCTCTCGTTGCGGATCATGTGCTCAATGTAGTCCGCGCACGCCACGTTGCATCCGGGATAGGCGTGCTTGATCGGGCAGTTGTAGCAGTTGGTCTCCGGCGCAAACACAAAGCCCGCGCCCTTACCGCCCGGCTCCATGGCCCAGCGGCGCGGATCGCCGGTGGCCGCGATCGAGGCCATCGTCGATCCGTGATACGAGCGGTAGCGCGAGATGATCTTCGTCTTGCCCGTCACCATGCGCGCAATCTTGAAAGCCGCTTCGTTGGCCTCCGTTCCGCTGGTGGCGAAGAAGAACTTGTTCAGTCCGGCGGGCAACACCTCAAGCAGCTTCTTGCTCAACCGCGCGCGCGCCTCGGTTGCATAGCCGGGCGCAACATAAGCCAGTTCACGCGCCTGCTCGGCAATGGCTTCAACTACGCGCGGATTCTTGTGACCCAGGTTCACGCACATGAGTTGTGAACTGAAGTCCAGGTAGCGCTTGCCGGCGCCATCGGTAAACCAGCAGCCCTCCGCGTCCGCCACGTGCAGCGGCTTCCAGGTCTTCTGGAAGCGCCAGGTGCCATAGTTAGTCTGCCGTGTAATCGCGGCAATCTCTTCCGATGTCATTTTCTTCAGCTCTGCCGATTCGCTCATCGTACTCTCCGAACAACAATCTCCAGAATCCTACCACTGCAACTGCATGTGTGTACTCAGCAGCTACCTCAACGCGATTGCGGAAATCCCAGGTCCACCCTGCTCATCGCCGGATCGGGCCAGCGGCTGGTTACAACTTTGGACCGCGTGTAGAACTGGACGCCGTCCTGCCCGTACATATGGAGATCGCCAAAGAGCGAAGACTTCCATCCGCCGAAGCTGTAGTACGACACAGGAACCGGAATCGGTACATTGATGCCGACCATGCCCACTTCCACGTCGAACTGGAACTGCCGCGCGGCGGCGCCATTCTGCGTAAAAATTGCCGTGCCGTTGCCGTACGCGTTCTCATTGATCAGGCTCAGCGCTTCCGCATACGTATCCACGCGCACTACGCTCAGCACGGGCCCAAAGATCTCCGTGTCATAACAGTGCATGCCGGGGCGTACATTGTCGATCAGCGACGGTCCCAGAAAAAAGCCGCCGGTTTGGGTTGCCGGATCGAGCCGTCCATCAATTGCCAGGCGCGCTCCTTCCTGCACGGCAGTCTCCAGATGGCCGGCAACGCGATCGCGATGTTCGCGCGTGATGAGCGGGCCCATCTCGCTTTCCGGCTCGGAGCCCGGCCCGACCTTGATCCGTGCTACGCGCTCGCGAATGGCCGCAATCAGCGGATCGGCCACGTTGCCGACAGCCACAACCACAGAGATGGCCATGCAGCGTTCCCCGGCCGCGCCGTACCCCGCAGAGACAGCGGCGTCGGCAGCCATCGCAATATCCGCATCGGGAAGCACCAGCATGTGATTCTTGGCCCCGCCCAGCGCCTGCACGCGCTTGCCGTTCCGCGTTGCAGTCTCGTAGATATATTTCGCCACCGGGGTGGAACCAACAAAGCTAACCGCCTTGACGTCCGCATGCGCGAGCAGCCGATCGACAGCAACTTTGTCCCCATGCACGAGGTTGAGAATGCCGTCAGGCACGCCCGCCTCCTTCGCCAGCTGTGCAAGGAGAACACTCGCACCGGGAACTTTCTCCGACGGCTTCAGGATGAAGGCGTTGCCGCATGCAATAGCAGTCGAAAGCATCCACAGCGGCACCATCGCAGGAAAGTTGAAGGGCGTAATGCCCGCCACCACGCCGATGGGCTGGCGAATCTGATAGACATCAACCCCGCGGCTCGCCTGCTCGGTATAACCGCCCTTGAGCAGGTTGGGAATGCCGCAGGCGAATTCGACATTCTCAAGCCCGCGCGCCACTTCGCCCAACGCATCGGCGATGGTCTTGCCGTTTTCAAGGCTGATAATCTCGGCCAGCCGCGCTCGGTTGCGCACGATCAAATCACGCAACTGAAACATGACCTCGGCACGACGGGAGAGAGGTGTTGAACGCCATTCAACTGCTGCTGCCTTCGCCGCTGCGACGGCCCGATCCACATCCTCAACGCTCGCGAGGCCCACCTCAGCGATGACCTCGCCAGTCGCGGGATTGCTGATCGCGCCCTTACGGCCTGACGTTGCGGCATGCGACTGGCCGTTGATCCAGTGAGAAATCACGGTTGGCGTCAAAGTTTCAAGAACACTCATGCAATTTTCACCCTTCCCGTTGCTGCAAACCGCGCGCCGCCCGCGCGCCCAGGTCCGTCTTATGGCGCTTGAATCCAGTCGATGGTCTTCGACGCGAGCTTGTCGAAAGCTTCAATCGCCAGTCGCAAGTGCTCTTCGCTTGTATCTTCAATCTTGTTGTGGCTGATTCCCTTGAGCGATTGCACAAACATCATCACTGTGGGAATCCCTGCTCGCGATACCTCGGCCGCGTCATGCAGCGGACCCGACGGCATTCGATGCGATGCCCCCGCGGTTTCGCGAATCGCCTCTTCGCACAGCTCAATCAGTTGCGGATGAAACGGCTCGGGCGCAATGTTCCAGATGCGCGACCACTCCACCGTGCAACCTTCTTCCGCGGCAAATTCGGCGCTCTTCTCCCGCGCCTCGCGATACATCAGGCTGAGCACCCGCGCGTCAAGATCGCGCTGATCGAGCGTCACCTCGCAGCGGCCCACAACCGCCGTCACAATGCCGGGGAACGTCTTCACGCTGCCCATCGTGCACACCGCGTCAGCATGCTTGGTGGCAATGGCGCGGATCTCAAGCGCCAGCTTGGCGGCCGCGGCCAGCGCATCGCGGCGCGCCGCCATGGGCGTCGATCCGGAGTGCGCCTCCTGGCCGTGAAACGTAATGCCGTGGCGCTCCACTCCCTTTGTTCCCAGCACCGCGCCAAGCGGCAGGCCCATCGCCTCAAGCACCGGACCCTGCTCAATGTGCAGCTCAAGATACGCTGCTGCATTCCTGCGCTCTGCTCCCGCGTCGCAGATGGCATCGATGTTCACGCCGCACGCCGCGAGCGCATCGTCGAGACGCACGCCGGCCGCATCCGTGCGTCCGCGATCTTGATCGATCGTGTGCGTGCCCGAAAATGCAGACGAGCCAAACAGGCTGCGCCCAAAACGCGCGCCCTCTTCATCGGCCCAGTCGACAAGGCGAATGGTTACCGGCGGCCTGCCGCCGGAGTCTGCGCAGATTCTGCGCAACACTGCCAAGGCAGCCATGACACCCAAGCAGCCATCAAGCCATCCGCCATTCGGAA
>Ga0302198_10000177_pt1 | contig 67023 bp, 53 predicted proteins | sample II_Bog_N2_2_FD_193521 | JGI IMG/M metagenome (GOLD analysis project Ga0302198, IMG submission 193521) | Peat permafrost microbial communities from Stordalen Mire near Abisko, Sweden - II_Bog_N2_2 | ecosystem: Environmental > Terrestrial > Soil > Wetlands > Peat | place: Sweden: Abisko...
CCTCCACCTATCCCGGGTACAATCACCTGCTCGACCACCTCGATGGCAGAGAAAACCGACCCTATAAGACAGTCACTGTTGTCACCGATTCCATTTCCATCAACTCCCTCTGGTATCGGGGGCACTCCGACTGCTTCATTGTTCCCAACGAAGCAACGGCAGTAGTGATGGAGAAAGCCGGCGTGCCGCGTGCCAAACTTCATGTTACCGGATTTCCTGTTCCTGCCGTCTTCGAAAAACTCCAAGGAGAACGGCTTCCACCGGATCCCCCCAAGTTCCGTCCCAGGGTGCTCTATCTCGTGAATCCGGGGCAGAAGAATGCTGCAGAGATTCTTAAAAAACTTTGCTCCGTCGAAGGCGTCGATCTCTCTGTTGCCTGCGGCCGAGATGAAGCGCTCCGTGAAACCCTACAACTCATTGCCAACTCCTTCGCTCGTCCTCTCAAAGTCGAGGGATGGATGAGTGACCTTCCAGAGCGAATCGCCTCCAGCCATCTGATCGTCGCAAAAGCAGGCGGGGCCACTGTTCAGGAATGCCTTGCCGCAGGAACCCCGCTGGTCATGAGCCAAGTCATCCCCGGTCAGGAAGAAGGGAATGCCGAATTGCTTGAGTCAGCAGAATGTGGATGCACTGCCATCACACCGCAAGCCGTCGCCTCAGCAGTCCGGTATGCATTCTCCCATGGGGCCTCAGCCTGGAAAAACTGGACGGCGAACGCAAAAAAAATCGGCAAACCAGATGGCGCGGCAGCAGGGGCAAGATTGCTCTTGAATGAGGCTGAATCGCTTTAGGATTTGGGACCGGCTGGATTTCCCGAGAGCACCATTTTCGGACCTGAACTTTTCAAGACCACCGCACCGGCAGTGCACATGGTCCCGGTGCCAAGAGTCACCCCGGGCGCAATGAAAACATTGGCAGCCACCCAGCATCCCTCTTCAATCACGATTGGTTTCGTCACGAGATCAAAACTCTCCTTTTGAAAGCGATGCGATCCAGTGCAGAGAAAGGCCCGTTGCGAAATACAGACATTCGAGGATATCGTGACCCGTGCTAGGCTCAGGATTATCACCTCGTCACCGATCCAGACATGGTCGCCGACCGACAGATTCCAAGGAAAGGAAACATTCACTCTGGAACGAATCACCACTCCCTGTCCGACGGTGGCCCCAAAGGCCCGTAGGGCCAGCACTTTCACAGCAGAGGGAATGGGAAACCAGGGAGCGAAGAAAAGGGAGCGCACCACCCACCAGAGGAATTCTTTCAGTGAAGAGGCTCCGCGGGAGAACTCTGAATTATCAAATTGGTCGAGCCTCATACTGGTTTTTTTATATAACGGTTATAGGCATTCAACATCAACCACCCGAAGATAAAGGGATAAATGACCAGCAGCGTGATATCGCGCCCCATATTGAAGGTTAGTACCAAGCCGATGGCATAGAGGAACATATGAAAGATATCGCTTCCCTTGTAATCCTGATGGGCCAGAACAGCTACCCAGACAGCCATAAGTAAGGCCGCCGCAACAGGACCAAAGATCTGTCCAAAATTCACTACCCCCTGTCCGATCATCCCCGTGGAAATGGAGGCAACTACACCACCAGAACTGGAGCTCTGATTGCCATATGCCATGCCCCGAGCGATCGCATAGTCGATTCCGATCAGTGGTTTACCAGGCCAAAGAACGCGGGGAATAGGGTTCACAGCTTCTGCAAAGTATCGCGCGCCCCAGTTCACCTGATAAGTTCCCTTGTCAATGAACAAGTTGATATACCCCAACTCTTCAAACATGTTGAAACCCAAGTGTTTCCTATTTTTAAGATCTAAGCTTTGATCCCCACCAGATTTCAAGGCCTCGCTGATGCTTCCAAGATCGCGGTTATCAATCACGAATTTCATCCAACTCTCCAAGGCCATAAATGCTACCACAATTACGGCAAGTCGAATAACGATGCCCCCCTTCATCCGCATCGTTACTAGAGAAATAAATCCCGGTAATAAAACCGCTAGCATAAGATTACGTGTTCTATCGAAAATATAAAATGGAACGGCTAATAAATAGACTATACCCGCAAGCATCATTGTTGAAAAACGCTTACTGAGAGCCAAACACACTCCAAACAAGGCGGTTAGCAAGCTCTGAAAATAGTTAGCAAAGGCAAAAACCGCATCGATTCCACCTCCAATTCTATCTCGGGACCATGGATCCGCTTTATCTGTCAGATAGGGGAAAAAAAGCCCCTGATAATCAAAGTCAACTCGTAGAAGGGCCAGAAACATTAGTCCCACCCAAAGAATAACAAGTAACTTTGTGATAACAGTAATTTGGTTTTGAAACTCCTCTGTATCAATCAACCCCGATTTGATCGCCTGAAGAATGCAGCTTCCTCTCAAAGCGAGAGTGCCATTAATCCGCCGATTCATCATTGGCACAAATATCCTGAGTGAGATCAAAAATATCAAAACTTCCCACCATGCCTCGGAAAGACGCTCGGCACCAAATTTATCGATGTATTGTTTGTATCCATTGTAAAGAGGATCACATAAATACCACGCCCCCACGGTACCCAAAACCACAAGCATCGGCACACCCCAACCCTGATCACGCACCAGCCACGCCTGCCAAGCAAAGACTATCAACACAATGACGCAGAGGTAATAAGGCAAAGGCAAAAGAGCCAGGGAATTCATATCGTAAAATTTCGATTCATCTCATCACGCATTCAGGCTTTTCCCCCCCGCCTATCAACCAGTCATATACCTGTTTCATTTGACGGGCGACAATCTTCCAACTGAATCGTTGTTCCACGAGTTGCCTTCCCCGTGCCCCCATGGCTTGAAGCTCTGAATCCGGCATGGAGAATAACTCCTCTAATCCCACACTGATACTTTGCGCGTCAGGATTGATGCGGATCGCGGCTTCATCCATGAAAGCCTCAGAAAGATTACATTCTGGAGTTATCACAACCGGCAGTCCATGGGCCCATGCCTCGAGCACGGCCATCGGCAATCCCTCACTTAATGAAGGAAGAATAAAGGCATCTGCTGATCGAAACAGTTGGGTTTTCTCAGCTCCAAAAGCAGGCCCCCAAAACACGACCTCAGCTTCACTTAGCTGACCCCCAATCTTCGACCCTCCTCTCTCGACTCGTAGGCCAAGCTCCTCACAGAGTTTCTGAAGTTCCACTTCGTGCCCACCCTGATCCCACCCCGCTATGACAAAACACCAGTCATGAAATTTCTGCTTTCGGGCAAAGGCACGCAGGCAGTTCATCAATCCTTTCTTGGGATGAATTCTCCCTAAAAAGAGCAGTGTTCGTTTTCCGACTCTTAGAGACCTCGATGATGACTCCGGCAGTTCAACACCATTCGGAATCACACAAATGGGATTTTTGAGTCCATAAGCCCGAAAGGAATCCCCCTCAGCCTCTGAGAGCCCTCTCAGACATGAGGCTGCACTGAGTTGACGATCCTTGAAGAGCAGCCCGGCAATCCTTTTGCGAAAATAGGAATGTTGAAGTGCCCAGCCATCAAGTGAACCATGAGGCGCTACGATCATTGGCTTTCCTGTCATCTCCTTCCATCGAAGCGCAGCCCAGGAAGGATAACGCCATAGGCTGGCCGAGTAGAGAAGATCAGCTTGCTGGTCAAGAGCCCCTCCAAATTCGCTGGAATAGCCCAAAGCCCGCGGCCCCGACACCGCAAGCACCTTAGGAGTTAGAGGCATCCATCGAGGAGAATCCTCACAGGTGAACCTATCCTCAAGCCCAACTACCTGCACTTGGACCCCCTCATCCTGAGAGAGATGTTTCTGGAGAGCGCATTCCGCTTCAAATATTCCGCCATCGCTACGGGAAACGGATTCAAGCAGGCAGAGGGTTTTCACGAAAATTGAAGCTTAAATGCTAAAGGTTATCGGCAGGTCATTGCCCAAAGGATGAGTCGTTGAAACAGTCCGTATCTACGCTTTGAAAATCGATTGACTGATTTAATAGCACTTAAAAAACCTGAAACAAAACGATCCGGCCCCCACTCGGCAATAATTTCCCTGCTTCCCTCCCCCATCTTTACCCCACTCATCTCATCGCCGGATAACTGACACATCAAATCGGCAAGTTGCTTTTGATCACCCGGATCAAAGGTCCATCCATTAAATCCCTCCCGCACCAAATCAGTGGCGCACCCGCAACGATTGGAAACAAGCACAGGCAAACCCGAAGCCATTGCCTCGTTAACAACAAGACCCCACTGCTCTGTCTTACTTGCATGAATGAACGCAGAAGCTCCCGCATAGTAGGATGGGAGGGCATCATATTGTTTGAATCCTGGCATATGCACACAGCCCTCGAGCCCAAGGAGAGAGATGAGAAGGCAGAGCTCAGGGCGCATGGGACCATCGCCGAGCAGAACGAAATCCCAAGGAGGAAAAGGTTGGTCGTTGTTATTGGATTGGTGTTGTTTATGACCGTTGCCCAATAACCCTCGAACTTCGACTGCGGTAATCGCCTCTTGGCGATAAAGGGCATAGGCCCGCAGCAGCATTGGCAGATTCTTCTTCTTAATGAATCGCGCAGAGGCTAGAAAATACGGCTTTTTCTTACCTGCATCACTCTCGACTCTGGATGCTCGACCCTCGACGATTTTTCTTACTTCCTCGGAGAAAAACCCATTATCCACGACATCATATCCTAGGAAGATTCGATCTGGAGGCATCCTCAATTGCTCCAAGTAGGCACGATGGGGACTCCCGCCGACGAGAGCAGCGGAGAACAACGAAATAATTGAGCTTTTGATCCATTCCTTGACGGGATGACGCTGATCATCCCAAGCCGTTGACTCACTCATCACGATGGCAGGCACTCCCTGCTTCAAACACCAGGAGAGACCGAGCAAGGCACCTCGGCAACTCCACCCAGGAACGAAAACCGCTTCCGGCTCGAAAGCATTCAATGCCCTCTCAAGGCGATGCTTGAAATCCCTTCTGCTTAAACGGGCACTCTCCCCGTCCTTGTTGAGAACTTCTCTTTTTAGTTCGACGTCAGAAGATGCATCCCAAGCATATTCCATACTGGAACTACCGAATTCAATGGCCAGCAACTCACACACTGCGGATGCAGCCTTCAGGCGAGCTAAATGGTATGGTCCAAAATTATCAAACAGTATTGCTATCCTCATTTTATGTTTTGGATATCAGGTGCTGTTCGATTAAAGTTAGATTTTCTCTAAGACTGCTGAGAGAAAACTGATCCGCTTTCTTCCTCGCGGCGCTCCTCATCGATTCAAACTCATGAGGGTTCTCAATCAAAAACGAAATAGCTTCGGCCAGTTGTCGTGAATCTCCTGGCGGAATGATCATGCCATCAACGCCATCGGAGACCACCTCTCCGCAATGGGATGTTGTGATTACTGGAAGACCATAGGCCATAGCCTCGATCTGAGTGATAGCAAATCCATCAGAAATTGTCGGCAGGACAAAAATATCTGCATTTCCAAAAAACTCCGGAGCCTTGTCGCGACCAATGGCCCCATGAAAAGTCATGTTATCCGGAGCAGATTTTATCGCTTCTTCAGAAATTCCAATCGGGCCGACCACATCAAACCGAACCGGATCGTTTTGCAAAGAACGCGCCGCTTGAATCAGGTATTGGATCCCTTTGCGAAGAATCACCTGACCAAGGAACAAAACATGAAGTGTTGGTCGAGAGTCGGGAGTCGACGGTCGAAGGCCATCCCACAATTCTCCAAAACCTTTGTCCTTCTCCCCTCGTCCTTTGACTCGGGGCATCTCATAGGCGAGTGGAACGACCACTAATTTCTTCTCCGGAACACCCTGACGAATCAACGCCTGCCTGCTCCATTCCGAATTCACCATGACAAGGTGAGCGGCTATCCATTCCTCTTCACGGCGCTTAAAATAGGACTCCGGCACATCGACTGATCTCCTTGCCCAACCCGGCCACAACCTTTCCTCCTCTTTCACCAACTCCACTTCGAAACGCGAAGGATCCATCTGGCAGACGACGGTCTTTGCTCCGCGTTCTCGAGCCCAGCGGGCTGGCTCCAGGAAACCGGTGTCGTATCCGAAGAAGATCGTATCCGACCAATTCATGCCCTTCCGGCGTTTCAGTGAAGCCTCTACCGAGTGACCAAAATCGCACCCAACACATAAAAACCAATCATAGGGATTCCCTGCTGCTCCACCACCAAAGGTTTTGTCCACGAGGGTGCTTAGATCGAAGCTGTTTACGTCGGCGGTTGCCAGTTCCTTGTGATAGCGGGAAGCCATCATCGAACGCCCTAGAAAACTCCCCATTGCCTGCCACATGGTCCCACCGCCCCAGAGATCGGTGTAAAGACATTCTAGTTTTCCGACACGATGCAGCACCCTCGGTACGGCATAATGCTCCCGAGCACCGATTTGTGAGCAGATCCACTTCATGTTTTAGAGTATCAATACCGCAAGCTAATGATGATCCTTTCTCGACGAGAGATCAATCAATGTGGGCAAATCATCCGGTCAATCAATTCAGACCATGCAATTAAGCCAGGCGATGCCGAGTGTTTTTCCAAAAATGCCCTGCGTGCATTGGATCCATATGTTTCCAAAAGACCTCGATCTTCAAATAACTTATTGATGACCGCGATAAATTCTTCTTTATTTCCAACGACCTCCCCGGCTTTGGCATCACGGACATCCAAAGCTGCTTGGCATGATGCGGGACCTAAAAATATTATAGGTCTTGCATGGGCCATTGCCGCATAAGTTTTGGATGGGGAGCATGTCCCAAGCATATTCTCCTTGAGACTCGTAAGATGAATGTCTCCGCACAAAGGCAATAGTTGAAGCCTTTCACGAGGCACCCAATTTTTTATGATCACCCTGCTCCATCTATGCTTTTGTTTCTGTTCTGAAACCCGATCAATTCCTGGGCCATGACCGAGAAATAGAAATTGCATTGAGATGTTTTCGATGACTTCAGGGATTGCTGCGATAATGGGATCAAATTCATGCCATGCACCTGCATACCCCGAATACATGACAGTAAAAAGATCGGGCAACTCATTCTCCCTCCTGGCGACAGATGAGGCCTCTCTCTCTTCACCCATTCCGTCATCCGCCCAATTACCGATCACCTTAATTTGATGCCGATTGACACCACGACTAATCAGTAGATCCCTCATGCAGGTGCCGACAGGTACAACCATATCAGCAAGTTTCAATGAGTAATAGTAGAGCCTGTTGGCGGCTTTTGCGATTAGGCGGCGCCATTGCACTGCATCACCTCGACGAACCACCTGCTCCAAGGGAAGATCCATCACCCACACGATGATCCGAGCTCTATCCCTCATCTTTCGGATGGAGGCAATCACCACGGCAAACCTCGGGGTATCCACACAAATCACAAGATCGAAGCGCTCTGGAAGAGCGCAGCATTTGAAAAACATACAGATCCAAAGCATCAACTCCCGGAGATGACGGTTGGCAATTCGCGCCAAAACCTTGGTTCCCACAGGGACGATTTTGAGGTCGTGGTCGGCGAGAATATCCCCTTGACCTCTCGGATAGGCAGTCAGAATAGTGACCCGATGTTCAAGGGATAAATAATCTGCTAACTCGGTCCAGTATTGGGATGTGGCGGCAGCCCCTTTCCCATAAGCAGGCGTCAGCATCAGGATATTCATTGTGTAAGAAACAGGGTATTGAGACGATTACTCACGCCTGAATTGAAAGGTCTATCTTATCCTGGAAGTCTCAGCCATCTCCGATAACCCGACCAGGATACAGGATGGCGGCTTCCAAGTGCCTGTGGTATCCCCTTGATTGCGGCCCACCACCAGAACGGCTCACGGATCAACCATGAGATACCACGGCTCGCTGCAAATCGGCCTTGAGAGAAGATTCGCCAAAACATCATCACAAGTATCTGAGGGAAAGGGCATCGCATCAGGGTACTCCAGAATTCATTCCGAGCATGACGGTGATGATTGCGAAGCTCGCTGCGACCTGATCCCGTCCAGTGATGGCGTATCGTAAGTCTAGGAGTATAAAGGATATCCCAACCTGCCGCTATGCACTGTAAGGCGTAATCAGGCTCCTCATACATATGGAAGAACATTGGATTAAATCCTTGGAGTGAGCGATAAGTTGACACCCTTAGACAAGCCCCAGAGCAAGCAAAGGATCGAACCGGATGAGTCTGTCCAAAATACTCCTGTGTAAGAGAAGCCGGATATTCATCAGTCCGTTGCGGAAAGGTTGCGACTGCAAGCTTGGGATTTTGCTCGAAAAGAATTGCCAGCGACTCGAGACAATCCATTTGCTCTGGATAGCTATCATCATCCAAAGCCAATACTAGATCACCCTTGGCCTCCCTCATCATGCGGTTACGGGAAGCAACAGATCCCTTCCCCTCGGAATTTACAATCAAAGTTGCATTGTGACACTCCCGTCGAACAACCTCAACCGTCTCGTCGGTGCATCCGTCGGATGTAATCAAAACCTCCACGGGCTGTGGATTTAACTCTCGAAGTACTCGCAAAGTGCGGGAGAGATCAGCCGACCGATTCTTGGTCGTAATCATGATCGTCACGTATATCATATACCCTTGACTCGCTTAAACCATCCTTTGGAGTATCCACTGAAAAGAAACCTATCCTTGATTGCCTTCTTATATCCACTCATCGCTTTAGCCGTTGTCGGCAACTGTCTGACAGGAGTGGCCCGCCAGGATCGGAAATTCCTCATCGCAGTCTTGTCTAGGATGCTGCGCCACATCTGATATTGGGGGTGTAGAAACTCAGATCCCAAATCCCATGGTTTGGGATAATCCACAAAATGGAGAATTCTGTTCATCCCCCCCAAGGGGGACTTCAATACCGGCCAATTCTTGCGCATGTTAGATATCGTATTGTAGCGATCCTCTAATGTGAAAGCCTTTCCAAAGAGAACAATGTTAAGTGCGGATTGATCACAGAAATGAGCCGGATTTTTGCGTAGATACTCCATTGCCTGTTCGCTAATCCGTTGCCGATTCCACTCGAGACGATTAATCAGTATTATCCCCGCATTGAAGTACGGTTCATCTGGACTATTACCCAACTGCTCAGCGACATAACGATCCGCCGCACCCGAGAGAGGAGCTTCAGGCACAAGTCCCGCGGGCGATCCCCCCATCTTCAGATTGAGCAGTAGAGAGACATCCAAACCGCAAAGGATGTCGGCATCCAAATAGAGGAAGCGCTCCACATCAAGCAACGATGGGATGAGCAGACGATAGTAGGTGGTCCAGCTTCCGTTTAGCTGAGCAAAACCCTTAAAATGATCTGGATCAACCCGGCGAATTTGCAGCGAATAAGGCTTTCCCAAAGGATTGAGCGTTTTCTGAAGCAGAAATCTATCAGCTTCATTCAGATCATCGCTAAAGATCGTGAAGTCGGGAGGACTGGTTCCCCTGTATCGATCCAATACAGAATAAAGAGCAACATGCAGTCCCGGGATTACCCTCCGGTCAGCACAGAAAACAATGTTCATAAATGGTTAATGCGCTATTCCGAATCAAGGGCCTTGCGGAAGAGATCTATGTAGCGTTCCGCCATGTACTCCACACAGAAATTTTTCCGCACCCATTCTGCTCCATGATTTCCCATCCTTAACAGGCTCCCTTCATCAAAGGCAGAGCAAATGCTTTCAGCCATTTTCTCTGTATCGGAAAAGGGTATCAAACGACCTGTCACCCCATCTTGTATGGCATCACTCAACCCACCGACATCGAAAGCCCACACAGGTGTCCCGCAAGCCTGAGCCTCTGTGGCTACCTGCCCGAAGGTCTCCATTCGAGAAGTCACCAAAAAGACATCCATAGCTGAATAAGCAAGACTTTGGATATTTGGAGAGGAAAGACGTCCCAAGCCATGCACTGTCACCTTGGTGCTTTTGAACAAAGGAACCCCATCACCAAAAACCAGAACATCTAAAGCCCCCATCCGATCTGCAACCATTTCCGCAACCTGGAGGAAGCGGAAGAATCCCTTATTCTCATCGGTAAGAGATACGGCACCGAATCCTAAAACGAAGCGATCAGGTGGAATTCCGAGCAACCGCCTTGCTTCGGTCCTGTCATGTGGAACGTAGTTGTCCACATTCAACGCCGGATGTATCGTCGTAATCTTAGCCGACTCAAAGAGTGGAGATTTTTGGATGAGGCCAGTAGTAAAATGACTATTGCCCACGGCGTAGAGACGCCTCCCCTCAAGGGCCTTCCTGCGCCGTAGATATTCCTTTCTTGGCAGGATTCGGTCAAAGGGAGCCTTCAACAGTGGGCAACGATGACAGCCACCGGAAAACTGATCGCACCCAAAGTCTGTGAAGCATCCTCCCGCCAGCGCACTCATGTCATGAATTGTCCAAACAAGCGGAATATGCTTTGGTATCTTGGCAAGAAAGGAGGGTAGATCCAGCCATTGATTCACCCAATGCAGGTGGATGATGTCGGCGTCCTCATCCTCTCCTATAAGGGGAGTGGCTTTGTGGTATTTTAATCGACCATAGTAGGATGGCGCACCGGGTTTTAGTATCAGGCTGTCCGCCCGGCGGAGGATACGCTCCAACTGAATATCCTGCCATTGATCTGCGTACTCCACTCGCTGAGATCCGGGGATATTGAGATGACCTTTACGGTAGCGCACTCGGCTATCGCATCCCATTTTACGCAATGCCTGATGGAGACGAAGCATCAGCACAGCGGAGCCTCCTTCGGCAAAGGTGTTGTAATGTGAGACACGCATTAGAATTAGTGAGTCATCTCAAGTGTACCCTTTAAGGCATCCAAAAATTGAGCCTGGACTCGCTCGGGAGAAAAATCAGTCTGAGCCGCTCTAAGAGAAGCAAGGGAGAGACGCTTCTGCTCCTCTGGCGAGGAAGCCAGTTTCTCCAGCTCCCAACGAAGCCCGCCGGGATCAGGATTCGTCACACATAAGGCACGATTCCCTCGCCGCGCCCATTGGATCGCCGAGCAATACTCTGGCCCCCAGATCACAAGAGGTCTACCCTTTTGAGCCATCTCACCAATTTTCGAAGGGAAACTTGTCTCCATGCGCTTACGCATGCTCGGATCAAAGACCATCGTAATTAAATAAGCATCCGCCGACTCAAGCCATGTCTGGCATTCTTGGAACGGGGCAAAGTCATGCCACAACCTCTCCCTTTCCATCTCACATCGAAAGGATTCAGGCCAGTTTGGATTGGCACCTCGTGTCTCCAACCTCATTCTGGGATGCGATTTCATCTCAAGCAGTGCTTCGGCCAACATCGGGCCATATTCACAAAGATTACCAAAATATAGTACCTTCATATGATTATCTGCTTTCCGTTGAAAAGCCAGCGGACTCACCTTCTCAGAAATGGGAAAGAGCACCTGTGCGTTGGAATGGGCACCCAATTTATCTCTCATTCTTTCGCTGACGCATAGGGCAAGTTGCGACTGTTGATACAAGTCCAGAAACCTTTTTTCTAGGATCCCTTGGAAGGGAGCGTGAAGGGATACGATGTCGGGCCACCAATCTTGGAAGAGGGTCACTAATGGAATGCTGTGTTTATGAGCAAACCGCTGGGCTGCTCCAAAAGCATCTCCGTGTGCAACAGTAAGAACCAAAGAAGAACTCGGTTCAGGAACGAAGGCGGGCAACAGCCCATCAAGCCATCTACCGTCACGCCATGCCCAAAAATCGTGAGCAAATCGCTTGAATTTGGTTTTCGCTAGCCGACCCATGATCCGCCTAAACACGCTGGAAACGGTCAGTTTCTCAGGTTCATCTCCATAACACTGATATTCCAAACAGGATGCATCCATCAGATGGCGATGCAGAATAACCTGACCGGCCGAGGAATTCTCAGGACGGACAGACGAAATGACGTAAACCGTTATTTTTTTCACAAGTGATGGATACTCCGATGAATCATCATAATTTTAATCCTTTGAGTTTCTACTGCGTGAAATCGTTTTAAAGCAGCGTGCTGATGCCCAATGCGTATCATTATATTTCCATTCCACACTTGCTTGTCTATTGACTCCATCAAACTTCTGCTGATCACAAATCTGGAAAGTACAAAGAACAAATTTATTCCCGAATAAGCATTGCGAGAAACTTTAAAAAATATCCTTCAAGAGTACTAATGGGAACGGAAATCTTACTAATAATAAGGTTCCAGAAAATAGAAGCATGATAATGGTCACTCCACGGAGACCATCCAAAGCCGGAATATGCTTTGGAGTATTGTCTAATGAAGGCCGCTTCAGATTTGTTCAAAAACGGGGAGTTTTTAGGGCTATTTCTTTGATGCAAGCCTGTTCATTTCTTCAACAAAGATACCCTGAAGTCTTGCTGGACAGAAGAGACCTTCATGAAGTTCTGTTGCTTTTTTTGAAAGTTTTTTGCGAATTTTAGGATTAACCGCAATATTTCTACTGGCTGCTATAACACCCTCCGCATTAGGAACATTGATAACTAAAGCTGCTCCATTCCGATTGGCCACCTTCGCCGGCGTGCAATAATTAGGCCCCCAGAGCATCATCGGCTTACCATATGCACTATAATCGAGAAACTTTGTCGTGAAACTGGTCTCCATGAACTTGCGATGCTCTGGTTCAAAGCTCATGACAACCAGCAAAGCATCGGCTCCAGCCAATATTTGAGCAGCTTCTTCTGGAGGCTTGAATCCGAGATAGATCCCTTTTGCCTTCGCTCTCTGAAGAAGCTCCTCAGGCCAGTCCGCATTGGGGCCCACAATGATGATTTCGAGATCATCAGTAGTTTCAATCGCCTCAATCAGGGAGCAGATCATCCGGCCATAAAAGTCCTGAACTGATCCAACATAGGCAATGCGGAATTTATCTGTCTTAGATGGAAAGAAGGTTTGAGGAACGACATGTTGTCCAGGCATTGGATAAATCACATGACTGTTCGCATGATCTCCAAGAACTTCCTGCATTCCATCACTTGTGCAAAAGGCCAGATCACACTGACGGTAGAGGTTGCGATAACGGGCGCTTAGTATGTTGCAAGTCCACTGATGCCCATAGTGCCCCTTCATGATCGGAAACCAGTCAAGAAAGAGTCCAGCTAGCGGAATCTTATGTTTTTTTGCGGCTTTAGCGGCAAGATGACAGAGGCTTGTTTCCGCTAAGGTCAGTATCACATCGGGTTTGAATTCCCCGATCGCAGTGTCCAATGCTCGTGCAATCGTGAGTGTCCAAATGAGATTCTGATAATCAACAATCCAATTGGAGAACCATGGTCCGAAGCGACTCTTTCTAATTCTTTCAATGAGATAGGGCAGTTTTAATCTAGTATGTATCAAGAGGTCATCAGCAAAATCTGCATTACTGGCTACATGCAGTTCAAAGGGACTTCGTTCGACCAGATGCCTATACATGACAATCCGCACACCACAGTCATTCCTTGGTGGGACTATACTAACGAGCAGAACTTTAAGGCGTCGAAAGATCAATTTATCTGTTTTTATGAAAAAATAAGCGCCTAGAATTGATTCCCCGACATTATATATCTTAGAGGCAACCGCATGTCGGCAATCTCATAGTCACCAATCGGCTCCGCATGAATTCTCCGGAATTGCATTCCGAGTTGACCAGCTAAAATCACGTAGCAGGGAACTGTTCTCTTTTGTCCGGTGATCTCGGTTAACGGAATGTTCTTCTTGTCCACAAACATCATGTTAATCAAGCCTGCGCCATGCGCCCCCATGATGGCCGTTGCTCCAAAAAACAAGCGAATCTGTTCCTCCCAATGCAGATCCTCGAGTACAACCTCTTGAAAGCCCCGTTCTTTTAGCAATGGCAGGAAGTCGTTCTCGTTAACGATACGTCTGGATGCTGCTTTTTTTCTTGATATATAAATCGACAAAGATTGAGCTTTTTCCAGAGTGGGCAGCATATGTTTTATCAATCGCTTTGCAACTCTCGTGATAACTTGGCCGGAACCTAAGCCTGTATGGCCAAGGGGCGTCGATAGCCAAAGTCGTTCTACTCCGCTCCTAACACCTTGTGGCTGAATTTCCAACCGATCACATGTGATCCCATATGCTTCCAGGGACTGCAACTGATACGCACAAGGATTTTCATGGATCAAAAATTTTGTATCAGGGGGAAGAAATTGAAATGCTGTTTCCAGCCTCGGTAGAATATCGTGGAACCAATGGTAGTATGAATTAGACCACATTCCATTTAAAGAATACCAATTTCCTTTCAGAAAACGGTTCTTAAAATATACCCTGCGCTTGTAAGAGTGACTTTTTAGCAAATAATTAACCCACCAGTTTCCTTCATAACATAATTGACCATCCGGCAACTCGACAACACCTAAACTATCCCTTATGTATGCTTTTTCTATAGGAACTAAAATTTGATATCTCTCCAATACCTCCCGGTGTTCATCAAACTCTGCTTTTGCAAATTCATCTTCAGCAACATGGGAAATTAATTCTTGTATAACCGGAGAATGTAATTCAATTATTGGCAACTGTCGGTTTTTAGCCCAAGCAGTAATATCCATACAAATACTTGGTCGCGCACTATAAAGCAGGCTACTAAATGATTTTTTAAGCAAAGAGTTCAGCATTTTTAAATGTCAGAATATTTGCTGTTCGAGATTTAATGGTTTTAATCCAGTTTTTAACTTTAAACAACCAAAGAAAACTCCTTCCTTCGAGTGTTAATTTATGCGTGCCACAGAAATGCAGAAAATCAGCCCGTTCTTTTCTTGTTGCTGCAGAATGATTATAGAGGTGGCTAAAGTGGTGTTGGTATTGGTCGAAACTCTCCTGGAAATGTGCCACGTTTTCTGCACTGAATTCATATTCCCAAGCACTATGACTCCACCCAACTTCCTTTTCCTGCACTTCCAGCAGCAGTTGTGCGTGCGCCTTGGCCAGCAAGACTTCCGGAGGCATGCCCGGATAAGCTTGCACCAGAGCATCCATATAGAGACCAAACGGCACTCGGTAGAGAAAGACATGGTGCGTGGAACGAGTGGCTTGGTTACCGTCGCTTCCGCTATAAGTCAACGAGCGCATCAAGGCTCCAAAATCTATGGCGCAAACGCCAAGTTCCTCCGCCAGTTCGACGCACAATATTTTTGCCCCGCCACCGAGCGAAAGGAACAATGTGTTAATCTTGAACTGTCGGATAATGGCTTGCAGGTCGCCTTTGATCACATCCAGATTCGCGCCAAGGTTGCGGCCATCCTCTCGCGGACGGAGAAAAAAAAAGTCGCCTAGCTCCGGCCAGAAATCCTTGGCCGCCTGTCGAAATTCCGGTTGTTTCAATAATTCTTCCAATAAGGAAGCCTCGGCACCGCAAAACAATACCCGCCGGTCTTGGCAGTAACGTTGAAACTCATATTCTAGCCAGGTAGGGAGAATACAGGAAGTTTCAGGATTGGGATTGCGCAGAGCATTTGGTCTGCGCTGCAGTTTCAGTTGCTCGAGCAAAGTGCTGTCTTTCCATTGGCGATCCCAGAAGTCCACATAGGAAGCCCGTTCCAGCGCCCTTCTTAAACGGATAACTTGGTTGGCATTCAAACCGGGAGTGCCAAATCCGTGGGTGCCGCTGATTTGCTTGGTGGCGTTGTCAAAACTCTTCATGGCAACCGTGGGATTCAGCAGAAACCCCAAGTCGTAATCTCCCAGCCGTACAAACGAAAACCCATTTGGGGTGCGCAGCAGATCTGTCAACCGGCTAGCTTCTGCCAGCCGCCCGGTGGAAACAGCATCAAGTTTACGTCCTTGATGCGCCCGATGGGACGCCAGCATTTCGAGAAATGAGGACATGCGTAGGAAGAAATATATTCAGATACCGCTCAATGGTCGGCCAAGAGCCCGATCTGCTGTTCACTGGTCATTCATGGAATTTCGTTGCGCGTGGCTATGTAGTTTTCTTTAGCTTCGCAGATGCACATTTCCCGCTTCAAGAGTTTGATGGAGTAGCCACGTTGAATGAAAAATGAAGCTAAAGTTGGATCAAGTATTCCGCCACTGGAATCTGCGTCTGCCTCAAAAATGACAACCCGTGGTGGATTGTTTGAAAAAGTGCGAACAGCCCCTTTCAATATTTGTAACTCCCAACCTTCGACATCCATTTTTATAACTGTGGGGATGAGTAACTGTTTAGATTCAATCACATCATCCAACGTTTGAACTTCAATCATGGTTCCACCATCACTGAAGCCAGACGCGAGATGCCCAATTCCTGAATTCTCTATTGGCCCGGGTACATAAAAGGATGTTCCAGGCGAGTCTGAAAGTGCCTCATTAAGTAGATTCCATTTAGAATTTGAAAACTGATTTATTTCCATATTATGCCGGTAAATTGCCGCCAATTCCAGTCTTGGCTCGAATGCAATCACGCAATCACAGCCCATTTGCAGAGCCAAAAGGCTGAAATAACCAACATTGGCACCAATGTCATAAAATATGTCTCCGGGGCAAATTACCGCTTGTAGTATCCTTTCAATTTCGGGCTCCCATGTTCTGGACTCAAAAACAGTTCGCTGGATATAATCTCGGCGATCAACGGCAAATCGAAAACCTGCACCGGTTTTCACTAAGATTCGTTTGTTCCCCGCCAAACTCTCAATCCATTTTAGAATACGCAGTTTGCTTGGGTGATCCGGACCATGATAGTAAGCTCGCAAGAAATCGCTAAATAGATCTCCATAGGATCGTGCTTGTAGTTGCATAAAATACTGATTTCTAAATTAATCTAAAGTCATTTTGTTATATAAAAAGCTGATTATGAAATTGCGCCAGCATTTTATTATTAATAATATTTTATTAAATTTCCAGGCCAACGATAGAATCACTTTTACGCTTCCGGTGGTTTGACAACATGGATTTCACCGCCGCAAAAACTGCCTCCTTATCCAGTTGCTTCATACACTCAATGTCATAAGGGCACCCCTCCTTCCAATGAAGAATCGGTGTTTTATGCTGGCAAAACCGGCAGGGAATGTCACTTGCAAGTCCGATCGACGGTGAATCAGGTGGAAGCCTTGATTGCGGATTTAATGCACCAAATAATCCAACAACAGGAGTGCGCACGGCCCCAGCAATATGTACTGGCCCAGAGTCAATTGCCACGACCAGATCGCAAATAGAGATAAGTGCAACAATTTCTTCCGGAGTAAGTTGATTAAAAAGCGAATTGACTCCTTTTAGATCCTCCAGATCACTTTTTTTGAAACTGTGATTTTGCCCAAGCAGCAATATTACCACATCATATTCCAAGTGAATATGGTTGATCAAACTTTGCCATTTGGAAGTCTCCCACATCCTTACTGGCCATGTCGGACCTCCATTAATTGCAATAAGCCGCCTTTTCCCAATCTTATTTTCACTCAAATCATATTTTTCTCGTGTTTTTACAATCAATTCGGCCGATGGATAAAGACGGGGTTGACGATTCAAGATTGTGATGTCACTCCATGATGACGCGAGGTGATCCACCAGGTGAAGCTTCGTGACGGTTTCCGCCGAGCCTTCCCCTATATTATGGCAATAAACGGCTGCAACCAAACCGAGAACATTGAATCCAGAAGGCATCACAAATGGCCACCCCCAGATCTTGCTCCCGTAAACCACATCGGCTTCCCCTGAAAGAAGAACAAGATTGCGATAAACCGCTGAGGTAATAAACACAATTAACTTGTCTGGATATTTTTCCCGCAAGGCGTGACACAGAGGTAAGGTACAGACCACATCTCCCATGGCACCACAACGACAAATAAGAACAGCACGTTTTCGGCGCATGGCACATTGAAAAACCAAGAATATTTTCAGGGGCATCCATTCCCTACTCCAGCAGTAAAATCCGTAAACCTTTCTCCAGAGGAATCTGCAGATATGAATGAATCTTTGCAAATAATTCATTTATTTGTAGGATTGCCCCTTTTTACTTTTCTTGAAGTTACTTTTAAGATGTGCACTAATCCGTTGTATCCTGGTCCGGATGGCTGCAAACTTTGTAAATCGATTCCAGCTATTTTGACACCAATAACCTCCATAAACAACTAATACCCAAGCCAATATTTTCAGTGGAAAGAGATGTACTAAACGGGGTGCAGAAGACCTGCATATTGCTCTGGCATCATGATACAATCCTCGATCCGCGTAATTTTTAGCTGATGATACGGCCAAGTAATATTCACGCTCTCTTAATAGAAGATGATACTCACTTTTAAAATGATTATCTAATAAATCGATTGCTTTTTGGTTATGTTGGAGTTGTTCCAAAAGTGATTGCTTCGTCCAAATTCCATCCTCGTGGATGCGATAACATGAGGCAACTTCATTAAGATAGCCGCACTTGAAGCCATAGTATTTGCGCCAGCCTGATCGAAGCATCGAAAACAGCGAAACTGGCAAGGCGGACTGTAAAAACCTGCTTAAATTGTTCTTCATGATGCCTCGATATTATTTACCACTGGAAAACTGCGGGCGCTGTGGCGATACCGAGTCCGAATGGCCAGGGAGACGGTGTACTTGTACAACTATTCCTAAGCCAATATCCAAAAAAGATGCCTATGCCAAGTGGCAGTATTTTTAAAGGCATTACCCAAATCAATGAGGATGTCGATCCACTCAAATCGCATCGCCTGCGCCAACACGAGTGAAGGATTGCCTACCCATCGGGTAGTCAAGAATGCCCCAACAACCTGTCTAAAGAAGGGTGTCGTGTAATAAGGGAACGCAGAAGCAACCGTGGCATCGTTGCACAGCGGTTCGCCCATGCCAAACGCATCAACTGATAGTAAGTCATGGCTCGGCTTTGATTTGGAATTCTATAAGCCCCAAGCATAAAATTCCTTTCCCGCAATGCTGGACTGGCTAGAAGGTCGGCTACCTTAATCGTCATTTCAAACGCCCCACGCTTCATAAGTTCATGGTTATGACTTGCACTGGCGGAATGAATCCGGACTAGAGCAAGGGTATTTGTTGCTGGCGCGAAATAAAACCCATTCCCTTTGGCCGCACAACGTAACCAGTAATGCCAGTCTTCCATCGTGCGAAGTCTATCATCAAACAGTCCAACATGCTGCAACACAGCTCGCCTTACCAATGGAGAATTGACTGCCATCATATTGCACTCCAGCAATTTTTCAAGAAAGGGGCGAGATTCAAGCCATCGACTCTCAACCCATGGCTCATCTGGGTCAAAAAGCGTAAAACGACGCTGCTGCGGTGCTTCCGTCGTAAAATATCGCTGGTCGCTATAGACAATCCCTACATTCGGATATCTTCCGAGAAAACTTACTTGCCATTCGAGTTTTTTCGACTCAATCAAGTCATCCGCATCTAAAAATTGAATGTAATCCCCCTTGGCTTCATTCACCCCTCGATTGCGAGCACTAGAAATGCCTCCATTAGATTTCTCAATGTAACAAAATCGCGAATCTTTATTTTCCCATTCATGCGCCACATCGGATGTATTGTCCGGCGATCCATCATTCACAATGATACACTCCCAGTCATGAAATGTTTGTGCTTGTAAGCAAGCTAGAGCTTCGTTCAAATAAAATGCTTGTTTGTAGCATGGGACTATTACGCTAACAAATGGCTTCCTAGACATAATTATCCGGTGATCATGATTGCTGAAAATTAAGATATATTTGTTTGCACTTAAAAGGAAGTAGGTACTTTTTAATTATGATCAGGAATCAAACGTATTCTTTTAATGACATCTTCTTCTGAAATCACTGATGAATGATATGCAAAGCTGTCATCATTGAAGCTGATTATTTTATAACCAATGTCTGATAACCATTGATTAATTTCAAACCGAAGAAACTCAAACTCAGGAAGTGACAAGGTTTCAAAAAAAATGAAAGGTTTATTTTTTGATATAACATTGGACGCACTCTTTAAAACATGAAGTTCCATTCCTTCGACATCAATTTTTATAAAAGATATAGCACAATCACCGACTAACTCATCAATTGATTTTAACGGAACTTGATCATATCGGTCACACCATTGACTAGGTTCAAAAACATTAGCAATTCTTGATCTGATATTTTGCGTTTTAGAGTCTAAGGAAACTGATCCAGTAAAATGTTCAGTAAATACATCAAATAAGGGAACTGCTATTGTCTGCTTTTCACAATTATCAGACACAGCAACATTATAACATTTTACATTTTTTAGATTATTAATAAGAACATTTGTACAAAGATGCATAAAAACCATTTTTTGTGGTTCGATAGAATAAATTTCCTTTTCCGGCAATGATCTAGCTACTGGAACAGTAAAGACACCCATGTTAGCACCAACATCTAGAACAGCTCCCTCACAAGTTTTAGAAAAAGCAATAGCAATATTAGACCCCAGAGGTTCAAAGGATCCATTCTTTAAAAGTGACGACTGGATGGTCTCCAATGAATTGCAAATCATAAAATTACCATAATTTGTTTCATGAAAAAAGAATTTCTCTGAGGTTTTACGCGGAGTGGTCGTCTGACTTTTATTGAATATACTTTTAAATACTAGTTTTGATGTAGAGCATATATTTCGGATATAGTTTTGTTTTTTGAGAGAAGACATAACTGCCTGTGATTTCTGTGATAACACGTCATCTATTATGCGACTTAATTGATTTTCTAAGGAATAGTTTTTTTTCACTTCTTGATACCCGTTTTCTGCTATAAACTCTCTTTCTTCTGGATTTTTTAAATAGTATTCAATTTTTTTGGATAAATTATTTGGGTTACTTGAATCATAATAAACCAGATGTTTTCGGTCTTGAAATATATCCTCATTTCTTGTTCCAGAAAAGTGATCGATGTGGGGTGTTATAAGCATTGTTCTGCATGCCATGACCTCAGTTACTTTTGTTACAAGCAATCGAGATAGTGTTGGTAGATTTACAAATATTTTTGTTGAGTTATAAGCCTCTGCGAGTTTTGTAAATGATTTTACTAGATCTGGATCTGTGACGGTTTCTAATCTTTTTATTTGATAATTAATTCTCTTTATAAAATCCGACCTTTTTTGATACATTTGTCCAATAAATACTGCATCGTGTATTTTATCTGGTTTATATGGTTTAAATATTTCGGTGTCTGCACCAAAGGGTAGCCATTTTCCTTTAAACTCAGTCGCATCCTGAATTGCAGGAAAGTAGCTAGAATCCACGTATTTAATAACATTTTGAAATTGAAACTCTCGATCATCACGATGTGCAGATTCTGTAAACCATGCAATTTTTTGGGCTTTAATTTTAAACCATGAACTACCAAATGTTGCTGGTATTTTATCGTAATACCATTCTGGACCTGATAATAAGATTAGATCTGCTGTTTCTAATTGGGATAATGTTACTTTCTTGTGTTCTGGTCTCCCGCAATCAAGAACATTGTATCCCATATTCATTAGGGTTTTCACTATTCCCTCAGCACATCCCCAAGCCGAATCGACACTTGCAGTGCAGTGAAAAACAGCAATTGTAGTAATCATTATATATTGTAGTAATCTAATGCTTTTTTGATTCCATCTTCAAATTTTATCGAATAATTAAAACCTAGATTTCTTTGTAACTCTATGTCCCCACCTCTTGCAAATACTCCCTCAGGTTTATCAGAGGTTCCAATTACTTCTGGATTATATCCAATAATAGTTGCAGCTAATTTTGCAAATTGAATAAAACTTGTGTAAATTCCTGTTGATAAATTTACTGCTTGCGCATCATCAATTTTATCCATTGTTTTAAAAATTCCATCAATACAGTCCTCGATATGAATAAAATCTCGCATTTGCATGCCTGTACCCCAAATCTTAATGACTTCAGCATTAGTATTTGCTAGTGCTCGTTTACAGATGCTAGGGAAGGGATACGCATCGTCTTGATCTTCGCCATAACCTGAGAATGGACGATAACAGACTGACTTTAATCCATGCTTTTGATATGCTAGACGCGCCAGATACTCACACGTAAGTTTCGCCCATCCATATGTCATATCAGGCATGCCTATGTCATTCTCGAAACTGATCATATCCTCTTTGAGTAGAACAAAGTTGTCTCGACGTTGCAGATTAATTGGGTATGCAGCACTAGAACTAAAGCAGCAGGTTTTTTGAGGCTTGCACGTTTTCGCCCACTGCCAATATGCAGCATCAATTGAAAGATCATCTGCCACCGCTAATGGATTATTTTCAATCATCATTCTGCCACCGACCATGGCGGCCAAATGGAAGGCGTAATCAAAATCCGAGTCATTTCTTTGATTAAACCACACTCGGCAATCTTGCCTATAAAACTTGAAATTCTGATACTCATATGGATTAAAGAGCGGCCAATTTTCCTTTGGATCAATTCCGCCTGTATCTTTGGCAATGCAGTCCACCGCATGGACTTCATCACCAAGATCAAGAAGTCGTTTTACAACATGCCGCCCGACAAAACCAGCGGCACCCGTCACTAAAATTTTTCGCATATTATTTCAGTACTTATTCAGTGGTAGTGCTCAAGATTCGGATATCGCTGTTTGGGCAACGGCTTCCAGTTTATCATCTCTTATAAGACTCAACTCTTTATCACTCTCTTGTATTTTCCAGATAGATTTTAATTTTTAAATTAAACCACTTCAATATAGTTCATAAAATCCATCAAAAAAAGATCGCAGCCTTATTTTACAGAAATTCCAAGAATAAGAGTGGGAAGACTCTAGAGGTAAACTCATTTGCTTTTCCCTATCTGAATCACCCGATCACACTTTTCAAGTGTGCTCAGTCTATGCGCGATGGTAATGATCGTTAGTGTCCCTTGAAGTCTATGGATCGTCTCCATGACGGCCAGTTCTGTCTGAGTGTCGAGGGCGCTGGTGGCCTCATCCAAGATCAGGATCTGAGGTTTGTGGTAGAGAGCTCGGGCCAGTCCAATCCGCTGCCGCTGACCGCCTGATAGACGTACTCCACGCTCTCCGACTGTGGTCTGGAATCCATGTGGCAACTCATTTTCTATAAATTCCAATATCTGGGCACCTTGGGCGGCCTCCCTAAGAGCTTTCGGATCGATATCCTCCTCAGCTATACCAAATGCGATATTTTCCTGAATGGAGTCATCCAATAGATAAATATCCTGAGGAACATATCCTATCATCTTTCTCCACGAAGGCATGTTGTCCCTTGAAAGGGGAATACCATCAACTGAAAGAACTCCACTTTGAGGAATATGAAGTCCCAGAAGGACATCGACAAGTGTGGACTTTCCAGATCCTGAAGGCCCGGCGATTCCAAGGGATTCGTTTTTATGGATATCCAAAGAAAAATCCACTAGGGTAGAAAAAGTAGCATCAGGATATTGAAAGGAAATTTTCTCCAGGGTTATCTCTCGATCGAATTTAACCGGCTTATATTGAGGCTCTTTGGAGCTTTCGGGTAGGAGAGATTCCGTTTCCTCTTCAATTTGTAAAATTTCATCCTCCAATTTCTGTAAAGTATAGCTATTGGCCGAAATCGTGACCAACTGGGTATAGAGTAGTTGTAATGCAGGGAGTAGCCGCATAGCGGCCAGTGCAATGACACTAAGATTAGGAAGAATATCGCTGAACGGTCGCCCCTCCATCGCTCGAAACAGAACAACAGAGACCAATCCACCGTAGGCTATCGGTTCGATCATATACCGGGGTCCATTGGAGTACATCGGAATTTTGGCCTGATAACGTCCAATTTTCGATGAATGAAACAGGGCCTTATTCATGAAATATTTTGCTTTTCCATGCACCTTTACTGCCTTGATTCCCCCCAGAAACTGTCCGATATTTTTACCGGATTCAATACTGTGAAAATTGGTAATGTCAGCTATTTCCCTCGTTTTTGGCCGCATCCATATGAATATGAAAAAATAAAATCCTCCCAATATCACGATTCCACCCAAAGCAACTCCCGGTTGTACAAGAAAGATGGTCCCAACCAAAAAAACTATCAAAACAATCCGGGTCAGTGATTCACCCAAGGGCAGAAGGACACTCTGTACAAAAGTCATGGCATCGCCAAGTTTCTGTCCAAGCTCGGCAGAATTGGTCAAAAGAAAAAAACCGTAGGGTCTTTCTGCGTAGGACTCAAAAACTCTCTTCCTAAGCCAGTGGGCAAACCCAAAAGCATACCGGATGCGAATCACTTCACTCACAATGCTGCCTAGGTTTGCAAGCAGAAGCATTGTAATTGATGCAATACCCGCCAAGACAAGCATCTCAGAGACGCTCATCGGAGGGAGAAAGTGAAGGATCGCTGTGCCAAATCTGGAATTACGGATTCGATCCGGCTCGGCGCAGAGTGCAAAAAATGGGAAAATCGACGTTACTCCAACCAACTGAAGCAAGCCGTTGAAAAATATAGTTCCAAGAACGATAGTGAGTTTGAACCTTCCATAAGGCAAAGCCAGCCGGTAGCAGCGAATTAGGAGTTTAAAGAAGGAGGAGAACATGAGGAGGATTTTAGACTGAAGCCCATTGGAGAGCTAGGAACATCCAAGAAACAAAAAAGGGCAGCTCGAGTGTCGAGAGTTTTGGGACAAGAGTGTTACCTGGGATCCCTAAAAAAAGCTCGGGTTCCTGTCGCCAGTTAATATTGCCATACGGGACTCCCTGGATAGCAACACCATGATCAATTGGTCGACAGAAAATAAGCCACCGGTTAAATGGAGGTTGAAGGACAAAATGCCGGGAGGCAATAAGGTCTTCATCCGTTTCAGCGGATGCATAACATCTCATTTTTTCAAACTCCCATAAATGCGCGACTTGCGCTCTTCCGTCATAAGACTGGCAGCACCGGACTCCAGAAGTAGAGACTCCAGTTCTTCCCTATTATGAAAATTTGCGACAATAGATCCAACACCACGACTCACTGAATCCAAAAGGACGAGTGCCTGATCGATGACTTCGCTTTTATTAGAGGCACGGCCCGACGTGATTTGCCGCTGAATGATGCCTTCGTAGTAATCAGCGCGAGTAACTCCCATAGGATAATTTCTTGGATCTATTGGCAAATAGTGTCACCTCGTGAGATCAAGCCACTTGGGGTATTGCTCCGCGTGAAGCGCAATTTCCTCCAGAATAGAGGCAACGGGTGTCAGAGGTTTCCAATTCCACCCCTCCCTCACAGCCGAGGCATCAAGTACCATCCAGGGAATGTCAAAGGGACGGGGATTGGGATCTGAGTTGACGACATGATCTCCAAGTCTCTCTGTACACCAAGCACTTAGCTGAGCCAGTGACATGGCACTGGCGATTCCTCCACCAACATTGAAAATCGGTGCCACATCTCGCGTAGGATCCTTAATCTGATCGATCAACAGTGGGACGATGTCTCGGGGATGAAGACAGTCCCGGACTTGATGACCCATACCGTCAAAACCGATATATTTGAGGGTTCGGCGCCCCGCCCATGAGTGAATCCAAAAACTAAAAATTCCCTGATCGGGTTTTCCAAACTGACCGGCTCCAGCAAGAACCCCACACCGATTTATCCTCACGGAAAAGCCAAATGTGGAACCATATTCCAGGGCCAACAATTCAGAACATCTCTTGGAACTCCCATAGAGGGAAATAGGGGGTTCCGAGGAAAATGCCTCGGTCAATCCGTGCTTGGATAGGGCTGTCGGGCAGGAACTTGCACGCGGTTGAAATGCCCGTTCCACTACTTCCACTTCAAGGTTTGCCAGTGGAGGAATGGAATAAACCCTACTTGTACTGAGGAGCAAAAATCCGGCAGCGTACTGGCGGCAGTATTCGAGAAGTTGTATGGTCCCTCCCAGATTGTGTTCCAAGAGTTCCTCCGCGCTTGTGCTTCCATCCACTCCCGCAAGAACACTCGGATTGGCTGCACAATCGATCACCCAATCAACGCGCGGAAGTTGTTCCAGATCCCCGCGTTGGCGAATATCCCCAACCCTGACATCCATGCCAAGGGCCCGGAGTGGTTCCAAATTTGTCTCGCTCCCCTTGCGAATAAGGCTATCGATTCCCGTGATCTGCAAACCAGGAAGATACTCTATCAGTCCTCTCGCAATGACCGAACCGGCAAATCCACAGATTCCGGTTATTAAAATCCTCATAAGTTAAAACGGTGAACTCTACCCACGGATCAACCCCTTTTCTGACAGGCTTCCACGATCTGGCGAATGGTTTCCTCCAAGCTCTGGGTGATCTCCCATCCGGGATAATGGGCCTTCATTTTCCGGAGATCGCTGTAATAGCAGATATGATCACCGATTCGGTTTTCATCCACATAGGTGAATTTTTGAGCATTTCCAGTGAAGCGTTCTGTGATTGAAAAAGCCTCCAGAATAGAGCATGAGTTAGCCTTGCCTCCTCCCAGATTATAGACCTCCGCCACGCGAGGGGAATCGATGAAGGCAGCCATGAAACGGGCGACATCCAGAGCATGGATATTATCGCGCACCTGTTTTCCCTTGTAGCCGAATATGGAATATTCGCGCTTCTCGATATTGCATTTTACCAGGTAGCTTAGAAACCCGTGCAGTTCGACGCCGGAATGGTTGGGACCCGTCAGACAACCGCCGCGCAGACAGCAGGTCGGCATGCCGAAATACCTTCCATATTCCTGTACCAGGATATCGGCGGCGACTTTGGAGGCACCGAACAGGGAGTGCTTGCTCTGATCGATTGGAAAATCTTCCGCAATCCCCTGATCATAAATCGGGTCGGCATAGTCCCACCGGGTCTCCAGTTCACGAAGAGAAATTTTATTGGGACGATCCCCGTAGACCTTGTTCGTGGACATATGAACAAAGGGGGAATCAGGACAGGCGCGACGGGCCGCCTCCAAAAGATTCAGCGTTCCCACGGCATTGGTATCAAAATCGTCGAAAGGAATGGCCGCCGCTCTGTCATGGCTCGGCTGAGCCGCCGCATGAACAATGGCGGCGGGTTTCACGACAGCCATCAGTTCAAGCACTCCCTGACGATCCCTGATGTCCAACTCATGATGCACAAACCCTTTGAGATCCGATTCCAACCGCCGTTGGTTCCACCGTGTGTCACCCTGCGGACCAAAGAAGACAGCCCGTTGATTATTATCCACTCCGTGAATTTCAAAACCAAGCCGGGTTGAAAAGTAGTCGGCAACCTCTGAACCAATGAGACCTGAGGAGCCCGTGATGAGGAGTCGTGGTTGCATCAAAAAATAGAATTAGTTCATTTAAGATACTGTTCCGACTCCATGCTGCCGCCCTTGGTCATTTTCCCGGCAAGGAAAATAACTTCAGCGAACCCGGTAGATCGTGAGGAAACCGCAAAGAAATTGATCGAAACAAAGCTAACGGCTTCCGTAGACCCCCTTGCTGCCATAGGTTCCATAGGCTCCGTAATGTCTGCCATAATAGTAATCGTAGGTTGCTCCTGATCCGGAGGGTAGACAGTTCAACACGATGCCAGCAGGCACTACATGAATGTCAGCGAGCAGTTTCAGAGCACGAAGAACCATTTTGCGAGGGGTCATGAAAGAACGGACCACAAGGCAGAGAATATCAACCGAATGGGCGACAAGCAGCGTGTCACTGACCGGGAGAAGCGGAGCTGAGTCAACCACCACGCGGTCATAGGTGAGCAACGCTTCCTCCATGAGTTCCCGGAACGGTTCACCGGCAAGAAGTTCCGAGGGTTTCTCAGAACGACCGCCGGCTGTCAGGATATTGAGATCCTGGATGCCGGAGGGAATAACGGCGCTTTCGAGGGAAACGCTCCCAAGCAACACCTCGGAAAGTCCTGGCTTGCGATTCATTCCAAAAAAGAGTCTGGAGATCGATGGTTTGCGCAGATCAGCATCGATCAGCAGGGTTCTCAGACCTTGGTGGGCAAGCGTTGTCGAGAAGTTGGCGCTCGAAAATGATTTTCCCTCCGAAGGGAGTGCGCTGGTAAAAAGGAAGGATCGCTGGTTTTCCATCCTGACATTCATGGCAATAGTAGCGCGCAGATCACGGAAGGCCTCCGCCACAATCCCACTACGATCATCCTTCACAACCAGTGCCGTGCCCTGGGGAAGTGCTGTCACACGGCGGGGATTTGCAACCATCGTCAGCACGGGCTGTAAGGTATCCCAAGCCTCTGCCAGCCTGTCTGAAAGGGCCCGCTTGCCGCTCTTGTTGCGAAAATCGGCGAGGGCTGAAAGGAAGCCGGCCCTGATTTCTCGCCACTGTTCCCTCGAGAGGAGGCCAAGAGCAAAGGCAGAGGCATCTTTCTCCTCATATCCAACCTGGGGAATTGCCGATACCACGGCAAGACCCGTGGCAACTTCCACCTGATCAACGGTCTTCATCGAGGTATCAAGTTTATGCAGACCGATGGTGATACCTATACCAAGCGCCACTCCCATGAGAATCGTTTTTAGAATGATTTTTTGAGGATCAGCGCCTACCGAATCTGCCCCCATCGCCGGCTCCCTGAGCTGAAGAGGCGCCTGACTCAACTCCTTGGTCATGTCAACTTCCTTGATGCGGTTGATCACTGAGGCATAATAAGCGGCGTCACTCTCCTCCTCACGCTTGAGGTCATTGTATTCAATGGTCTTGCTGGTGACATCCAAGAGATGTTTTTCCGCATCATCACGTTCGATTTTAGCGGCGTCCTGCTGAGCAGTCAGACTTGATTTCATGGACTCCAGGAGACCGACAACATCTGAAAGTTCTTTGTTCAACTGCTGTTGGGTAAGGTCTATTCGTGTCTGGAGATCAATGTAGATGGGATGCTTAGCCCGATAGCGTTGCTTCACAAGGGAGAGCTCATTATCAAAACTTTGCAGTTGTGCCACAAGCGATGCAATCTTGGGGTCATTTGCGACACTCGGTAGTCTCAGCAATTGCTCCGTGTCGTTTTGATGCGATTGGGCAATGCTTAGATCACTGGTGATCTGGGTGATCTTTGTCTTGAGGTCACTTTGTCTGGCCGAGAGCTCGGAAATCTGGGTCTGGGCTTCCTGAAGCATCGATTCGATGGAGGCGGCACGCTCCCGTTCCCGAAACGCCTGCATTCCCTCTTCGGCTGCCTTCATTTTTTTCCTCAATCGGTCGGATTCGTCGATGAGGTACGTTGCGGCCGAATGGGTAGATTCCCTTTGCTCATCCTGATCGTAATAGAGATACTCCTGAGCGTAGGCATTTGCTATTTTTTCGGATATTTTCGGGTTTTGTGATGTGACGAAAATATCGATGAGTCGTGTATTGAGACGAAACTCTGCATCGATCATCCCAGTGAGGATGGCGGCCACCTGCTCGGACGAAACGTCATTACCCTGAATGCCGACAGCAGTTAAAAAATCATGATCCTGGGCAAGCTTCAATCGGTTAGCGACACGCAGTGCAAAGGGATAACTCTGAAAAAGATCGATCAGCGTATTGATCATGTCCACTGAGGTAATCTGATCATCGCGAACATCGGCCACCTTGTCGTTTAGAATCCTCGATTTTTCCTGTACAATAAATAGAACGGCCCGCGACTTGTAGAGTTGATGGACCTTCGAGGCCTTATAGAAGCCCAAAAAGGTAAAGAGGATCACGCAGAGGATGACAATCCAAGCGCGAGAACGAATGGCGTAATAATACTCGCGCCAGTCGAATCCCGCATTTGTCGGCTGTCCAGCCCCACGCGGAGGTTGACCTGCTTGAATTGGTTGAACGGATGGGAGCATTGAAATTTCTCTGTTAATACCAACTCTCGTGGACATCAATCACATCGCCGGGTTGGATTTCAAAACGATCGACACCCGAGTCCGAAAGTTTTTTTGCATTAATCTTCATTGTCTTGATCGCATCACCATCGTGACGTTTCACGATCACATGGCCACGGTCGGCGATACGTGTAAAACCTCCCGCCATCCCGATTGCCTCAAGCAAACCGATCGACTCACTCCCCGAGCAATCATAGGTTCCTGGCCGTCCAACCTGGCCGATGATAGTGAATTTACTGGCATTATATCCGGCAATATCGAGATAAACTTGGGGATTTACAAGATAGTCGGCATTGTATTTTTCACGGATCAGGCTAGTCGCATTGCGCACCGAAAGTCCCCCAAGTTTGATTTCACCAAGTAAGGGAAGCTGCACCAGGCCATCCTTGCCGATTTTCGAACGCATGCTGAGATCAGGCTCCCGGTAGATAACCATGTCGATAATATCCCCGGATTTGAGCAAATAATCTCCATTGGCAGCCCCCAAGGAAGAGGCACTTCCCTGACCTTGATAACCATCTGAAGCTGATTCGTTTGATGTCCTATCCGATTTTGCTCCCGCCACGGGATCGGCACGTTGCGACACCTTCTGAACAACTTGAGCATTGCTCGGAGGCACCGGCTGATCCTGTCCCCGGACTTTTCCAAGAGTGAATGGGAACATGAGCATCATTGCCCAGGCGAGACCACTTCTTGGGTATAATGTCATCGGGCGGACTCTAAAACCGTTCCTTATAAAACTAAAGCGAGAAATTAAGACTGATTGCATACCAGATTTGAGCTTGGGAAGTGCCTGCCCCCCCTGTGCTCTGCCCAGTATTATAGGAGAGCGTATTTGCGAGGGTGACCCAATCACGGATTTTCCAATTCACCATGATCTGTCCCAAATAGATGTTACTTGGCAACTGCCCGGAGGATTGAGCGGAAAATTGGGAACTCTGAGGGGTGGACAGATTAATAAAGTGCTGTTGCGAATACCCGGCATTCATCGTGAGGTCAACCGAGGTAAAAAGCTTCTGGCTATAAGTTCCGATCACCCCGGTGCTCACCTGGTATTGGGAAGCTAGCGTGCTGGAGTACGATTCGGTCTGCGAAAAACCGAGGGAAAACCGAGTTTTTTCGCGGGGATTCCAGTTCAACATCAAATTGAACTCCGGAACCACATCGGATCCCTGTTCGCCAGCACTCATCGTCACAGAAGTTTTGGGTGTCGGGGTGTAATTAAAACCAACCGTCCATGAGGGTTTGATTCCCGTGTAGGAGGAGTTGGCCATACTCCCCTGGGAGGAAGTCAAATCACGTGCTCCCAAAGCCAGATCAAACGAAATTTTTCCCGTGATGTCATACTTCACTTTTCCCAACAACTGGGCATAACTCGTGCTGTCGGAAGACGAATTCGTCGTGGCGGCATTCCCGGGACTCACTGTGCCCTGTTGGATTGATTGGGACGAACTGCCAGCCCCCACGATGGCGCTCAAATGGGTCTTGTCAGAGAGTTCATAGACAGGGCTGACCGTAAGATAAGTGCCCGTGCTGCTGTTATTGGGGGTGGCTGACGAGTCAGAGGCATTCTGAAAATTCACGCCGGCAGAGGCGTCTACTGTCGTGTAGCTTGTCAGGATATAGTTTAACCTCGCAGAGGCATCTGTCGTGAACTGCCGGTTATTGGAACCCGAGGAAAAGTCGTATCCGGTTCCTGTGGAGCCTGTCAGGAGACCGCTTAGCGTGTAACGACTCTGCTGAACTGATGCATTGAGAATCATCGTCTGGGAAAGAGAGTTGCGTTGAGAACCGGTGCCCCCGGCAGAATAGTCAGGATTGGAATAATATTTTTCTCCGGCAGAATATCCGGCGGAAACCGACCAGGCACCATGATCCCTGTCATAGAGCAGGGCAATTGCAGGCGCAATAAAGGGACTGTTCCCCGCTGCGGTATTGGCACCCTGCTGCGTTCCCTGATTGGAAAACTCCCAACCTACCCCCAGTTGCGGTTTGAAGGTGATTGGCGACCCCGGTTGGAGATTGGAAAGCGAAGCCTCTACCTCCCGTTGCAACTGATCCTGGGTCTGTAGTGAGCCGACAATGGCACCCAGACCATTGAGCGGGGTGCCGGTGGTGCCCATAGGGATTTGATCCACCTGCTCACCAACCCATTGGGAACGAAATTGAGTCTGCTGCACCGTCGGTACACCCTGTGCGGCAAGATACTTCGTCCCGCATAGCAGGAGAATCACGGCAACAGGCAACCAAAGCAGCCCGGCAGCGGAATTGCGGAGAGGAAGCATTCGTTGTGTTGTTGCAAAAATCAATCGGATGCAAGAGGTCAGAGATTTCCCGTAGCCTTCAAATAGCTGATCAAATCAGCCAGCGCAGCCTTCCACTCTCCTGCGCGCATCTCAAGCACTCCTCGGAAACGGAGGGCGTCGCTTCTTGAGGGACCATTGAGAGCATCGGCGAGATAGCGTTGGGAAGCTGTATCATTTCCAATTTTCCTATAGTAGATCGCGGCCGCAAGCGGATCACCTGGAATTTCACTCTCCTCAGCAGGGCGGGTAGTTGAAGGCGATTGATCAGTCAACTCGGGCACGGGAATTTGAAAGTTCTCAATCAAAAGGCGGCAGGCCTTTTCCTCATTGCCCGATGCAGTGAGGATTGCGAGCCGTGTATTGAGTGAGGCATGCTCATACTCTGGATGGCCCTCCAAAAAGATCTCCACCTCCTGCTTCTCTCCTCTCTGCCACCATAGGCTGATGAGTTGACCTTTTTCCTTGTCGGAAAGGCTGTCCATAAAGTCGTGGTCACGAACGGCCTCTGCGGTCTGAATCGCATTACAATACGGTTGCGACAGCCAGATCATTCTTAACTCCCTGTTGCTTGCAAGCGCGGGGAGCCTGTCAAACAGCGGCCAGTTGGCAAGAGCGGTGGAGATCATTTGCTGATAGAGATCACCTGTGCGGTGGATGGTGGAATTCGGAGATTCATCGTAGGCCAACTGCCTGCGAAGAGCCTCATTCCAGAAGGTGGCCGTTGTCATCGGAGCATCCTCCGCAAGAAGCCATCCATCCACAAAGACAAAGTCGGGATCATTGGGTGACACAGCTTGTTCCGCCTCCAGCAGCTGCGTCGACTCGGAAACATTTTTCTCCGAATTCAGCAACATCTTTGCCAATTGAAAATAAAACGCGTGGTTCATCGGGTACTCACCAATGGCACGCCGGGCCTCCCTAATAGCCTTTTCCGCTGAGTCCGGATCACCCTTGTCGTAAAGATTCACGATTTTTTGTTGAAGAACCCGTGCCGCAAACGGCGGCAGAGGAGTGCCGTTGCACCACTGGGCCCTGATCATCATGAATCCCAGCATAATGGCAACCACTCCTCCGAGGGCAAAGAGGAGCCGTTGGATAAGAAGAGATTTTGGAGATGCTTTTTGCCTGCCTGCAGGAACACCAAATCCGATACCTCCAAGAAGCATCACCCACCACCCAAGCTCCGGTTTATGCAAAGGTACATCGATCAGGCCGTGCAGAAGTTCTGTCAGGAATGCAGCAATGAATGCCCATCGCACCGGCCAGTCGCTTCCAGAATTGGCAGCGATCCGGGGAAGCCTTGAGATCAACAAAATCAGAAATCCTGCTGCTAGAATCAGCATTGGAATTCCATTTTCGGCACAGAGGGTGAGCCAGTCGCTCTCGGCATGAAGTGCTGTTGATTGATCACGAAGGCTCTTATCCGCATAAAAGGGATAAACCAGCGGATATGTTCCAAATCCAGTTCCGGTTAAAGGGTAGTCAGCAATGATTGAGAGTGTGTCCTCCCAAATTTTGAGGCGAATCTCAGCAAAGGAAGGCGCCGACAGTTCCGTTTTTGAATCCGTTCCGGGAGAACCTCCTTTCAAACGCTCTAACAAACTACTTCCAGAACTCAAAAAAAGCATCATCACCACAACCATCACAGCCAGAAAACCGAAGAGAAAGGTGCGCGAACGATGTCTCCCTAGCCCCCCAAGCCAGATCAACACCCCGACAACCAAAAATACCATCCCCCCTCTGGATACAGAATTGAAGAGCAGAACCGAGACCAGAAGTGAAAAGGCACACGCTGCAATGCATGCCTGGAGCACTCCCCTACCACTCACCCCCCGATAAATGAGTCCTAATGATAAAATGGCCCCCGTCAGCAGAAATCCCGCCGTATGATTGCGATTCGGAAAAAAACCAAAGGCGGACTGTGCCCAAGCTGGTTTGTCAAAAAACGGATAAATCCATCCTGTTTGCCAAGACTTCAAGGCCAGCAAGGCGTAAAGGGCGCATCCTAGAACCGCGAACAATGCCAGACTCCCAATTCCTCGCGAAGCAGGAGGCGAACCCAGAGAATTAAAAAATATTAACAGGCTCAGTCCCATCAGGAGAATCCAAAAAATAGTCGTCCGAGGTTCCAAAGAGATACTCGTTGGTAGGGAGAGGATGGATACTGGCCTGATGAATGCCCTAACCCCCAGATGTCCCAGCCATTCCTGCGGAATCATGGATGAGCATGCAGCCAGCATCAGTACTGCCGCTGCCACCCAAAGCAACCAGGGAATATGCTGGATGGGACGAATCACGAGCATCACAACTCCCGAGATGGTCAGAAAAATTCCCATTCCCCCCTCCATGGGGCCTCCCGCCAAAAAAACAGCCGCAAGGGCACCGCAGAGGAGTGCAAGTTGGGCACGGAAAGCGCCAACTCCTGAGGATACAGGAGTTTGATTCCCTTTGGGAGGAATATGTTTGGGAGATTCAGCCATGCGGATTGCAGAAAGGTCAGGAGTTGGCGTAATACATCGGCTCAAATTCTCCTTTTTTTATCCATCGAAAAATAATCCATTGACCCCTATCTAAGATGGAGGGATCATTAAACTAGATTCTTAAAAGAAAGTGCCTGAGTGTTGACAACAATCACTGAAACACTTTTCCCATGTTTGTCGCCAGCAAATCAATTGCCACATATTATACCGTCATGAAAATTTCCCTGTACGGCATTGCTACTCCAGTGATTGCTCTCGCCATGAATATGGCCGCACCTACAAATAGCTTGGCTGCAACTCCGACACCTTCTCCCAAACCTAAAGTAACGGCGACGCCAACGCCGACTCCTGAGCCCAAGGCTACGGCAAAACCGAAGGCAACTGCGACTCCTAAGCCAACGGTCAAGCCGAAGGTCCCGACTCCTAAGCCCACTGTTAAACCGAAGATTCCAACCCCAATCCCGACCCCAATCCCCACGCCTACGCCTACTCCCACCCCGACTCCTCCAGATACTCTGATTCAGCAAGTCTGTCCTCCGGGAAATCCAACTCCCGCAACATCTCGGTTAACTCCATTCAGTTCCTAGTTCAGTTGCTCCGCTAGAATCGCATTTCCACACTCCAGAAGAGGCTCTGACTAACCAAGTCGCTGTTACCGAGCGAGGCATTGTAGAACAGCGCAGTATTCCATTTTTTGTAGAGGTTCACGGTGAAACCGATCCCTGTGTAAAGACTATCCCTCAGCGGTGCTTGAGTGGTATTTGCGAACTGGGATCCTCCTCCCAAGGATCCGTTGATATTGTAAGGATTCTGAAGAAACTCATGCTGCCAGCTCAGATTGATCTGAGGGACAACAATGATATTCTGCGTAGCCTGCCAAAAGTAGTTCACATGACCACCTAGGTTGCCGATAAAACTGCTGGTCTGCCAACCGCTTGAATTGAAATCAAGGCTCTGTGCTCCTGTCTCATTGACGTCATTAGCTGCAAAATAGGTGTATTGGCCACTTGCCAGGGGGCCAAATGTCCATTTCCCTTTATGGAAATCATAGCCGCCTGCAAGCAGCGCATCGAGCTCACCGGCACCCGGAGAACTAGTTGCCGTTCTGCTGACTCCAGGAAAATTAATATCCCTGGTCACCTGGTAGTTGTGATATCCCCCACCGGCCAGCCCATCGACATAGAAACCCTGTCCTCCCCCCGGGGCGTAAGTCCCGAAGAGACCGAATCGAACACCATTGTCCCTGAGATTGCTGCCACCGCCATAATTGACATAACTCCCCTCATAACCGGCGTAGATTCCAGTCGAGAAATTGTTATTCCAATGGTAAACGGGGCCGGCAATCCCGCCACCACTCATGACATTGTAATTTGGAAGCATATTGCCGCTGTTCTGCTGCGAGTAAATGCCGTTCAAATCCGCAAACATTCCCCAGTGACTATTCAATCCGGAGAGTAACGGTGTACTTGGTTGTCCATTGTTCTGAAAGGTAGGCGCATTGTCGGGAATCCCAGTGATAGAATCACCATTCTCACTGGTTCTGATGCCTGACATCCTTTCGATGAAATCGTTGTTCTGGCTGTTGGCCATGTTGAAAGCCATCGTGCTTAGCGATTGATAGAGCGTTGGCATGATGGCAGCAAACGCCTGAGAATACTGGGAGGGAGTGAGATTATCGAGCGCAGCAACAATCACCGACTTATCACCACCCGCGCCGACAAAGCCATCGAGCGCCTTGGCCACCTGGTATTGATTGGCATTCTGGGCATACTCGGTGTAGCTGGGCGTTGGGCTGGGAATGGGGGAGGGAGTTGGCTTCGGAGTTGGGGTGGGAGTCGGCGCATTCGTGTTCTCGACATAGACAATATCATGATTCGTGAAGATTGTGACGTTGGTGGGCTGTCCACTAACTCCAAATTGGCTGGCTGCAAAATCATTGGTACCATAGCTAAAGAGCGGCATTGGCGTCTTGCCGATCTTGTCACCCGTGAGATTGAAAATATGAAGCCCACCCCCGGAGAGAATCACCCCCCCCGTTGCAATCAGCTCAAAACCACTTCCCGGTTTGATGGCCACTTGAGCGGAAGAGTTCCAAGTGAATTCCGATGTAATGGTAAGATCCGCCTTAAGCGATAAGGTGCTGCTGCCATTGAGAATCACCGAACTGTTTCCCAGGGCGTTGGTACTGGCTGCAACCACCGTCCCACCCGTGATCGTTGTCGTCCCGGTATAGGTGTTGTTTCCAGAAATTGTTGTGCTTCCAGATCCCAAAAAGTTCGCGGATCCGAGTCCTGTGATCGAACTGGTGAGCGCTGTCTGTGTTGTTGGATTAAAGTTAATGGTGCCACTACCACTTCCAAACGTCACGGATGGAGTCGTCAGGGTACCGTTGCCAAGATTAAGAGTGCCGACCGAATTACTTGAGTTGGCGAGAGTGATCCCGTGATCGGCACTCACCGTCCCGCCATTTTCCACTGTCAGTGTACCACTACCCGAATCTCCGACGATGATTGTGCCGGTGTTACTCCATGTGGAATTGTTTCCCGTCACCACGACAGATTCATCAAGACCGGGATTGGTGTCTCCTCCAAACCCCGTCGCCGTCCCAATATAGGCCTGACCGATCGTCGTTACTGAAGCTCCGTTGGAGATGAGCATGCTATTCCCGTTACCAGAATCGCCGATGTAAATTCCAACAGGAGTTCCAACCACCGTTATCTTTGTGTTCGTTCCGGAAACAACCAAGTGATTGCTGTCACTTTCCGCTCCCACCCAGAGGTTCGTGCTTGTCACCGTTGATCCGTTACTGATGTCCATGAGATTTCCTCCTGGATTATTTACGCCACCAACTGTCAAGACGCCGCTAAGATTAATGACCGCGTGGTTCGCCGTCACCACATTGCTGCCAGCCAGGGTTCCGTTGCCGATAATCATGCTGTTCATCGTCGTCGTGCTGCTACCGGCAAAGGTCATCGTCACCGAGGCATTCGTTGTGCCCACATCAATGTAGCCATTGGTACCCCCGTTGAGCGTTCCAGTAACAATCATACCCCCCTTATCAACCGAGACGACACCCCCATTTGTCAGACTGGGATCAAAAAGTAGCACGGTTCCTCCGAGAGTTGTTGTTCCAGTACCCTCGTTTCTCAGGTATCCCAGTCCTACCACAAGCGTGTTAGTGACCGTGTAATTTTTACTGAGATCAAAGCCAAGTGTGGGGAAGTAATTGGTGCCGCTATTGGTATTGGCCTGCATGATGAGCGTCCCGGTTCCAAGCGTTCCATTGGTTCCACCATCGCCGATCTGGATTGCCGCGCATTGGCAGAGAACTGAATGAATCAGCGTGATGCCGGCATAGTCGTTGTTGCCGGTCAGAATCAGATGACCTCCTCCAATATTTTCCAGATCACCGTGGCCGCTGATATTATTAGACATCGTGTATTGGTAATCGTGATCGATATTGATCAGCAAAGCGCCGTTGTTTGTCAGTGTCACTTTTCCTCCAGGGCCAAAAATACCATTTGTTCCGTTCGTCCCGACCATCAGGCTCCCTCCGGAGATGTTCACATCCCCATTATAGGTAACATTATTACCATTCAGGATTGTGGTTCCACTTCCATTCATGTTAAGTGTAGCCTTACCTGTGCCACTGACAAGATCCGCATTGACCTGAGTGGTATCTGACTGGTTGAAATTCAGCGCTCCATTTCCATCGCCAAAGTTGATGGTTGTGGCATTCAGGGAAACGTTTGTGCTGCCGCCTCCAACCACCCCAACATTCAAGGTTCCAGAAGAGACAACCCCATTTGAAGAGTGGGCGGCAATAGTGATGGTGTCGGAGGTAACGGCAGCACCACTCCCCAGCGTAAGCGTTCCCCCTCCCTTGCTCCCGACGATCATTCCTCCGGAGTTACTCCACGTCGATCCAATCCCGGTGATGAGGGCACTGTTGTTGGATCCGGGAGCATTGCCCACAGAGTCAACACCGAGAGCTGCCCCACCTGCTGTAACCAGTGTGGCACCGGCAGATACAGTGAGTTTATTACCGCTTGATCCATCACCGATATAAAAGCCATTGGAAACATTGAGAGACGCGTTTGATCCGGTGACCAGAAGAGAGCCATTTTTGGATCCCTGATAGCCAACCCAGAGACTCTGGGCGACAGTTGCTGTTGCGGAGGCAATCGTGAGGGCATTATTGCTCCCCCCGTTAAAACCGATCAGCAGTTGGTAGCCGACCGGCAAACTGGCTCCGTTGGTCACCACAAGACTGTTTTTGGAAAAATCGTACCCTATGACAACATTCGATGCATTGGTTAAAATGGTGCCCGCCCCTTGAACGTTCAGTGTATTGTCATCGCTTGACCCACCGATCAATGTACTCGAGTAGGCACTTGTTCCATTATTGATATTCGTGGTGATCCCACCTTCGATATCAAGAACCTGCGCCATCAAACCCGTTTGAGTCAGGATGATTAATAGTAATGATAATTGAAGTTTTAGCATTCGTAAAACCGTCGTGAATTATCAGCGGTTAAACCGATAACAAGCCGGCGACGGGAAGGGGAAAAACTATCTCAAGTCGAACAAAAATCAAGTCTTTTAACCTGCTTTTTAACTCTGTATGCCCCCATCCGATGAGTGGAGAAGAAGAATTTCTACACGCAGCGTACTACTCAGCGTTTTTTGCGCGCTCCGTAGCTGTACCCCTTGAGCGTACGGGCTCCACGGATGTTTTTGAGGACTCTAGCAGCTTCCTCCTCCTGGAATAGCATCGTGAAGAGATAGGGAAAGTTCTCCAATTTCTCGCGAGGTACTTTTTGTGCAATGAATGTCTCGATGGCCTTCACATGAGGCAGTTCCTCAGCCGTCATGATGGTAAAGGCGTCCCCCTCAGTCTGGGCACGACCCGTGCGACCAATCCGATGGACATAATCCTCGGGATGCTGCGGCACGTCGAAATTGATGACATGACTGACACCGGCGATATCAATACCGCGTGCGGCGATATCCGTCGCCACCATGACTTCATAACGACCGCTCTTGAATCCCTCGAGTGCATCCATGCGTTCCTGCTGGGAGCGGTTGGAATGCATGACGGCCACCTTGTGATTCTCACTCTCAAGCTGGCGGGCGATCCGGTCGGCACCATCCTTGGTGCGGCAGAAAATCAGCACGCTATGGTAATCAGTGCGATCGAGCATCGACTTGAGCAAGTCAAATTTTTGAGCGGCAGCAACCGGATAGAAGGCATGCTTCACCGTTTCGGCGGCGGAGCGTCGGGCGCCTATGGATATCTTCTCCGGATTACGGAGACACCATGAAGAGAGCCTCTCAATCTCCTCGGGGACAGTGGCGGAGAAAAGTAGTGTCTGCCGCTCTTTCGGGCACCTCTCCACTATACGGCGAACATCAGGCAGGAATCCCATGTCGAGCATGCGATCGACTTCATCAAGGACAAGTATCGAGACATCAGCCAGACTGATTTCTCCCTGTTGCAGAAAATCAAGAAGTCGTCCAGGAGTTGCTACGATAATATCCACTCCGCGCTGCAAGGCTTCCCTCTGAGTTCCATAGCCGACTCCTCCAAAGAGAACCAAGGTTTCAAGATCGGTGAAGGCGGAGAAATCCTTGAACGCAGCCTCCACTTGAAGCGCCAGTTCCCGCGTCGGCTCGAGAATCAGGCAACGAACTTTTCCCTGTGCTTCCTTCAGACGGCTCAGAATGGGAAGACCGAAGGCCGCTGTCTTTCCAGTACCTGTTTGAGCGGAGGCAATCAAGTCGCCACCTCGCATCACAACTGGAATAGCCTGTTCCTGAATGGGCGAAGGCTCAACATAACCCATCCTCTGCGCACCGTGCACGACGGCTTCAAATAATCCGAGATCCTGAAATGACATGAAAGTTCACCCTAGCGGATCAGCGAGATCACACCAGCGAATTACACTCGGCAGCGTCTGGAAGGCAGCTGCCCCGTGGATTCCACCCTTCATCAACCAGGGAAAGACATTCCATTCCACCCCCCCCACGAACACCTGCACGCAGTCATCGGATGCAGGAAGTATGGGCCTCGTTGCGTTTAAAAGGCCTCCAAGTCCTCTTCCATCCCCCTTGATTGCTGCTTCACGGCAACACCAGAGTCTAAAAAACTCCGGCAGCGATTGAGTTTGGGACAAAAAATCCGCTTCCTCGGGTGAAAAAAAACGCCGGGCCAATGCGAGGGCATCCAGCGTTCGCTCCTGCTCCAGATCGATACCCGAAGACTGAATTGAAAAAACTGCCGCCACGGCCTGCTCCGTATGAGAGATGCTGAAGTGAAAGTGATGATGAGGGAGAAATGGTTTGCCCAGATCGCTCAAGGCTATTGTGATATCCTCAGGTTTCATCGCCAGCCATTGTGAAAGAATTCCCCTCACTAAGTAGCGCCCGGCAAGGTAGCGATCCCGTGAGGAATGATGGGTAATTGCAGCTGCCCGTCTGAGCTCATTCTCAGGCAAAGCCACAGCTTTAATATTCGATGTGTTTCCGATAACAATCACGGCTTCCTCTTTGTTTGGAGAAGCTTCTGAAAGCAAAGAAGGATTAAAAACCTTGTAACTATTTTTAAAATATTGACTTGTCATGCTAAGCTTTCTGGAAAATAACTCCCCTTGTTATGACATTAACCAATCTGAATAGCGCTTCTTTGCGCAGTCTGATTAAACTTACTGAACGCAAGGAAGCTCTGGTGCTTGAAATTAAAAAAATCGAAGCTCAACTCTCTTCGCTGATTCTGGGAAAAGCGCTCCCTGCAGGAAAACGTCGCGGTCGCCCCGCGAAAGCCGCTGCTGCGGTAAAATCGGTCAAAAGAGCCAAGCGAGGCACCCTTAAAACAAAAATCTATGCTGCCCTTCGCGCTGCCGGCGACGAGGGATTGAAGGTTCCCGCCCTTTCCAAAAAAATAGGTGTGAAGAGTCAGAATGTCCATGTCTGGTTGAGCAGCACAGGAAAGAAACTCCCGGAGATTAAGCGGATTGGAAAAGGACATTTCAAACTTCAGGAAAAGGCTCGTGGGAACGAGGCTTAGTCATGCGAAGCAGTCCGAGCGTTAACTCGGATGCCTGATCCGGGAGGATCGGCAGACAAAAATTAAAGGAGGGAGTAGGTTTCTCAGGATTCATTTTCCCTCTCCCGGTAAAAACGGATCGCCTCCGCGGTTCCTTCACCCGCCTCCAGTCGGGAGACATGGCCTCCGGCTTTGAGAACCGCCATTTTCACGCTCTCATGGGCATTGGCCGGACATGCCACCATACCCGCCACTCGACCGTAGAGCATAGCGATGTCATTTTGATGGTCACCCACAGCAAGAATATCCGTGGTCGGCATATCAAGCAGCCTGCCGAGTTCGGCCAGCGTACTTCCCTTATCGTAGAGGCGGTGGCAAAAGCGGAGATAGATATTGCTGCGCTGGTAATGAAAATCATCCTGTCTTCCCGGCAGCGCATTCAGTCGGGCGGTGACGTTATCCAGAATTTCCTCACTCTCGGCAATGAGTCCCTCGGGAACCCCCTCTCCATTTCGCTGCAAGATGACTCCTGGTGTTTCCACTACCAAATTCCGGATTTGTTCGAAAAAATCACCTGACTTTTCAAAGAGTTGGTCGTGATGTTCGCGACAGATTCGATTCCAATCACCGTAGTCATGCCACCCCCCGTTTCCGTCAGGATGATAGATGTGTCGTTCACTGGTGAGAATATACTCGGGTGAGAGAGGACCTCCGAATTTAAGAAGCCCCTCCAAGGCGCTCTCCAGCGACCGGCCCGTATTCACCGCCCAGATGGCACCCTCCCCAACGGTCGCAATGAGTTCGGATGCAAGGACAGGGGCACAGCTATCCCCCCATTCACCACCGATCAACGTTCCGTCGAAATCCGTACTCAGCAACCGTATTAATGACATAGGATGACTCTTCTCAGCCTCGCAATGCGGTGCAATCCTAGAAATCCTGCAAACTTACACTAACGAGGTGAGGACGCAGGCTTGGAAGGAGCCCCCCCTGCAACAGCCCAGAGTTTACGGAGATCACGATCCAGGATGGAATCGTAGGTTGGCCTGATCGTCTGGCAGGCCTCTTTGAGTACCCGGAGCGCGAGATCTTGACGACCAGCGGAGATCAATCCGGAAGCTAACGGAGCAACCACCTTGTAGTAAAAATTGCCGCCACCAGTTTCCCCGAGTAGATGCAACTGACGCTCAAACTCCTCCACAGCAGCAGCAAAGTCCTTTGTCTGCAGACGATCCGAGATCAATGACCAGGCCGCTTGGGAACTCAGGTCGGTGCGGGCATCCCGGTTCCAACCTCCGCGGTTCTCGTGAACGATCTGATCCGAAAGTTCCTCCGCATTTTTTTTGTCACCTGAACTGACTGCAAGCGCGATAAGCGCCTCCTGATGCTGTGCCTTCAAATCGCTGAAGCGGGAGAACTGTGCGATGGCTGCTTGATGATGAGCCTTGAGATCCGCAACGGGTGCTCCAGTTCTTATTAGCCATTCCTCCCGGGCATCCCACAGGGAGGGATTTTCAGGGGAGACCTGAAGGGCGCTCTGCAAGGCGCGCCCTTCACCTGCAAGATCACCCTTCCTTCTGAAGACCGAACCAATAATCAGATCCCGACGCGCAGCATTTTGAAAATCAGGGTTCCCAAGATGGCGTGTGATCAACTCTAGATCGTGATCGGTGATGGGAGACCAATCTTGCGGATCCAGCCCCTCACCTGTGGCGTAGTTCTGTGAGGCATAACGGGCTACATTGAGTTCCCAATGGCCAGGTCCCTTGAGGTAACCGACCCAGGCATGCCCGCCATCCTTACCCTGCCCGGAAAAGAAAATTGTTGGGATACCGAGTGCCTTGCCAACAATGGCGGCATAGTAGGCCTGATCGACGCAGATCCCCCCATGCATCCTGATATCGGCCAGCAGATACTCTCCCCATGGCCAGTCGTAGACATTTTTAATGACGCGCCCCTGATCATAGGGGATTGATTCAAAGGCTTTCTGCGGATCCAGATGGGCCAATTGGGGATTTTCGCGGATTGAGTCAATTTCAGATTCCTTGAGCGGCGCATCGACGACAAATTTCAAATCCTCCACTTCGAGCAATCTCGGATCCATCCGAAGTTTCCCTGCACGAAATGCCTCTACCCATTGGGAAAAGAGCTCCTCAGGTTGCCCCTCCTCCCGGGGCACATCAACCTGAGCAACCTGATGATGAGGCCAAAAATCGGGCGCAGGCTGATCCTTGACGACGGCCAGTGCCAGGGCGAGTGACTGGAATTCATGCCAGTCAGCTGAATGCGACTTCCAGATCGCTTGAAAATTCAAAAGGACTTTTGGTGCCACATCATCCTGACTGTATGATTCTGACCAGCGTTGCAGAAAATCTGGGTCGGCAAGCGTGGCAGAGATGAAATTTGGATCAAGACGATCGGCCAGCAGACCTGCAGCGGGAGTGAAGGGCTGTGCAACCAACTTTGCAACGATCTTCTGCATCACAGCATCATCAGAAACGATTTTATCAAGTAGCTCAGGAGATCCGGAACCATGTCCTGGCGCGATGCCAGGCTGGATAATGGTAATATGCATTGAACGATCCAGACCAGATTGCTGTGCTGTCATGCTCAGATGACGACTCAGCCAGTGCTTCATCACTTCATTTTCATTAGACTCCAGCAGATCAAGCCACTGATAGAGATCAACCCATTTGGCAAATGCCGCATTGGAACTGGAACCTGGACGCCCTGATCTGGAGTCTTTCCAATGCGAGGTCAAAGCGTCCCCAAGCGTATCGCGCAGCAATGAGAGCTTCTCTTTTCCCGCGATTATTCCAAGCTGCTTGTAATCTGGCGGACGTGTGAGGTCGAGAGTCTCTGTCGTGTTGCCACCGCTCCATGAAATGTCTGCGATCAAGAAAAGGAGCGCCAGCACGATCGATCGATAAAGTGAATAACTAGTGCCCTGCACAGGGAGGAAGATGACATGACTCCGTGCTCATTGCTCGTCATTTTGAAAGCAAGATTGGTAGCGCGTACGGGATTCGAACCCGTGCGCCAGCCTTGAGAGGGCTGTGTCCTAACCGACTAGACGAACGCGCCATGAGAGCCGGATACCCTGCTACATCAAAGAGGAACTGGCAAGCAGAGAGATTGCAATCTATAATTTGACAATGACTCTATTCATCAAAAAAGGCTGTCCGTGGTGTGACGATGCGGAAGACTGGCTGAGTCAGCGCGGGATTGCCTGCAAAGTGGTAGATGTTGTGTCTGATGCAGCCGCTTTTACGCTCATGAGAAAGCTCTCAGGACAAACCAAAGCTCCCGTACTCGTGACGGAAGAGGGACGAGTCCTGTCGGATTTCGGCGCAGAGGAACTTCCTGCATTTCTGGGTGTCTAGGGAATCGCAGACACTGACCTGAGTTTTTCCAGGACAACGAGGGCCTTGCCTGAGTCGATGCTCTCGTTTGCCAGGGCCACAGCTTCAGGCAGCGAACCAGCAACCCCTGAAAGGTGTACTGCGGCCGCTGCATTGAGCGCAATCATGTCACGCGCAGCGCTTCGCTCCTCACCCGCTAGGATTGCAACGATTCGGCGTGCATTCTCCACGGCATCACCCCCCTGAAGTTCTACATACGAGTCAGTCAGGGCAAAACCCAGTTCCTGGGGGGTAATTTCAAATTGTTTCATTCCCCCAGCGCTTGTTTCCACGACCATGGAACGACCGGTCACCGTGAGTTCATCAATCCCTCCGCCTTCCTCTCGGAACGCTGATGGAGGTTCGCCATGGACTGCCCACGCCCTTCGACGCCCAAGCATGCTCATGGCCTCCGCATACCGGGAAAGCATGTCGAGTTTGTAGACTCCAGTGAGCTGGAATTCCGGCAAGGCGGGATTCAACAAGGGGCCAAGAAGGTTGAAAATTGTCATCTGCCCACGAGAAGCAAGGGCACGGCGGAGAGGAGCCACAAGGGCGACAGCGGGATGAAAATCCGAAGCCAGGAGAAAGACGCATCCCGCGCTTTCCAAAATTTCTGTAATCCTTCCAGTCTTGAGATGAAGGGTCACTCCGAGAGCTTCCAAGACATCGGCGCTACCACAGCGGGAACTCACGGCACGGTTTCCATGTTTCACCACCCGTGCACCCGCACCAGCCGCGACAAACATTGCCGCCGTGGAAATGTTCAGCAGTCCGGTTTTGTCCCCGCCAGTCCCGCAGAGTTCGACCAGAGGGCCCTCCTGGTCCCTCTCAATCATCGGACTAACAGCCCGCTTCAACAACTCGCAGGAAAATCCCGCCAACTCTTCGGCACTTTCCCCACGCTGATTCAGTGCGGATAGAAAGTCTCCTTTTGACTGGTCATCCTGATGGGCATCGCACAAAAGCGCGACAGCCTGCACGATCTCCTCGGAAGAGAGGGAGTTAGTGGAGGTTGGATTGGGAAATTCGTAACTCATCACGATGGCTCTTTATCAAGAGTCTTAGTGGAGCACGAGCGCCATTGCAGAAAAGAGAAGGATCGCTCCGGCAAAACGCCAACTCATCACTACGGATCGATTCCCGACGAAAGGGACTTCACCAGCCAGCGAACCAAAGATCCAAACGATCAACACACTCCAAAGACAGCGTGAACCGTAAAGGATATTGGTGAGGGTGGCGCTTCCATAGAGGCCGATTGCGGAATACATTCCAAGCGCCTGGAGTGCCAACAGGAATGCCCCCACGGCAAGCCAGGTCACTCCGGAAGCAGGAGGCGTCTTCATCCCGACCCCATCCCTCCCATGTCGTGATTCTTTCAGCAACGTTGGCAAATAGAGCAAAGAGCAAAGTCCCGTCACCCCAAACATGATTGGGGCGAAACGGCGGTAACCGATGGAAGGCACCCAACGTTGCACCAAGACATCCGTGAGGGCAAAAAGTGCGGCAGCCCCAAGCGACCAAGCGATGGTTGCAACCAGTCGTTTATGCAAACCTCCTGGAGAATAGGAAATCAGCGCGATCCCAAGGCTAGCAAGCACTGAGGCAAACCACCAGGAGGGGGGAAGTCGATGGCCAATCAGAAAAAGTGAAAAGAGGGTCACCAGCAGCACTTTCGCACCCAGCAGTGGAGTAGCGATAGAGACATCGCCAGTGGCGATGGCGCGAAATGTAAAAAACTGTCCGAGAAAAAAAAGCAGCCCACAGGCAATCGGAGCCACAAGCCCGGTTGATAGCGACACGCCCCCGGGAGAAAACCAGAATATCTGAAACAACAACGCCATCGAGCTGTTGCAAACAAAGTTAACCCAACTTCCGGAGAGTCCAGCCCCAAGGGCACGCTTCACGGCGATGGCTCCGCAGGCATAACCGAGCGCAGCTACCAACGGAAGCACCAAGGCACCGGTACTCAGGTCCTGACTCACGACGGAAGCATCCCCGCGAGCAGTCCCGCCAATTCTAGGGCAGGCCATTGACCGGGCACCTGCGGCTTGCCCAACCAACCATAACAGAGGGGAGCGCCAAATCCGGAGAGGACAAGACGCGAGAACCGGCCGGCCGGACCCATTCCCATGGTGGTGACAGGTATCGGAAGTTCATCCAATTGAAAATCGATCAGTCGACGAAGATCACCCTGGGATTCAAGGAAGGTCGCCACTTTGAAGATATCCGCCCCCTGATCCGCTGCACGGGAGGCAAGTTTCTTGAGAACAGCCAATGTCGGCGTGGCCTCAAAGTCATGATGGGAAAGGATGACTGTCCGGCCATGCTGATGGGCAGAAGCGATCACCTGGGCAAGTTCCCTGGAGGAACGGAGCTCGATATCGAGAGCCGATGCCCACGGAAGCGCCCCCTCAAGTAATGCCTGTCTCTGGATTTTTGAAAGTTTTCCCTTCCCCTCCTCATCTGGATGTCGTGCCGTGGCGATCATCGGCAGCGGCCAGGAATCGGGCAGGCTTCGCGGAGGAAGGCAATCTAGCCGCGCTTCCAAAATATCGAGCGGGAGCCGAATGGCATCATTGTTTTGCCGAGTTAATCTGCGGTGTTTTGACGAGACAGCGCTCTCTAGAATCTTGAGGCCGGTTGATTCGTGAAGCGTACCGACCGCGAGAGGACGACCGAGGGAAAGTAGTGATTGAAGGCTCAAAGTTGACGAAGTGTTGTGAACAATCTAGTAGGGATGTTCTGTTTTTTCCCTCTCCATCGTGAATCGCAAGCAGGAAATTTCCAAAGACTTCAGTCTTATCTTCGACGGCCTGCTCCTCGGCTTATGCCTGTGGCTGTGTTACCTGCTGCGTATTTCCGGTTTGATTCGTCTTGATGGACTGACAGAAATCCCCCCTTTTTCGCACTCCTACTGGATGCTGGCGGTGATCATCCCTGGAACCCCCTTGCTGCTTGATCTGTATGGTTTCTATGCCAATCCCCTGACCCAGCACTATGAGGATGTCCTCCTCAAAATGAGCCGCGCTGGGTTCTGGCTTGTCCTGATCATCAGTCTGATTTCCATTTTTTGGAAACTGGAAATCCCGAGCCGCTCCGTCCTCCTACTCTTTCTTTTAATCGCCCCGCTCGCGCTTCTGGTGCGGTTTTGGGCAACCAAAAAATATCTCACTCATCGTTATAGCACTGGAAATTTCAACAACCGGAGCGTGATTGTAGGCTTTTCCCACGATATTTCGCTCTTCCTGAAAGGGCTCACCGCCACGGACAAACTACAGTTTCAGATCTCACACTGGTTTGATCTGAACCAGTTGGATGCCAGCACCATTAAAAAAAGCATCCGCTATCATGGCCCGGACAGGGTGATCTTTGTCTCCCCTGATGCTCCGGAAAACGAAGATCTTCCGTTTGATTTTGAAAGCGAGGGGGTTGAAATCTGGATTCTGGCCCGTAACCTTAATAGACTGATCGGGGTTCCCACGCTTTCAACCGCTGGCCACCATCGGGTGCTTGTTTTTGGAAACACCGCGGGCAATTTTTGGTATCAATTCGCGAAACGAATCCTTGATATAGCAGGGGCACTTCTGGGCTTGTTGATTTTCTCTCCGGCATTTCTGGTCATTGCGATCGCAGTAAAGTTGACTTCGCCTGGCCCCGTTATCTTCCGGCAGGTGCGCAATGGCAGACGGGGTCGTCGTTTCACTATCCTTAAATTTAGGTCCATGGTAGTCAACGCGCCGGAATTACATTCCGATCTCGCCCATCAGAATGAAATGAACGGCCCTACTTTCAAGATCAAGATCGATCCCAGGGTGACGCCCGTCGGGGAATTCATCCGCAGAACAAGCCTCGACGAATTGCCTCAACTCATCAATGTCCTGCGTGGTGAAATGAGCATCGTCGGCCCACGCCCTCTGCCAGATTATGAAACAGAACAGATCGAGAAAAGTACACACCGCAGACGTCTGAGCGTGAAACCTGGACTCACCTGCCTCTGGCAGGTTAGGGGCAGAAATTCGATCTCAAGTTTTGAGGAATGGGTTCAGCTCGACATTGAATACATCGACAATGCCTCGCTGATTCTCGATCTCTGGATCATCATCCAGACAATCCCTGCTGTATTATTCCGAAGGGGTGCTCACTAAAGAAAACATCTCTCTGGATTTTTTTGGAAAGTTCGCGCACAATTCATGACTTATCCTTCCTCAACAATTACTTTTCAAGTGAGTTCTCCCCTTCTCCTCCGCCCCCGACTAATCCTCCTTGCAGCCGCCACGGCATGCTTCCTCACCACAACTGTGTCACTCCGTGCACAGGCAGGGACGGAGTTTCAGATCACAAAAATTGATCCTTCCCTACCGCTTACACCGGCCACGACCTTTAACGGATCACAGAAACCGGCAATCCCTAAAAAATGGTTGGAAGTCGAAGTATCGTTCTCCTGGAAGCCTCGTACAACGACCGATAAATACGCCGACGAACTGACATTCAACTACTATGTCCTGCTTGCGAATCGCGGCATGGCTTTCCCACAGGGCACGCTCCTGAGCGGACAGGTTACCCATACCACCGTTCCGGCCGGTCAGAACGATCTGAAGTCGGTCATGTATGTCAGCCCGAGAACACTAGAGCGTTACTTTGATGGTAAAATTCCAAGCTCTGCCTCATCCGCAGTCGTGGACATCGGAGTAACGATTTCGTACAAGGGACAGGTTGTCGCCATGAAGAGTTTAAAAGGCTCCGGAGAGTGGTGGCCTCAGTTCCAGCAAACCACCGGAGGCCTGCTAAACAAGAGTGAAACTCCGTTTGCACCGCTCTATTGGGATTACTACGAAGCGGTTAAGAAACAGTAATCACGCACGCTTCGTTGAGTCCCTCCCCGATCACCCGCACTTCTAATTTGATTCATGGCTTCCGCTAAAAAAATTCTTATTCTTGATCTCGGAATGCAGTCTCTCCGTCTGGCGGAATTCTCGTCCACATCCGGAGGAAAACTCAAGTTGCTGCGGGGTGCCCGCAGAGATCTTCGCCTTGATCCATCGCTTGAAGCCACGCGCGCCCATCAGATCCAGTTAGGCCTAGAGGACATCCTCAAGGAATGGAAATTCAAGGGGGGATCCGTCACCCTTGTTCTTCCGGCACACACCGTTTTCACCAAAGTTGCCCCACTCGAAGTTCCCGGAGGGAACAGTGCCCAGATCAAGGCATTGGTTGACTTTGAGGCGCAGCATAACATTCCTTTTCCTCTCGATGATGTGGTTTGGGACTATGTCGTGATGGGTCAGACGCCCGCGGGCGCCGTCAATGTGGTCTACATCGCCGTGAAACTGGACCTCTTGGAAGAACTATGCAGATCCATATCTGCAACCGGCTTGCAGATCACATCCATATCGGCTTCCCCCCTCGCTCTCTATGACGCTTTTCAGCATGCTTACCCGGAAGAGAGTCTCTCCCAGACTTCGCTCCTGATCGACATCGGATCAAGGACCTCAAACCTGGTGATCTCGACACCTGGATCCTTCTTCTCAAGAAGCATTCCCTCCGGTGGACTCGCCGTGACAAATGCGATCGCCAAGGACATGCACATCGAGTTGGAGGAAGCCGAAGCTTTGAAAGTCACCCACGGAAAAGTCGCACTCGGAGCAGGGTTCGCCCTCCCAGAAGATCCCGTCGAGGCAAATTTGGCACGTCTTGCCCGTCAGTCGCTCCTGAAAACTCAGGCCGATATCAGCCGATCTCTCAGCTACTATCGGTCCAATCTAAGCGGATCGGATCCTTCGCTTGTTTTTCTGACAGGAGGAATGGGCTCAATGCCCTATCTCGCCGAGTTCCTTTCAGAAAAATTCCTAAAGGAAATATCCTTCTTTGAACCGCTCAGGGGAGTCGCTCTCTCCGAAAAGGCATTCCCTTTCGTCGAATCGAATCCGAACAATCTCGGGGAATTGGTGGGCGGTGCCCTGATTGGAACCGATATTCCACACACGACGGTTAACCTTCTCCCTCCGTTTCTTGTCAACAGGAGGGAACTCAATAAACGCCTTCCTTGGCTGGCAGGGGCGGTTGCTATCTTCTTCCTCGCCTTGATCTACTGGTATGGATATGCACTGCATGCCACATCCGTCACGGCAACCGAAACAACCAAGATCAACGATGCCATTACCGAAGAATCCAGCATCGCCGCCCAAATTGACAAACGTAGCGCCTCCCTTCGAGAGGTAAATGAAACGTCTTCACAGTTACTTTCCCTGGTTCAGCTCCGCGCTGACTATCCAGCCATTCTCACGGATTTGTGCGCGAAGATACCGAGTCGATTCCTCTGGATCACCGAAATACAACCGATCCTCCCCATCCCTGAGAGAGGGGCACCAAAAGGCTCATTTTCCCCCAACGTTATCAAGAACATCTCTGTCAAAGGCCTTTATCTGGACAATCCCCGTCAGGCGGCCGTCATTGATGATTTTGTCACAGCGCTCCAAAGCTCAACCATCTTCAAGGTGGATGAGAAGGAAAAATCAAAAATCATCATCCAACGAGGCAGCCCGAACGGTCAATACTGGGCTTACCCATTTGCCCTCACCATCCCTCTGCAAAACCCAATTTCACCGCTCCCCTGAACAGGATGAATATTAAAGCAATTTTTTTGGAAAATAAGGCGGCCTCGTCTCTTGCTCTGACATTTGTTCTTGGAACTGCTGTTTTGGGATACCTGACTTGGAGCGCATGGGATAACTACGGCAGCGCAACAGCCGATTACTCGTCGAAGGCCTCAACACTGGATCAGCTGTCTCACAAGGAGGTTTTTCCTAGTGATTCAAATCTGAAAAAAATCTCAGAGACCCTGAGTGATAATCAGGCTAATCTCGACAAACTACGCAAGGCGCTTGAAGCCTTCCATGTCGCCACTTTCGGGGAATTTGATAAAATCAAACCTCAGGATCAGCCTCAATATTTTCAGGATACGCTAAGGTCTGAAGTAACGGCTATCCGGACGCTTGCAACAACCTCTGGAGCCACGCTGCCCCCAACCTTTTATCTTGGACTGGATGACTATGAAAACCATCTACCACAACCCGAGCAGTTGCCATTACTCTCCAGACAACTTACTGTTCTTGAGTGGCTTGGGAAAAGCATCAGCGGCTTAAAAGGAGCCATCGTTGCCGATTTTTCCCTTATTCCGACGGATAAAGGAAAACAAGGCGCTGCACCCGGATCTCAGCGAAGGGGGCCTAACGCCCCGTCAGCAACAACTCCGGAAGCAGGGTTACCTTACGAAACTCTTGGGAGTATGCGCATCACGCTGCGTTGCGATCAGGGTGAGTTCCGCGATCTGATCAATGCACTTTCAGCAGCCCCCTATTTCCTCGTCATCGAAGACATCAAAATACAGAACAGCTCAGGGGAACCACCCATGAGAGATACTGCTCCTGCGGCACCAGACCAACCCTCTGCAGACGGTTCACAACCTGCTCAACGCCTCCCAATCATTGTGGGTCGGGAGACGATCAATGTGTATCTGAAAATCAGAATGATTGATTTCCCCTCAACTCCAAATCCATCAAAGCCCACGCATTAATCGGCTTATGAATCAATTTTTAAAGAGTTATTATCACTGGATCGTTCTGGGTCTTGCCGTGCTCACTGCGCTTGCCAGCGCCGGGATGCTCATCCCACAGCAACTTGGCCTTCATGACTCCCTGACAGCGCTCGCTGCAGCAACCAAAGCAACCAAGCTCCCAGCTCCTCAACCCTCAACTGATGCAGCGAACGCATTGGCGGGAATAAAAAAACCCATCGTGTGGGCCCAACGGGATGACGGGGCTTCGATGTTGGTATCGCGCCCCTATTTGCTCAAGAACGGCACCTTGATCGATCCCATGGAAGGACATGAACCTCTTTTTCCACCCGTACCGAACAAGTGGCTCATCGATCACCAACTTGATTACACAGATGTCAACATTCTGGATCGGGATCCAAAGCACAAAGGTTTCACAGTGTTGGAGGAGTTCAAAGCAGGTACCGATCCCAATAATCCAAATGTGTTTCCACCGCTTGCCACGAAGTTGACTTATTCCACTAGCGATATCTCCAAAGGCACCTACTCCATGGATTTCATTGATGGAGAAGATGATGAGGGAGTGATGAAGTTTGAACTTCGCCCCCTGGAACCCATTCCAAATCCCGCCAAAGGCAATCGCCCGGATACTTCGCCAAGATCGGTCGCAAAGGGGGATACTATCCCAGGTGCGCCTTTCCTCAAGGTTGTCGACTATCAACCAAAGACCAAAACGATCAACGATACAGAATACGATGTCAGTGAATTGATTTTAGAAAATACCCTTACCGGTGAAAAACTTGCCCTCACTAAAAAATTCGGCTCACGGGAGTATAAAGCACTTCCTATAGAGATCATTGAGAGCGTCAACTTCCACTACCAACTCACCGGTGCTCCCGAACAGATTGTCTCCGTACAGCGAGGCAAGGAGTTCACTCTCAGCAGCCTTGACAATAAATTGACGGAAACGTACACGCTTAACAATTTTTCAACGGGGGGAATCCTTCTTGGAAAAAATGGAAAAACTTTCCTTGTTAAGGAAGCCACGGCAGTATCTCCATTGCCTACCCCGTAATTTCAGCCTCTCTTTTTTAATTTTCCCCCTCTAAAACTCCTCCAGTGACAAAGAATTTCGCTCATTTAAACCAAGAAAGTCCTGCCATGATCATGATGCCACGAGGACAGGGGTCATTTTTAGCAGGGGGATTGCTAGCAGCGTTACTGGTGCTGCTGTCAAATTCGACCGTTCTTCACGCGCAACAGAACGGAGTTGTCGGTCAATCCGAACGTGAAATTCGCATCTTGGAGGAACGTACAGCATGGGCCCAGAATCAGACGGCAAAGGCATCTGCCGCACTGGCAAACAATGATTTTGAATCTGCTTTTGCTCTCTCTAAGAGTGCCGTTGACGCCCTTCCTTCCGGTGGTGCAGGCTCCGAGGGACTCCGTTCTCTGGCCATGGAAACGTTTTCGAAAGCCTCATTGGCGCTTGCTAAACAGCGTATCTCCGAGGGGCGTTACGAGGATGCTGAAACGGTTGCCGCAGCCGCTACCGACAAACCTTACAATTCCACCTATAAACCGCTTCTGACCCTTCAGGCCCAACTCCGCGATCCCAATCAGTTCAACAGAACGATGACCCCGGGCTTCATCGCCAAAGTTGAAGAAGTCAAGCAGTTGCTCAACGAGGCTCAGGGTCTCTATTCTTCGGGGCGTTTCGATGCGGCCTTCAAGGATTATCAGAAAGTTCTTAATCTGGATCCCGAGAACACCGCTGCCAGACTTGGCATGGAACAGGTCAACAAACAGCGTAGTGATTATGCCTCTGAGGCCTATAACGAACGCCGAGGGCAGATGCTAGGTGATGTGGCCAGGGCATGGGAACTGCCAGTGCCTAAATTTGACACCGGTGCTTCAACGATCGTTGAGCAAAATCCGATCGACATGAAGGGCACGACGAGCATTAGTCGCAAATTGGATGAGATCGTGATTCCACAGCTTTCCTTGCAGGATGAAACAGTCCGTGATGCCGTTGACAAACTGCAGAAAAAATCCCGCGTCCTCGACACTATGGAAAGCGATCCTTCCAAGAAGGGCGTCAACATCGTCCTCAAACTTGACCCGACGAAGGAAGCCTCCGATGGAGGAACGAAGATCAACCTTTCCCTGAACGCCATTCCCCTTGGAGAGGCGTTGAAATACATCGCTTCAGCAGCCAATTTAAAGGTCAAGATCGAACCGTACGCGGTGGCTATTGTCCCACTTTCAGAACCAATCGAAACCCTGATTTCAAAGGAATACAATGTTCCTCCCGGCTTTATCTCTACGACCCCCAGTTCCGCTTCAAGCGCAGCACCTGCACCCGGCGGACTTCCCGGAACTGCTGGTACTGTAGGAAAATCAAACGCCAAAGACTACCTTGAATCCCAAGGGGTGACCTTTCCTCCCGGCGCTACGGCCACCTATCTGGCCTCCAGCAGCAAGCTGCTTGTCAAAAATACCCAGGCCAACCTTGATCTCGTTGACTCCCTGGTGGAAGTTTCGCTTGCAACTCCCCCAAGTCAGGTGGAAATCGAGTCGCGCTTCCTCGAAGTTACTCAGAACAACCTTCAGGAACTTGGTTTTGACTGGCTCTTGGGGGCTTTCAACCTTGCCGGTGGAACTGGTATCTCTGGGGGGGGAGGAACTATTGGAAACCAGACAGGAAATGCCGGAACCTATCCCTTCAACAATGCTGATGGATCTCCTGTTGGCTCCATCACGGGGGCTGGCACCGGAAATCTGAGTGCTGGCAACCGAACCGGATCTGCAGCGATCTCCGCCAATGCTCTTGATGGGCTTCTATATGGTTCTCCAGTCGGTCCTGCGGCAGGTGTCCTTGCCTTGGCGGGGATTTTTACAAATCCTCAGTTTCAGGTTGTTATCCGAGCCATCAATCAGCAAAAGGGCGTCGACTTAGTATCTGCCCCGAAGGTGACGGTGACAAGCGGGCACAATGCCACCATCACGATCACTCAGAAATTTCCTTACCCAAAAGATTTCTCACCTCCGACAGTTCCTCAGACACAGTCAACGACCGGAATCAATCCAGCCACGCCAGCGACTCCAACTTCTTTTGAAACCCGCAATGTGGGTGTTCAACTGGAAGTGACTCCAACGGTGGGACCAGACGGTTACACGATTGATCTCAATATCTCACCCCAGATCACGGAATTCGAAGGATTTGTCAATTACGGAACGCCCATCAACACCTTTGCCAACGTAACGACTGTCGGAGGTTTAGTCTTGGGAACAAAACAGGTTCAGCTGACACCCAACACCATTAACCAGCCGGTTTTTAGTGTCCGTCAAGTGGATACCCAGGTCACTCTTTATGACGGACAGACTGTAGTTCTCGGAGGACTGATGCGTGAGGATGTTCAAAAAGTGCAGGACAAGACGCCTATCATGGGCGACCTGCCTGTTGTCGGAGGACTCTTCCGCAGTTCTGCCAACCAACGTATTAAGAGAAACCTTCTGATTTTTGTCACTGCCGGACTGCTTGATCCCGCCGGTCAGCCCCTGCTTAAAGAGGATGAGGATAACCAGGAAGTACCGACGCCCAATGCGAAGGCACTCACCTCTGAAGCTGTTCCGGGAGATCCTTCCACCGCATCCGTCCGATGAACAAGATCCTTACACCGCTTTCCAGAGCCACCCCCAAACTCGTGCACGATTCGCTTTCACCATCACCAGTCACCGATCATACCATCCGGATCTCCAGCGATTTGCTCCGTTCACGGTTTTATCATGCAGGCGGCTTACTGCTACTTTCCCTTCTCCTTCCGCAAGCATGCTTACTGCATGCACAGGACTCCCCTTCGCTTGCTGCGGCTGATGAACGGGCTCTGGTGAGGACTCAGGCAAGTCTGATTCAGGCGCAAGCGTTGATGAAGTCTGCAATGGATCAGCGCTCCCAGCATCATCTGGATGCAGCTTATCAGGATGCAGTCGATGCGATTGCCTTGACTCCATCCGGAGATGGGACGGGAAAAATCCGCCAGACGCTTGTCAACGATTACACCCGTATCAGTCTTGATTATGCGAGGGAACTCATTCAAAATGGTCATTATCAGGAGGCTGAGACCACAGCAAAGTCGGTTTTAGATCCCTCAGTGAATCCCAACAACAAGGAGGCGGTTCAGCTTCTCTCTGATTTAGAACAGCCGGATGTTTTCAACAAAACAGTCACTCCCAAATTCGCCGCAAAGCGGGACGAGGTTGTGAAGCTGCTTCGAGATGCCGATGGTTATGCCCAAGCCGGTCGCCATGAAATGGCGATGAAACAATATGAGGCCGTACTTCTCATCGACCCCTATAATACAGCCGCCCGAAAAGGAATGGAAGCAATCCACCTTGCTACCGACAAATATGCTGACGAGGCCTACAATGAAACCCGCAGCCGAATGCTCTGGCAGGTGGAAAAGTCTTGGGAGCGTCCACCTCATAGAAACAAGCAGGGTCGTTCCACGGAATCAGTTGGTCGCCAAGAGGATCTGAAGGGTACGGATCAGATCATAGCCAAGCTCAACTCCATCATCATTCCCAAGATCGACTTGACTGATTCACCCATCAGCGAGGCGGTTGAGTATCTTAAACAAAAAAGCGTTGAGCAGGATCCCTTAAAAAAGGGAGTTAATATTTTCTTGAAGCTTGGAGATCAAAGCGCCTCGGCTGCACCAGCAGCCGCCGGCGCACCGCAACCAAGTGTTGGCGGTGCAATTCCAATTCCTGCAGCAACTACCGCGGCCCCAGGAGACACCTCCGAACCTCATGTCACCCTAGCACTTACCCAAGTACCACTTTATGTCGCCTTGGATTATCTGAGTAAGTTGGCAAATCTAAAACTCAAGATTGACCCTTACGCGGTATCCGTTGTCCCACTCTCAGAACCGACCGATATCCTGGTTACCCGAGAATACCAAGTTCCACCCTCCTTTATCCCTCCAAAACCAGTAGACACTGGATCAACCTTGCCTCAAGCGGGGGGGGCGGTAAGCGAGGCCAACCTCCCTCGCGTTCCCGAGCGTTATAATGCTCAGGAGTTCCTTGCGTCTCAGGGTGTTGATTTCCCAACTGGTGCCAGTGCCAACTACCTGCCAACGGGAAGCAAACTTGTGGTTCGCAACACTCGCGACAACATCGACCAAATTGATGCCTTGGTGGATGCAGCCACCGGAGCAGCCCCCTCTCAGGTGGATATCTCCACAAAATTCCTCGAGATTAATCAAAACAATCTCCAAGAGCTTGGATTCGACTGGTTGTTGGGCCCTTTCAGCATAGGAGGTGGTGTTTATGGGTCTGGCGGTGGCGATGCATCCACCACAGGTGCCAATTATCCTTTTGGAAATCCCATGGGCGGAGGCGCTACAATGAACTCGGTCGGTGCACTTCGATCAGGCGATCAGGCGTTATCAGGAAATTCCGTCGATTCACTGATCGCTGGTCAAACCGGTACAACCGCCTCTCCTGCTCCCGGAATCTTTAGCATTGGAGGGATTTTCAATGATCCACAGTTCCAACTCGTTATCCGGGCGCTGAATCAAAAGAAAGGCATCGACTTGATGTCCGCTCCAAAGGTCACCACGAAGAGTGGTGTCAAGGCGACCGTAAAAATCGTCGACGAATTCATCTACCCAAGGCAGTACGACCCGCCGACAATCCCCCAGACCACGGCGAACAATAATAATAATAATAACTCAATCACCACGATCACCGCCACGGGAATTACTTCAACATCGGGCAATAATAGTACACCTCCAACAATTACTCCCTCCTTCCCTCGGGACTTCACAAAGGAGGATCTGGGTGTCGTCCTGGAAGCCACACCTCGAATTGGAGCCGATGGATATACCATTGATCTGGAACTTGACCCTAAGGTGACGGACTTCGATGGATTCATTAACTATGGCTCTCCCATTAGTTCTGTCGGTTATACACGTACAACAGGAACACTTGGTATTATTGTCAGCCCCATTGCAGAGATTCTAACCACTAACAACATTAATCAGCCAGTTTTCACGGTTCGTGAAGTGAATACCTCTGTAACCGTCTGGGATGGTCAGACAGTTGCCCTTGGCGGCTTGATCAGGGAGGATATTCAGAAAGTCCAGGACAAGGTTCCTTTCTTGGGAGACATCCCGTTAGCCGGACGCCTCTTCCGTTCGGATGTGGATCAGAAACTGAAGAAGAATCTTGTCATTTTTGTGACCCCGCGGATTCTGGATGCTGAGGGACAGCCCCGTCGTGGGGATAGCGAGGAACCGGAAATCGTCACACCGCTCGGACTGCCTCAGGATCTGCCTCAGCCAACCGTCAACTCTCCAGCAGTCAGAACAAAGTAAGAAAACAAACCATCGCTGGCATCTTTCGGGATGCCGGTGAAATTTTCATCTGGAGAAACGCCTCAAATGCCGTCTCTCGCAATCACCGGAACCATTGGGAGCGGAAAGTCTCTTCTGCTCCACAAACTTGGGACTCTGCTAGGGGCAAAGACTTTCTCTGCAGATGAAGAGAACCGTCGGCTTCTTGATCATGACCCTGAAGTCAAGAAACTGATCCTCTCACACTTCGGAGAGATTTCGTACCTCACAGATGGAACAGCCAACAGGAAGGCTCTCTTTGAGTTGATCAGCCGTGATCCGGTTTCTCGACAAGTGTTGGAATCCATCCTCCATCCCCGCCTTCAAGCTGTGTGGAAACCTCTGGCCGAAATATTCCATGAAAATTCTGATTTCTATTTTCTTGCCGAGATTCCGCTTCTTTACGAAAAAAAACTGGAAGTCTGCTTTGACAAGACGATCGTGGTCGGGTGTTCTGATTCCGTTCGCAGGAAAAGACTTCAGGGATTACGCTCCCTCTCGATGACGGAATCTGATGCTTGGTTAAAGTTGCAGGTTCCTCAGGATATCAAAGTCACACGGGCTCACTATCTTCTCTGGAACGATGGCACAGAATCCCAGTTTCTCGTGCAAACCCAACTTTTGGCCTCCCACTTTCTTAATGTATGAATCAGCTTCCAGAATCGGAGCATCCCCTTCCCTCGTCTTCAGTTTCATCGGTTCCTCCAGAAGTGGCGGCCGGGCCATCACTTGAAATGGCGGAGCCCCCAACTCCACTGGAACTAGCTACGCTACAATATCTCAGCCATGCAGCACTATTGGCCATGGCTCAGGAGAAAAATCTCTCCGTCTTCACCGACTCTTCACGGCATTATCTCATCCTCGATATTGCAAGGGATCACCTCAAGCGGGGAGGACTCTTACGAGCCGGTGGGATTCTTGAATTTGCACCAGAAGCCCCCATCCTCCGATCTCCAATCGTCAACTTTCAACCGACACCCTGCGATCTGACGCTCCCTGTCTCCTTGCTGCGCGAGTATGAACTCCGGCCCGGTCTGCGCCTTGAAGGCACTGTCCGACTCCTCAATAACCGCAAGCTTTCACTCGATACCTTGACGAGCATTGAGGGAATACCTGTGAGCGAATGGAAGAGCCCCGTTGAATTTGACAAACTCACCGCTATGTTTCCGAACCGGCGGATTTATCTCGAACAACCTGGTAAAACAAATCCAACAGCCCGAGCCGTCGATCTCATTGCCCCCCTCGGGATGGGTCAACGCGGCCTAATCGTAGCACCCCCCCGGGTTGGCAAGACAATGATGCTCAAGAGCCTTGCCCTAGCCATCAGGGCGAATCATCCGAAAATTGATCTCATGCTGCTGCTTGTGGATGAACGTCCCGAGGAGGTCACCGATCTCCGCCGCGCACTTGACTGCGACATCTTCAGTTCAACCTTCGATGAACCGACATCACGCCATGTGCAGGTTTCTGAGATGGTCTCGGAACGGGCTAAACGGCTTGTGGAACTTGGAAGAGATGTCGTCATCCTTGTCGACAGCATCACCCGCCTTTCTCGGGGATATAACAACAACATGCCTAGCAAAGGCCGCACGATGAGTGGTGGTGTTGATTCCGGCGCGCTTGCACGGCCTAAGAAATTTTTTGGATCGGCACGCAATGTTGAGGAGGGAGGCAGTCTCACCATTCTAGCTACGGCTCTCGTGGAGACCCACAGTCGCATGGACGATCTGATTTTTGAGGAATACAAAGGCACCGGTAATATGGAGATTCACCTCGATCGCTCCATCATGGAACAGCGGGTTTTTCCAGCCATCCATATCACCAAATCTGGAACCCGCAGGGAGGAACTTCTCTATCACCCTGATGAGTACGAGAGGGTCGTCCTGCTGCGCAAACAGCTTTCTGAACTTCCAGCCGTGGAAGCCATGGAAATTCTTACCCTTAACCTGCAAACCACCCAAACAAACGCAGAACTGCTGCTGAAAGGTTTGAAGGGAATTTGAAAACACCCCTCAGTGGTCCTCCGACAGCGGCGGCGGTTCTAGAGGGAAAAACCGAACTAGCCCGCAGGCTTGATAAATCCTGCAGATCACATATCCCGCAATTCCACCACCTAGATGGGCCATGTGGCCTATCTCCTTCTCGATTCCAAGGAGCCAGAAGAGAAATGATCCCACAATCACCAACCATCCCAGAGTGGCCGCCCTCATTTTCACGGGAATCACAAAGAAGATAAGCGCTGTTATTTCCAAGCGTGGGAGGAGAGTGGCAAATCCCACCAACATGGCACATACAGATCCAGATGCTCCCACAAGGACGCTCCCGTGCGCCAAGAACATCTGAAGAACTCCACCGACAATCGCGCCTCCCGCATAGAGACCAAGATAACAGAGCGCGCCTAACAACTCCTCAAGCAGCGGACCTGTAAACCAGAGCCCCAACATATTCACCAACAGATGTAAGGGACTGCCATGGAGAAACGCATAAGTAAGTACCTGCCACCAGTCACCTCCTGCCAAACCTTCCCTGCTCAAAGCAAGATAAGGGAAAAGCGATGAGGCAAAAAAGTGGGTATACAGTTCTTCAGCCAGAAAAAAAGCCACATTGATCCCAATGAGTATCAGGGTGACCGGAGAGTGACTCAGACGTTCCATCAGCGGTTTTAAGCAGGAGCCAGTACGGAGAGGGCACCCCGATCAATCGTGACGCACAGAGGCAGATATCCCAGCATTTCTCCATCAAGTTCGTACGGGACAGGCTCCTCGGCAGACAAGGAAAGCGTGCCCGTCTGAAAATATTCCACATCACTCAGATTTGGATGCTGTCCCATCAGGATCGCCTGCATGTAACGGAAAAGATCCCAGATGCTTTGATTCTTAAACACGAGGACATCCAGTAATCCATCTGTCTGCGATCCATGACGAAACATCCTGAACGGCCCCCCGTAATATCGGCCGTTCCCAAACAGGACGAATGATCCGGTGTGCTCCAGCCCACGATCGCATGTTATGGTTATCGGAGGTGGTTTCTGCCCCGCCACCTGCGCAAGTGAAACAAGATAGCTCATCGGCCCAAGTGCTTTTTTCGATTCCCTTGTTGTACGACGGACAACTTCCGCATCAAGTCCTGCTCCTCCCAATTGAACAAAATACCGGTCCCCAGCCTTAGGAAGATCCAGCTGCCGTATCGTCCCCCTTCTGATGACATCCCAGGCTTTTTCGATCGAGTTGAGTGGAATCCCCAACTCCAGGGCAAAGACATTCATTGTTCCCACGGGCAGAATTCCCAAGATTGGCTTGGATTTTCCAAGAGACGCACTCCCAGCGATTCCGTTCACCACTTCATTGATGGTGCCATCACCTCCTGCGGCGACAATCGTGGTGTAGCCCTCCACAACAGCGGCACGGGCTATACGTTCCCCATCTCCCGGTCTCTCACTGAGGCGGATCTCGGCTCCCGCGCAGACTCTTTCAAGCCGCTCGGTTAACCGGACAGCCTTTTCACTCTGAGCCGCAGGGTTAAGAATAATCAGGGGAGGGGTCACAATGGCGGATTAGGAAATTAAGAAAACGCCTTTCGCTCAAGACGATTCGGATCGCAACAAATATCTACCGATTTTTGAATCGTCACAGTAGCTTATTCAGGTGCGATTCAATGCCAAGCCTCTCATCCTGCTGATCATCATTCTTCTTGCAATGCCGGTATTGGCGCTGCTTGGCTTTAATCTCATTCTGCAACTTCCCTCTGTTCAGAACCGCATCCAATCCAGTATTGAAAAATCTGTTGGGATGCCCATCTCGATCGGCGGCATCTCGGTAACTTCCGGTGGAGATATCAAAGCGCAAGGAGTATCCTCCAGGGGTGAAGGCTCACCCAGTTTCGCATTGGAATCCCTCGTCATTCATCCCTTCTTCCTCAAGCTACTGCAGGGGGAAGTCGTCATTCACTGCATCTCGATCCATCATCCGGTTCTACGCTATTCGGTCGCTGAAAGTGGTGTGAAGAGCTCATTTTCTCAAAAATCGAACAACCCAGTCAGTGATTCGATTCAGCAAACCGCAGTACAGATCATCACAAGCACCTCACTCCCCTCGGCACCTCCACTTAACAACATATCCTCGATTCAATCATCGCTCTTCCCAGGACTTCGAGAGTTGCCTCGTTTGAAGATCATCGATGGAGAATTTCTCTTACTCGATGAGAGGAATATACCGTTGGTCTCGGCGCAGGGAATCAACCTTACGGATACGGAGCTTTCAGCTGGAGGCTGGAGGGGCTCACTGACGGCCAAACAGATCACCCTCGGAAGCAGTTTGATCATTCATGAGCTTTCCTCGCCGATCATTGTATCTCCCGATGCCGCCAGCATCTCCCTGAACGATCTTACGGCAACACTTGGAGGGGGGAAACTTGCGGGTAACCTCTCCGTTGATCTGCCTCCCTCCACACCCGAGTTCAAGACGCAGCTAACACTCTCGGGTGCGACCCTCAACCAGTTCTTCCTTGATGCCTCGCTTGGAAATGCCGCCACGGAAGGGGTGGTGACAGGCAATTTGCAACTCTCCGGGATCGCAGGTATTCCACAGAGCACAGAAGGTCAAGGAGCTCTCCTCTGCACGGATGCCGTGATTCAACCAGCTGATTTCCTGAAGCAGATTGGACAGATTCTCCAAATTCAGGAACTGCAGCTTTTGCGTCTGGCGGAAGGAAAGACACTTTTCCGGGTGCAGCATGGAGATGTTCAGATTGATCAACTTGCTCTGCGTTCCGAAAATCTCATACTGACGGCTCAGGGACCGGTACATTCCAATGGCGATCTCGACCTGCAGGCCCGCCTTCTCTTTAATGAAAAACTAAGCGGCCGCCTCCATGGTTTTCTCGGTCCTCAGCTGACCCAGGCTCCGGAACCGGGATACAGCCAAGTTGCATTCCATGTCTCCGGTCCGGCAAAGTGTCCCAAGACAGATCTACTAGAACGCCTCACCGGCATCCGAATCAATGGTGATCTTGGCGGCTTGCTGCAGGGGCTTTTCGGCCGTCCTTCCAATCATTAAGAGTCGATGCGTGTCATTGCAGGTTCCGCAGGAGGTTTGAACCTTCGTGCACCGGGTAAGGAGACCCGCCCCACGATGGATCGTGTCAAAGAGGCGATCTTCTCCTCACTCGGCGAACTGATTCCTGAATCACGGGTCCTTGACCTTTTTGCCGGGAGCGGTGCGCTTGGCATCGAGTCCCTGAGTCGGGGAGCCTCCTCAGCCACCTTCGTCGAACAGCACGGTCCGACCACCGCCGTCATCCGTCAAAACCTGCATCTCACCCGACTCTCAGGGAGCGTGCAGCAAATGGATGTCTTCCGTTTCCTTGATCTGTATGCCGAGGAAAAAAACTTCGACCTTGTCTTTGCCGACCCCCCTTACTTGAAGCGAGTCAAGCCGGGAACCGAAGCCACCAATACAGCTGATCAACTTCTGGCTCATCCAAAACTTCCCGGAGCACTCTCCGAATCGGGATTCCTGATTTTGGAATGCGAACGACGTCAACCCCTCCCCTCGCTAGCACGCTGGGAAATCCGATCGGACCGCAACTACGGCGAATCGCGCATTCTCATCCTTGCCAATCCCTCGCAAGGAAGCGCTGAATAAAGCATCGTGAACAGGATCGTCCTTTTCATCTACAAGCTGCTTTTCATTCCCCTGCTCTTGATCCTGCTCCCGGGGTATCTGCTGCGCATGGCGAGGCGTGGGGGGTACCGTGAAAAGGTTGCCCAACGCTTCGGGCGATTTGATCACGACACACTTGTCCGAATCGGCATCCGACGCATCTGGATCCATGCAGCAAGTGTCGGTGAGGTCGGCATCGCCTTGAAGTTCATTTCCGAATACCAACTCCAGAATCCAGAGGCCCGTTTCCTCTTGAGTGTCACCACCTCTACGGGACTCGCCATCGCCGAACAACAGTCATCTGACTTTTTGGAAGTCATCGCAAACCCCATCGATTTTCCCTTTTTGACGGGCAAATTGGTCAAACTGCTTCAACCATCCGCCCTCCTCTTCGTAGAAGCCGATCTCTGGCCAAACCGCGTGGAGGCCGCCCGCAAACTTGGTATTCCGGTGATTCTGATCAATGCCCGCCTCTCCGCCAGATCGGCAAGAAGATTTCACAAGGCAAGAGCATTCACGGCACCCTTCTTTAATAGCCTTAGCATGATTCTGCTCACCGAAGAGGAGGATCGCGAACGTTGGGTGGCACTTGGAGTTCGTCCCGAACTCCTCCACCTCACGGGAAACATCAAATACGATACCTCATTTCCAGCTTCATCAACTCCGTTGATCCTGCCGGAGGAATTGGGATGGTCCCGCGAAGATCCTCTCTTTCTTGCTGCCAGCACTCATGAGGGTGAGGAACTTGAGATTGCCCATGGCTACCAACTGGCACGCCAGAGAACTCCATCCCTGCGCCTTGTGATCGCTCCCCGGCATGTTGAACGACGTGGCTCCATTGTTGAGAGTTTGGGCTCTCTTGGCCTCTCCACCTTGCTCCGTTCTGAAGGCACTGCATCTCTTGACGGAGTGCTTCTACTCGACACCACGGGGGAGCTCTCCCGGTGGTACCCCCTTGCCACCATGGTCTTCGTGGGAAAAAGTCTCCCCTGCTCTGTCAATCCCGGCGGCCAAAATATGATCGAGCCACTACAGGGAGGTACTCCGGTGCTGATCGGCCCACACACCGGGAACTTTGAGCCTCTTGCCACACGACTCTGCAACGCCGGGGCAGCGATTCGTGTGAGTGATGCGGCTGGGATTGCAGCATCTCTGGAACAACTGCTCAGTGATCCGTCACGACGCAAATCCATGATCGCTTCCGCCACTGCAATCCTGGCTGAGCATCAAGGGGCAACGAAGCGCACTTGCGAGCTGGTTGCAGTTACTTTGCTGTAATAAATGAGTTTGACTCACAAATACCACGGGTATCAAAACACGATTGTGCATAGTTTTCAAAGCGCAGGAAGTTTTGATGCCGCGCAAGGCGTCTCGAGTTCGGCAGTAGTGAACTACGCCGAATGAGAAGCAACACTGCGCGGTGCAAAAATCCCAAGCCTCTTCACTCCGGCGACCCGTCCCAGAAGAGCCTAGCCGCACGCGACCAATCACGTTCCGCAACACGGGCCCTAGAGGCTTCTCCCATTTTCTTGCGCAGGAGGGCATCTCCGGCGAGATGTTTGACGGCTGCAGTCAGGGCATCGAGATCCTGTCCCTTGGTGATCATCCCGTCGACTCCATCCTCCACAAGATCCTTTGGACCGCCAACATCCGAGACAATGACAGGCAGAGCACTTGCCTGCGCCTCGATAACGACATTACCGAAGGTATCCGTGGTGCTTGGGAAAACAAAGAAATCAGCCGAGGCATAGGCACTCGCCAGCTCTTCCTTGTGGAGGCTTCCTGTGTAAATCCCCTCAGGAAGTAATTCCTTCATCATGGCACTATAGGGACCATCACCGACAATGAGGGGACGTACCGGGACTCCGGCTGCATACAACCGACGGAAAGACGCGGCAAGAAGATCGAGATTTTTTTCCCGTGAGACACGCCCAACATAGAGCACCCCGACTTCACCCTCGCGCAAGCCGCGTTTTTTCCAGAAATCAGCCTGTTTTTTACTTGGATGGAAGAGCTCCGTATCCAATCCCCGGGGAAGGATCCGAAGCTTCTCGGGAGCGATTCCCCTCTCAACCCAGCACTGACGGTAATGGTCGGAATTCACGTAAATGATGTCCATCTGCGCGTAGAACCAATGCATGTAGTTCCAGGTGAGGGATTCCATCAGGGAATCTTCCGTCAGAATCCGGACATACTCGGGAAAGTCCGTGTGATAGATGCCAGCTGTTGGGAGTCCCAAAACTCGAGCGGCACAGAGCGCTGCCAAACCTACCGGGCCCGGAGTACTGATGATGACTTCGGTAAAATTACCACGCTGGAGATAATCAATAATCTGAAGAAGCGGGGGGAAACTGAGTTTTTGCAGCTCGTATTCCGGGAGTTCAAACTCACCGATCGGCGGGAAATTTTTCAGCGGTATTCCTAGGGGG
>Ga0302198_10000178_pt1 | contig 66969 bp, 44 predicted proteins | sample II_Bog_N2_2_FD_193521 | JGI IMG/M metagenome (GOLD analysis project Ga0302198, IMG submission 193521) | Peat permafrost microbial communities from Stordalen Mire near Abisko, Sweden - II_Bog_N2_2 | ecosystem: Environmental > Terrestrial > Soil > Wetlands > Peat | place: Sweden: Abisko...
GCCCTGGCCGCCCGCCGCCACGTGTTCCCACAGGGAGCCGAACTGCGGCTCGTCCTCGGGCATGGGAGCGTCCGCGCCGCCAAACATCGCCCGCCTTCCCGGCTGCTCCGCGCCTGCAGAGTCGTGGCGGCGGCCGCCGTAGCCCGAGGTCCACGCGGTATTGAAAAACGGAGTGGGGTCAATGCCCACCACCCAGCGGTGACCATCGGCAGAGACGTCGGAGTCCACAAAGTAGTTGTCGCTCATGGCGAAGCGGCCCACCAGCGCGTGGAGGTTGGGCGTGACCTTCAGGTGGTTGGCGGATTTCAACTCCTCCGCCCAGCCGTCCAGTCCGTAGCGGGCCAGGGAGGGGTCGCCGTTGGCGCCGGCCACATCGCCCAGAATCTCGTCGTAGGTGCGGTTTTCGCGCACCACCAGGAAGCAGTGTTTGAGCCGGGGCAGGGGCGGCTGGTTGGCAATGGCCGCGGTGTTGGCAGCGACGACGGCTCCAGTGAGCGCATCCGCGGAGGGCAGCGCGGCCAGGTCGATGGCGCTCAGGCTGCCCAGTTCCAGCGATCCCACATAGGAGGGCGCGTTGGGGTCGTGGCCGCTGCCGCCGTTCGGCCCTGCGCCTTTGCCCTTGGTGTTGACCACAAAGAGCATCTTCGCGTTCGGCGAGAGGGCAACCGCGGAGGGGTTCCAACCGGCCGGAATGTGTTCGATGACTGCGAGCGAGCCGGCGTCCAGTACGCCCACCGCGTCAATTCCCGCCTCGGCAACGTAAAGGCGCCCGCCTGCAAGAGCCAATCCGGAAGGCATTACGCCGCGCAGGGGCCGTCCTTCGGCATCCTGAAAACGCGGCCCGGTAAAGGGCGTTAGCTCGGTCTGGGCCAGCAGGCGGGTTCCGTCCGCGGTAACCTTGGCCACCGCATCCTGGTGGGAGAGAGCCACGTACACCGCATCTGCCGCGGCCGCAACGCCGGTGGGAGCGGCTCCGCCAATGGTCTGGCCGCGGGCCTCGGTGATCCTGGCGCCCAGGCGCAGTTTGGCGGTCACCGCGGGGTGAGCGCGGTCGCGGACGTCATAGGTCCAAAGCGAACTGCCGCGATCGGAGTTCTCGTCGCCCAGCCCGGGAATTCGCTTGCCTTCAACAACCGCTCCTTCGCGGGCCTCCTTTGACGGATAGCCGAAGGGCGGGAAGTGAAGTCCGGAAGCGAGGGGGTTTTTGGGGTCCGCGCCGGGGATTGCGGTGTACTCAAAAAGGCCGGTGTTGGTGACGTAAAGCCGCTGGCCGTCGGGGGAAAGCGCCAGGCCGAAGGGATAACTGCCGGTGGGCACTTCGGCCAGCAACTCCAATTTGGCCGCGTCCAGAATCACGATGCGCCAATTGCCCTGGTCGAGGGCGTAAAGGGTGCGGCCATCGGCGGAAACCGCGACCGTGGCGGCAAAGCTGCCGCTGGAAGTTTTGCCCGCCACGGGGCCGTCCAAGGAAACCGTGCTCACGGCTTGCCAGTTGCTGGTGCGGTAGGCGCGAATCTTGCCCGAGTCGCCCGTGGCCACGTAAAGCAGTTTCCCGTCGGGCGAGTAGGCCAGGCCGGCGTGCACCTCAATGGAGGGGTCGTTGCTTGCTCCCGGCGGCATGCGGAGAACTTTGGGGCTTGGTCCCGCGGGCTGATCGATGACATTGAGCGCAAACGGGAAGCCGATGGACGGCACCGCCGCCTGGCCGCCGTCCGGACTGAGGGCCAGCGCAAACGGATACGGCGCCAGGGGAATCCAGTTGCCCGCGGGATGAATCTGGCGTCCGTTGGGCAGAACCGCGGTTACGCCGGTCTGGGCCGGTGCCACGGACGCGGCGCAAAGGAGCGCCGCACAAAGGAGGAAAGCCGACCTGAAGGTCTTGCCGCGCCAGGTGCAGTTCATCCCCTCCAGTATGCATTGCGGAGATGAACATGAGGTTGCACCAGGGCGGCCGGTACCTTTCCGGCGACTCACCCCAGAAGTTACGGCAGGCAGGCCGGGGAAGGATGCGCGCCCAAACGCGATAAAATCGGGCAAGATGTTGCCGGGAATCCCAGCCTTGAAGACGTCTATTTCGAGTGCTTCTTCTATCTCACCGATTCTTCATCCGATTTGAGGGAGTTACGGCTTGCAGCCAGATACATCGGTAAAAAGAGTCCTGATTTATCGCTTGGGAAGCTTGGGCGATACGACCGTGGCGCTGCCGTGTTTCCACTTGATTGAGCGCGCATTTCCGCAGGCTGAGCGGCTGCTGCTGACCAATTTTCCCGTCCACGCCAAGGCTCCGGCGGCGGCGGCGGTGCTGGGCGGCTCCGGGCTGGTGCAGGGCTATATGCGCTACACCGCGGGCACACGGAATGTCGTCGAGTTGCTGCGCCTGGCGTGGAGGATTCGCCGCTTTCGGCCCGATGCGCTGGTGTATCTGACGGCCCCGCGGGGAGAGAAAGCGGTGCGGCGCGACGCCTTGTTTTTCCGTCTTTGCGGAATTCGCCGCATGATCGGGCTGCCGGTGGGGGAGCTTGCGGAAAACCGGTACGATGCCGAAACCGGTCTTTGGGAACGCGAAGCGGCGCGGCTGCTCCGCACCATTGGCCCTCTCGGCGAAACCGATCTTTCCGATCTGCGCAACTGGGATTTGCGGCTGACCGAGGCCGAGACCGGCAAGGCGGCCGAACTGCTGGCTGCGTTCGAGGGCCGTCCCATCATCGCCTGCGGACCGGGCACCAAGATGCAGGCCAAGGATTGGGGCCGGGAGAAGTGGCGGGAACTGCTCCATCGGCTCGGCGCCCAGTTCCCCGGGCACGGACTGGTCCTGATCGGAGCCAAAGAGGACAGCGAGGTCAGCGAGTTCGCTTCCGCGGGCTGGAAGGCGCCGGTGGTGAACCTTTGCGGGCAGCTCTCGCCGCGCGAGTCCGCGGCGGTCATCCGCCACGCAAAGCTGTTTCTTGGCCCTGACAGCGGGCCAATGCACCTCGCCGCAGCCTACGGCGTGCCTTGCGCAATTGTCTTTGCCGCAATCGATCGCCGCGGGCGCTGGTTCCCGATTGGCGAACAACACCGGCCGGTCTATCACCAGGTGGAGTGCGCCGTCTGCTGGCTTACGGTCTGCATTGAGAAGGGTAAGATATGCATCGAATCCATCACCGTAGAGGAGATGTTCACCGCGGCGATCGAAGCGATCGAGAAGAGACCCGGCAAGTCTGCCGCGGGAGATCAGGCCCGCGTTTGTATTGCTGAAGTCAGGCGCGACTAAGGTCGATCCGGAGACAAGGCGCAAGCCACAGGAGTTTGTCTCCAGATTTCTGACCGCTTGAATTTGTACCAATGATGGGTGCCCCAGGTTTCGATTTTGAGACCTGGGAAAGCACGAACTCAAGGCACATCATCACGCGGTCACAGACATGGCACGCCAAAGCGCATTCCCTTCGCATCGCTGCAACGACGAACCGTGTTGCGGACACTGCACGAGGTGTCATTTATCATCAAGATGAGCAGCCACATGCCGCCTGAAGGCACGGACTGCAAGGGCCTGCACCGCTTGACTTCGGTTACTGTGGAAGAGAGGTCCGGGGACGCGCTCTTGAGCGCGCACTGGTTCTTTCGTGAAAGTTCTTTTCGACTCGAGGCACAAGAAAGGGAGAATTTCCGGCCATGTTGATTGTTACTGGAGGCGCGGGTTTTATCGGCAGCAACCTGGTTCACGAATTGAACGCACATGGGCTGACCGACATTCTTGTGGTGGACAACTTCGCCAACGTGAAGAAGTTTCCCAATCTGAACGGCGCGCGCTATGTGGACTTCATGGACAAGCGGGAGTTCCGCCGGGCCATCCGGGAGAATGCGCTGGACGCGGGCAAGGTAGAAGCGATCCTGCACCAGGGCGCCTGTTCCAACACCCTGGAGGACGATGGCGTCTACATGATGGACAACAACTTCCAGTACACCAAGGAAGTGTTGTCCTTTGCCATCCGCGAGGGGGCGCCCCTGGTGTTTGCCTCCACGGCAGCGGTCTACGGGCTCTCCGGGCCGGGACACTTTACGCCCACCCTTGAAAACGAGCAGCCGTTGAACATCTACGGCTACTCGAAGCTGGCCTTCGACCACTATTTCCGCAACCAGTTGGAGCTGGACCTCGTGCCGATCACCGCCGTGGGATTGCGCTACTTCAACGTCTACGGGCCGCGCGAGCAGCACAAGGGGCGCATGGCTTCGGTGATTCATCACTTCACAAAGCAGATGAAGGAGACGGGCAAGGTCTGCCTGTTTTCAGGCAGCGGCGGGTACGGCCCCGGCGAGCAGCGCAGGGACTTTGTCTATGTGCGCGACCTGGCCCGGCTGAATATGTATTTTGCCCAGATCGGTCCCTACGCTCCCAAGCCGGGCGCAGAGCGCCGGGAGTACCGGGGCGTGGTCAACGCCGGCACCGGAGTAAGCCGCAGCTTCAACGACGTGGCCCGGGCGCTGATGGCCGTGCATGGCGAGACACCCATCGAATACATTCCGTTTCCCGCCGATCTTAACGGGCGCTACCAGCACTTCACCGAGGCCGACCTGACCGGTCTGCGCCAACTGGGCTGCGATTTACCTATGACGCCGCTCGAAGAGGGCATCGTGGAGACCTACGCCACGTTGCGGGCAATTGCGGGCTGAAGCGGATGGGTCTCCGCTGCAAGCGGCGAGATGCACGATGCGGGAATGGCTCAGAATCGATCGTTCAGCAGAATTTCCACGGCTTGCGGCAGGGACCCAGAGCTGAGGTCGGCCATTTCCGCGGCACGGTGGGCTCCGGGTTTCTGATGTTCGGGAGCGGCCTCGATGAAGACGGTTTTCATACCCAGGCGGTGGCCGAATTCGATGTCGGAGAGCGAATCGCCGATCATGACACTGGTTTCAGCGGCAAGATCGGGAAACTGGGCCGCGGCTTGCTCAAAGAGTCCAGGAAGCGGCTTGCGGCAGTTGCATTCCTTTTTGTCGTGCGGGCAGAAGTAGAAGGCGTCCAGATGGGCCCCGTGGGCTTTCAGCAGGTTCTGCAGGGAGGCGTGAATGTTCTCCACGTCGGCGGCTGTGTAGAGCCCCAGCGCAATGCCGCGCTGGTTGGAGACAACCACGACGCGCAAGCCCGCCCGGTTGAGGCGTGCGATGGCTTCCGGGACGCCGGGCAGCAGGTGAAACTCGTGCCAGCCGGTCACGTAGCGGCCTTCCGGCATCTTTTCGTTCAGCACTCCGTCGCGGTCGAGGAATACAGTATTCAAGTCACGTGGAATGGCACTGTTGGGGGCGTTCTTCACTCCGTTATCATAGCAATAGCAAGGACGGCTCCTGGCGCGCTCCCGGGCATGCGGCGATCGAGGCCAGCCTCAGGACACCGGTTGGGCACTGGCCGCGAAGCGGTTCGTTGCGGGAGCTTTTGACCCCAGCCAGCATCTCTGACTCATGAGAGAATCACGCAACCAGGCTGCGAGATGTGCAACGACGAAGGAGAAAAATATGTCCAGCAGACCAGATGCCGCGGAGATCTTCGGCAAGGCGATTGCAGAGCACATGGAAGTGGTGCGCCAACTGGTGGACCATCAATCCGTGCTGGAGGCGATTGCCGCGGCCATGACGGCGACGTTGTTGGGGGGCGGAAAGATTCTCTGGTGTGGCAACGGCGGCAGCGCGGCGGACGCGCAGCATCTGGCGGCTGAGATTGTGGGCCGTTTTCGCCGCGAGCGCCGGGGGTGGCCCGCAGTGGCGTTGACCACCGACACGTCCATCCTGACCGCGGTAGCCAACGATTTTGGGTTCGAGGCAATCTTCTCGCGCCAGGTGGAGGCGCTGGGCGTGCGCGGCGACCTGCTGGTAGGCATTTCCACTTCAGGCAACAGCGCCAATGTGCTGGCGGCTCTCGAAGCGGCCCGGGCGGCGGGAATGGTTACGGTGGCCTTCACCGGCGCCGGTGGCGGCAAGATGGCGCAATTGGCCGACCATCTCTTTGCGGTCTCTTCGCGCAATACGGCGCGGGTTCAGGAAGCGCACATTCTGGCCGGTCACATGCTGTGTGACTGGATCGATCTGGAATGTGTGCACGCGCAAACGGCGGCAGCTGCGCAGGCTGTGGAGGCGCGGTGATCGAACAACTGCATCGGGTGATCCGGGAGATCGAACAGGAGTGGTGCCATCGGCGGCTTCTGGTGGTTGGCGACGTGATGCTCGACAAATATATATGGGGCGAGGTTGGCCGCATTTCGCCCGAGGCGCCGGTTCCCGTGGTTCGCGCCACGCACCAGAGCCAGCAGCCAGGCGGCGCGGCGAATGTGGCCATGAACATGGCCCGGCTAGGCGCCCGAACCATGGTGGCCGGGTTCTGTGGCGACGACGAAAACGGGAAACTCCTGGAGTCGAGCCTGACCGCCAACGGCATCACTCCCCTGTTGACGGTCAGCAAGGGATTCCCCACCATCACCAAGTTGCGCATTCTGGGCGGGCGTCAACAGATGTTGCGCCTGGACAGCGAGCGGCTGGGAGAGCGTGCGCAGGAGGACTATGAAGCGCTGGTGGAGAACGTGCTGGCGCATCTGCCCGGCTGCCACGCGGTGGTACTTTCCGACTACGCCAAGGGAGTGCTGACGCCCGAAGTCTGCCAGCGAATCATTGCGGCCGCGCGCCGCGAGAAGATACCAGTGTTGGTGGACCCCAAGAGCGCCGATTTCACGCGGTACCGTGGCGCCACCACGATCTGTCCCAATTTCGGAGAATTGTCCTCGGCAGCCCGGCTGACCTCGCCGGATCTCGACACCAGCGATCTGAAAGCCTTGCTGAAGGCGGCCGAGGCCATGGTTCCGGCCTTCGCCATCGAGTTTCTCACCGCGACTCTGAGCGAAAAGGGTATTGCGCTGGTCCGGCCCGGCAACTGTTTCATGGCGCCGGCGATGGCCCGCCAGGTCTTCGATGTCTCGGGCGCAGGCGACACCGTCATTGCCGTTCTGGCTTTGTGCCTGGCCTCGGGGTTGTCGCCCGAAGCGGGGGTGGAAATGGCCAACGTGGCAGCGGGCATCGTGGTGGGCAAGGTGGGCACGGTCCCGGTGGAGAAGCACGAATTGCTGGCCGCTCTGGCTCCTGAACTCGCTTTGCACGCGGAGGACAAGGTGCTCACCCGCCCCGAATTGCTGAGGCGCGTTGCTTTGTGGAAAGCCAACGGCGAACGGGTGGTCTTTACCAACGGCTGCTTCGACCTGCTCCACGTAGGACACATCGCGGTGCTTGAACAGGCCCACCGTTTTGGTGACCGGCTGATCGTGGCCGTCAACAGCGACGCATCCGTGAGCCGCCTGAAGGGACCGAGCCGCCCCATCGTGGGCGAGCGCGAACGTTGCCGTGTGCTGGCCGCATTGGCGGCTGTCGATGCGGTAGTGATCTTCGACGAACCCACGCCCCTGGAATTGATTGTGGCCGCGCAGCCGGATGTGATTGTCAAAGGGGGAGACTACAACCCCGATACTGTGGTCGGCGCCAGGGAAGTTCAGTCCTGGGGCGGCCAGGTCAAAATCGTCCCCACCGTCGAGGGCTTCTCCACGACGCGCTTGATTGAAAAGGGAGCGGGCAAGTAGCGCATGCGGCAACCATGGAGTGATTCTGGAGTGGTTCCCTTCGCGAATGTCCCGGTTCCTGTCCTTGCATTTACCAAAATGAGCTCAAGCTTCCAGGCTGATCGCGCGATATTTCCACCGGCTGTTTCGGACGCGGAGAATTTGTCGGTGGCAGAGCGAGATGCGCGCAGCCTGAGGTATGATCAAAAAGAGACGATCTTTGCTAAAGTTCTTTCTTATTTGCCGGCGCATCGAGTAAAGTACTTTCCCGAGCCTCGAGCCTTATGATGCTTCCCGGTTTGTCTACCCGTTGATTCTTCAATGTTGTGTTGCGATTGTCCGCTGAAGGCAGAGCTCGATATACTGTAGTAGCCGCCAATGATGTTTGTGATAACTCGCCTTTGCTCAGTCGATTGCGCCGTTTCTAGTCGCGGCGAATGTATCCAACGATCTTGAACATTGTGAGGTTCGATTGCAACAACCCACGCGCGTCGCTGACGTCTCCTTATCTCCTTCGAAACAGGATCTTGCACTGTCCGACATGTGGCTCGTGATCCGGAAGAGACGCGTCCTGCTTGCCGTGCTGGCCATAGGGCTGGCGATTCTGGGCGTAGCTGCCGGCTACAAGCGCGGGGACAGGTATACGGCCACGGGACAGATCGAGATTCAGCCGGGCTCGGCCGCCGATTTGAAGGAATCGATCTCTTCGGTATTGAGCTCGGGGACCGCTTCGCTCGATACCGTGATTGAAAGCGATATCTTGATTCTGCAGAGCGATACGCTGCTGATGAAGGTCGCTGGCACCTTGAAGCTTCAGGACGACCCTGTTTTTCTGGGCAGCCAGAAGGGGACCAAGACCTCAAAGCTCGGCGGGCAGGTCATTCCGTTGCTGCACGGCAATCTCGACGATCCCTATGTGCGGGCTAACATCGTGAAGATCTTGCGGAATAATATGACGGTAGCGCGCGTGCCGCGCACGCAGATGATCTCCATTTCTTACAAAAGCAGGTCTCCCCAGTTATCCGCAAGCGTGGTCAATGCCCTGGAGAGCGAGTACATCGAGAACAACTTTGTTGCCCACTATAGCAACACCAAGCAAGTCAGCCAGTGGCTCACCAGCCAGATCGAGGGTCTGCGCACCGTGGTGCAGGATTCGCAGGACAAGATGGTGGACCTGCAGAAGAAGCTGGGCATCTCGGCGCTCGATCCGCAACACAGCTTGATCGTGCAGGAAATCACCAATCTCGAAAAGGGCGTGTCGGATGCAACTCAGCAGCGCGTTCTGGAAGAAGCTCGCTACCACATGCTGCAGTCCCTGCCTCCCGATCAGATTCAAGATTCTCCAACTCCCCTGGGCACCGATGGCGGTCAGAGCCTGCTGACGAGTCTTCGTTCGCAGCGCGCGTCCGCCGTGTCGGAGTTGGCCAGGCTACAGCCGGTCTACGGGCCGAATTATCGCCAGATCAAGCAGTTGAATGCTCAGGCTCAGTCCCTCGACCGGGAGATTGTCAAACAGGAACAGAGGGTCGTCAACCAAGCCAAAGATGCGACCGGCATCGCTCAGGCCGCCGAGAGCAAGGCCACAGGCATGCTTGAATCAAGAGTGAATGAACTCTACGGCCAACGCGACGACTTGGTGAAATATGAACTGTTGAGCCAGGAATACGAATCCAACCGCCATATGTACGAGAGCATTCTCGCCCGGCTTCGGGAAGCGGCCGTGGATGCCGGGCTGGACTCGGCCGATATCACCGTTGTCGATCTGGCCCCCCTGCCCGTCGCGCCCTCCAGTATGTCGCCCGTGACCATGGGCATGCTGGGCCTGTTCTTTGGAGCGTTTGGTGGGCTTGCTCTCGCCCTCCTGCTGGAGAAAATGGACACGCGCATGCGCGATTCGAGGCAAATCCAGGACCTGCTGGGTTTGCCCGCCATCGCAGTTGTCCCGCAAACCAACTGGAAATCCACGGAAAAGATCATGGACTTCGATCCCGAGACTGCTGCCGGGCCGGAGATTCTATGGGATTCCCGGTCAGCCTTTTCCGAATCCATACGCGTTTTCCGGACCTCGATTCAGTTGTCGAGCACTTCGCGGCAATCGCGCGTGATCGCTGTGACCAGTTGCCAGCCGGGAGAAGGAAAGTCCACCCTGTCGACGAATCTGGCGGCCGCTCTTGCGCAGGGAGGGAAAAGAGTCGTCATCGTGGACACGGACATGCGTCGCCCGAGTCTGCTCTGGCGCCTCAAGCTGACCGGCAAGAGAGGCTTGAGCGAGTATCTTACCGGCGCGGAAACCCTGCAAGGAATCACCCAGACACACAGTGTCCTCACCACACTGGACATGATTCCTTCGGGAAGCGCACCGCCGCTGCCTGCCGATCTCCTCGCCTCCGAACAGATGAGGGAGTTAATCGATCAATTGCGCGAGCGTTACGAGTACGTCATCCTCGACACGCCGCCGGCTTTGTCGGTTACCGATCCCCTGATTGTTTCTTCATTGGCCGATGGTTTGGTCCTGGTCATACGCCAGGGTGTCTGTACCCGGGCCATGTTAGCGCGCGCATCGGAGATCTTCCACGACGTAGGAATCAAAGTCTACGGCTTCGTCCTCAATTGTGTGGACGCAAGTTTGCCGGAATACTATGGATATCTCGGCTACTACTCCTATGACTACAAAGCCAAGAGATAGCAGACCGGAACCACATCAGGCACGAGGAGGTTTCATGGGTGTTCAGTTCAAGTCCGTTCTTGTCAGTCTCCCGCTTGCGGCTGCCGCCCTGAGCTTCTGCGGGCGCGCGGCGTTTGCCCAGTATGTGGGGCCAGCGATTTCATCGTCTTCACCAACGGCGAGTGCGTCGGACTCCGCGATGAATGTCGAGTACGCCGATTTCAAAATCCTGCCCGGCGATATCATTTCCATTTTAACCGTGGACCTCCCTGAGCTGACCACGAACACGCCTGCCTCTTCCGGTTCCCTTTCCGGTACGGGCGGGACTTCTGTCCCCGGCATCAAGGTGGGTCCCAAAGGGCAGGTCGAACTCCCGTACCTCGGTACAGTGATCCTTGGCGGCCTCACGCCGTCCGAGGCTGCCGCCTATCTGAGCAATGCGCTGAAAGATCGCGGGATTCTGGTGGATCCGCAGGTCAGCGTCGAACTGATGGATTCTCCAACCCGTGTGGTTACCATGATCGGCGAGGTGATGAGGCCTGCCCCGATCCCGGTCTTTGGGCAACTGCACTTGCTGGATGCGATCTCTGCCTGCGGAGGATTCACGCCGCTGGCCAGCCACACCCTCACCATCCGCCGACGCGGTGCATCCGAACCCATTATGGTCGAGCTTGGCGTCGACCCGAAGATGTCCTATGTGAGCAATATCCCGCTACTGCCCGGCGACACCGTCATCGTGCCCAGGGTGGGCAATGTATTCGTTGTGGGAGAGGTCAAGACTGCAGAATCCTTCCCTCTATCCACCAACACGCCGATCACGGTCATGCGCGCCATTTCCATGGCCGGCGGACTGAAGTACAGCGCAGCCCTTTCCAAGGCAAGGATCATTCGCACCACGGCCGACAACCAGCATGTTGAAATCAGGTTCGACCTGGCCAAACTGATGAACGGCAAGCAGCAGGACATTGCCCTGGTGTCGGACGACGTGCTCTTTATTCCGGCGAATACGTTCAAGTCGATGGTTGTTTCGGGAGGTGCTGGAGTGGCTTCCACCCTGCTGTATGGATCGGTTTACGCATCTGCAACCCTCAAGTAGCCCGAGGTGGGGCCGGCGGCCGTCACGCACTCTCGAAGCCTTCACATCGTCTGCGGCAGGGCATCGGCATGTAACCTTGGAGATTCACAATATTGATTCGTGCATTCAAGCTTTCGCCCTTTGTGATCTGCACCAGCGTCTCCCTGCTGGTGATCGGCGAGCTCGCCCTTGGAACGTCCCTCTATTTCACCGCCATGATGGCCATAGCGCTGCTGAGCATTGGAGTTACTTATAACCTGCTTGGCGGCGTCTCATCTTTCAGCGGGATCATTTTTACCGGCTTCGCTCTCTGCACGATCGTTATCTCGCAATTCGCCAAGGTATTGCTCTTTGAAGCTGCGGACAAGAATCTCGAAGTACCGCAACTGACCATTTCGCTTTACGCGGTCTTCTTTTTGAGTGCCATGGTGGGGACATTTCTCTTTGGCAAGGTGCGATTGCGCTTGCCCAGCCCCGCCGAGTCTCTTACAGGAGCACAAACCAGCCTGCTCTATGGCGTTGCTTTTTCGGTAGGGCTGGTCTCCACAATTGTTTTTGAGACTTATGTGATGAATTCCGCGCAATCAAACTACAACAGCGCACAGGGCTACGGTCTCGCATTTGCGCCCCTGCTTCTTTTTTCGTTGGTCATCGCGATCGATAGACGCATCAGGCTCACTGGCGGGCAGCACAGCATTGACCTTTTCGTGCTCATTCCATGGATTGCGCTCATTCTGTTCGGATTTTTCGATACGTCGCGGGGAGGGATGATACGGCCAACAGTCGTTTATTTTTTCGCATGTTACTGCCGCGGTTATCGCCTCGCGAAGCGCCACTATCTGGTCATAGCATCGGGTATTGTCTTGTTTTTCTACTTTATTGCCCCACTTGAACTCTTTACGCGCGGTTTCATCTTCGATCAGCCGCTAAGCGCAAGAATCTATATTGCGTTTCACGTATTGGCAACTCATCATGACCCCACGGAACTGCGCAATGCCGCCAACCAGGGATCCCAGGGAGGGAATGCTGTGCGCCAGGACTACTACAGCAGGCCCGGAACATATGTATTGAGCAGGCTTTCCTTGATCCGCGCGGACAGCAGTCTGATTGAAACCTGCTCGCATGGATTTCACTACGGTTTCGCATCGGCTAAGATTGGCCTCTTACAGAGCATCCCATCTTTTCTATACAAGAATAAGCAGCGCGATACCACTGCGGCGAACTATCTCGCGGGCGTAGTAGAAGGCGGAGATAATCCAAATCATCTTTCCCCTACGTTTTCCGCTGTAGCCGATAGCTATGGCGCATTCGGATGGTTTGGAGTCGTTTTTGCTCCACTCTTTTTATTTCCAATGGCTTTCATCGTCTATGAAAGCGTCTTTGATTTCAGTCGCCCCTGGGGAACTGTCGCGCTTGGAGTCCTCCTGGTAAGCTTTTCGGAAACTAGTTTCACGGGCCTTTTGCTCCTCATTCTTCGTACACCCATCTCCCTCATTCTGCTCTCTTACCTGGTTGTGGGATTGGTAAAGATGGTGCCGACCAGAGGCGAGAAGGCAATTGGCTTGCGCCCAGGATCGCCAAACTTGGAAGAAAACTCGCTGTGAAACCAGCACGAAAAACCGTGACCTCGGCTCTAGCACTCACCATTTGCCGCCGAGCTATAGAATTCCTGGCGGTGTTGCTCGTTCTGGCCGCTGTGAGCGAGGCTGGATTGCGCTTTGGCCTTGGCTTGGGAAACCCTGTTCTGATTGCACCGGAGGATATATGCGGCTATACCTTGATGTCCAATGAAGGCGTCTTCCGCTTCTTCTCGCACATGCACGTTCATCACTATGCGATGAGTTTGGCGGTATTTATTTCAATGCCCAGGTGCCTCTCTTGGTCGCGCAGGCGACCAAGAGGCAATGGGTAGATATTGCCAAACGTTAAAAATACGCTCTCTCACCACTGTGAAACACCGAATGTCTTGCATGGAAATGGAGGATGCGTTGACGCACAAGATTCTATATGTAGGGTCGCTGGCCAGCGGAACGACAAGCTCCTACCGTTACCACGCACTGAAGCGCCTGCAGCAGGAGGTCATCCCGTTTGATTGGACGGAGTACAGATACAAATCCGGAATCATGAATTCGCTGGTCGGCAGGTTTCCAGTGGGGGCCCTGGTCTCCAGGGTAAACGCCGATCTCGTTGCCGCGGTCGAGAAGGAAAGCCCAGATGTCGTCTGGTTCGACAAGCCCATTCGGTTCACGCCGGCCACGATTCGGCGCGTGAAAGAATTGGGCGCATTTACGATTTGTTACACCCAGGACAGCCCTTTTGGCCCACGCAATGATGGATGCTGGCATCAGTTCTACAGAATCTGTCGTATGCTCGACCTGCACTGCCTTTTCCGCAACGCGGATGTTCTACGGTATAAGGATTGGGGCCTAAATTATATCAAGACTCAATTCAGTTATGATCCGGTCCACGATTTTCCTCCCCCTCCAGTCTGGTCCGATGCAGACCGGACGCGCGAGGTTTCGTACATAGGAAGGGCCTATGAGGACAGGCCCCGTTTTCTCGCCGCTCTTATTGAAACGTACAAACTCCCAGTTGCCATCTCGGGAGACGAGTGGGGTAAAGCATACAGAAAATCCGAATTGGCGCGATATGCAAGCGACGGAATGCTCAGGGACGCGGACTACCGTAAAGCCATTTGGAAGTCGAAGATCAATCTCTCATTCATCACGCATTCCAATGAAGACGACGTAGCCCACAAAGCCTTTGAGATCACCGCATGTCGAAGCTTCTTGCTGGCGTTGCGATCCCCTGAACACCAGGCAGCCTTCGAAGAAGGCAAGGAGGCGGAGTTCTTTTCTTCGGTGGAGGAGTGTGCGGACAAGATTCGCTACTACCTTGACCATCCCGCAGAGAGAGAAGGGATAGCCAAACGGGGATGTGAGAGGGCGAAACGGAGTGGATATGACAACGACACACAACTGTCGAGAATATTGAACAGGATGGAAGAATTGCGCGCAGCCTCTGGCAAGGGCATGGGTAGTTAACTCGCAGTCTTACCCTTTCACTTACCGCAGCGTTGTTCTGTATTAAATGGATGCTTGCCGGCGGCGTTTTTTGCGCGCATAGCGGAGAAGAGCAGTGACAAGTCAGCACTCCGCGACGGGAAACAAGACTCGCTCACTATTTCAGCCGGAATCTCGAGTTACACGAGGATCGTCCATGAGAATTCTACATATCATCTTTTCTGTCGATGCAGCGTCCGGCGGACCGGCAGAAGGGCTCAAGCAGTATTGCAATATCTATAAGGCGGGCGGCCATGAGGTTGAAGTGGCGTCGCTGGACTCGCCCGAAGTGGCGGAGAAGTGCGCATTTCCCGCGCCGGTCATCGGGCTGGGCCCAGGCTCGGGAGTGTATGGATATTCGTCCCGTGCGGTTCCCTGGTTGAAGGCGAATCTTTCGCGCTTCGATCTGGCCATCATCAACGGCATCTGGCAGTACAACGCTCCTGCCGCCTATCGCGCTCTGAAAGGAACCGGCATACCTTATGCCGTCTTTACTCACGGGATGCTGGATCCTTACTTCAAGAGAAGTTTTCCGCTCAAGCACTTGAAAAAGACGGTCTACTGGCACTCTATTCTGAAGAAGATACTGTGCAATGCCAATACGGTTCTTTTTACCAGCGAAGAAGAGAAACTGCTGGCCAGGGAGTCCTTCCCGGGTTACCGGGTGCGCGAGACGGTCGTGCCGTATGGAAGTTTTGGTCCCAAGTGCGACTTGGCCGCCGCAGCCGATGAGTTTATCTCGCGATGGCCCGAGCTGGCCGGAAAGCGACTGGCGCTTTCTTTGGGACGCATCCATCCCAAAAAGGGCACCGACATGCTCATTGAGGCATTTGCCGCCACGCTGGCCAGGGACCCGCAATGGCACCTGGTTCTCGCTGGTCCGGACCAGATAGGTTGGCAGAAGGAACTTGAAGCTCTCGCGGCCAAGCTCGGCATCGCGAATCGGATTACCTGGCCAGGAATGCTGAGGAACACGCTCAAGTGGGGCGCATTTGCGGCTTCAGAAGTTTTTGTGTTGCCCTCGCACCAGGAGAACTTCGGCATCGCGGTCGCGGAGGCTCAGTCGTGCGGTCTTCCGGTGATTCTTTCCAGCAGAATCAATATCTGGCGAGAGGTGGCAAGTTACTGGGCCGGATTGGTTAATGAAGATACCGTCGAAGGAACCACAGCCTCGCTGAAGCGCTGGTCGGAACTCAGCCCGGAAGAAATTTCCGCTGTGCGCGAACGCAGCAGAAAATGCTTTGACGAACTGTTCAATTTCAACGTTACATCGAGGAAGGTGCTGGACACTGTTGAAGAGCTGGCGCAAAGCCGCGCGGGAGGCCTTCGGCACAAGTCATCCGCTTCGCCTGGGAGCAACCTGACCTGAACGCCGGCTTGCTTGCCGCCCGTCGCATGAGGCCAACGAATCTCGGCCTCACTAGAATCCGATATGTATGCAGGGGACCATGATTAAGAGAATTGCGAAGATGCTGGCGGTGCTGGGCACGAGTATGGGCCTGAACCTGGTCGTGCAGCTTCTGTTGCCGCCGGCGTTTCTTCATTACTATGGCATCAAGAGATATGGCGAGTGGCTGGTGCTTTCGGCCACGGTCAGCTATTTGAGCACGCTGAATTTCGGTGTCACCACCTACGCAAGCAATCAGCTCACGATGCTGTACAAACGCGGCGAGATGGGAGAATATCGGCGACTGCAGGGCAGCACTCTGGCCATGATTCTCTGCATGATAGGCATCGGGTTAATTCTTATTTCCTGTATCTTCTTTCTGCCATTGACGACCCTGTTGCACCTGACTACGATGAGCCGCGCGGAAGCAACGATGACTGCCTTCTTCCTAGGCCTTCTGGCGGTGTCGAACATCTTCGCGGGCTATTACAACAATCTGTTCATGGTCGTGGAGAAGGCGCACAGAGGAATATCCTGGTCCGTAGCGCGGTGGAGTATTTCCACCCTAATTTGCATTCCCCTGGCCATGATACGTACCCCGTTTTCAGTTATAGCGATCGGTCAATTCTCTGCTGCGCTGATCATCGCTCTGCTCACCGTCTGGGACCTCAAGCGGCTGATGGGCCCTCTGCCGCTGGGACTCAAAGGAGCCAATTGGAAGACGGCCAAGGCGTCGCTGGCGCCCAGCGGCATGTTCGCCATGATCTTCACGCAGCAGTTCCTCCTCTTCCAGGCCCCGGTGATCATGCTCAACTGGATTCTCGGGCCGGAAGTTGTTGTCCTCTTCACAATCTGTCGCACGATTTCATCCACGGCGCGGCAGGTGCTGCAGACCATCACGTATGCGATTGCTCCGGAAGTTACCTTCTCATTCGCGGAACGGGATATGAAGAAGCTCTTGAGTATCTATCACAATTCGGAGAAGGTCGTGTTTTCCGTGATTCCGATAGCGAACCTGGGCGCTTTTCTTGCTTCGCCGATCCTGCTCACGATCTGGCTGCACAAGCCCCAGCTCTTCGACCCTTACGTGTACGGGCTCATGGCGCTGATCTCGGCCGCCATGAGCATGCGGGATCACAAGCAGTTCTTTCAGTTCTCGACCAACACGCACAAGCGTCTCTCGATCATCGTCTTCTTCGGCAATATTCTGATGATTGCCGCCAGCATCCCCTTCACCATCAAGTTCGGCATCTATGGCTTCATGTTTACATGGTTGGTGTCGGAGGTGCTGCAAATGGTACTTATCTATCACGAGAACAAGAGGCTGTTCCGTAACGATCCGTCCATCAAATTCCTCCCGATCTTGAAGCTCTGGCTGGTAATGGCGGTGTCGTTGCCTATCTGCATGGGCCTGGTCCACTTTGGCCAGCGCATATCTCTGACCATGGTCGGGGCGGCGGCGGTGGTGGGACTCCTGCTGCTTATCGTCGAATCGTACTTTGTGTTCGGACTAAAGGACGTGTGGACGCTGCTCCAAAACAAGCTGCGGCACAACCATCCAGCCACCACGCAGGGAGCGTAAGTCCATATCTGGCCGGTGTTTTTGCGGACCCCGCCATGGCTTCCGGATGCCGGTGGTCCGGCGGTTCCTGTGGCCCAGGCGTGAGATAAGAATGAGTTATAGTGCTGGACGCTCACGAGTTTCGCCCCGTAGACTGAAGACTCGCGAAGCTGGGTGGGGTGAGCGCGCCGGATAACGATAGCTACCGCATCTCCGATGTGGTGGAAATCTTGCCTTGGTGTCATTGAAGACGGGTAGCATCTCTGGGAGTTCGTCGCAGCATCGAAAGTCTCGGGCGGGCAACGTGAAGAAGGAGTGTGCATCTCGAAATGAACCAGCAATCGATAGAGAGAAATGAGGTCGCGAAGCCGGTGCCTGCCGTGCGTCCCCGCCTGGCGATCGTCGTGTCGCACCCGATTCAGCACTTTTGCCCCATGTATCGCTCGATCGCGGCCGATGGGCGGGTGGAACTCCGGGTCATCTTTGCGGTGGGAGGCGCCGAGCCGAAGTTTGATAGCGGCTTTGGCCGTGTCATCCAATGGCAGGAGGACCTGCTCAAAGGCTTCGACCACAGGGTCGTGACCGCTGCTCCGAAGCAGCGGGAGAAGGCAGTCGTGCAGGCATTGAAGGACTTTTCCCCGGACGTAGTCTACGTCCATGGCTATGCGAGCTCTTATGCCCGCGCAGCCATGCGATGGGCCAGGCGGAGCGCAGTCCCGGTGCTGATGACTACCGACAGCGAACTGCGGCACGCTCGTCCCCTGCTGGTCCGGGCCTTCAAGCAGCTGGTTCTTCCCTGGGTTCTGCGCAAAGTGGACCTATTCCTCACTGTGGGGGACGAGAATGAGCGCTATTTCGAGCACTATGGGGTGAGGAGCGACCGTTTCCATCGCGTGCCCTTCTCCATCGACAGCTTTTACTACGACCAGGTGCTTGCGGACCGGGCTGCAAACCGCAGCGCCCTCCGGCAGCAGTTGGGCATCCCGAGCGATGCGGTTGTCATCCTGACAGTTGGAAAGCTGATCCCCCGCAAAGGCCAGGCGGATCTGGTGCGCGCCTTTGGCGAAGCGCTCAAGTCCGTGCATCGGCCCGCGGTGCTGCTGCTTGCCGGCGACGGCGCCGAACGGAAACGGCTGGAGGAACTGGCAAAGCCGTTCGGTTCCGCGGTGAGGCTGCTTGGGTTCATCGGCGTAGATCAGTTGCCGAAATACGACGTTGCCGCAGACATCTATGTCCACCCCTCCAGTCTTGATCCGCATCCCCTGGCGATCAGCGAGGCACTTTATTGCAGCTTGCCGGTCGTCGTCTCGGACCGGGTCGGCAGTATTGGCCCCACCGACGACGTTCAGGAGGGAAAGAATGGCTGGGTATACGGCAACGGCGATGTCGCGGCGCTGTCGGCAATCCTGGTCAAGCTGATCGACGATCCGGGTCTTCGCGAGTCTGCCGGGAAGGCATCGCGGGCGTTGGGGGAAGCGCACGCCGCGGACCACTGTGGGTCGCTGTTCATTGACGGCGCTTTTCGCGCCCTTGAGCGCCGGCTGCGCGCCCGGGCCTGAAAGGCGACCGGGTTGCGTGCGGTGAGAGTTACTCCGGCTTGGTTGGAGCTTTGTACTATAGGTTCGGTCTCCAATGGCTTCCCGAGTGTTGTTCCGCGGGCGCGGTACTCGGGAAGCCGATGAGGAGAACCGGGCGGCTTACCGGACCTCGTAAACCGTCATGGATTCCGCAGGCTCTTCAACGTGCAGTTTACCGCCGCTAACCACCGGAGCCGCACCCGATGCCGCTGCCGTGGCATGAAATTCCGTGCAGCCAGCCAGCGCCGTATCTTCAAGGGGCAGGTCCGCGGGCTTGCTTTGCACCGCCTTGTTCACCACGATCAGCAGCCGCTCGGTGGAGTGATCCGCTGTGCAGCCCGCGGCATCCGTCGCCCGGACAAACGCGAAGACATCGGCATCGGCAAAGAGATTCTGCTCGATTCCCGTTTGCAGCGCCCGGTGCGCCGAGCGCAGGGCCAGAAGGCCTGAGGTCCAGTTGAAGACCTCCTCTTCGGTTGCGGTGCGACCAGCCTTGGTGAAGGCATTGTGCGCGTCTCCCTGAAAGCCTCCGGGGAAGTCGTGGCGGTTGTCCGGGTCCTCGCCGCCAGCCATGGCGATCTCGTCTCCGGAGTAGATCTGCGGCATTCCGCGCAGTGTAACCAATAGGCCAAGCGCCAGCTTGAGTTTGGGCACGGAACCGCCTGCCTCGGTGAGGAAGCGCGTGGTGTCGTGATTGCCTTCAAATGGAATCAGCCGCTCGGGGTGCGGGTAGAGGGCGTCCTGGCGCAGAACGCCGGCCAAAGCCGTCATCGGCTTGCCGTGGGCCAGAATGTCGCGCAGCGTGAAGAAGACGGGGAAATCGAAAGGCGTATCGAGCCCTGTGTCGATGCCCCTGTGCGCCACTCCACCGGCAAAGAACGAGGTAACTTCAGGGTCGCGATGGAAGATTTCTCCCACCGTCGTCAGGTTTGGATAGACGCTGTGCAGCGTGGAGTGGAAGTCGTGCCAGAAGGCGCGGTCCACGTAGGGAAAGGTATCCAGGCGAATGCCGTCGAGGTCCGCGGTTTCAACCCACCAGAGAGCGTTCTCAATCAGGTAGGCGGAGACCAGCGGATTCTCCTGGTTCAGGTCCGGCATGGCGTCGGTGAACCAGCCGCTGGTAATGTCGCGCCAGGCCGCACGGGAAGCATGCGGGTCCACCAGTTGATAGAAGTCGTGCTGCGCGCCGCGATGCTGCTGGAGTGTGCCGTGAAACCACTCCGGCGCGGGCGGATCGAGAACCCACGGATGCTGGACGCCGAGGTGATTGGGCACCAGGTCGATCACCAGCTTCATGCCCTTGGCGTGCAGCGAGTCGGAGAGATGGCGATAGTCCGCGAGCGTGCCGAAGTGCCTGTCAACCGCGTAGAGATCGGTGGCGGCGTAGCCGTGGTAAGACTGGGGCATGGCGCCGTTCGAAGCGACAGGCGTAGTCCACACGGCGGTAACGCCAAGCTGCTGCAAATAGTCCAGGTGCTGCTCGATGCCGGCCAGGTCTCCGCCGTGCCAGCCGCGTGGAGCCGAGCGATCGTAACCGGGCTGGTTGTTGTCCGGATTTCCGTCGGCGAAGCGGTCCGTCATGATGAGATAAAGCACGTCCGCCGAGTTGAAGCCGCGGTGCGCGCCGGGATCGGCGAGGCGTGCGGCGAGCTCATAGTCATGGCGTGCCTGGCCCTGATCGTTCCTGGCCGTCACTTGGAGAGTTTGCGGCGCGGCATCCGCGGTGCGCAGCCACAGAAAGGCCCAATGGCCGTTCTCCGACGCTTGGGTTCGCACCAGGTTGGCGCCCTTGCCCTCAAGCGTGAAGTGCGCGCCGTTCAGGTTTTCGCCATGCACCAGCAGCATGGGGTCGGGAAGACCTGCCCACCAGCCTGGCGGATCGATCTTGTCGATGACTGGCTTTTGTGCCAGGAGAGGCGCAATGGGGTACGCGCCAAGAAAAACCAGGAGAAAGAAACGGCAAATGCTCATCGGACTCTTCATGGGATTCCTGCTGTGGAAGTATAGGTATCAAAGGCACATGTCGGCTACAACCATTCCGTCGCGGCAGGCGCGATCGGTGCCGCTGCAACAGGGCGGAAGGCGCCGCGAAAAATGCCAGCGCCACCCTTGAAACTTGAGTCCCGGGCAGCGCTGGCGGCTTAACTTCCACGCAAGTTAGAAGGTAATGCGGAATGCTCCCTGAAGCTGGCGCTCAGAGGCCTGACGCGTTGAGTTGATCAGCCCGAAGCTGCTGTCGTAGTAGCCAGAGTCCGGGTTGGTGAATTGCGGGTGGTTGAGCAGGTTGTAGGCCTCAAAGCGCAACTGGCCCATTACCTTCTCTGCAATGGGAATGTTCTTGAAGAGAGAGGCTGTTGCCTGGTCGTAGCCGGGCCCATGGAAGGTGTTGCGGGCCAGGGTGCCGGGACGGGAGTAGATACCGGAGGCGGTCTCCGCAGGTACGGCGAAGGCGCTCGGCTTGAACCACTGGACGAAGTGGCCGTTGGTGTTGTTGACAGTATTGCCGGTTCCGATGCTCGCCCCGCCTACGTAGTCGGGCCGGTTGGTGGGGCCGTTGGAGTTTTCCTTGTCGGAGATGGTGGTGTTGAAGGGCGTTCCGGTACCGGCCACCCAGAAGGGGTTGATCTGCCATCCGCCGATCACGTAGTCCACGGCCTTCGGAATGCTGTTGGCAAACTGCTTGCCGCGGCCGAAGGGCAGCTCGTACAGGATCGAGACGGTGACCGACTGGCGCTGATCGTTCTCGGTGTTGCCATAGTTGGCATGGAACAGCGGTCCTGCTCCGGTCATAAAGACCGTGGCAGAGTTGCCAGTCGCCGAATAGGCGGGTGTGGCATCGTCAAGGGCATGACCCCAGGTGTAGGCGACGGTAGACTGCAGCCCGTGGGAGAGGTTGTGGTTCATGCGGGCCTGCAAGGCGTTGTACTTGAAGGAACCGTTGTTGGTGTTGACCGTGACGCCGAGTCCCTGCGCGCCAAAGAACTTGGCGCCGGTGCCCAGTTGCGGGGCGGTGTAGTTGTAAGTGTTGGTTTCGTGATCCGCCTTGGCGCCCACATAGCCCAGATCGACCACGGTGTTGGCGCCAAGCTGGTGCTCGAACTGCAGATTCCATTCCTGGATGGCGGAGGTGGGATCTTTCTTGGCGTAGGAGATGACGTTGACGTTGACCGGGGCGGCTTCAATCGCCGCGGCGCCGAAGGTAGGCAGCGGCAATTGACCGGTGGCCGCGGTGTTCAGGTTGGTGTTCACAGGAGCCTGCCCGGAGAAGGTGGTCCGGTAGCCGCTGTAGGCGGAGTAGGAGGCAGTTCCGTTGAACTCGGGGTTGTTGCTGAGCACGTTGCCGATACCGCCGCGCACCTGGTAGTAGAACATGCCGTAGCCGCCGCGCAGCACATTGGTGTGGTTGCCGGACAAGTCATAGGCGAAGCCGAGGCGGGGGGCGAAGTTGTTGTAGTTGGTGTCGATGAGGGAGCGCGAGTTGCCGTTTGCGCCAGCGCGCAACAGGGTACCGGTGGCCAGATCGAAGTTGGACTGGAAGTTGTTCTGCTCGACAGGATAGGTGTAGAGGTCGTAGCGGACACCGAGGTTCAGGACCAGGCGCGGGTTGACCTTCCAATCGTCCTGGGCGAAGTAGCCTGTCTCCCAGCTGTTGGTGTGGAAATAGTTGCTGACGTTGGAGATGGAGTAGTTGTCGATGAAGCCGGCGACCAGTTCGGAGGCTTCGTAGCCGGTGAAGTCGCCGGTGCCGTTTCCGATGAAGAAGTAGCCCTTGGCGCTGTTGCCCTGGAAGAAGTCCACGCCGCGCTTCATGATGTTGGCGCCGAACTTGAAGGTGTGCTGCTTGTGCGACCAGGAGATTGCGTCGTTGAACTGGTACATGTGCTGCGGCACCGTATAAGGTCCGCCGTCACCGGTGTAGCTGATCTCGGAGTTCCAGCCGCCGATCAGCGCGCCGCCACCCAGCAGGGTGGAGCGGTTGGCGTTGAGGATACCCAGGTTCTGCGACCACGCCACGCCCTCGTAGGGGTTGATGTAGCCGAACATCGGACGGGTGTAGCCAAAGCGGAACTCGTTGACCACCGAAGCCGAGAAGATGTGCGTTTCGCCACCGACCAGGCCACGCGGATGGGCGACGTTGTCGCCGGCCGCAAAGCCGGAGGGCGTGCCCACCACACTGACCGTCTTGGTGAAGATGTCCTGTCCGTAGCTGTAACGGCCAAACAGGGTGTCGCTCTTGGTGGCTACCCAGTCCATGCGGCCATCAAAGTCGTTGAAGTTGCGGATTTCCTTCTGGGTGTTGACGTAGTTGTTTTCAATGGTGGTCGCAGTCCCGGTGTTGGGCTGCGGGAAGACATTGAGGTAGTTCATTGCGGCCGTGTTCTGCCGGCTGGGATCGATGACGTTGGGCTGGCCCTTGTAGTTCCACTGGGCGCAGGTGGTGGGGTCGAAGATGGCGCCGCTGCCGCCGTTCGCGACGGTCAAAGCGCCACCGGCCGGAACCACGGTTCCGTTGGCCAGGGTCACGCCGTTGCAGCCGGAATAGCTGGCGTTGGGCAGGGAGGTAAGGCCGGTGCCGATCAGGTCGCTAAAGTCGCCGGTGCGCATCTTGGCAGTGGGCACGGTATTGAAGGCCGGGTTATCGGGCGCCTTCTGCCGCGTGGCCTGGTAATCGCCGAAGATGAACAGCTTGTTCTTCAGCATCGGAATCACCGGACCGCCGCCCGTGAAGCCGAACTGGTTCTTCTGGAAGGGCTGGACCTTGGAGGTCGGCGAAAAGTAGTTGGGGCTGGCGTCCACATCGCTGCTGCGCATGAACCAGAAGGCGGAACCGTGGTACTCGTTGGTTCCGGATTTGATGGAGGATTGAATCACGCCGCCGCCGGCGCGGCCAAATTCAGCAGCCGCGTCGCTGGTGCTGACGCGAAACTCCTCCATGGCTTCCACCGGGGGAAAGAAGTTGATGCTGTTGGCCAGGGACTCGTTGTTGTCCACGCCGTCCAGAATAAAGTTGTTGGCTTCAGGAGGAAGACCGTTCACCGAGAGAGCGGCGCCGCCTGTTTCGCCGTTGCGGAAGGTTTCGGCGTTGCCGCTGACTCCGCTGGCCACGCTGCCGTAAGCGCCCTTGGTGACGCCGGGCGACAGAAGCGCAAGCTGCGTGAAGTTGCGTCCGTTCAGGGGAAGCTCGGAGAGCTCTTTGCCCTCAACGGTCTCGCCCATGGAAGAGGTTTCGGCATCCACCAGCGGAGCGGCCGACGTAACCTCAATGGATTCGGTCGAGGCTCCCAGTTTCAGTTTGAAGTTGATGGCCTTGACTTGGGAAACCTGGAGATCGAAGTTCACCGTCTCCTGCTCGAATCCGTTCACGGACACTTTGGCCTGGTAGGCGCCGCGCTGCAGCGACAGGGCCGAGAAATTGCCCTGGCTGTCAGAGGTGGCCGACTTCACAGCACCGGAATCGGTATTTGTGAGGGTGATGGTGGCTCCGGAAATCGCGGCGCCGGTCGGATCCACAACCGTGCCTTGGACACGTCCGGTATCCGTTTGCGCGCGCAAACTGGAATTTCCTGCCAAGGCTATAACCAGGGCGAGGAGTGGCAGAAGAATTGAACGGGACAGCTTTCTGCCGATTCTTGATCCATGCGGTGATAACGTCATATTTCCTCCAAAAGTTTTGCAACTGGCAACCCAAGTCTGAACCCGGCAAAAATGGTCCGGTGCAGAAGGCTAGTTCTAGGCGCCTCAGTGAAGAGAGCGCTCTGGAGATGTCGCTGTCAATCTACGGCCCGCCTATTCAAGATCATTTGCAGGTAAACATGCATGTTGCACAAAATAATATACTTGAAGATAAATATCTCCTGCTGAAAACGCACTTTCCCGCCTCTCCACGGCCGTCAACTGTTGCAAACGCGTGCATACTCCTATACTGCGAAGGGGGATTCGATCACCGGCCATGAACACAGAGTCCCAGAGCAACGACGGCAGAAAACTCCAGTTCGGCGTCTTCGAGGCGGATTTGGAAGCCGGAGAACTGCGCCGCTCCGGAACCAAGGTCCGTCTACAGAGCCAGCCCTTCAAAGTGCTCGCGGCCCTGTTGGAGAAGCCCGGCGAGGTGCTCAGCCGCGAAACGCTGCAACAGCAGCTCTGGGGCGCGGACACCACGGTCGACTTCGACCATAGCCTTGGCATTGCCGTGAACAAGCTGCGCGATGCCTTGGGCGACTCGGCGGAAAACCCGCGGTTTGTTGAAACCCTGGCCAAGCGCGGCTATCGCTTCATCGCTCCGGTCAAGACCGTCAATCCGGTAGTCGAAGCCGTTCCGCCAGAACCCGCTGAACCCCTGCCGCTCCCCCCCGACCTCAGGCACTGGCGGTGGATTGCCGCTTCGGTGACCATCCTGTGTATTTTCCTGACCTTGGTTCTGCTGCTGCGGCCGGTTCGCCGCCGGCCCTACCAGGTGGAGCAGATCACCTATTCCGGGCATGTGCTGGCCAATGGCTCCAGCGATCTGGACGTGGAAAGCTTCTCCAGCTCGGCCAGCGACGGCACCCGGCTCTACTTCTCTCATGTGGATAACGGCGACCTGGTGCTGGCGGTGGCGCTGGTCGCAAATGGCGAAATGAGCCGCTTCCATCTGCCTTCCGAAATCGGCGCTCCGCAGATCGGGTCTCTTTCCCCGGACGGTTCCCGGCTGGTGGTGCGCAGCCACTTGCAGCCGGAGCCGGAACAGCCGTTGTGGATCGTGCCCACCCTCGGCGGCGATGCCCGGCGCGTCCCCAACGTCCTGGCGCACGATGCCACCTGGATGCCGGACGGGCACCGTTTGCTGATTGCCAGCGGCAACGACCTGACGATCCTGGAGCCCGATGGCAGCGACCCGCATAAATTATTGACCACGCCGGGACGGGCTTTCTGGCTGCGCTGGGCGCCAGACGGACGCAGGCTGCGTTTCACGCTCCGCGACCCCAAGCGCCAGACTTCCGCGCTGTGGGAGGTGGACTCCGATGGCGCCAATCCTCATCCGCTGCTGCCGGGATGGAGCCAGCCGGCCTCGGAATGTTGCGGCAGCTGGACCCCCGACGGCGATGATTTTGTTTTTCAGGCGTGGCACAACGGCCGCAGCGACATCTGGGTACTGCGGGAGAAGCCCTGGTACCTGAAGGGCGAAGCACCCCGCCAGATCACCAACGGCCCGCTGGACTACGAGGCCCCCAGCACCTCGCCGGGCAGCCATCTAATCCACTTTATCGGGGTGAATTCCCAAATCCAGTTGTTGCGCGCACTGCCCAAATCCTCCGCCTTCACCGCTCTGGACCCGAATCTGAGCGCTGCCGCTTTGGCCGAGTACTCGCTGGACGGCAAATGGGTGGCCTGGCTCAATGTCTCCGACGGTTCCCTGTGGCGCAGCCGGGTAGACGGCAGCGAGCGCATTGAATTGACCACTCCTCCCTTGCGCATCTTCAGTATGAAGTGGTCTCCGGACAACCGGCGCCTGGCTCTGATGGGAGAAGAGCCGGGCAAACCGTGGAGAATCTATCTGGTGGACGCGGAAGGGGGAAAGATCGCCCCCCTGCTCGGCGAAGATCGCAACGAAGCCGATCCGGACTGGTCGGCGGACGGCCAGTCGATCGTCTTTGGACGCCCGCCGGACCGCATGGACAACGGCCAACCCAAGGCCATTTACCTGCTGGACCTGGCCAGTCACAAGGTGACGGAAATCCCGGGGTCGAAGGGACTCTTCAGCCCGCGCCTTTCTCCGGACGGCCGCTATATCGCCGCCATGCGCCTGGATCAGCGGGCGCTGCTGCTCTTTGACCGGAAACTCGAGCGCTGGTCCACCCTGACCACTCACGGCGTGGGCGACCCCCTCTGGTCCCACGATGGCCGTTCCATCTACTTTCAGGATTTTCTTGAGGCCGGCAAGCCCATCTACCGCATCGCCGTGCCCGCCGGCTCCCCGGAACAGGTGGCCACCATCGACAGTCTCCGCCCCATCGCCGCCACCGACTACCGGCTCATCAGCCTGGCGCCCAGCGACTTGCCGGTGGTCAGCGCGCGCACTTCCACCGTCAACCTCTATGCAGTCGACCTGAACGAGCGCTAATGCAGGGCCGTTTTCCTTGCGTAGAATTAGGCCCCAAGAGCGCATGATGTCTTTAGGGGAGTAACGCCACAAGGGGAGTAACGCCGTCGAAGAGTAACGTCGACCTCCCGGTCGGCTGTAGCGTGGACGTCCTCGTCCACGCTCTGAGGGGAGGAGCATTTTCTGCCAGTCAAAGGCACGGAAAAGACTTTTTTTGAAGTCAATTCCGTGCAAAAAGCCGGCCGAAATCGCTTTTTACCCCACCCCCCCTATATGTTATTTGCCACTTTTTCGATCATGAATTCAATGTAACCACATATAAATGAACAACTTACAAAAACGTGCTGATAATTTACTAGTAAACACAACTCCCCGTTTTTGCCCCTTTTTCAGCCATTTTTGTGCCAATTCGGGCTGATAATGCCCCCAATCCAAGCCAAAAAACCCCCAACTTGACAAGCCGATGCGGTGCTTGCGCGAGCGATCCCACATCTCCAGGCGAAGAGCGCCTGGAGATGTGGAATCCCAGTTTTGGAACAGTCGAGCTCCGAAGCCTAGGCACTCCTCAGAACGTGAAGCGCGATCCGAACTGGAACTGGCGCGGCGTGTTCACGTCTCCTGTGATCTGCCCAAATCCGTCCATCAGCGTCGGGTCGCCAGCAGCGCCGGGATTCCAGAAGACGCTGGGCGCGGCAAACTGAACCGAGTTGGTGAGGTTGTAGGCGGAGGCCTCGAAGCGGAGATTCCTCTCTTTTCCCAGCTTGAAGTTCTTGAAGAGAGAAAGGTCCACATCGTGGGCGCCGTTGGTGCGGACGTGGTCAAGATAGGCAGTCGCCGTTCCCGCCGCGAAGGAACTCGCAGGCTGGGAGAAGCAGCTCCAGTTGAACCACATCGCCACCGTATGCGGAGCCTTCTTGCCGGGATCGCAATTCATGTCGACGCGCTGGTTGAAGTAGATGTTCCCGGTTCCCGTGGGCGCATTGACCGGAACGCCACTGCTGAAGTAGGCCACCGCGTTGGTCGTCCATCCGCCCAGAACGGCATTCGGAAAGCCTCTCAGGTTCAGCGCTCGTCCCGTACCGATGGGCAGGTCATAGGAGGCTTGCCATGTGAACTGATACTTCACGTCCTGCGCACTGACGGAGTGTTCCAGGTTCAGGTTCTTCCAGTCCTGGGGCGCAGCGGCGTGGTAACCCACAAAGCCGAGCGGAGGGTTGGCGTCGTCGGTCATGATCTTTCCCCAGGTATAGGTGGCCAGCGTGGTGAAGTGCTGGGTCATGCGCTTCTGCACCTTCATTTGCAGGGAGCTGTACTCGGAGTCGCCGCCGGGATAACCGTGGATATTGACGCCGTTGCCCGCGCCGTAACTGCCAGTGCCGAACTGCGGGAAAGGCTGCATTGAAACCCACAGCGGGACCGTGGCCGAGCCGGAGTTTGAGTTGTTGGAGGGCTGGATTGCGGCCCACTGGTTGGGCACCATGACGCAGGCGGGGTTGGATGGATCGACGCACAGAGAGGCCTGATATTTGCCAATCGTGCCCAGGTCGAGCTGGTTCAGGTCCACTCCGCCAAGCGGCAGGAAGAGCCCGCGGCTGCCAACATAACCGGCGCTGAGAACAATCTCGTGCGGGAACTGGTACTCGATGCCGAAGTTGAAGTTATAGGTTGCCGGAGTGCGCTGGGAGTGCAGTTCGGAGTTCACGGAAGAGCCGAGGTTGGTGGCCAGGCCAAGGGACGAGCCGGTGAGCTGGACCACGCCCTGCGGGAAGGGATTGCTGAGCGAATAGATGCCGGTGGTGCTCTGCGCGGGGCTTCCGGGTGCGGCATTCTGGCAGGCGGAAGTGCCGTTGAAGACGGTATTGCCGTCGGGGTTGTAGCAGGTCGCGCTCCAGGCGCTCACGGTGGAGTAGCCGTCGCTGTTGAGGGTAGCGTTGGCCACCATCTGCGTGCTGGGGCCATAGTAGATGCCGCCGCCAGCCCGAACCACCACGCGGTTCAAGGGTTGCCACGCGACGCCGATACGCGGGCCAAAATCCTTCAGGTTCGTGGTGAAGGGCGTTCTGCCCTTGCTGCCTCCCATAAACTGCTCGCCACCGGTGAGGGTCATGCCGCCGGCAGAGTATTGGGCATTGGGATCCCAGTATTCGAGGCGGTCGTGGCGCTCGGTGCGGCCGCCGAAGATGTCCCAGCGCAGCCCGAGATTGACGGTGAGCGCGTGGGAGATGTGGAAGTTGTCCTGGATAAATGCCGCATAGTACGGATTGGCTTCTGCGGCAAAGAGGTCTTTGGTGAAGTTATACGATTCATTGCCGGGCGCTTCTCCCATACCGATCAGGAAAGCAGCGAAATCGTTGCCGTCGCCGGCTTCGGTGGTGGAACTGGTCGGCGTCGTGTCAAAGCTGTAGGCGCCCGCAGGCGAGGGCGGCTGGCCTTCGTTCATGAAGCGTTTTTGATACTCAAAGCCGGCGCTCAGATCGTGCTTTCCCACCACCTTGGTGAGGGTGGCGATGGCGTCGCTGTTCTCGCTGGCAAAGATGAAAGTGTCCCAGTTTCCCGTGCCGCCAATGGTGGAAGTGTTGGAGAAACTGATGGTGGGAATCTGCTTGTAGAGCACCTCGGAGGCCAGCGAGGAGGGGAATCCAAGGGTCGTAATGTCGAACCCGCCCTGGCGCGGATCGCCGGTCTGGTCCTCGTAATGGCGCGTGAAAGAGTAGCGCAACTGCAGCATGGTGGTGGGGCTGAGGGTGTAGTCGTCGGCGACCAGGATGTTGCGCCCGTTAGTGATGTTGACGTAGTAGAGGGGGTCGTACATGTTGCTGGCGCCGTAGAGGTCGGAGTTGCCGAAGTTGGCCCGGTCAAACGAGAAGCGGCCGAAGATGCGGTGCTTGTCGCCGGCGTACTCGTCCAGGCGTATGTCGAATTTCTGCGCGTTGTTGGGGTCCAGGCCGGAGCCGAAGAAGTTGTTGCTGTGATAGGGGCCGATGCCGGTGACGTTGGGGGCAGGAAACTTGGCGGCAAACTGCAAGGCGATCGGGTTGAGGTCCGCCTGGGGTATGCAGTTGACCGCGCCGCCCGCGCAATTTGGGCTGCTGTTGACGCCGGTGATGGGGGTGCGCATTCCGGTGTTGGGGTCGTCGGCAGCCAGTGGGTTATAGACGGTGTTGGGGTCGGCGGTGAAGTCACCGAGCCGTTCCGCCGCGGTGGGAACCGTGAAGTAGCCCGAGTCGAAGCTTCTTTGCTGGGTGGCTTCGTAGTCGCCAAAGAAGAAGAGCTTCTTGTGCAGGATGGGGCCGCTGAAGGCTCCGCCTTCCTGGTAGCGGTGGAAGGCCGGCGACTGGTTGCTGAGACCGCTGGATAACTGGGTGTTTTTGTTGAAGTAGTCGTTGGCGGCCAGGACGTTGGGCCGGACATAGACGAAGCCGTCGCCATGGAACTGGTTGCCGCCGGACTTGCTGGCCAGGCTGATGACGCCGCCCCCGCCGCTCTGATAGCTGGCGGGAGTGTTCTGGGTTTCCACCCGGTACTCATCCACGCCATCTTCGGGAATGGCGAAGGCCGGGATGACGCTGGCGAGGTTGTTTTCGGCGACTCCCATCGGGCTGCCGTCGAGCATGTAATAGACGGTTCCCTGAAGCGCGCCATTGATGGTGTAGGAGGAGACATCGATCCCGGAGCGGGCGTTGAAGATGGCCGGCGAGCCGGAGGAGTTGGGCGTGCCGTTGGCGGGAATGACACCGGCGCTCAGTTGCACCAGCTCGTAGACATCGCGCGAGACCAGCGGGACGCGATCGATGGTTTCAGCGGAGATGAGCTGGCCGACGGTGGAGTTGCTGGCTTCGACCAGGTCGACGGACTCCGAAACCGTGACCACCTCGCTGACCGAGCCCACGCGCAGCGCGATGTTGACCACGCTGACCTGGTCGACGCTCACATTCACATTGTCCTGGGCGACGCTCTCAAAGCCCTTCTGGCTGGCCGTGACCACATAGACCCCGGGGTTGAGCGAGACAAACGAATAGAGGCCGGCGGCGGTGGTGACGGTGTGCTGGGCGACTCCGGTGGCGTGGTTGACGACAGTGACTCTGGCTCCAGGGACAATGGCGCCGGTGGGATCGGTGACCAGGCCGTTGACGCCACCCCTCCCGGCCTGTGCCAGCGCCCCCACCCCCCCATAGAGCATAAGGACCAAAACACAGAGGAACACCCGCAAGGATTTGTATTTTTGAATCCAGGTATTCATGGCCGCCTCCTAAAGAAATGTTGACATTCAATCGTTTGAATATTAGGAATGCAAATGTAGGATTTATTTTTTTCCGTGTCAAGGGGAAAAATTGACCGCTTGTGGCATCTTTTTGAGGACGGCCTTTTCCCTGGCAGGGAGCGCGGCGGCAGGAAGCGGAGACGGGCAGATCTGCCTTCAGGCGCGTGGGAGGAAAGACAAGTGGCGCAACGCAAATCCGGTCACGTAACGTTGCTGGACATTGCCCGCGCATGCGGGTACTCGGTCTCCACGGTCTCGATCGTGCTGGCCGAAGCGCCGCTGGCGCAGAATGTGGCGGCCAGCACCCGCGAGCAGATACGGGCCATGGCGGTGCAGCTTGGCTACCATCCCGACGCCTTTGCCCGCTCGCTTCGCCGACGGCGCAGCCAGACGATCGGCGTGCTGGCCTACGATCTTTCCGACCCGTTCTGCCTGCCGATTGTGCGGGGGATTCAGGCGGGGCTGCAGCCGGCCGGCTACATGCCTCTTCTGATGGATGCGCAGACCCAGCGCAAGCTCTTCGACAGTTATCTGCAGATGATTCTGGAGCGGCGTGCGGAGGGGGTGATCGTGATCGCGAGTTGGGTTTTTGAGGAAGCCAACCTGCTGGCCGATATCGAGAAGAACCATGTGCCGATCGTGATTGTGGGCCGGGATTTGACGGGACGCCGGATCAGCTCAGTGCTGGTGGATAACCAAGCGGGCGGCGAGTTGGCCATGCGCCACCTGGTGGAGCTGGGACACCGCAAAATCGCAGTGATCCGCGGGCCGGAAGATATGTTTGACAGCGAACCGCGCTGGGCCGGAGTGCAGCGGGTGGCGTCGGAAGCGGGCATCGAACTGGATCCGCGACTGGTGTTTCAATTGGCCAGCATGGTGGATCCGACCTCTGGTTTTGAGGGGGGCGTGAAGTTCTCGGGCCAGATGCTGGCCTCGGGGAGTCCCTTTACGGCGGTTCTGGCCTTCGACGATCTAACGGCCCTGGGCGTGATGCGCGGACTGGCCAGCGCAGGGCTGCGGGTTCCGGAGGACTGCTCGGTGCTGGGATTCGACGATGTTCTGCCGGCGGAGGTGGCGACGCCGGCGATCACCACCATCCGCCAGCCATTGCGGGAGATGGGATTGCGGGCGGCGGAGTGGACGCTGGAGGCGATCGAGGAGCCGGAGCCGGGTCACAAGCGGTGGACACGGCTGGAGATGGCGCTTCCCGAACTGGTGGTGCGGAGGTCGACGGTCCTGGCGTCGCGAAGAAGCGGCAAAGAGGTAAAGGGGCGGGAAGAGGGGTCTTGACAGGGGGCGGATTTTGGTGGATATTCCCAATATTCAAACGATTGAATTTTGGCACCTCCGTGTGGATCTGGTGCCGATTCAGCTCCCCGGTTCAGGTGGGTTGAAACAGGTTTTTGAACGCCCGGCGGGCCATTCCGGACGCAACGGGAGAAAAAGCTGGTGTTTGCATGAATCACAGGATTTTGCCGTGTCTTCTGGTCTTGCTGGCACTGCCGGCGGCCGTGCTGGCTGAGACCCAAACGCAGCTTCGCGAGGGCTGGCGCGTGCAATCGGCGTGCAAGCAGGAGGCCGCGGGAGAGGCGCTGGCGCGCGAGGGATTTTCGACCGAGGGCTGGTTGAAGGCCACGGTACCCAATACGGTGCTGGCCGCGCAGGCCGCCGCCGGGGCCGTTCCCGACCCCTACTACGGCATGAACCTGCGGCAGATTCCAGGCACCAGCTATCCGGTGGGCCAGAACTTCGCCAACCTGCCCATGCCGGCCGACAGTCCCTATCACTGTGGCTGGTGGTATCGTGAAGAGTTCACCGCGCCCACCGCAACGCGGGCGGAGGAACGCTACTGGCTGCACTTCGGAGGCATCAATTACCGCGGCGAAATCTGGCTGAACGGGCGCAAAATCGCCGATTCCGCGACGGTTGCCGGAGCCTATCGCACCTACGACTTCGATGTGACGGATTCTCTGAAGCCGGGCCAGGTGAACGTGCTCGCGGTGGAGGCGTTTGCGCCCACGGAGAAGGACTTGGGGATCAATTGGGTCGATTGGAATCCCTGCCCGCCGGACAAGGACATGGGGCTGTGGGGCAACGTCGATCTGGTTGAGACGGGCGCAGTGACAGTGCGCTCTCCCCTGGCTGTGACGCACTTCCGCGATGGCGGGCTCAGCTCCGCCGAACTGACGGTCTATGCAGAGTTGCACAACGCCTCGGATAAGCCGGTGAAGGGCGTGGTTTCCGGATCGGCTGCCGCGGCGCGCTTCGAGCAGACGGTGGAACTAGCGGCGCATGAAGACCGCACCGTGGTGTTTACTCCGGAGAAGTTTCCCGCGCTGCGCCTGCACGATCCCAAACCCTGGTGGCCTTATCAGATGGGCCAGCCGCACCTGGAGCGGCTTACGGTGAGCTTTGCGGTTGGCGAGCGCGTGAGCGACGAGAAAAGCGTGGAGTTTGGAATCCGCGAGATCACTTCGGAACTGAACCCGAGCGGCAGCCGCCTCTTCCGCGTCAATGGCAAGCCCATCCTGATTCGCGGCGCCGGCTGGTCGCCGGACATGCTGCTGCGCACGGACGGGAACCGCTTGCGCGACCAACTCCGCCTAGTGCGCGACATGAACCTGAACACCATCCGCCTGGAGGGCAAGCTGGAGACCGATGCGTTCTTCCATCTGGCCGATCAGCAGGGCATTCTGGTGATGCTGGGATGGTGTTGCTGCGACCACTGGGAGCATTGGAAAGACTGGACCCCGGACGATCTGGCGATTGCGACGGCCTCGTTGCGCGCGCAGATGCTGCGCCTGCGGCAACATGCGAGCCTGCTGGTCTGGCTCAACGGCAGCGACAATCCTCCGCCCGCAGATGTGGAGCGCGCGTACCTCCAGGTTGAAGCCGAGACCCACTGGCCCAACCCGATCCTTTCCTCTGCATCTTCCACGCCCACCACGGTAAGCGGCTCGAGCGGCGTGAAGATGACCGGCCCCTACGATTACGTCGCGCCGAGTTACTGGTATGTGGACCGGCAGAACGGCGGCGCGTACGGCTTCAACACCGAGACCAGTCCCGGGCCGGCGATTCCGTCGCTGGCCAGCCGGCAGAAGTTCCTGCCCGACGCGGAGGCCTGGCCGCCCACGCCCACCTGGAGCCTCCATAACGGCGGCGGCGAATTCATCAACCTGAAGGTCCTGGACGAAGCCATGGCAGCCATCTACGCCAAGCCGCGCTCGGCGGCCGACTATGAGCGCATGGCGCAGACCATGGCTTACGACTCCGAGCGTGCCATGTTCGAGGCCTACGGCAAAAACAAGTACGGCTCGACCGGCGTAATTCAATGGATGCTGAACAATGCCTGGCCTTCGATGATCTGGCATCTTTACGACTACTATCTCGATGCCGGAGCCGGATACTTTGGGACCAAGAAGGCGTGCGAGCCGCTGCACATTCAGTATTCCTACGACGACCACGGCATCGTGGTGGTCAACAGCACCAGTGAACTGATTGCCGGCCTTCATGCCAGCGTCAAGGTGCATAACCTGGCGTGGAAGGAGTTATATAACTCCGAGACCGCCGTGGACGCGGGCGTCGATAGCACGCAGCGCGTTCTGGAGATACCGGAAAGTCTGTTTTCCGACGCCGACAGAATCTTCTTTATCGACCTGACCTTGTCGAATGCATCGGGCCGCGTGGTGAGCCATAACTTCTACTGGGTGCCCGGCACGCTCACCACCTTCGACTGGGCAAAAACCGACTACACCCATACGCCCGCGGCGCGCCATGAAGACCTGACCGCGCTGGCAGCTTTGCCTCAGGCCGGCGTCCAGGCGCGCGCGGAGATCGAAACCACGCCGGGCGGCCGCGAGATTCGACTACATCTCGACAACAGCTCCGCGGTTCTGGCCTTTCAACTTAGGGCCGCTGTGCGCACGGCTTCCGGCGGACTCATCGCGCCAGTCTTTTGGTCCGACAATTGGATCGAACTCACTCCCGGCGAAAGCTCCACGCTGAGCGCGCTGCTGCCTGAGGGAGCACCGGAGACGCCCATAGTCCAAATCGAAGGCTGGAACGTTGCAGCCCAAACCATCACTCCCGCCGCTGCCAGCGCGGCGCACAAAGGCAACTGAGGAGAGGCATGGAAGCTTCGGTGGGAGGGACGCAGCCGGAAGCGATTGGCTTGAAGCGCAGCTTACGCTTCAGAGACCTGATTCTCTACGGAATCATTCTTATCCAGCCCACGGCACCCATGCCGGTCTTCGGCGTGCTTTATGACAAGTCGCATGGCCACGTGGTGGCGACGATTCTGCTTGCCATGGTGGCCATGCTTTTTACCTCCATCAGCTATGGCCGCATGGCGCGCGTCTATCCGCACGGCGGATCCGCCTTTCTCTATGTGGGCAAGGAGATCCATTCCAGCGCGGGCTACCTTACCGGCTGGTGCCTGGTGATGGACTATGTTCTGAATCCGCTGATCTGCACCATCTGGTGCAGCAGCGCGGCCATGAATTTTTTCCCTGGCGTGCCTTATGTCGCCTGGGCCATCTTTTTCGCCGTTCTCTTTACCGCATTGAACTGCAATGGCGTGGAAACTTCGGCGCGCATCAATGCCGGCATGACGGTTGCGTTGGGCGTGGTGATTCTCCTGGTGCTGGCGGCAGCGGTGCGATGGGTGCTGCATCTTTACCATCCCACAACGGCACTCTTCCTCGATCCACTCTACAATCGTGCTAGCTTCAGCGCCCACGGCGTGCTGATCGGCACCTCGACCGCGGTGCTGACGTACATTGGCTTCGACGGCATTTCCACTCTGACCGACGAGGCCAAGGATCCATCCCGCAGCGTGCCCCGCGCCATCGTGCTGACCTGCCTGATCACGGGCATTCTGGCCAGCATCGAAGTGTACGTGGCGCAGCTTGCGTGGCCGCGCGGGCAATCGTTTCCGGACATCAACACGGCCTATGTGTACGTCTGCGGGCACATGGGCGGGCCGAAGCTTTTTGCCATTGTGAACGGAGCCTTGCTGCTGGCCACGATTGGCTCCGGCATGGCCTCGCAGATGGGTGCTGCGCGGCTGCTCTACGCGATGGGAAAAGACGGCGCATTGCCCGGCCGCTTCTTCAGCACGATCCATCCCAAGAGCCGTATCCCACGCAACAATGTGCTGCTGATCGGCGCGGTCTGTTTGGCGGGTGCGCTGGTTTTTAGTTATTCGCTGGGTGCCGACCTGCTGAATTTCGGCGCGCTGCTGGCCTTCATGGGAGTGAACCTCTCTTCGATGCTGCGCGGATGGCGGTATGGCCGCTGGTCGCAGTGGTTCCCCATGCTTCTCTCGTTCGCCGGACTGGTCACCTGCGCTCTCCTCTGGTGGAACCTCGATCCGCTGGCGAAGATGGTCGGCTCCGCATGGGCCCTGGCCGGCATATTGCTATGGGTGGTGCGCAGGCGTTACACGGTGCTTCCCGGAGAGGACGCCTAACTCATCCCACGATGAAGAGGCTTCGCGTTACTGTTCTGGTGGCGCATACATCATGCGCGGCTGTCCCATCCAGAAGCGGTTGCTGAGGCGCGTTATCGCGTTGATGCGACGGCCGAAGAGGCGCCTGGTTGCTTCCTGATAGGGCCCGACAAAACGCAACGCGTTGGGCAGTCGCCTGTAGATGCGCGGAAGCCAGAGGCGAGCCCGCGTCGCCATTGCTGTTTCTCGACTTCCAAACGCAAGAGCGAACTCGCTGCGAAAGCGCGCGGGCAGGCTGCCTATCGTGAGCGCGCGATACCATGCGGGTACCGGAACCCAAGTGTTCTCGCCATGCAGAATACGCTGCGCCATTTCACGCGAGAGTGCATTGACGCCGAGCATTTCTGAGGCCGTCATTTCGCGCATATAGGCTTCGAATGCATTCCAGTCGGCAGGCAAAGCGGTGGGTGGAATGCCGAAGAGCGCAGCGAGCGATTTGCTCTCGGCGTAGTACGCTTCGCGTTCATTCGAAGTAAGGGGCTGAAGGACGCTCTCATAGGTCAGGACAGCGCTTTCGATGAGCGTGGCATAGACCCAGACGAGGGCATTGATTTCATTCGCTTGATAGCGCGAGCCCTTCTGATAAGCGGCAACGGTTTCCGGCATTTCTCCCTGCACGCGCGTGTGCAGATGGTAGACGTAGCGGGAAGCCGCGAGTGCTTGCTCCAGCGTTCCGAAGATCATGGTGAAGACGATACGGAAGGTATTGTGGAAGCGCGCCAGAGGGTCGCTGCGAAGACTGGAGTGATGGTCGAGCGCCGCCGCAACCCAGGGATGCGCCAACTGCAGCAGGGCAGCCCGGCCCGCTCCGAGAAACAGGGCAGATTCGCGATTGATCTTCCAACTGACGGAGGACGGCCCGAAGATGCCTGCGCCCGGATCGGTGGTGCGTTCCGCAATCATGCGCCAAAGGCGCTCGATCTCTTCCGGCGCGACGGGTTGGCTGCTGAGTTCCATACTCTGCTTATAGTGGATTCATTCCCTGTGCGGAGGGAAGCACCTAAGTTTCTTCTTCCCGCTGCCGTTCACCCCAGTCTCCACGAAATCCAGTTCAACCTGTTCATGCGGCTGGCTTTCCTCGCTGATGTACCGTCTCTGCAGCGCAGGCGGCCACGAATTGCAACTTGACTTTGGACCCGTCTGCACCTATTCTCCACTCATGCAAGGTCGCTCCTGTTGTTGCCGGTGTATGTCGCTTCGCGCGCACAGGTGACCTTGGCTTAAAATCCAGTTCGTAGTCCACGGTTTCCAAATGCCCGCGATACAGCCCAAGCTGTCGCGGGCTTTCCGTCTTTGCAAAGAGGAAAAATGACTGAAGCTGTTCAGGAAAAAGAGACAAAGGCGCAACGCGCGGAGCGGCTGAAGCGTGAGAAAAATCCGTGGGAAGCCTTCGACGAAGTGCGCGCCTTTGCGCGTGCAGGCCGCACTAGCGTTTTGCCCGAATGGGCCTCGATGTACTTCAAGTGGTGGGGTGTTTACACGCAGGGCGATGGAGTAGGCGCCACCGGAGGCAAGGGCGGCGAAGGCCTGGCATCGGAATACTTCATGATGCGCATCGGCATTCCCAACGGCATTGTGACCGCTGCCCAGCTTCACGCGATTGCCGGATTGACGCGCAAATATGCACGTAACCTGGCCGACATCACGGTTCGCCAGAACATTCAACTGCATTGGCTTACCATCGAGTCACTGCCCGAAGTGGTGGATGCGCTGGCCGCCATTGGACTCTCGCCGAAGGGCGCGTGCGGTGACGTGGTGCGCAACGTGACGGGCTGCCCGCTGGCTGGAGTTGCGGCCGATGAACTGATTGACGCATCACCGTTGGCCGCGGAGATTTCGGATTTGCTAAAGGCGAATCCGGAGTTTTATAACTTGCCGCGGAAGTTCAAAATCTCAGTGACCGGCTGTCCTTCATGGTGCAGTTATCCGGAAATCAACGACATCGGCTTCACGGCGGTGGAGCACAACGGCCAGATAGGCTTTTCGCTGCGCGTGGGTGGGGGTCTCTCCAAGGAGCCGCATCTCGCTGTTCGTCTGGACGCTTTTGTTCTTCCCTAGCTGGTAGTGCGCGTAGCCAAGGCGATTGCAGAGATCTTCCGCGACCAGCAAGGGTTGCGCGAAAATCGAGATCGCGCGCGCCTCAAATACCTCTTCCTCAAAGAGGGATGGACTGCCGAGAGCTTCTTGGCAGAGCTTCATTCGCGGCTCGAATTCAAGCTGCTGCCCGCCGTGGCGGAGATTGTTCCCAACGACATTTTCCGCGATCACGCGGGCATTCATCCGCAGCGGAAGCCGGGGATGACTTATGTGGGCGCCTCAATCTTGCGCGGACGTTTGACCGGCGATCAGTTAGAGGCCGCGGCTGAGCTTGCAGAGCGCTTCGGCAGTGGTCAACTGCGCGCCACCGTTTCGCAAAACCTGCTGTTCATCGACATTCCCAACCACAAAACCGCGGAGCTGGCGCGCGAGCTGAACCGGATCGGATTACAGGTCGACGGATCATCGTTCTTTCGCGGCGCAGTCGCGTGCACAGGCACAGAGTTCTGCAAGCTGGCGATTACCGAGACCAAGGGCTTCGCGCGCTGGCTTGTCGGCGAACTTGAAGAGCGGCTGCCCGAGTTTGACCAGCAGCTTCGCCTGCATGTGACCGGCTGTCCCAATAGCTGCGGACAGCACTGGATTGCGGACATTGGCATCGAAGGCAAGAAGATCAAGCACGAGGGGCAACTGACGGACGCGTATTACTTCTGTCTCGGCGGGTCCGTAGGCGAGCACGCAGCGATTGCGCGGCCAGTCGGGTACCGCTGCCCTGCGCCGCTGGTGCCGGAAGCCATCGAACGGCTGCTTCGCCACTACCTGGCCAATCGCCATCCCGAGGAAAATCTTCGCGCGTGGGTTGGCCGAACCAGCAACGACGAACTGCGCGCACATTTGGCCGGCGAGGTTGTGGCGCCAGTGGAGCGTGATTTGCCCACTGGACCTGTGCCGCACGGCGTTGCCGATTGAGGATGCGACCATGAGCCTGCTGCCTATTTTTCTTAAACTCGACGGACGCCGCGGCCTGCTGATCGGCGCGGGCAACGTCGCGCTGGAAAAGATCGGCAGCCTGCTCCAGGCCGGGCTCAGGCTGCGCGTAATTGCGCCGCGGGCGCGGGATGAAATCAGGCAGCTCGCCAACGAAGGCACGATCGAGTGGATCCAGCGCGCGTTCGATCCGTCGGACCTGGATGGGAATTTTCTGGCGATTGCTGCCACCGATTCCGCCGATGTGAATGCCGCGGTCTATCGCGAAGCAGTGGCGCGCGGCATCCTTGTGAACAGCGTGGACGATCCTCCCCACTGCGAGTTCTATTTTGGTTCGGTGGTTCGCCGCGGCGAACTGCAAATTGCCATTTCGACGGCCGGCGAGAGTCCCGCGGTTGCGCAGCGCCTGCGCCGCGAGATCGACGAACAACTGCCGCAAGAACTCGGCGCGTGGCTGGTGAATTTAGGCCAGTTACGACGCGAGGTTCTGGCCACTCATCCGCGCGGCGAGGCGCGCAAAGCCTTGCTGCATCGGCTGGCCGAGCTTCCCATCTGCGATTCCTCTCACTGCCCATCGCGACAGTTGGTGCGTGCGCCGCTCGCGGATAAAGGCGCAGCAGGCAAGGTCTACCTGGTGGGCGCCGGGCCGGGCGATCCCGATCTTTTGACCGTCAAGGCGCTGCGGCTGATTCAGTCGGCGGACGTGATTCTTCACGACGATCTGGTGCCCGAAACGATTCTTCGCCTCGCCTCCGGCAACGCTGAAATCGTCAATGTGGGCAAGCGCTGCGGCGCGAAGAGCATCACGCAGGAAGAGATCAACCTGCGGATGGTGGAGCACGCCCGAGCGCAGCGCAGCGTGATTCGCCTCAAGAGTGGTGATCCACTTCTTTTCGGGCGCGCCGCTCAGGAGATCGCTGCGCTGGCCGAAGCCGGAGTTCCCTGCGAGGTGGTTCCCGGCATCACCGCGGCGTTTGCAGCGGCCGCGGCTGTTGGGTGTTCTTTGACCAGCCGCAACAGCGCGTCCAGCGTGACCTTTTCCACCGGCCACCATGCTGAGTCGCACGACCGTGCGCGGCCCATGCTGGAGGACGCGACCCGCGTGGTCTATATGCCCGGACGCGAGCTTCGCTTGCTCGCGGAGGAGTGGCTCGCGGAGGGGCTGCCACCGGAGTTTCCGTGCGCCATCGTTTCGCGCGCCGCGCAGCCGGACCAGCAGGTGCGATGTACTTCGCTCGCCGGTCTTGGCGACGCCGCGCCCGTGCTTGCGCCCAGCCTCCTGATCGCCGGTTGGGCCGTGCATGAGTCCACTGCCCAATTGCATTCGGAAGACGAAGACGTTCCAGTTTCAGCCTTAAGTTCAAATATCCATTGTTAGGAGAACAATATGCCCGAAACTACCGCATCCAAGCCCCGGCGCGGTCTTTCGCTGGACATCTATGCCGTTGCACTCGCTCTCGTGCTGGCGTTGCTTGTGCGCTTCAACCTGATCCCCGCGATCAAATGGTAAGCGCTCAAGCGAACCCGCCTCGTCTAAGGAGACAGATATGGCCACTGCTCTAGCATCGTCGGGTCCTCTGAGCCTCGACGGCCCCGTCCACCTTGGCCGCCGCATCGCCGCGCTTATTCCTGGCCTGCTGCTGCTTGCCGCTGTGGGCTATGCCGGAAAGTTCATCGAGCAATCGATCTCGGGCTACACAAAAGCCCACCACCTGATTTTTCCTAACATCGAATACGTTTTGTGGGCGATCGTCCTCGGGCTGGTGATCTCAAACACGGTCGGTTTGCCGCGCGTTTTTCAGGCGGGCGTCGCAACATATGAGTTCTGGCTCAAGGCGGGAATCGTGCTGCTCGGCTCGCGCTTTCTGCTGGGAGACATTCTCCACCTCGGCGGCATCTCGCTTCTGCTGGTCGCAGTCGCGCTCACCCTGTCGCTCAGCTTTATGCATCTGCTGGGCCGCTCCTTCCATCTCAAACCGAAGCTCACCTCGCTGCTTGCGGTCGGCTCGGCCATCTGCGGAGTTTCAGCCATCATTGCCGCCAAGCCGGCCATCGAGGCCGACGACGAAGACGCCTCGTATGCCATCGCCGCCATCCTTGCGCTGGGCGCCATCTCACTCTTCACCTTCCCGCTGATTGGCCATTCGCTGCACCTGAGCGACAAGGCATACGGACTGTGGGCAGGCCTCGCCGTAGACAACACTGCCGAAGCCACGGCCGCCGGCGCGCTCTACTCTGATGCCTCGGGCAAGATTGCGGTGCTGGCCAAGACCACGCGCAATGCGCTGATTGGCTTTGTTGTGCTGGCCTACGCCATCTACTGGGCATCGCGTGGAGAAGCGCACGCGGTGGGCAACAAGGCCGCGTTTCTGTGGCGTAAATTCCCCAAATTCGTCCTAGGGTTTCTGCTGATTTCTCTGCTGGCCACTCTCGGATTCTTCGCCAAGCCGCAACTGACCAGTCTTGCCAACCTCTCCCGATGGTCGTTCCTGCTGACCTTCGCCGGCGTGGGCTTGCGGACCAGTTTCCGCGAACTTGGTAAACAGGGGTGGCGACCGTTCGTCGTCGGCGCCATCGGAGAAGTTTTCATTGCATTGGTTACGCTGGGCCTGGTCTACGGAGCTGACCGCTTTTTGCACTTGTAGGCATCTGAGCGCGCGGTTTTAAGAATTGCGACTGAATACATAAGTGCCGCAGATTCCAAGATCGGAACCAGCGGCACTCTTAGGTAGGTGCAACGACACAAGGTGCGTGATTTAACGCGCGGGGTCGCCATAGATAACTCCCCGGCTATGCGTGCCGACATAGACCCGTCCGTAAAGCTTCGGGTCTCCGGCGAATTGCAGCACGAGTCCCCATTGATGCTGGTCGTCGTTGATTCTGACCCAGGTGCGCGCTTGGTCAGTGGAGCGAAATATTCCTGGCTGGCCTTGAACTGTGCCGACCAGGTAGAGGGCGGGATAAGGCTGGTTTGGGGCAGCTTTGCCGAAACCGAAGGCATGAATCTCTTCCACGTTGGGCAGACGTAGGAATGAAGTGCTTCCGCCGACTTTTGGCCCGGACGCAGCGGCGTGATAGATGCCGTCGAAGGCCGCCAGCCACAGGTCTCCGCTACGGTCCGGTACGGGGTAAATGCGGTCCTGGCCGCCGCGATTGTCTCCGCGCCTGGAGGCGTCGAGTGCGGGCGCGGTTGCTGGCAGCGCGAATTGCTCGGCGGTGAAGGTGGCGCCTCCATCGACGCTGCGGTAGAGAGTGTGGTCCGCGAGCGACAGAGCGCAGAACAACTTGGACTCCACTGGATCGGAAACGATACGGAGGCTGACGGGAAGCCCCTTCACTGCAGTCCAGCTTGCGCCGTGATCGCGCGTCAGAAATGCGGGCTCGTGTTCCGGAGTCCACAGCCAGGCGCTGCCATCGGCAGAAACAGTGATGGAGCCGGAGCGGCTTTCCGGCGTGGGCGCGGCAGTGGTAGGCATCCAGGTGCGGCCTGCATCGAGCGAGTATCCGATGTTTTCGCCCCCCTTGTGCTCGGCGCTGTTGCCCACGCGCACGATGATCTCGGGATGAAGGCTGGCGGAGACTATGCCGGTCGTGTTGCCCATGCGGGGAGGCGCGGAGGCTCCCTCGGGAGCAGGACGGTCCAGATCCCAGTGGACAAAGCCGCCGTAGTCACCAATGGCGGAGAGGAGATGCGCGCCTTGTGAGGGACTGTTAAGTTCCAGTGCCACTGTCTCTTCGATGCCGGTGGCAAGTGCGGTCCAATGCGTGGCCTTCGCCTGGTCGGATGCAGAGAGGTCAAAAGTTTCCCAGCCACCGTAGCCAGTGGTGAAGACGGCGTGAGCGGCGTTGGTGGGATCGATCTCGACGTCGACGAGCCAGTGGATGGGGGTGCTCTTCACATAGGGCGCTCCGCTGTAGTTATAAGTTCCGCCGTTTTCAAAGAGGGTCTTCCAGGAGGCGCCTCCGTCGGTGGAGCGGAAGATGTCTTCGCTGCCGGCGGAACGAGGGCGGCCAAAGGAGCTGACGATCAGGGTGCGTGGGTGTTGGGCATCGACGGAGACGGCGGCGTAACCGAATTCCTTGCTGCCGGCGATGGGGTGGTCCGGAGTGATGTCGGTCCATGCGCCGCTGCGAATGTCGAGTCTCCAGACGGCTCCGTTCTTCATGCGCGAGGGGCCGGGCGCGGTACCGTACGTGATGTAGAGACAACCATCTGTGGAGAGCGATGCGCGGGTGGGCCGATAAGCGGTCGGCTCGCCGGCGACTTCGTGCCAGGTTGCGCCGCCATCTGTCGAGACGAAGAGATTGGGCCGGTTCATAAGGGAGACGCTGACGTAGATGGTCCTGGTTGCAATCCCTTGTACATTGGCCGCGGAGCCGAACTTGACGAAGATAATGCCGCTGCCGCGGACGGGCATGCGCTGCCATTGCTGCTCGAGCGTTTCGCCGGGACCGAGAGTGGGAGACGGCGGAACGGCTTCGGTGATGTCGGGAAAGCTGGCAACCCGCGCCCAGGTGACGCTGCGGTCTTGAGAGCGCCAGAGTCCGTCGTGACGGGTGCCGAGATACGAGATAGAGGATGCGTCCGTCGCCGGGATCGACAGAGAGACGCTCGCCGTTGCCGCGCCCGTCTTCGTTGCCGCCGAACTTGAAGGGCACGTCGGCGCGCTGGAAGGTGCGGCCACGGTCTTCCGAGCGGAGAATGGCGCCATTGGGAGTGCCCGCGTTGGTGTAGGTGCCGCACGCCAGGTAGACCCGATTGGGGTCGGCCGTATCGACGGCGATGGACTCGACGCCCATCAGGTTCACATTCTTATACGGCACCCAGTCCAGAATCGGCTGCCAGCGATGCGCGGAGTTATCCCAGCGAGTGGCTCGGGACTCTAGTTGTGCTCCGCTCAGCTCTGCGCGGTATTGACCTTTGGTGTCGGCTCAATGATACGGCAGGGGTTAACGGTTCCCGATCGTTGGGTTTCTTCATCGCCTGCTCTTCCTGGCATCCCGGGTATCCGTTAGCAGCCTGGTTTCCCGGCTGGAGGGAACATGCGGAGCCTCCCAGCCGTAACTATTGCGAGCGGAATTAATAATCGCCACTGGAAAGCGTCATCTATATGAACAGTCAAGAAGGTGAACCGATGGCCGCTGGCGTTGCAACCATGCCGTACACAGCACACGGTGAAAGCCTCTCCCGACTATTTGGAGAGCATCACCGGCGCGTACTCACTGCGGCCTATCGGATTACGGGCAGTATGGCCGACGCCGAAGATGTAACGCAAGCTGTGTTTCTGCGACTGGCAAACAGCAACGGGCCGCCGGTCACGAACGCTGCAAGTTATCTCTACCGCGCAGCCATCAACGGAGCGCTCGACCTGCTGCGCAGGCGGAAGACCGCTCCGACAGAGCCGTTGGAGGGCGCTGCCAGCGTGGCCTCGGCAGGATCGGGAAGTTCACCGGAGGCGGAGGCATTGGGCAGGGAACTGGGCGAATGGCTGCGGCAGGCCATTGCCGAATTGCCTCCAAGAGCGGCGGAAATGTTCACGTTGCGCTATCTGGAAGAGCTGGGAAACCGCGAGATCGCAACGTTAATAGGAACTTCGCAGGCGGTTGTGGCTGTGACGCTCCATCATGCGCGATCCAGATTGAAGAGGAGACTCAGTGAATTTGAACGGGGGAACCGATGAGCGACCATGAAGAGACACTGCTAAGGAAGGCTGTGCAAACGCTGCAGATGACTGCGCCCGATGCGGACGAAATTTCCGCTTCCGCCCGGCGGGTGGCCGGACACCTCGGTATCGTGGAGAACGGCCTTCAGGGCAGCCCCATGAAAGAGACCATTGAGAGCTGCGAGGATGTGCAGCGGTTACTTGGCTCGTATCGTGCCGGAAAGCTTTCCGGGCCGCGCGCACTGCTGTTGGAGGCGCACCTGCGTGACTGTGGAGCGTGCCTCAGCCGGTTCCGGAGCGGATCGGGAACGGAGGCAGTGGATTGGTCGACGCCCAAGGTGCGCCGCACACTCGGCTGGCATCCCCAGGTTTCCGGTTGGGCGCTGGCTCCATTGCTTGCTCTTCTTCTCTGCGCGCTCTTTGTTTATAGGATCTATTGGCAAGTGCCGCCGGGCGTGCGGGCGGAGGTGCAGTCGATTGACGGCGCAGCTTATCGCATCTCCGATACGGGCGACCGCCAGCTTCAACCCGGCGACAAACTAAGTGAAGGAGACCACCTGCGGACAGCCGGCGGAGCGCACGCCGTTCTTCGCCTCGCTGACGGATCGACGGTTGAACTGAACGAGCGGAGCGTCGTAAGCGTGGGCGCGCGGGGACAGAACATGACCATCGCACTCGACAATGGCGCAGTGATCGTGCAGGCCGCAAAACGCACTTCGGGCCACTTATATGTGAAGACTCCCGATTGCCGCGTCGCAGTTACCGGCACCGTGTTCTCGGTCGATTCCGGAATCAAGGGCTCGCGTGTGGCCGTGTTGCAGGGCACCGTTCACGTCACGCATGGGGGGGTGGACTCGTTGCTGCACGCCGGCGATCAAGTTTCCACCAGCGACAACCTGAGTCCTGCTCCGCTGGAGCAGCAGGTGGCCTGGAGCCACGATCGCGAGAAGTATCTGCCGCTGCTGGCGCAGTTCTCTACGCTTGAACATCGCCTGGGACAGATTCCCTTTCCGCAGCCCAGGTACACCAGCGACCTGCTGGCGCGCGTTCCAGCCGATACGGAACTCTACATCAGCATTCCCAACCCCGGCGATTTTCTGAGCGAAGCCAACACCATCTTCCAGGACCAGTTACAAAAGAGTCCGGAGTTGCAGCAGTGGTGGAGCGGCGGAAAGGGTCGGAATACGGCAGAATTGAATTCCCTGGTGGGAAAGTTTCATGACGTGAGTCAATATCTCGGCGACGAGATCGTCATCGTTGGAACGAAGCAGAACCAGAATGCCGGCTTCGCCGTGGTTGCCGATGTGCAAAAGAGCGGACTCGCCGATCTGCTGAAGACGCAGATTGTTGCTTCGAATTCGAGCGGCGGGTTTGTGGTGCTGGACGAGGCCGCATTGAAGGCAGCGCCGGTTCAGGCAAAGACCAAGTCGACGGGATACGCTCTCATCGGTGCGCAAGTGGCTGTATTGTCCAACAGCCTGGCTACGTTGAAGCAGGTGGACGCACAGTTGAATGCGGGAGCCAGCGGATTTGCCACGGGAGATTTCGGACAGCAGATCACAGCCGCATATAGCCGCGGCGCCGGAATTTTCCTGGCCGCGGATCTTCATCAAATGATGGGCAACAAACTCGCACTGATGCGCGCTAATCAAACCAGCAAAAACGCCGTGGAAAACAGCGGGATGGAGGACGTTCGCTACCTGGTCGCCGAGCATCGCGAAACGAATGGAGTGCCAGAGAACCATTTGAATCTGCAATTTTCCGGGACGAGGCAACGCGTCGCATCCTGGCTTGCCGCGCCCGCTCCGATCGGTTCTCTCGACTTTGTGACTCCGAATGCGCTTTTTGCGGTGGCGTTGCTTTCAAAGGACCCCAAGGCCATTGCCGATGACATTATGACGATGACAGAGCCCGACGGCAGCACACAGAATACGAAATGGAGTCAGACCGAGGAGAATCTGCAGATCAGCGTTCGCAACGATCTGGCGGCAAATCTCGGCGGTGACTTTCTGCTGTCGCTCGATGGACCGGTGCTGCCCACGCCTTCGTGGAAGGCGGTGATTGAAGTCCATGATTCTGTGCGGCTGGAACAGACGCTGGAGCGACTGACAACAGCCATTCGCAAACAGACCCAAGGCCAGGGCGCGCACTCCATTGCCATCGAGTCGAGTCAGGCCGGCGGACAGACCTTCTATGCCGTTCGCGACCTCACCTCGGGCACCACGGTCGCACAATATACCTTTGCCGATGGATTCATGATTATTGCGCCCAGCCGCGCTCTGTTGATCGAAGCGCTGCAAACGCATGAAAGTGGCAATTCCCTTTCTCACGCGGCAGCGTTCCGGGCTTTGCTTCCCAAGGACGAGAATGGGAATTATTCCGCCATTGCGTACCAGAACCTGGGCCCGGCATTGACTCCGCTGCTCTCGCAACTGAGCGGAAAGTCGGCAGATGCAATCCGGCAATTGGCTGCGGATTCCAGGCCAACAGCGATCTGTGCCTGGGGCAAGGACAACCGCATCGAAGCCGCCAGCGACAGTCGTCTTTTCGGGTTTGATTTTCTGACGCTTGGAACTTTAATCAATTCAAGGAACAACAACGCCGTTCAAAGCGTAAAAGAGTGACATGGGCATCATTGATCTTGACGGCTTGGAAGTACGACTGGGTGGCCGGACCGTTCTGGATGGCCTCACGGGAGAGTTGCAAGGCCAGGCCATAGGCCTGCTCGGGCCCAATGGCGCTGGTAAATCCACGCTGATCAATACTTTGCTCGGCTTCCATCTGCCGTCAAAGGGAACCGCTACCGTCTTCGGGCTCAACGCGCACCACGACAGGGCGCGCATTCGGCAGGGAATTGGTTACATGCCGGAGAACGATTCGTTTATCGGTAATATGAGCGGGGTGCGCTTTGTCCGTTACATGGCCGAGTTGGCAGGCTTGCCGGCCTCGGAGGCGCTGGAACGCGCGCACGAAGCCCTCTTCTACGTGGGACTCGGCGAGGTGCGATATCGCCAGGTGAGCACCTACTCGTTGGGAATGAAACAGTTGATCAAACTGGCGCAGGCTTTGGCGCACGGGCCGCGGCTGCTGATTCTGGACGAGCCGACCAACGGGCTCGATCCTATGGCCCGCCAGCGCATGATTCTGGCGATTAAGGAAATTCGCAAAGAAGGAAGCATACGCCTGCTCATCTCTTCCCACCTGCTGCGCGACATCGACGAGACTTGCGATGAGGTCCTGATTCTGAAGAATGGACGCATCGCTGCGCTTTGCAATATCGAGGAGGAGCGCCGCGCGAACCGGAACTTCATGGAACTGGAAACGGTCGGCGCCACTGAGAAATTTTCGGTAAGCATACGCGGACGCGGCTGCGAATGCGCGTGCTTTCCTGGTGGCCGGATCAAGCTGGTGATGCCCGAAGACATGGAAGCACGGGATCTGTACGTTATTGCCTCCGAGCACGGAGTTCAGATTCGCCGCATGAACCTGCGGCGCGACTCGCTTGAAGACATCTTCCTAAGAGCGATGGAGAACGAAGGAGGGCGGGCGGAAAATGTCAGTCTATAAGCACAATTATCGTGCCTACACTGGTAGGGTCACTCCGCTCTGGACACGGGTCCTCGTGCTGGCTCGCTATGGCCTTGCGGAGGTCTGGTCCTCGAAGGTCTCGATCGGACTTTTCACGATCTCTCTCGTGCCCTTCCTCGTCTTCCTGGTTGGAATCTATCTTGCGAATAATCCGATTGCGAGATTCCTTGTGACCAAAGGAAGTACGCCTGCACCGGGGTTTGCGATTAATGCCGCGTTCTTTCTGAAGATGCTCGAAAACCAATCGTGGTTTGCGCTGGTCCTGGCATCCTGGATTGCTCCGCGCCTGATTACATTTGACCTTGCGGACAACGCGCTGCCGATCCTGTTGAGCCACCCGATTTCGCGCTTCGGCTATGTGTTGGGCAAATTCATCGCGCTTTTCGCTGCACTTTCGCTGGTCACATGGATTCCGAGCTTGATGCTCTTTGCCTATCAGGGCTATTCCTCGGCGCAACCCTGGGCTTTCGCGAATCTTCCGATCGCCGCCGGGCTTCTGGCGGGAGCGGTGATCTGGATTGTCTTTCTTTCCATTCTCGGTTTGGCGCTCTCTTCGTGGGTCAAGTGGAGAGTGGTGGCCACCGGCATCATCTTCGCGGCGGTCTTTGTCCCGGCGGGCGTGGGCGGCATCGCAAGCGCAATCTTGCGGACCAAGTGGGGCTTACTCTTGAATGTACCGGTCATGATGACGGAGCTTTGGTGCAGGCTTCTCGGAGCGCCCGATCCCATGCGGCCGGGGCAAGCGATACCGACCGCGGCGATTGTGGCGATGCTGGTTGCGGCTTGCTTCATCTGCATGGGGATGCTGAACAAACGCATCCGTGCGCGCGAGGTGGTTCGAGGATGAACGACCGGATCATTTTCGAGGATGTATCGAAGTTTTACGGCGAAGTTTTGGGCGTGAATCGAATCTCGCTTTCCATTCCGCCGGGAATCACCACCTTGGTGGGTCCCAACGGGTCTGGAAAGACCACGCTCATGAACCTGATGACCGGGCTGGTCCTGCCATCGAGCGGGCATATCTCGGTGCTGGGACTTACTCCTGCGGATGCGACCGAGTTCTTCAGCAACGTTGGCTATTGCACGCAATTCGATTCCTTCCCTCGCGGACTGACCGGATGGCAATTTATCTACGATGGCCTGATGCTGCACGGGATCAGTGAGATCGATGCTTTCGGGTTGACCCGCGAGTCTCTAGATCGCGTGGAGCTTGGCGATGCGTCGGGTCGGTCGATTGCGAGTTACAGCAATGGGATGCGTCAGAAGATTCGGCTGGCGCAAGCCATTGCGCATCACCCCAGGGTGCTGGTTCTCGACGAGCCGCTGAACGGCCTAGACCCCGTGGCGCGCGCGGAATCCCTGGCGCTCTTTGAGGAACTCGGCCGGCAGGGCATGCACTTGGTAATCTCCAGCCACATTCTCGATGAGGTCGACAGGATCTCCGACCGCGTGGTTCTCATCACCGGGGGCTACCTGGTTGCCGAAGGCAATATTCACCAGGTCCGGCAGGAAGTGCGCGACAAGCCGATGCAGGTTCTGGTCCGCTGCGACCATCCGGAACTGCTGGCTTCAAAGATGTTCGCGGTGAATCACTGCGTCGAAGCACGAATGCACGCGGATGGGCAAGGCGTCTTCCTGCGCACTGGAGATATCGACCAGTTCTACTCGCTGCTGAACGGAATAGCTGTTGAGGGGCTCATCAAAATCGAGACGGTTGCCCCGGCGGATGACGACGCCAACGCCATTTATCAGTACCTGATCGGATCGAACGGGAGCGCCTCATGATTGCACCTAGGCTCGCGAACCTCAGAAGCCGTCTGGCCGAACAGCCGTGGAGCTTGTGGTGGATACAGGCGCGCCGCCTCACTGTCATTGAAGTCAGAAGGAATCTCTTCTCATGGAGAGCGAGTTGGATCTACTTTCTCGCCTACGTCCCGACGTTCCTCATCTTCATTCATTTGTTGGTCGATCGGCACTTTGCATTTTCAATCAGCGACGACACCAATGTGTTAGCGGGCATCGTTCAGTTCTACTACATCCGTCTTGGCGTGTTCTTCGGCTGCCTGGGGATCTTTTCCCGATTGATTCGCGGAGAGATGATCGAACGCAGCCTGCACTTCTACTTGCTCTCTCCAGTGCGGCGAGAGATTCTGCTGCTGGCCAAATTTGCAGCGGGATCTTTCAGTGCCCTGTTTCTGTTTGGAAGTGCAATCGTCGCCGACTTTGGATTGATGTATGCTGCCTACGGCGCGGCCGGGCACGATTATGTTTTCAACGGACCAGGTTTGGGCGAGTTGGGCGCTTATCTGGCCATCATCGTACTGGCCTGTCTTGGGTATGGCGCGGTGTTTCTTTTGTTGAGCATGATGTTCAGAAATCCAACCCCTGCCGCAATGCTGGTTCTCGGCTGGGAGGCGATCAACCCGGTCCTGCCGTCCTTGCTGCAGAAGATCAGCGTGGCGTCGTATCTCCGGCATTTGATGCCGGTCAACGTCGCAGGGGAAGGCATCTTCGCGCTGCTTACGGTCCAGACCGAGCCGGTTTCCGGCTGGGCCGCGGCTCTCGGCCTGGTGGTGCTGATTGCGGTGGTACTGTCCTACTCCTGCTACCGGATCCGCAGCCTCGAGATCAGATACACAACCGATTGAACGAGGCAGTTGTCGTTCGCATCTGGTTCTTCTCCAATAAAAAAACTCCCCTTTCTTTGGAAAGGGGAGCAGGAAGGTGTGGGTGAACAGGATCTTGAATCCGGCAATCTGTAGGATGAATGAAATGATTGCCCGCAGATTCTACGAAATCTCTATGTGTCGTCCGCAAGGACGTGCTGTCTTGGTTTAGAAAAGCTGGTTAGCTGCCCAGAACGAGGGTCAGGTTGTCCAGTTCAATTGTCTGCAGAATGTCGACTCCACCCTTGGTATCGGTGGTGATCGCCTTGTGGCCATTCTTCGCCTTGAGCAGCTTTGCCGGCACGGTGACGGAGGTCTTACCCTTTTGCGTGATCGTGACCTGAACGTCCGGGCCTGCGCCCGTCCACGTCACCTTGCAATCGCCCGCAGCGAGCTGAGTCGATCCAAGTGTCACAGCTCCCGAGAGGTTCACTGTCTGGGAATTACCGCTGGCAAAGGCAGGGGCGGACAACAGAACGAGCATCAGTGCAAAACCAAAGAAACGCTTCATTTATATCTCCTCAAAAATGCCTCGCGATTCTTTCCTGTGCGGGGGGCATTAACGAAATTACACTATGGATGGCAAACATTGAACCTTAAGAATTCTTAAGTGCCATCCTGCTCATCAGATAACCCGCGGTGTTTCCCGCACTGCGATACCCCCCGCCAGCGGAATTGTGATCCGCACGCGAAGACCAGGTGAGGCGTTTTCTGCGGCGATCGATCCACGGTGCAGTTGTACTGCACGTTTCGCGATGGATAAGCCCAGGCCCGACCCTCCGCCATTTGTGTCGCGCGCTTCTTCCACGCGGAAGAACGGATCGAAGATCCGTTTGAGTGCGCTTTCAGGAACGCCCGGGCCGTAATCCCGTATTGCGATCATTACGTTGCCTGAATCTTCGGCGATGGAAATATGAACGGCAGACTGTTCCGGGGAATAGCGAATTCCATTGCGCAGCACGTTTTCTACCGCGCGCCGCAGCAGTTCTGGATTGCCCAGAACAGGGCTTTCGATATGGCCGCTGACGTCGATGGTGCAGCCCCGAAACTGAGCTTCCAGGGCGCAGTCGCGTACGATCTCATCGACGATCTCTGCGATGCGCACGTCTTCGGTGGTCTGGAGAGCCGGATTGTCTTCGATGAACGTGATTTGCACGATGTCGGCGACCAAGGACGCGATGCGGTTCACATCGCGCTCGATCCGATCCAGCGCCGATTTGCTGTCCGGGGATGTCCGGGCCAGCTTGATGGCGAACTTCAGCCGCGCGAGCGGCGATCTCAACTCGTGCGAAATATCCCCCAGCAGCCTGCGCTCATTCGCAATCAGGTGTTCGAGCCGTTCGGCCATCTGATCGAACGAACGCCCCAACTGCCCGATCTCATCCTGTCGTTTTGTATTCACGCGAACTGACAGATTGCCTCGTCCGAACTGTGCAATGCTCGTCTCAATCTTCCTGATGGGCGAAACGACACCGGCCGCGGCCAACCAGCATAAAGCTCCCGTAGCGCCAATCACCAGAAAATAATAAGGGAGAAAAGTCCAGATATGCATCTGGTTGAAATGGCCCAAAACGGCAAACCAATATTGCCCGTCCCTGGATCTGCGCGTGATGATCCAGCGGCCGTGCAACTGGACACGCGATTTGAGGGATGGAGAGGGTGGAAGCAGCCCTGCCTTGTTTTCGCCGGACACCACGTCGACGCCGCGTGAGTCCAGAAGGAAGTGGGCCCCCCCGAAGATCCGGTCCAGGCTGACCATATAGTCCCGGACCGCCGTTGGTCCGCCACTGTCCAAGGCGGCACGCGCATTTTCCAATTGCATTTCGTCGAAGCGTTCAAATACGGGATCGATATTGATCTTCTGCATGCGATCGGAGATGGCATGAAAGACGAGAAATGAAAGCGAAAGGATGCCCACCATCGCCAGGAAGATTGCGTAATAGAGAGACTTCGTGGGCAGCAGTTTAAATTGCTTTGGCAAAGATATACCCCACTCCGCGAACGGTGCGAATCATCCGGCGGCCGCCTGTCAACTTTTTGCGCAGGTGGCTGATGTGAACATCGAGAAAGCGATCGTACGGGGTTGCTTCGCGATCGAAGAGAGCCTGGGTAATCTCATCGCGCGATACAACCCGGCCTGCAGAGCGCATCAGCATTTCCAGCAGGTCGAATTCCATGGAAGTCAACTCTACCGGCGTGTTGGAAATCCACGCCTCCCGGGTTGCCGGATTCATCCGGATGTTGCCGATGGTGACCGCCGTGCTGGGCTCGCTCGCGGAATCGGTGCGCCGCAGCACCGCCCGTATCCGCGCCAGCAGTTCATCCGGGTCGAAGGGCTTGGGCAGATAGTCGTCGGCCCCGGTATTTAGTCCCAGTATCCTGTCCTGCTGCTGCACGCGCGCTGTGAGCATGATGACCGGAAGGTTCTTGCGCCGTCGCAGTTGCGTGAGCACCGCAATGCCGTTCATGATGGGCAGCATCACATCGAGAATCATAAGATCGTATGCGCCGTTCAGAGCCGAAGACAAGCCTTCGCGCCCATTGTAGGCGCAGTCCAGGCGATGCCCGGCTTCGGCAAAAAACTCCTTCATCATTCCGCACAACTCCGCATCGTCGTCGACCAGCAAGAGCGATAGTTGTTTCTGCTTTTCTCCAGATTCCATTTCGACTACCTTGGGATCAGCCCGCGGCTTCCTCCGGACCCAAGTTTCGCACAGTCCAAGCCTGCCGCGCCCGCCTTTACAAATCTTAAGAGTGGACACCGTGATTTGTCCGGAGAGAGCCCACAGCTGAGGGCAAATTTTGAGGTTTCTGCTTCGGGAGTCAGGTCAACGCTTTTGCATTGAGGATTCCGCCCTTACACTGGTGAGGCAAGGGATGTGAGGGCGATGAGCGCAGCCATCGAGTTCCGGAAACTTTCCGTCGCGGCTCCCCAGGGTCGACTGCTGCTGGACAGTATCTCTCTCGGGCTCGAGGAAGGCACCACCACCGCCGTTCTCGGTCGCAGCGGATCGGGAAAGACAACCCTACTGCGTAGCGTCAATCGCATGGTCTTGCCTTCCAGCGGAGAAGTGCTCCTGCATGGGGGAAACGTTCGCGATGCCAACCTCATCTCCCTGCGCCGCAACATGGGATACGTGATTCAGGAGACGGGACTGTTTCCGCACTTCACGGTAGAACGCAACGTCGGCCTTGTTCTGGAAGCGGAAGGTCGTTCTCGCCAGGAGCGCGTCCGGCGCAGCCACGATCTGCTTCAAGCGGTTGGTCTCGCTCCAGCCAGTTTTGCGCTCCGCTTTCCGCACCAACTCTCCGGCGGTCAGCGGCAGCGCGTCGGATTGGCCCGCGCTCTGGCGGCCGAGCCGACTATTCTGCTGATGGATGAGCCTTTCGGCGCCCTCGATCCTCTCACCCGCAGCGAGATGCAAGGGATGGTTCGGAACCTGCTGGGCCGCCTGAAGAAGACGGTTCTGCTGGTCACCCACGATCTGGATGAAGCGCTTTATCTTGGGCATCGCATCGTGCTGCTGGACGAGGGAAAACTGGTGGCCAACCTCGCGTCAGATGAATTCATGCGGTCGCGCCAACCGCAGGTTGAAGCTTACGTTCGAGCCGTTCATCGCCAGGATCGTGAGGCTGCCAACCAGGGTCGAGTCTCTTCCTGTCCGGTTCAGGAGGAGCGTCGATGAACTCGAGTTTTCTGGCGCAATACGGCGGCGAAATCGCCACCCTTACCATTGAGCACCTGTGGCTCGCCGGAGCCGCCATGCTCTTTGCCACCGCGATTGCGGTGCCGGCGGGCATCGCTCTTACCCGCTCGCCGCGATGGGCAAGGCCGGTCATCGCCGTGGCCAACGTTCTGCAGACCATTCCATCGCTCGCCATGTTCGGCTTTCTGCTGCCGTTGCCCTGGCTGGGAGACCGTGCCGCCCGCATCGCCATTGTTGCCCTCACTGCCTATGCCCTGCTGCCTATTCTGCGCAACACTTATGCCGGAATCCGCGGTATCGACCCCGCAGTAATTGAAGTCGCACGCGCATTGGGACTCACCGATCTGCAGCGTCTTTTCAAGGTCGAATTGCCTCTTGCGGCGTCCTTCATTCTTGCCGGTCTCCGGACTGCGACGGTCACGTGCATCGGCATCGCGACCATTGCCGCAGCCGTGGGCGCGGGTGGGCTGGGCGAACTGATCTTCCGCGGTGTCGCCTCGGTCGACGACCGCCTGGTTCTGGCTGGAGCCATTCCCGCGGCTCTCTTGGCGCTTGCGGCCGATGGCGCGCTCGGCCTGCTGGAACACCGGTTCCGGGTTCCTGCCCCCGAGGGTGCACGGTAATGATCCGACCGTTCTCGATCGCCGTCGCTGCCGTATTTTGTATCTTGCTTGCAGCGTGCACTCCTCCGCGGTCCAGCCATCCCGTCATCGGCGCCAAAAACTTCACCGAACAGGTGGTGCTCGGAGAGCTACTGGCGCAGGAGATTGAGGCCAAGTCGAATCTCAAAGTCGAACGCCGCTTCTATCTTGCGGGGAGTTACATCTGCCAGCAGGCGCTGGTCTCGGGACGTATTGACGCCTATGTGGAGTACACAGGAACTGCGCTCACGGCAATTCTCAAGCAGAAACTTCCCGATCCGTCCTCAGGCCGCGACCCTCAAGCCGTTCTTTCTAGAGTTCGCCAAATCTATGCCTCGCGCTACAACATCGCCGTCGCGGAACCACTCGGTTTTGAAAACACCTTTGCCATGGTGATTCGCGGTGAAGATGCGCGCCGGTTGCACCTGACGGAATTGAGTCAGGCCTCGCTTTACACTCCGCAATGGCGCCTGGGAGTTGGCTACGAATTCGAACAGCGCCCTGACGGCCTGCCGGGGCTGAGCGCAGCCTACGGCTTCAAATTCGCCGCTGCGCCGCGAACCATGGACCTGGGCTTGCTTTATCGCGCGCTCAACGCGCACCAGGTGGACATGATTGCCGCCAACTCCACAGACGGGCCGATTCAGGCTTTTGGGCTCACCGCGCTCCAGGACGACAAACACTACTTTCCGCCCTACCAGGCCGTCCCGCTGGTCCGCAAAGATGCGCTGCGGCGCTGGCCGCAGATTCAGACCGCACTCGAAGCCCTCGCGGGGAGAGTTACGGCGGACGATATGCGCGCCATGAATGAAGCCATTGATAGCCAGCACCGCGCCCCTGCCGATGTGGTCCGAGGGTTTCGCGCCAGCAAGGGGCTGTGAGGGGGCGCTGTAGCTGTACCGCAAAAGGACGCATCATCTGTTCATTTATGAGTGCTCGGCTTTGGCGACGATTTATTACGGCAACTGGGTGCAGCTCCCGGTTGATCCGTAACACGAGAGTCACTTTGAATTCTCGATTCTTTCGCCTCGAGACCGCGAAGTAACGATCCAGGAGCAAAAAGGGCACCGATTGCGCAAACGAATCGACGCTTCGTCGCGTCTTACCGGTGTATTCTCATCAAGATCAAGAAAACAGCGCTGGATTGTGTCTCTGGAGTTTCGGAGTCCGCGCACAGAGAAGGAAGGTCTTCATGATGAATGAAAGAGCTATGTGTATGCCTGGGTCCCGCAGACGAATGCTGTCGGGCCTGGTTTCGATCGCCGCTGCGCTCCTAATGGCCGTTTCCGGCCAACCCTTTGTTCCTCTGGCGAGCGCGCAGGCCGCACCTGCCACCCCGGCCCAGAGTATTGTCGACACCTGGCAGGGAACGCTGCACGCGCCGGGAGGAAAGGATCTGCGCACGGTCCTCAAGATCACCACCGGGGACAAGGGTGAGTTGAAGGTGATCTTCTATACCATCGACCAGACCGGGCAGCCCTTTCCTACCACCTCCGCAAGCTTTCAGGACAAGGTGCTGAAGTACGCCATCTCGGGCTTCGACCTCACCTATGAGGGCAAGATGTCCGCCGACGGCAAATCGATTACCGGGACATCGAAACAGGGCGACAACTCAATTCCACTGGTCTTCGAGCGGGCAACGCCGGAAACCGCGTGGAGCATTCCGGAGCCACCGGTTGCAATTCCGCCCATGGCCGCCGATGCCGACCCGAGCTTTGAAGTGGCCACGGTGAAGCCGGCCAAGCCGGAAGAGCAGGGCCGGGCATTCCTGGTGCGCGGGCGCAAATTCAGCACCATTAACACTCCGCTGACTGCCCTGATCACGTTTGCCTACGGCCTGCAGGAAAAGCAGATTGTGGGCGGACCGGACTGGATGACCACGGACAAGTGGGATATTGAGGCCCAGCCCGATGCGCCCGGCACGCCCAATGACAAGCAGTTGAAGAGCATGTTACAGAAGCTGCTCGCCGACCGCTTCCAGCTCAAGTTCCACCAGGACAAGAAGGAAATGTCGGCCTACGTGCTGGAGGTGACCAAGACCGGCTCCAAGATGACCAAGAACGATAGCAACCCTGACGGACTGCCTGGGCTTTTTTTTCAGGGACTCGGCGTCTTAGGCGTGCGCAACGCCACCATGGCGGACTTTTCGCAATTGATGCAGTCTGCAGTGCTGGATCGCCCGGTGGTGGATCACACCGCTCTCGCCGGCAGATACGATTTCAAGCTTAAGTGGACGCCGGATGAGTCACAGTTTGGTGGCATGGGCATCAAGGTGCCACCGCCGAGCGATGCCGCCGACGCGCCGCCGACGCTGTTTACGGCCCTTCAGGAGCAGCTTGGACTGAAGATGGACGTGGAGAAGACGCCGGTTCCGGTGTATGTTCTGGACCACGTCGAAAAGCCCTCGGCCAATTAGCATTCCGAGCGCGGGTTGTTGTGCAAAAACAGGGTTTCCCTGGCCTCAAGGTCCCCAGCGACAGGTCCTCGTCGCTGGGGTGAGGATTCGACCCTGCGATCCGTGAGCCCCGGCATCCGGCGTCAACGCACGAGATTACGCGGTCAGAAACCCGAAGCGATCGATCCGCAAGCACCGCAACAAAGATCTGTTGATTCCTACGATGTTCGTGGGCGGAGTGTGCCTTGTCCTGGTGGCGAATGAAGAGATGTCTGTGTCTTTTGTCGATGCTCCTGCCGCTGGCTGTCTCGAGCGCGGCCGCGGCCTCGGAGTATCACGGGCAGGTCTTCTTCGCCGGCGCGCCGGTTCCGGGCGCGGTGGTTACGGTCACGCAGGGGAGCAAGCGCCAGGCAGCCGTCACCGACCGGCAGGGACTCTATGAGTTTGCCGACCTCGCCGACGGGGTGTGGAAGATCCACATCGAGATGCGCGGCTTTCAAACGCTCGACGCCGAGGTAAAGGTGGCCGCGGAAACGCCGCAAGGCTCGTTTGAGTTGGGTTTGCTGAGTCTTGACCGGCTATTGGCTGAAGCCAAGGCTGCCAAGGTGGAGAGCAGGCCGCTTGCGCCCCCCGCTTCCGCACCGACTTCTGCCCTCTCCGCAGAAGCAGCAAAGCAGGAAGCGGCCAAAACTCCAGCGCAAAAGAAAGAAGAGCCAAAGCCTGGAGAAGCCCCGGCTCCGCCGCCGCAAACCCCGCCCGATGAAAACGCCGACAAGGCTGCCGACGGGCTGCTCGTGAACGGCAGCGAGAACAACGCGGCCACCTCGCAATTTTCGCTCTCTCCGGCCTTTGGCAATCATCGTCCCGGCTCCAAGAGTCTTTACAACGGTGGCTTCAGCGCCATCGTCGACAACTCGGCCCTCGATGCGCGTCCCGATTCGCTGGCCGGCCTCAACACGCCCAAGAGCGCGTACAGCCGGGTGACGATGGGGATTACGCTGGGTGGCCCCTTGAACATTCCGCACCTGATGTGGCACGGCCCCAACTTCTTTGCCGCCTACCAGTGGACGCGCAACAACAATGCGTCAAGCGTCTCCGGGCTGGTTCCCGACGCGGCCCAGAGAAGCGGCCAGCTTGCGGGCCTGACCATCCCCGTCAACCCCCAGGCGGCGTCTCTGCTCGGTCTCTATCCGCTGCCCAACGTGAACGGAACCAGCGGTTATAACTACCAGACGGAAGTGTTGAACAACACGCACCAGGACTCGCTCGAATCGCGCCTGGGCAGAACCTTTGGCCGCCGCGACCAAGTCTATGGCGGCTTCGGCTTTCGCAGTACGCGCGCAGATGCCGTGAACCTCTTCAAGTTTGTGGACGCCACCGACACGCTGGGCCTGGACACCAATGTGAACTGGTCGCACCGGTTCCGCATTCCCGTCACCGCGCTGGCGGGCTATCACCTCACCCGACTCCGCACGGAGGTGCGGCCCGAGTTCGAGAATCGCGAAAATATCTCCGGCGCCGCGGGCATTGAAGGCAACGATCAGGACCGCGCCGATTGGGGACCGCCGGCGCTCCAGTTTTCCAGCGGCCTTGCGGGTCTCGCCGATGCCGAGAGCGCGTTCAATCGCAATCGCACCGATGCGGTCTCTCTCACCCTTTCGACCAACCTTCGTCACCACTACTTCACTTATGGCGGCGACTTTCGCCGCCAGGAGTTCAACGAGTTCACCCAGCAGAATCCGCGCGGAGTTTTCACCTTCAACGGCGCGGCCACGGGCTCCGACCTCGAAGACTTTCTCAGCGGCGTTCCCGACGCCAGCACGCTGGCCTTCGGCAATGCGGATAAATATTTCCGCCAGTCGGTCTACGACGCCTACTTCACCGACGACTGGAGATTGCGGCCGGAGTTGACCATTAACGCCGGCATGCGCTGGGACTACGGCGCTCCGCTCACCGAGCTCTTCGGCCGGCTGGTGAACCTGGATATCGCGCCGGGATTTACCGCTGCCGCTCCGGTGGTTGCCAGCAGTGCGGTGGGGCCTCTGACCGGCACAAAATATCCCGGTTCCCTGGTGCGCCCCGACCGGCGCGGCTTTGAGCCGCGCATCGGCATCTCCTGGCGTCCGCTGCCCGCAAAGACCATAGTGGTCCGGGCCGGCTACGGCATCTACGACGACACTTCGGTCTACCTCTCGGCGGCCGAAAGCATGGCCCAGCAGGCGCCGCTCTCAACCAGCGTCAGCGTGGCCAACAGCAGTAACTGTCCGCTCACCCTGGCCAACGGATTCCGCGACTGCGCCGGTACTACAGCCGACACGTTCGCACTCGACCCCAACCTGCGCGTGGGCTATGCGCAGGACTGGCAGTTGTCCGTGCAGAGCGATCTGCCCAAGGCGTTGGTGATGAACGTGACTTATCTTGGTATCAAGGGAACGCGGGGCATGCAGGAATTTCTGCCCAACACGTATCCCATCGGCGCCAGCAGTCCTTGTCCATCGTGCCCGGTGGGCTTCGTCTATCGAACTTCGAACGGCAATTCAACCAGAGAGGCCGGCCAGGTTCAACTGCGGCGCAGGATGCGCAGCGGATTTACGGCCACGGTAAATTACACCTATGCGAAGGCCATCGACGACGATGCGCAGGTAGGCGCGCAGGGCCATGTGGTAAGCGGCTCGTCTTCCGGCGCGCCGTCGATTGCGCAGAACTGGCTCGACCCGCGCGGCGAGCGCGGCCTCTCCACCTTCGATCAACGAAACCTGATCAAGGCGCAGCTTCAATACACGCCCGGTATGGGATTGGGCGGCGGTACGCTTCTCAGCGGCTGGCGCGGAAAGCTCCTGAAAGAGTGGACCGTGATGACGCAAATTTCGGCCGGCAGCGGAATGCCCGAGACGCCGCAGTTTTTGGCCACGGTGCCGGGCACAGGCGTGACCAATACCATTCGGCCTGACCGGACCGGCGCATCGATCTATCAAACTTCCGGAAGCTACCATCTGAACGTCGCGGCGTTTGCGTCGCCCGCAGCGGGTGAGTGGGGCACGGCGCGGCGTGATTCCGTCACCGGACCCAGCCAGTTCAGCCTGGATGGCGCGTTGTCGCGCACTTATAGGTTGCGCGCGCCTTTCAATCTCGACGTTCGCGTGGACGCCGCCAATCTGCTGAATCACGTTTCCTACACCGCATGGAACACCACTTTGAACTGGAACACGGCCGCAAGCGGCACAGCGCTTTCCAGTCCCACTTTTGGACTGCCCGCGGCGGCCAACTCCATGCGCAGCATGCAGGTCACTGCGCGGTTGAGGTTTTAGTGATGCGCTGGTTGAAAGCACTATTGCTGTGGTTGGCGCTGGGCGCGGGCTTCGCCGCCCCTGCGCAACAAGTTGGCACAAATACTGCTCCGGGCCAGCCCCAGTCTTTCACGCTGACGCTGAACTCCCAACTGGTCGTCGAGACTGTTGTCATCAAAGACAAAAAAGGCGAGTTTATCGGCGGTCTTACGGCCAAGGATTTCACAGTGACCGAAGACGGCGTCGCGCAGACCATCCGCATTTTTGAGCACCAGAAGCTTTCTTCGGCCACTACGCCGATGCCGGTGGTGCCGATCGACGACGAGCAACTCAAAATCTACCACCGTCTGACCCGCACGCAGATAGCGCCGGAAAAACCGGAGGCCTCCCAATACAAGGACCGCCGGCTGCTGGCGCTTTACTTCGACATGAGCGCCATGCCCCCCGACGATCAGGTGCGCGCGTTAGCAGCCGCGGAGAAATTCATCCGCACGCAGATGACCTCCGCGGACCTGGTCTCCATCCTGCGCTTTAACGGCGGCTCGGTAGACATTCTGCAGGACTTCACCGCGGACCGCAACCGGATTCTCAGCATTCTGCAAACGCTGATTGTTGGGGAGGGCCAGGGCTCGCAAGACTCCATCGACGACTCCGGCAGCGCAGACACGGGCGCCGCTTTTGGCCAGGACGACAGCGAATTCAACATTTTCAACACCGACCGCCAGCTTGCCGCATTGCAGACTGCGGCCAAAATGCTCGGCCAGATGAGCGAGAAGAAGTCACTCATCTATTTTGCCAGCGGCATGCGCTTGAACGGCGTGGACAACCAGGCGCAGTTGCACGCCACCATCGACGCGGCGATCCGGGCAGGCGTTTCGTTCTGGCCGATCGATGCGCGCGGGCTGGTGGCCTCGGCGCCGCTTGGCGATGCCACCCAGGGCAACGCAGGAAATGCCGGCATGTACTCGGGCGCGGCGGCGCAGGCCGTCACTGACCGCTTCCAGCAATCGCAGGACACCATGTACACGCTCGCGGCCGACACCGGCGGCAAGGCGCTGTTCGACAACAACGACCTCTCGCGCGGCATCGTGCAGGCGCAGCAGGCCATTTCGGATTACTACATCATTGGCTACTACACCACCAACACCGCGCAGAATGGCCACTTCCGTCGGGTCAAGATCACCGTCGATCCAGCGCTGAACGCCAGCCTCGATTACCGCCAGGGCTACTTCGCCAACAAGGAGTTCAACAAGTTCACCGCGGTTGACAAGGATCGTCAACTCGAAGACGCGCTGATGCTGGGCGATCCCATCACCGAGCTCACTATCGCCATGGAGATCGATTACTTCCAGCTCAATCGCGCCGAGTACTTTGTGCCCATCGTGGTCAAGATTCCCGGGCGCGAGCTCGCCCTGGCCAAGAAGTTCGGCGCCGAGCACACGCTCATCGATTTCATCTGCGAGGTCAAGGACGAGGCTAGCGGCATGACCGTGCAAAATGTACGCGACTTCGTCAACATCAAGCTCAGCGATGCTACTGCGGCCGACCTGGCCAAGCATCCCATCGAGTACGACTCCGGCTTCACGCTCCTGCCCGGAAAATACACCATCAAATTCCTGGCCCGCGATGACGAAACTGGAAGGATCGGCACCTATCAAAACTCATTTGTCATTCCGAATCTGAACAAGGAAACCAATCGTCTCCCCATCAGTTCGGTCGTGTTGAGCAGCCAGCGCGTCGACCTGAAAGATGCGCTCTTCAATGCCGTCAAGGGCAAGGAGGAAGCTCGTGACGAGTCAAAGAATCCCCTCGTCGAAGATGGGCGCAAGCTGATTCCAAGCGTTACACGCGTCTTCAACACAAGCCGCGAAATGTACGTCTATCTGCAGGCTTATGAGGGCGCACCGGCAGCGAACGCCTCCGCTCCCGCTACAACTTCGGCGTCATCGTCTGGTGCCGCGCCGCTGGTCGCATTTGTCAGTTTCTATCGTGATCAGAAGAAGGCGTTTGAAACGACCCCGGTAGCCGTGATGCCACAGGCCGGAAGCCGGTTGGGTCTGGTTCCGCTCAATTTTCACGTCGGATTGGGCGAACTTACGCCCGGCGAATACGAGTGCCAGGTGACCGTTCTCGATGGCGCCGGACACAGGGCTGCGTTTTGGCGCGCCTCGGTCATGCTGGTGAGGTAACCTTTGTCTGGAAACATGCTTCTCGACTGGAAGTCCGGTGCCCTGGCGGAGGGCCTTGCCTGCTACCGCAGGGCGGAATTCTTCCTTGCTCACGAGCATTGGGAGAGCGTCTGGCTTGAATTGCACGAGCCGGAGAAGAGCTTTCTGCAGGCATTGATCCAGATAGCGGTGGCATTCCACCACCTACAGGCCGGCAATTCAGCGGGCGCGGTCTCTCTACTGAGAAGAGCGCTGCGGCGCATCGAGCTCCTCCCGGAGTCTTTCGGCGGAATCGCCGTCATGCATCTCTGCACGGAAGCTCGCGTCTGGCTGCGCGTGCTTGAGAGCGGGGGCTCCTATGACTCTCTGGCGCTTCCTCAAATCTCACCGATGGATTCCACTCCGACCTCCCGGCCATGAACGGATTCATCGCTCATCCGGCGTGATTATTTCTTTGCTTCCAAATTTTCGATGTGAGCTCCGATTACGGCTGCGCACTCTTCCAGAAAGCTGCGGTCCTCGCTTCCAAACGCTGCCTGTGCATGACTGTCGATGTCGATTTCTCCCACAACTTTGCCGCCAGCGCGGATGGGAACCACGATCTCCGAGCGCGTCTCAAGGGAGCAAGCCAGGTAGCGCGGATCGGATGCAACATCGTCCACCACCACGGTTTGTTCCTGCGCCACTGCCGCACCGCAGATGCCCTGCGTCACTGGAATTCTCACGTGCGGCGTTGGCGCTCCATGGAATGGCCCCAGCACCAGCATCTCAGGATCCGCGGGATCGAGCATATAAAAGCCGACCCAGTTGTAATGCGGCAGCCCCCCCGCAATCAGCTTGACGGTGAATTCCTGCAAGGCTTCGGAACTCCCCGCCTTTGCGGTGAAGTCGCGAACTTGGGTAAGTATTGTCTCGAAATTGGATGACTGCATGTTCTTATTCTCTCGCTCTTCAGCCCTGCGCCTTTAGCGTCGCAGCACGTTCCTGTGTTTGGCACACGAAGGCCTCGTCTTCAGGCGATTCCGCCTTGATGGAAGCGAGGTTGATTTCCACGTTGGCCAGCGCCCCGGTGAGAGCCGCACTTGCGAGAGCGACCGCGGTGGTCAGATCGGACTTCATGTTGGGGTTGGTGATCGACGCCAGCTTCGCGGCGATCTGCGCCACTTCAACAGCTCGTTCGGCCACGCTTAGAGGAACGGTGGTGGCCTCGCGCAGCGCGGCGTTGATCAATCGTCCGCCCTCGGCGGATTCCATCGCTGCTTTGTACGTCTTCATCACCACGTTGTACGACTCGGCGTCGGCGTCGATCGCAGTCTTCAGTTCCTCTCGAATCTGCGCGAGCCTGCCGATCGCCTCAGTCAACTGGCTTTCGTGTTGCAGGTAGGCCTTCTTGCCGCGGGACATGGAAGCGACCATGCCAGCCAGCCCAGCGGCCATGGCTCCGCTGGCGGCAGCGGCGCTACCTCCTCCGGGTGTCGCCGTGGGAGCGGCCAGTCGCTCGATGAAGGGTTCCACTCCGGCGCGCAGCCCGCCAACAGCAGCTTTGCCGCTCATCACAGCGGCCAGTCGGTTCTCCAGAATCAGCGAGGAGTCGAAGTTCTCCACCTGCAAGAACCACTCCGCCGCCTGTTCCAACGCAAGTTTGGGAATCAGCCCGATGATCTCGCTCGAAACCGCCGTCACCCCATAGCGCGCCGCCTCGCGCCGGACGAACTCGAAGACGCGATGTATCGGTGTCTGCTCGAAATCTGTCAGGTTCATGGAGACCTGCGCCATGCCGCGCACCAGGAATCCCGCCGCCTTCACGTAGCGCAGTCCCCCGCTTGAGAAACGCACCGCCTTGGCAATTTTTTTGGCGACGACCGGGTCGGTTGTATTCAGAAAGATGTTGTAGGCCACCAGGAACTTGCGCGCGCCCACCGCGGTGGCTCCGGCCGTCGGGTGCACGCGGGGCTCGCCGAAATCGGGCTTGCGCGTCCGGTTGGTGGAAATCTCGTCGCGAATTCCCTCGAACTGACCGCGCCGCACATTTTCAAGATTCTGTCGTTCGGGCACGGTCGCGGCGGCCTCGTAGAGGTACACCGGAATTCCGTAGCGCTTCGCAATTTCCGCTCCCACGTGCCGAGCCATGACCACGCAGTCTTCCAGCGTGACGCCGTCAATGGGAATGAAGGGAACCACGTCGGAGGCACCCATGCGGGGGTGCGCGCCCTGGTGGCGGGTCAAGTCGATCAGCTCGGCGGCCTTTCCCACGCCGCGAATCGCGGCCTCCTGGACGGCCTCCCGTTCGCCAACCAGCGTAATCACCGAGCGGTTGTGGTCGGAATCCATCTCGCGGTCGAGCAGGAAGACGCCGGGGACCCGCATGGCTTCGACAATGGCGTCGATTTTGGTTACATCGCGGCCTTCAGAGAAATTGGGAACGCATTCAACAATCGTGCTGGGCATGCTAAGAGGATAAAGAGGCGCAGGGCGTTGGAGCAAACTGGGCAGGCCGGGGAGTCAGCGAGTCAGCAAGTTAGCAAAGCAGCGGGGCAGCAAAGCGGCGATTCAGCCAGTCGGCGGAAGAGCACGGTGGGCTGCCTGCCGAATCCTGGCAGGATGTCTCCGAGATCGTCGCGGACCGGGGCAATGAGCCATCAGAAGGTTTCGACAACTTAGAGGATCTCAACCCTGCGGGGCCCAGCCCGTTCTCTGCCGATGTGGGTCCATTTGCGGCGACCAGACGCACGGAGTTCTCTGCCGTTTGCTGGGCAAATCCGCGCGACGTAAAAAAAAGGCTGACCGGTTTTCCGGTCAGCCTTGATGGATTGCAAGAGGACTTGAATCTACCGTTCGCCAAGCCCCTTTCACTACATGAGGGGGCTTGGCGACCTAATTTGCCGCGGAGCAAGCTGAGCGGCTTATTGGGGGGGGGTGGCGGAAGCCTTCCTGGCGGCGTGCTTCCTGGTCGGCAGAGGCTTGCGCGGCTGCGGCTTCACAGCGGCAGTCACTTCGGTAGTTCCGGCCACATCGGTTGCAAAGTTCGCGCCGGAGGGCACCAGGTAATCTTCCACCTTCTGTCCATCCGTCGTGCCAGTGGCTA
>Ga0302198_10000184_pt1 | contig 65943 bp, 49 predicted proteins | sample II_Bog_N2_2_FD_193521 | JGI IMG/M metagenome (GOLD analysis project Ga0302198, IMG submission 193521) | Peat permafrost microbial communities from Stordalen Mire near Abisko, Sweden - II_Bog_N2_2 | ecosystem: Environmental > Terrestrial > Soil > Wetlands > Peat | place: Sweden: Abisko...
CTGCTTCGCTCGGCCAAAGCCAGGACCAGAGAGATTCTCGATCAGGCGATCACTGAACTGCTTCCACAGATCACTCCCGACAATGCACAAGCTTGGTTCCGGTTTTCCGGATACGGAGTACACCTATAAGAGAAACGCTCTAGACGGGGAAGAGTGAGTCGGATGGAGGCGGCATAGCCGTCAAGCGGGAGCGGCGGCGCTGCGGCTGTAGCGGGGGCGCGGCCAGCAGGCTGGCGATTTCGCGGAGTTCGGCGCGGACCTGGCCGATGGTGGCGGCCACGGCGTCATGGCGCTGCTCCTCGTCGCCGCCCATGAGGGGCAAGAGGGGCTGCGGATCGCGCTGGGGATCGTAGCGGCGATGGCCCTGCTCCAGCACCTGGCGGGCGCCGGGAAGCGTGTATCCCTCGAGGTGGACCAGGCGCTTGATCTCCAGGGCCAATTCCACATCGCGGCGGCGGTAGAGGCGCTGGCCGGTGCCGCTCTTGTTGGGCTTGAGCTGGGGGAACTGCGTCTCCCAAAAGCGCAGAACGTAGGTCTGGACCGCGCAGATCCGCGCCACATCTCCAATCTTGAAATAGAGACGGTCGGGGATCGAAGGCGGGTCGAAGGCGCGCTTCTGAGAGAGTGGCATGGCCATGGCAGTTGCGGGCAGGACGCCAGGACCGCGGCGGAAATCCTGCACTAGACGCAGTATAGGCCACGTTTTGCACAATTTGTGAAGCAAAATCGCAGGATTCGACCCATGTTTGCCAGCAGGAGGCGGGCGGTGCAGGCCAGAGAGCGACTCCGGCCTGCCTTTTTTGTCCTACTCCGGGCGAGTGACGGAGTGGCGCGCGGGCGAGTGGCGTGGGGCGGCGCGCAGGTACTGGACCGGCCAACTGGCGGGCTCGCCCAAAGCGGCTGCCGCGTGCACCGGCCAATAGGGATCGCGCAGCATTTCGCGAGCCATGAATACGAGATCGGCCTCGCCCTGGGCCACGATGGCGTTGGCCTGGGCGGCTTCCGTAATAAGGCCCACGGCAGCGGTAGCGATGCCGGCCTGGCGGCGGATTCTGGCGGCGAACTCGACCTGAAACCCGGGGCCCACGGGGATTTGCGCGTTGGGGACCTGGCCGCCGGAAGAAACATCCACCAGATCGACTCCATGTTCGCGGAAAAGCCGGGAGAGCTCGACGGACTCATCGGGCGTCCAGCCACCCTCTGCCCAGTCGGTGGCGGAAATGCGGACAAAGAGGGGCAAATGGGCAGGCCACTCGGCGCGCACCGCGTCCACCACTTGAAGGACCATGCGGGTGCGGTTCTCAAAGCTGCCGCCGTAGCTGTCTGCGCGCTGGTTGGCCAGCGGCGACAGGAATTGGTGCAGCAGGTAGCAGTGGGCGGCGTGAATCTCGACGAAGTCGAAGCCCGCGGTCAGTGTCCGGCGGGCGGCCAGGCGAAAGGCCTCGACCACGGCGGCAATGCCGGCCAAGTCAAGCGATTGGGGCACGGCGTAATCGGGGGCGAAGGCCAGGGCGCTGGGCGCAACCGGCTGCCAGCCGCCCTCGGCGGGCAGCAGAAGGCGCTCGCCGGCAAAGGGCACGGACATGCTGCCTTTGCGCCCGGCGTGGGCCAGTTGAATGCCGGCGCGCGCGCCTTGCGTGTGAAGGAAGGCGGCGATCCGCTCGAGGGCGGGGATGTGATCGTCCTTCCAGATGCCCAGGTCACCGGAAGAGATGCGGCCCTCGGGAAGGACGGCGGAGGCTTCCACCATGACCAGGCCGGCGCCGCCCTGGGCGCGGCTGCCCAGGTGGACCAGGTGCCAATCGGTGGCAAAGCCATCCTGCGAGGAGTACTGGCACATGGGCGAGACGCCGATACGGTTGGCGAATTCGACGGAGCGAAGCTTGAAAGGCGAAAAAAGCGGATGAGTCATAGCTGAGTAGATGAGCCGGAGCGGTGGTGGATGCAAGGCATGCTGGTTTCGGGGCGCCGCTGGAGATGAACGGGATCGATGAGGGTTTCGGTTTCCCTACCCTTACCAGAAGCCCCGCGAAAGGATGGAGCACCCCGGATGCGTATCCGGGAAACGCCCCGCCGGGGAATCTGCGCCGGCGCGCCACTATACTGGTTGCGGCGGTGTTGCTCTCATGGATATTCTGTGGACCCCCTGGCGCTATGCCTACGTCACCTCGGCGGATGGGGCGGTGCGCCCCGGCGTTCCCCACTGCCTGAACGCCTGGCCCGGCGATCTGGGCTGCGTTTTCTGTAACCTGATGGCCTCCATCGACTTCGCCATTGCGAGCGGGATGAGCGCGGAGGAGGCAGAGGGCGCAGGCGGCCTCATCTGGCGCGGAAAGCACTGTTTTGTCTGCCTGAACGCGTTTCCTTATACCTCCGGCCACGTGATGGTGATGCCTTATGCCCACCTGGACCGGCTGGCCAAGGTTCCGCAGGAAGCAGCCCACGAGATGATGGACCTGGCGCAGCGCACCGAGCTGGCGCTGGAACGCATCTACCGGCCGCAGGGGCTCAATTTCGGGATGAACCTGGGCCAGGCCGCCGGGGCCGGCGTGGCCGGGCACCTGCACCTGCACGCCCTGCCCCGCTGGAGCGGGGACACCAACTTCATGACCACGGTGGCGGAAACCCGGGTGCTGCCCGAGGACCTGGAGACGACGTGGAAGCGGGTGCGCGAGGCGTTTGGGGAGCTGGCGGATTAGCGGGTCAGCGGGAAGAATTTCCGGGCCTGAAGGCCCGCTCTTGATCCGCTTTATTCAGGGGCCTGAAGGCCCCTGCTCCCTCCGTGCGCCATTGCTCGGCCCTGAAGGCCACTGATCCCTCCGCTATGACTCCGCTTCGGGGCTCTCGTCCGCCTCGGCTGCCAACGCCAACCCTGACTCCTCGACGCCCGCATTGTCCAGCAGACCGCGTGGAAGAGACTTGCTGGTCCGAATGCCTAGTTGCTTGAGCATCTCCACCTGGCGGATCAGGTTGCCGCGGCCTTCGCTCAGCTTCTTAATGGCTTTGTTATAGCTGTCATCGGCGCCGCGCAGGCTCTTGCCCACCGCTTCCAAGTCGCTGACAAAGCCCACAAACTTGTCAAATAACTCAGCGCCGCGATTCATCACATCCTGCACGCTGCGGGCCTGCAACTCCTGCTGCCACAGGTTGTCCACGATGCGGATGACGAAGAGCAGCGTGGTGGGCCCCACCACCAGGACTTCTTTCTCATAGGCATAGCGCCACAGCGCCTCGTCCTCATGCAGCGCCTCGAGGAAGGCCGGTTCGATGGGAATGAACATCACTACAAAATCCGGCGTCTCCAATGCCGCCAGCTTGTGATAGCGCCGGTCGGCCAGTTCGTCCACATGGCTGCGCACGCTGGCCAGGTGGCGCTTGACGGCTGCCTTGCGCTCCTCTTCCGTCGTCGCGTTCACGCTGTCGGTGTAGGCGTTCAACGAAACCTTGGCGTCGATCACCAGGTGCCGGCCGCCGGGCAGGTTCACGATCACGTCCGGGCGCACCTTCTTCTGCCGTTCGTCCCCGTCCCCCGGCGCGGCATCGAAGGTCTCCTGCACGCGGAATTGCTCGCCCTCGCGCAAGCCCGCCTTCTCCAGCAGGTTGCGCACAATCAGCTCACCCCAGTCGCCCTGCGCCTTCGACGATCCGCGCAGCGCCGTGCTCAGATTCCGCGCTTCTTCGGTCAACTGCTGGTTCAGCCCGCCCAGGGTGCCGATCAGCGTTTCCAGCTTGGTGACGCCGGTCTTCGAGTCGGTCTGCGCCTGCTCCACCTTTTCGCGAAACTCCTTGATCTGGTCGCGCAGCGGCGTCAACAGGGTGCCCATCTCCTTTTGGCTGCCCTCGGAAAAGCTCTTGGATTTCTTCTCGAGGATGTCGGCCGCCAAAGCCTCGAACTGGTGGGCCAGCGTCTGCTTGGCGCCTTCCAGAAGGGCCAGCTTCTCCTGGAGATTCTGGCGCTCGTTTCTCAGCTCGGTCTCCAGTTCCTTTATGCGCGCGTTCTGGGTGCGGTCCGAAGCGTCCCTGAGTTGCAAGTCCTGGCGCAGTGCTTCCCGTTCGGCGGTCAACTGGCCGATCGTCTTTTCGCGTTCGGCGGCCAGCGATTCAAAGCCTGCCCGCGCCGCCGACTCGGCCCGCACTCGCTCCATTTCGCTCCGGACAGCGGTCAACTCGTCCACCAGCCGGCGTTCATTGGCTGCGAACTGGTCGAGTTGATTCTGTTTGGCCGCGCGGCCCTGGCGGAATCCCAGCCAGAGGCCCAGGAAAAAGACGGCGACGGCGATCAACGAAAAGAGAACGGCAGAGCTTCCCACGGCAAAACCCTCTTCGCCTAATGTACGCCTCCGGTATGTGTATTTTCAGCCAAATCAGGCGCTTTTTCTGTTCTCTGCCCGGTATTCCCTATTCCCTTGCTTTCTGAGGCTTTACACACCCACATCCGCCCGGTAGACTTGAAATTTCGGGGCCATGCGCATTTTTTGCGGCGTAGTGGTTGTGTTCCCCTGCCGCGGGACGGTATTGTAGGCAGGCGGAACGTGAGCGGGTTGAAGCCCCGAAGAGATTCCCAAGTACCAAACATCACGAGGAGAAACACGCATGGCCGTGGAAGAGAAGGTTAAGCAGATTATCGTTGAGCAGTTGCAGGTGGACGAAGCCGAAGTCACCCCCGGCGCCAGCTTCCAGGAAGACTTGGGCGCCGATTCGCTGGATGTGGTCGAACTCGTGATGCAGTTCGAGGAAGCCTTCGACCTGGAGATTCCCGACGAAGACGCCGAGAAGATCAAGACCGTGAAGGATGCGGTGGAGTACATCGAAAAGCACGAGAAGAACCCGAAAGGCGGCAAGTAACCGGTGAGCCGCCGAGTCGTCATCACCGGCCTGGGGCTGGTTTGCGGTGTAGGAAACACCGCTCCTGAGGTGTGGCAGCAGTTGTTGGCTGGCGCCAGTGGCATGGGTCCTATCCAGGGCTTCGACACCACCGGCTTCCCGGTCACCCTCGCCGCCGAGGTCAAGAACTTTGACCCGCTCAACTTCGTGGACAAAAAGGAAGCCCGCAAGATGGGCCGCTTCATCCATTTTGCCTTCGCAGCCACCCAGGAAGCCATGGCCCAGTCCGGCCTGGAGATCACGCCGGAGATTGCCGACCGCGTCGGCGTCTTCATAGGCTCCGGCATTGGCGGCTTCGAGATCATCGAGCGCGAGCACACCAACCTGCTGCAGGGCGGCCCGCGCAAGATTTCACCCTTCTTCATTCCCGCGGTGATTGTGAACATGGCGGCCGGCCAGATCAGCATCCGCTACGGCGCCCAGGGGCCCATTTCGGCCACGGCCACGGCCTGCGCCACCAGCGCCAACTCCATCGGCGACTCGGTGCGCATGATCATGCACGGCGATGCGGACGTGATGATTGCCGGCGGCGCAGAAGCCTCAGTCACGCCCCTGGCAGTGGGCGGTTTTGCTGCGATGCGCGCACTGTCTACCCGCAACGACGAACCCACCCGCGCCAGCCGCCCCTTCGACAAGGATCGCGACGGATTTGTGATCGGCGAAGGCGCCGGCATTCTGATCCTGGAAGAGCTGGAGTTCGCCAAGGCCCGCGGAGCCAAGATCCTGGGCGAAATCATCGGTTATGGCATGAGCGCCGACGCGTATCACATGACGGGCATTGCTCCGGAAGGCGCAGGCGCCCAGCGCAGCATGAGGGCCGCCCTGAAAGACGCCGGCATTGCCCCGGAAGAGGTGGGCTATGTCAATGCCCACGCCACTTCCACGCCGGCCGGCGACGGCAACGAATCGCGCGCCATCGAACTGGTCTTTGGCGAACACGCCCTGAGCCACAAGCTCAAGGTCTCGGGCACCAAGTCCATGACCGGGCATCTGCTGGGCGGGGCAGGCGGTCTGGAGGCAGGCATCACCGTGCTGGCGCTTCAGAACCAGATGCTTCCACCCACAATCAACCTGGAGAACGTGGACCCCGAGTGCCGCCTGGACTATGTGCCCAACGTGGCCCAGGCCCACAGCTTCGACATAGCCCTGTCCAACTCGTTTGGTTTTGGCGGCATCAACGCCACGCTGATCCTTCGCCGCTGGACGGAATAAGGCAGCTTTCAGCCGCTAGCTCCTAGCTGCTAGCCAAACAGACCGCAAGACCGGCAAGAAACAGAACAGCGCGAATCCCGAGGGGGTTCGCGCTGTTTTGATTATCAGGGCTAATCCCCGCGTCAGCCGGTAACCGCCGCGATGCCCACGCCGACGAGCACAAAGATGACCCACCAGCCGAAGACCGCAATGTATCCCGAGTTGCGCTTGACCCCGGCCACCATCGCCGTGCCTATCCCGAGCAGCACCAGCGTCCAGATGGTCACCAGATCCAGCGAAGTGGCCAGGGTATACAGCACCTTGCCGGTCTCCGCCGGATTCAAAAATGCGCCAAGGTTGGTGGGCGCAAAGTTTTTGATGTTGAACGACTCCGGCGCAACCCCTGCGTAGATCACGACAATCCCCAGCAACGTCTTGATCACGGACGGCAGGCTGGCATACATCCAGACGGAAAAAATGCTTTTGTAGGTGGCCTTGCCGCCGAAGCCAAAATTGATGGTTCCCCAGAGGCCGAGCGAGAGGACGGCAACGCCCGCCAGCAGCAGAAGCGGATTGGCGATGAATACGCCCTTGGTGATGTTCAGGGATATCTTGGTGCCCATCTCGCGCTGTTCCGGGGTGGCATTCGCCATGCGCTCTTCTGCCTTTGGATCGAGGCGAATCTGGTTGTCCACCACCTGCTGCATGCCAATCTTCATAGCGACAGCCGCAAACATGACGTAGCCGAGCAGCGCATAGATGAGGAACGGGGCCCACCAGCTGCGGTGGCCGTTTTTGATGTCTTGAAAGGTTTTGGACGGCGCGCTAAAGGTGTTGGCTACGCGCTGCCACTGGCTGAGACCGGGGCCCCCAGGGGCTGCCTCGGTCACGGAATGAACTCCCATTTCGCTCATGGTGTTGCCTCTCGAAAGCCGCTCGGGCTTTTTCCATCTCTCCAGCGGGGCGCGCTGACACACAGGGCCGACTTGTTCCCAGGCAAGGCGACGTCGCGTATCCCTGACAATTCCGTGGAAAAATGCGTTCGCCCGAGATTGTACCCTTGAATGGCAAAAAAGACACAATCAATTTATGGAAATGCCCTGGGCCGGCAGAAAGGAGGGCTGCAGAGCGGTTTCAATGGTTGCTGAATGTCTGCATCGTGCTCTCCCACTCTAGCCGCAAAGAGTCAAGATGCAGGTCCTTTGACTCCGCTCCGCTCCCCAGAGACGAAGGCCTTTCGCTACCTACCCGCCTGCGCTCCGCGCCTGATGAAAGCGGCTAACAGGCTTCCTGTTCCCACCCTTGCGACAGAAAGAAGTCGCAAGGATGAGGCACGGAGCCACCTGCGGTGGGGCGACTTTGCCGGATTCGACGCGGACCTGAGAGGTCGCAAAGACGAGATCTGGCGGCCCACCCTAGCCGCAAAAACAAAAACGCGCGAGCATGGGGCACCCAGTTACTGTCCCTGTGAAGCGGTCCCGACGGGCGCGCCGGGGTCGGCTTGGCGGGTCTCGCGCGAGCCCGGCTGCTGGGCCTTGCGCTGCGCTGCGGTGCTTTGTCCGGTCTTTTGTTGCCCCAGGTTATTGGTTCGCGCCGGGGGCAAATAGCTCTTGTAGACGGTGATGTGGAAGCAGGTCTGCTCGAACTCTTCTTCCACATCGAGCTTGCCGGCGCCCTCCAGCGCCAGCAGCCGGCCGCGCATCCAGGCCAGTTCCTTGCGGCTCAGACCCACTTTGGCGATGTCGATGGTGGCGCCGGTGAGATGCGGGCTGGCGATGTCGCCCTCGGCCGCAGCGGCGTTGCCGTTGATCTGCATCAGACGCTTTTGATACTCCACGGTGCGCACCGCCGAACTGACGGTCAGCGGCCGGTGGAAGAGGGCCGCGTGGGCCCGCGCCAGCTCGGAGAGGAATCTTGCCGTCCAGGGACGGCAGTAGCGCCGGTCCGCAGGCAGGCTCGCGTTCACCGTGAGCGCTGCGGAGACAGGCACACGCACCAGCATCTTGCGGGCAATGCGATTCCTCAGATCCTGGTCGTCCTGGATGCGCTCCAGGCCGTCGGCCTCGGTGCGCTCATTCTGGCGCACCAGCGACGCATAGGAGCCGCGCAGCGGGAGGGTGAGCGAGACCGGCGTCCGGCGTGGCAAATCGGCTTCGCGCCTGGTCTCGGGGGGGCGCGCCTTGGACGCGGCGAGCGGGCGAGGACGGGAAGGCGTCGCGGGCAAGGCCGCGCAGGGGTTGGCCACCGCCTGCTTATGCACGCGAGTGCGCGGCATGGCCGCGGCCTGCGATCCAGCCGTGGATGGTTTGTGCGCGCCCGTGCGCCCAGGCTTGTGCCGGGTTGCCGGTTTGGCCATGTGGGCTGACGGATGCCGCGCCCTGGGGTGGGATTTGCGAGTGGACTCCGCCGCGGCACTCTTGTTCGGCTTCGCCGGGCGAACCGGCGAACCCATGGCTGAAATTGCGGTGAGTGCAGCCAGCACCAGAACGATGATTGCGGTGCGCTTCATAGGGGAGCGCGCGGAGAGATCAGAGCAACTCCAGTGTAGGCCGATCCGCCTGCGGCTCCGAGTGCCTAAGCGGATGCGGATTCGTCCGATAACTGGCGGTCAACGAGCGGCGGCGCGCTTGACGGCTGCCGCGGCGAATGATCGACTGAGTCAGGAACAGGACGGAGTGTGCCTTTGCGCTTGCCTCAATTTACCCTCGACGATTACGAAACAGCCTTTGCCGATCGCCACCTGTTGCAAGACGTGGTAGCGAAGTGGGCCAAGGCCAAGCCGGAAGCTGCCGCCCTGGTGAGCGCGGAGGGCAACCGCGCCGTCAACTGGAGCGAATTCGACCGCACGACCACGGCGCTGGCGTGCGAGTTGCAGCGCCTGGGATTCGCCAAGGGCGATTTCCTGGTGACCCTGCTGCCCATGTCTGTGGATCACGTTCTGCTGGAATACGCATGTTTCAAAATCGGCGCGATCGTTGCCCCGCTGGATTTGCGTTTGCCCTCCGCCGAGGTGATTCGGGCGCTGGAAATCCTGCGGCCGCGCGGATTTGCCGGACTGGGTGTGAAAGCGCCGTTCGATTTTCGCGTGCTGTGGAGTACGGTGCAGGCGCAATGCCCATGGATTGAGCACCTGATCGCGGTGGACTCCGGCGAGGCGATTCCCGGCACGCGCGCCTATGCGTCGATTGCCGGGGCCGCGTTGCAAAGCGAGGCGGCCTCGGACGCTGGCGCCCTGGCTGGAATAAACCTCACCGAGGACGAGGGCGCGCTGGTCATCTTTACCACCGGGTCGACGGGGTCGCCCAAGCCTGCCCTGCTTTCACACCGCAATATCACGGTGCAGAACATGTGCCTGACCGGCGCTTTCTTTGGCGGAGACCGGGGCTCGCGCACCCTGGTCAATCTGCCTGCGTCGCATGTGGGCGGGCAGACAGAGATCCTGATGTGCACCCTGTTCGGGGGAGGCACAGCGGTGCTGCTGGAGTTCTTTGAGCCCAGCCGCTCGCTGCGCGCCATTGCCCAGCATCGCGTGGAGCTGCTGGGGCAAATTCCGGCCATGTTCAACCTGGAGTGGATGCTCAAGGACTATGACCATCACGATCTCTCCAGCCTGAAGTTTGCCGCTTATGGAGGCAATGCGGTGTCGCGGCCTTTCCTGGACAAACTTGCCACCATGGCGCCGGTGGTCGGCACCGGACTGGGGCTGACCGAGACCGCCGGCTTCTGCACCTACATCGAGGCGGACGCGGCGGACCACGACCCCTCCGAGCAGGAGGCGATTCTGGCCGGGCTGGGACAGGACATGCCCATCTATCCCTGCTCCATTCGCCGGCCCATGCGCGCCGACGGCTACGCAGGGGAGGAGCTGCCGGCGGGCGAAATAGGCCACGTGTGCTTCAACGGGCCGCAGACCTTTCTGGGTTATGTCAACGACCCCGAGGCAACCGCCAAGGCCATTGCGCGCGACGGGTTTTTATATACCGGCGATCTTGGCTACAAGAACGCGGCGGGGCTGCATTTGACCGGCAGGGACAAGTGGGTGATCAAATCCTCGGGCTACCAGATCTTCCCCGGCGATGTGGAACGGCACATCTGCACGCTGACGGAGAAGGTGGCCAACTGCGTGGTGGTGGGCGTGGCGCACGAAGTGGTTTCAGAAGCGGTGGTGGCCGTGGTGGAGAAGCGGCCCGGAGTGGAACTGAGCCGGCAGGAACTGGACCGTCACGCGCGTTCCCTGGCCTCCTACATGCGGCCGCGCCATTGGATCGTTCTGGAACCCGGGCAGATGCCGCTGAACCGGGTGGTCAAGCCGGACCACATGCGCGTGCAGGAGATGGCTCGGCAGGAGATTGAGCAGCTGCGGGAGCGTGGGGAGTGGGACACAAGCTTCAGGAGCACACCCTAAGTGGCTCTGCCAGCGGCCTGGAGCTTCTTCACGTCGAGCAGATCCTGCTCTCTGGCGCTGGCCAGTTTGTTGCGGATGAGGTCTTCTTTGGAGATAACGGCGGTGGGAACCTCCCCATCGATCTGTCCTTCGATTCGATGCATCCAGGCTTCATCGAACGTTACGCCATCGATGCGCTGCAGAATGTCGATTCGTTCGGGGGGTTGCCCCATCTGGAAGACCGTGCCATCTCTGAAATCTGCCGGACTCATTCCACCGAGCGGGGCGCCAAACGCGGCGAGCGCCTGGAAGATGGCTTTACTGTTTTCCTCGTCGGATCGGATGAAGAGGTCGAGGTCTTTCGTCGCCCGTGGTTCTGCATGAACGCCGAAGGCATAGCCGCCAATGACAAGGTACTTAACGGCGTGGGCGTTCAACGCGCGTAAGAGTTCTTTCATGTCTTTGCTCATCATGGATCGGCACTCCTTTGAAGGCCGCGGCGAAGGCATAGGCGGCCTCACTCGCATCCCATACGGCAGAGAGGCGCTCTCCAACTGAGAGGCTCTGCCAGTAGCGATAAGTCTCGGCCTGTTGCTCCTCGGGATCGATCACCCGGCGGATTGTCTTATCCATGAACAGGCCTCGCTTCCGATGCGGGCATCCCAGGCCTCAGAATCGAGACCTGGTATACACAGGAAACCCCTACTGCAGCAGCAGCGGCTCGTCGTCCTTGAGTTCCTCGGGCGGGATGACTACGGCGGCGGCCACCTTGTCGTCCTGATCGAGGTTGAGCAGGCGGACGCCCATGGTGGAGCGGCCGGCGGCGCGAATCTGCTTGGTGTCGATGCGGATGATCTTGCCGAACTGGCTGATGACCATCAACTCCGAGGTCTCATCGACCTTCAGGATGGTGTTGACGCGGCCGTTCTTGGAGCCGGTCTTGAGGTTGATGACGCCCTTGCCGCCGCGGGTTTGCAGGCGGTAGGCCTCGGCGTTGGTGCGCTTGCCGTAGCCCTGCTCGGTGACCGACAGAATCCTGCAGCCGGACTCCTCGCCCTCGGCAACCTTGGGGGTCACCGCCAGGCCCACGACGTAATCGTTCTTGGCCAGGTCGATGCCGCGCACGCCGTGAGCCGGACGACCCATGGAGCGCACGTTTTCCTGGTCGAAGCGGATGGCCATGCCCAGGTGCGTCGCGAGGAAGACAATCTTCTCGGCGTCGCAAATCTCCGCCCCGATCAATTCGTCGTCCTTGTCGATGCCGATGGCGATGATGCCGCGGGCCATCACGTTGCTGAAGTCCTTGAGCGGCGTCTTCTTCACGGTGCCGTTGCGGGTGGCGAAGAAGATGAACTTGCCTTCTTCTTCCAGGTCGCGCACGGGAAGGATGTTGCGCACATTCTCGCCCGGCTGCAGGTCAAGCAGGCTCTGCATGCTCTTGCCCTTGCCCGCCGCGCTCACGTCGGGAATCTCATAGACCTTGAGCCAGTAAACGCGGCCGGTGTTGGTAAAGCAGAGCAGATAGGCGTGGGTGGAATCGACGATCAACTGCGAGACGAAATCCTCTTCGCGGGTCTTCATGCCGGTGCGGCCGGTGCCGCCGCGGCGCTGCTGGCGATAGATGCTGATGGGCGTGCGCTTGAGGTAGCCCTGATGGCTCACCGTGACGGCTACCTGCTCGTCGGCGATCAGGTCTTCCAGTTGCAGTTCGGCGCTTTCGTCCACAATCTGCGTGCGGCGCACGTCGCCGTACTTGTCGCGAACCTCTTCCAGCTCCTTGACGATCACCCCGCGCAGCTTGATGTCGCTGGCCAGGATCGATTCGAGCTCGGCGATCTTCTCGAGCAGCTCATGCAGTTCCTTCAGCAGTTCGTCGATGGAGAGCTGGGTGAGGCGATAGAGTTGCAATTCGAGAATGGCGTCGATCTGGCGCAGCGTGAGGCCACGCTCCTCGTGCGGCAGCCGCACGCGATCCAGCGTGATGACGATCTCTGTGCCCTTGCCCCAGGCATACAGGTTTTCGCGCGCTTCCGCCCTCGAACCCGAGGCGCGAATGATGCGGATGACCGTGTCGAGGTTGTCGAGCGCGATCTTCAGGCCTTCCAGGATGTGCTCGCGGTCGCGGGCCTTGCGCAGCAGGAAGACGGTGCGGCGCTGCACCACGTCGACGCGATGATCGAGAAACGCGCGGATGGCCTGGTCGAGACCCAGTTCCCGCGGTTGCCCATTGAGCACCGCGAGGAAAATCATGGAGAAGCTCTCCTGCATCTGGGTGTGCTTGTAGAGCTGGTTGAGCACAATCTCAGGCTGGGAGCCGCGTTTGAGTTCGATGACGATGCGCATGCCATCGCGATCGCTCTCGTCGCGCACGTCGCTGATCTCGTCGATGATCTTGTCGTTCACCAGCTCGGCGATGCGCTCGATGAGCTTGGACTTGTTGACCTGGTAAGGAATCTCGGTGACGATGATCGCCTGTTTTTCCTTGGTCAGGTTTTCCGTGGCCACCTTGGCGCGCATCATGAAGCGGCCGCGCCCGGTCGTGTAGGCCTGGGGGATGCCGCTTTTGCCGTAGAGGAAGCCGCCGGTGGGGAAGTCCGGCCCCTGCACATGCTTCAGCACAATAGCCAGCGCGGCGTCGCGGCTCTGCGCCAGTTCAGGATTCTGCAGCAGCTCGATGGCAGCGTTCACTACCTCGGTGAGATTGTGCGGGGGGATGTTGGTGGCCATACCCACCGCGATGCCGCTCGATCCATTGACAATCAAGTTGGGAATGCGCGTGGGCAGCACCGTGGGCTCGAAGGTGGATTCGTCGTAGTTCGGCGAAAAGTCCACGGTCTCCATGTCGATATCGGCCAGCAACTCGCCGGCAATGCGCATCAGGCGGCACTCGGTATAACGCATGGCCGCGGGCGGATCGCCGTCCACAGAGCCGAAGTTGCCCTGCCCGTCTACCAGCGGATAGCGCAGCGAGAAGGGCTGCGCCATGCGCACCAGGGTGTCATAGATGGCCGAATCGCCGTGGGGGTGATAGACACCCATGCACTGACCGACCACCTTGGCGCACTTGGTGTATTTCTTGTTGTACTCGAGGCCCATCTCGCTCAGGGTGTAGAGCACGCGCCGGTGGACGGGCTTCAAGCCGTCGCGGGCATCCGGCAACGCGCGCCCGATGATGACACTCATCGAGTAGTCGAGATAGGAGCGGCGCATCTCCTCTTCGATGTTGATGGGGATGAGGTTTGTGCCGCTATTGGGCGGCGTACCACCTTCGAGAGGGAGCTGGGGATTCTTATCGTCTGCCATAGGGTTTTCTAAGCCCGCCCAAAGGCGGCAAAAAGGTTCCGGTGAAAGCGGGGCCGGACTTTGCGGGCTGTGTTTCTATTTTACGCGCTCAACGGGGTTTCAGCAAGGCAAACAACTGCAAACAAGTCCTTATTTTGCTTGACTTTATAGACTATCTTCGGCGATCTGTGAGGGGCCTTGGCCGGCTACGCCGCGCGGCGCGTCCCGGCCTTGGATTTGGCGGCGGCTCTGGACTTCTTTTTCGCCTTCTTTACGCTCCGCTGCGGCGAGAGATTTGGTTGACCGCGGCACCCATATCCGTCTCTAAAGCAACCCCGGCAAGCTCAAGACGCAGAAGACCGCCTGCAGCATCACGATGGCTCCGGCGGCGCCCAGAACCAGACGTCCCCGCGGCCCCTCGTAGGCGTCGGCAAAGACCCCGCCCACAAAGGTGAGCAGAAAGGGCAGCGCCCACAGCCAGGGAGAGCCGGGCGCACCGGTCATGACGATCACCATGAGAAGCACAGCGCAGAGCAGCGGCGCGGTATTGCCGAAATAGCGCGACTTCCCGATGCCCAGATAGAACACCCCGGCCGCAACCGCAGCCAGGGTGATGCCGGCATTGCCCAACGTGCCGAAGAAGCGCCGGGCGGGGTCGAGGGATAGCCAAATCATGCCCGCGGCGGAGCGGAAGACGTAGCTGAAAGCGTCCGGCGAAAAACCATAGCAGGCAAACACCAGCAGCAGCGCACCGGCCGAAGCCAGCAGCACCACGGGCAGCACCTGGCTCCTGCGGCCCTCGGCCACCCACAACATCAGCACCAGGCCCAGCAACGCCACCAGCGGGAGAGCCGCAATGTGCGCGGCAGCCGCGACGCCAAAAAGCGCCGTCAGCAGCACCAGGCGCGGCCGCCACTTGCGGCGCGGCCCCTGCATGGCGTGGGCCACGCCGATGCAGGTGTAGACGCCCCCATACACTCCCAGCGCGGCCAGAATCTCAGAGTTGGGCGCGACGCAGGCCCTCAACACCGCTGGAGAAAAGCAGTAGAGCGCCAGGGCCGTATAACCGCCCAAGTTGCCGTAGAGCCGGCGCGTGACCCACCACAGCCCGCCGCCCAGAAGGACCCCGGCCAGCAGAAACGGCAGGCGCAACAGCAGCAGGATGTGGGTGAGCTGATGGCGCAGTTCCCAAGTGCTCAGCTCCGAGGCCCTCTGGTCGCCCCCCACCTGCACCACTCTGTCCTCGGGTTTGCGGAGCAGGTCCAGCGCCTGCTCGGCGAGCAGATTCAGCGTCAGCGGCAGGCCCGCCAGCCGGTAGCCCAGAATGCCGTCGTGGATGTTGCCGCAACTGGTAAAGTAGCCGGCCAGCGGCGAGGGCCGCTCCCAGGTCTCGCGCCCGCAGCGCGCATATTGATAATCGCGGTCGCTCAGCGTCTGGTGGCCCGTAAGCCACAGCCCCTGGATGAGGAACAGCGCCAGCATCGCCGCGGCAATGCGTTGCGGCAGATTGAAGCGAAAGCGGCGGAGACGGGCAAGCCGGTGGGTAGTCATAGGCAAGAGGACCCCTTCAGTCTAAACGCCCCAGGCCGCAGGCCCGCGACCGTATTGAAAAGCTGATTGGTCCGGCAGGAAACGGAATCATTGTGCTTTCCTACCCCTTTTCCGCAAAGGATGCGGAAAAGATGGGGCGCGGGACCGCAATCCAGTCGTGCCGAATTGGGAAGGAACGCTCCTTTTCCGCGGCCGGCTACTTTCCCGGCATGGTGTGGGCGGCCACGCCTTCGAGCACGCACCCCAGGCCGAACTCAAAGCTCTCGTCCGTCGGCTCCGCGTCGCCCACTTCCACAAACTGCGCCAGGTTCGGATAGAGCCCGGTGGCCAGGATGGATGCCAGAAGCGGCGCGGCAAGCTCGCGCTTCCGCTCCGGCGTCAGGTTATGCCTGCGGTTGGACTCCTCCTCTCCGAGTTCGTAGCCCACCACACCGGCCACGTAGGCAAAGACGGTTCCTATCGCGCGTGTTCTGGCCTGCATATCCAGGCCGGCAGCGCCCGTGGACGCCAACTGAAACTCAAACCAGCGCAGGTAGTTGGGCCCGAAGGTGGGGCGGGTTGTGAGCAGCGGCCCGAGCCACCAGTGGCGCTTGAGCACTCCGCGCGTTTGCCGCGCCAGACTCCGCAAATCTTCACGCCAGTTGCCCGAGGGGACATCCGGAACCGAAATCTCGCCGTACGCCGCATCGAGCAAGAGGTCCAGTATCTGATCCTTGCCGCTGACGTGGCGGTAGAGCGACATCGCCCCCGCTCCCAGTTCCCCGGCGATGCGGCGCATGGAGATGGCCTGCAACCCCTCGCCATCGGCAATGCGCATGGCCGCCCCCACGATGCGGGCGTTGCTTAGCCGCGCGGAAGCTGGGCCGGCAGGCTTGCTGGGCGCCGGTTTTGCCTTGGACTTGCTGAGCATGGCTCCATTCTACGGCTAGAGTACGATGTACGCATTTAAGCGTACACTGTACTCAATAAGGAGGTCTCATGTCATTGCCAAATGATCCATTCGTCTTTGGAATTTACCCTGGGGGCGGGGCCGGCTCCGACAACGGCATTGCCGCCGGTCCGCCGGAGGATGCGGCCCGCGTGGAAGAGGCGCTCACTGCTCTGGCCGGCAAATCGGCTCCGTTCATTGTCCGCGCCTACGAGCGCTTCAGCGATACCGGCTCCCCCTCACCGTGGCCACGCCAGACACCTGAAGACTACACGCAATACATCCGCGATGGGCGGCTCCTGGACCTGGTGGTGATGTTCCAGTCCCGTTGCGGCGATGTGGCCGGATTTCTGGATTTTGTGCGTTCGCTGATCGCCCAGCATGGGCCGCTTCTCTACTCGATCCAGGTCACCGAGGAGGCCAATTTCACCCACGGTCCCGACTGCATCGATGGACCCTGGCCCAGGGTTCTGGAGGCGCTGGTGGAGGGAGTAAAGGCCGCAAAACAGGAGGCATTGCGCCGGGGACTCACCGGGCTGCGGGTAGGATTCAACTCCACGCCCACCTTTGGCCCATCGTCCGAGTTCTGGAGCGAGATCGGCTCGCTGGGTGGCCGGGCCTTTGTGGAATCCCTGGACTATGTCGGGCTTGACTTCTTCCCCGACGTCTTTCGGCCGGCGGCCAATCTGCGCGCCGCCGTTCTGGGCGTGATTGAAACCATGCGCTCCACCTGGCTGCCAGCTGCGGGCATCCCGAATTCAGTACCCATCCACGTGGCTGAAAACGGCTGGCCCACAAGTACGACCCGATCCTGCGAACAGCAGAGCGCGGCTTTGGAAACCATCATCCGCACCCTGGCCGAGGTCCGCGAGCAGCTCAATCTTGCCCGTTATACGCTCTTCTCGCTGCGCGACGCGGAGAGCTTTGCGAACGAGACAGCAGAGGACATCTTCTATCATTTTGGCCTGATGCAGTCCGACTATGCTCCCAAGCCTGCTTTCGAAACCTATCGCAGGTTGATCGCCGAATTCCAGGAAGCGGCAGGCTCCGCTACTCCATGACAATGGCCAGACAAACCTGCGGGATTCCCGGGCCCAACTTTTGAGACCTGAGAATACGCGCCACACGCAGGCTGGCAGACTGATCCGGCTCAATCGCTTTACTCGGCTATCCCCCCGCCGGTAAACTGGCCCCGCCATGCTAACCCGCCGCCGCTTTGCCTTGAACACCGCTGCCGCCGCCCTCGCCCTCGCCTCCAAAACCGGCTTTGCCCTGCCTCAGGCCGCCAGCACCTATCACAATCCGATCATGGGCGGAGACCACCCCGACGCCAGCCCCATCCGCGTGGGCAGCGACTTCTACCTCACCCACTCCAGCTTCGACTACGCCCCCGGACTGATCATCTGGCACAGCCGCGACCTGGTGAACTGGCGCCCGGTGGCCGCCGCGCTGCGCCGCTACTACGGCAATGTCTACGCGCCCTACCTGTGCGAGTACCAGGGCCGCTTCTACATCTACTTCCCTGCCGACAACCGCCTGCGCGTGGTGCACGCCGACCACCCCACCGGCCCCTGGAGCGAACCCATCGACCTGGGCATCAGCGCCATCGACCCGGCCCACATTGCCGAGAACGGGAGGCGCTTTCTCTACATGGCCGATGGGCAGATGGCCGAGCTGACCGCCGACGGACTGGCCGTGAAAACCCCTCCGCGCAAGGTGCTGGCCCCCTGGCCTGTCCCCGCCACCACGCGCATGGAGTGCACCTGCCTGGAAGGCCCCAAGCTGCTTTGGCACGACGGCTATTTCTACCTGAACGTGGCCGAGGGCGGCACCGCCGGCCCCGCCACCAGCCACTCCGTGGTCTCAGCCCGCAGCCGCCACGCAGAAGGCCCCTGGGAATACTCGCCCTACAACCCGGTTGTGCACACCGCCAACCGCGACGACCGCTGGCTGAGCGTGGGCCATGGGCGCCTGGTGGATACCCCGGACGGCAAGTGGTACATGACCGTGCACTCCTATGAGAACGGCTACCGTACGCTGGGCCGCCAACTGCTGCTGCTGCCTGTCGAGTGGACCGCGGACGGCTGGTTCCGCGTCCCTGCCGGCATCACCCCGGCGTCGGCGATTCCCATGCCCATCCCAGGGTCGCATCAGCAGCCGTTCCTTGATCCCTCCGACGATTTCACTGCCCCGGAACTGGGCTTGCAGTGGGGCTTCTGGCACGAATACGACCCGGCGCGCTTCAGCACCGGCGATGGATCTCTGACCTTGCAGGCGCGCGGCAAGTCCCTGGCCAACACCCCGGCCCTGACCACCCCGGTGGGCGGCCACTCCTACACTGTCGAGATGGATGTGGAAGTGGAGCCCGGCTGCGAATCGGGCCTGCTGCTCTTTTACGATCCGGAGCACGCCGCCGGGATACTGCTGGATGGGGAAGGCATCGGCGTGCGCCTGGCCAACGGCTACGGCCCCAGCCGCCAGCAGAAAGGCGCTACCCGCGCCACCTTGCGCATCGTCAACGACCGCCAGGAGATCGACTTCTACTACCGGCTTCCCGGCCAGGCGTGGCAAAAGACCCAGGAATCCGCCGAAATCTCGGGGATGGACCACAACGTTCTGGGCGGCTTTCTGGATGTGCGCCCGGCCGTCTACGCCTGCGGCTCGGGGAAAGCCATCTTCCGCGGCTTCCGCTATTGGCCGGAGGTGAAAGCGCCGGCCTAGTGAGTCTGTGCTAAACTGACGCCAAAGGAGCGGCCCCTTTACCAACGCGACGCCCAGGTTCACACCCAACTTCATCCAGGTCACGCCCTTCATGATTATCGAGGATTTGGAGAAGGCTCTGGCCTTCTTCGTCGACCTGCTGGACTTCGAACTACAGTTGCGCTGGCCCGACTACGCCTATGTCCAGCGCGAGACTGCCGGATTCCGCATCTGGCAGCAGACCGGGAAGGACGCGCCTCCGCCGGGAACACGCCGCTTCGCCTATTACATCGATGTGCAGGATGTGGACCGCCTCTACGCCGAACTCAAGCCCAAGCTCGACCTGCTGCCCGCGGGCGATGTTCACGGCCCCGCCGACAAGAGCTATGGCCAGCGCGAACTGCTCTTGCTGGCCCCCGACGGCAACCTGCTCGCCTTTGGCCATGCGATCGACAAGCGCTACACGCCCACCGGGGACTCGCGGATGTGACGCCGGACTGTTCTGGCAAGCCGCGAGCAACCGTCCGCCCCCATCCTCTGTCGGCGCTGGTTCGCCAGCCACTTTCCGCATCGGCCCGGCACCCGCTACACTTCTTCCAGCATGGCCATCGCCCGCGACAACACTCCAGAACGGTTGGTCAGCGCCTCGCGCGCTGAAGAAGAGCAGGGTTTCGAGCTCAAACTGCGTCCGCGCTGGCTGGGCGAATTCATCGGCCAGTCCAAGGCCAAGGAGCAGCTCGCCATCGCTCTCGAAGCGGCCAAATCCCGCGGCGAAGCGCTGGACCATGTGCTTCTGTTCGGACCTCCGGGTTTGGGCAAAACCACGCTGGCCACCATCATTGCCAATGAACTGGATGTGGGCTTCCAGCAGACTTCCGGCCCGGCCCTGCAGATCCAGGGCGACCTGACCGCCATCCTCACCAACCTGCGCGAGCGCCAGGTGCTTTTTTTGGACGAAATCCACAGAATGCAGCCGGTGCTGGAGGAAAAGCTCTACACCGCCCTCGAGGACTACAAGCTGGACATCATCATCGGCCAGGGCCCGGCGGCACGCACCCACGTGATGGAGATCAGGCCCTTTACCTTCATCGGCGCCACCACGCGGCCAGGGCTGCTCTCTTCGCCGCTGAGGTCCCGCTTCGGCATCCTGCTGCGCCTGGAGTTCTATAACGAAGAGGAGCTGCGCTTCATCGTCACCCGCTCCGCCGAGGTGATGCAAATCCCTATCGACCAGGACGGCGCGGCGGAGATCGCGCTGCGCTCCCGCGGAACACCTCGCATTGCCAACCGCCTGCTGCGGCGGGTGCGCGACTACGCGCAGGTGCGCGGCAACGGGGAGATCGATCGCCCCACCGCCAACGCCGCCCTCACCCTGCTGGAAGTGGACGCGCACGGCTTCGACGAGATTGACCGCCGGCTGATGCTGACCATCATGCAGAAGTACGACGGCGGGCCGGTGGGCCTGGGTACGCTGGCCGCCACCCTGGCCGAGGAGGAAGACGCGCTCGAAGAAGTCTACGAGCCGTTCCTCATCCAGATCGGCTTTCTGGACCGCACGCCGCGCGGCCGGGTAGCCACACGGCTGGCTTATGAACATTTTGGAATCGCCATGCCGGGAAGGCAGACGGGACTGTTTTAGCGAGTCATCGGGTCAGAAACAGGCATGCGATGTATGCGGCCTAAGAAGTTGATTGCATTCTCAAGGAGAAAAGCAATGGCACTGACTGAATCCACCATGCTGAAACTGGGCACCGAGGCCCCGGACTTTGCGCTCACCGACGTCATTACGGGAAAAATGGTTCGGCGCGACGATGCGCGCGGCCAGATGGCGCTGCTGGTCATGTTCATCTGCGCCCACTGCCCCTATGTAAAGCACATTGAGAAGGGACTGGGGAAGCTGGGCAAGGACTACGCGGGAAAGAGCGTGAGCATTATCGCCATCAGCAGCAACGATGCGGCAACCCACCCTGCCGACGGTCCCGAAGGGCTGAAGCAGCAGGCGCAGAGCTACGGCTTTGTCTTTCCCTATTTATACGACGAGACCCAGGCCGTGGCTCATGCTTACAAAGCCGCCTGCACACCGGATTTCTTTCTCTTCGACGGTGAGTTCCGCCTGGTGTATCGCGGCCAGTTCGACTCCAGCCGCCCGGGCAACGGAGTTCCCGTCAGCGGCGAAGACCTGCGCGCGGCCATCGACCAGGTGCTTGACGGCAAGCCGGTACCCACCGACCAGCGGCCTTCGATTGGGTGCAATATCAAGTGGAAGGCGTAAGTCTTATGGACAGGTTGATAAGCCAAGCATCCCGAGCCGGAACTGGTAGGCCGAGACTTTAGTCTCAGCATTAGACTTGCAGAAACAATGGGGCTTTAGCCCCTGAGGTGAGCTTCTAATTCAAGCGGAACGCCACTCGGCTCTCCGATTGAAAAATGCCCTCGCAACCAGATCTATTTCACGTTCCTGATTTGGGTCCAGGAATAGGATATCGAGGCTCTCAGCAGCATTGAACATCTGATGGAATATCCCGCCAATCTGGCGGGCTATGTCCTGAGGCTGCTCTGTGATGCCCTTTAAACAAAGAGCTACCTTTTGTTGCAGAGAATCGTCATACGAAACCCTCACAAGATAGGCTGCCTGGACGCTCATCATCGGTTGAATTGAAACGATGATCCTTCTTTTCAATTCCTGTTCAATCGGGCCATCTTGCTCGCTTCGAAATTGGACCTTTTGGACACGGAGTTGATCCACGCCTCACCTCTTCACTGAGTTTCCCGTCCTTGCGTCATCTTAAGGGCGCAAGGATGGGAAACCGCGAACTAGAAAAACTCACAGCGCCAGCCCCTTCAGATACTGGCGGAACTGGGGCCCCAGATCGGAGCGCTTGAGCGCGAACTCGACCGTGGCCTCCAACATGCCCAGCTTGTCGCCTGCGTCGTAGCGCTTGCCCTCAAATGTGTAGCCAAAGACTTTCTCTTCCTTGACCAGCGCGAGAATGCCGTCGGTAAGCTGGATTTCGCCGCCTGCGCCGGGGGTGGTTTGCGCCAGCAGTTCGAAGATGCGCGGTGTAAGCACATAGCGGCCGATGATGGCCTGTTTCGAGGGCGCATCCTCGAACCTGGGCTTCTCTACCATGCCGGTGCAGTTGTAAATCCGCGGGTTGTCGGGGTCCTGTGAACCGGCCAGCACGCCGTAAGCGCTGATTCCCGGCCCCTCGATGGTCTGCGTCGCCAGCACCGAGCCGCCCTTCTCGTCGAAGACATCAAGCATCTGCTTGAGGCAGGGCACGGTCGCGTCGATCACATCGTCGGGCAGCATGACGGCAAAGGGCTCGTCGCCCACCAGGTCCTTGGCGCACAGCACCGCGTGGCCCAGTCCCAATGGCTCCTTCTGGCGCACATAGCTGATCCGAGCCAGCGCGGAGACGGTGCGCGAGAGCGCCAGCAGCTCCGCCTTGCCGCGCCGTTCGAGGGTCGCATCCAGCTCATAGCTGATGTCGAAGTGGTCTTCCATCGCGCTCTTGCCGCGGCCGGTCACGATGATGATGTGTTCAATTCCCGACGCGATCGCCTCTTCCACGCCGTACTGGATGATGGGCTTGTCGACCAGCGACAGCATCTCCTTGGGAATCACCTTGGTGGCCGGCAAAAAACGCGTGCCCAACCCCCCTGCGGGAAAGACTGCCTTCCGTACCCGTTTGCTCATTCCATCTTCCTCGTTGAAAAAAAGTAGCCGCCAAATTTGCACGGGCTGGGTTTTCGCTCACAGCATACTAGGGATGCCAGCGCTTCCGATGTAACCCTTGTGTGGAAAGCACTGGCCGGAAATGTGTACGTGCTTCACAGTGTCGGCGAATCATCCCCCAGCAGCGTCTCGCGCACGATCTTGACGGGCGGGAAGCCCTGGCGCAGGAAGTTGTTGTGGAATTCCTCGAGCGAAAACGCCGCGCCCTGCTTTTTCATCAGGTCGGCGCGCAGCTTCATGATCTCCAGCTTGCCCAGCGTGTAGTAGAGATAGGTGGGGTCGCTGGTGCCGCGCTTGGTCTCAACCATGGCGGTCTCTTTTGACTGGTAGCCTTCCTTCTGGAAGAACGCGACCGCCTGGTCGAAGCTCATTTTGCCGGTGTGCATCTGGATGCCTACGATGAAGCGCGCGTTGCGCAGCAGCGCATCCTGCAGTTGCCCCAGGCGCAGGAACCTGGACTCGCGCTCATCCTTTGCGCCGGCGCCCGGCTGCCCGTAGCCCTGATCGAGCATCATCTGTTCGGTGTAGTGCGCCCAGCCCTCGACGTTGGTGTTGGCCCCCAGCAACTTGCGCACCCGGCTGGGCGCCTGCGGCACCCACAGGAACTGGATGTAGTGGCCAGGATAGGCCTCGTGCACCGCCGTGGAAATCACCGTGCCCACGTTGAACGAGTGCATGTATCCCTCGACTTCCGCGGGCGTCATTGACGGATCGGGCAGGGTCACGTTGAAGTAAGCCTGGGTGGCGTGCGTCTCAAACGGGCCCGGCGTGTCCATGCTGGCAAAGGTGGTGGCGCGCATGAAAGGCGGCGTCTCCTCCACAATGGGGCGCACATCCGAGGGGATGGTCACAATGTGATGGGAGCGGATGAAGCTCACCAGGCCGTCGAAGGTGCCGCGAAACGCGTTCAACAGCTGATCGGGCGCGGGATGATTCTCTCCCAGTTCCTCCAGCACCTCGGCCGGCGTCTTGTTCGGCTCCAGTTCCTTGGCAACTTCCTGGAAGTGCGCCTGATTCTTGCGCATATCGGCCCAGCCGATTTCCAGCAGCTTGTCCAGAGGAATGTCGACCATCTCGTCGTAATCCAGCTTCTTTGAGAAGGCTTCCGCGCCGATGCGATAGTCGCCGTTGGAGCGCGCCAGCAGGTCAGTCTTCAGCCAGCCAAGATAGCTGTTCAGAGCCGCAATTACCGCGCCGTTGGTTTGGGCAAACTCTGCCTTCAACGCCGGATCTTTGGCCTCGGCAAAGGCCTGCGGCACGTCGTGCTCAAAGAAGCTGACAATTCCGGGGAGTTGCTCGATGGCGATTTCGGTGTAGATGCGCGGCGGGTTCTTGAGGTTCACGCGCGCGTCGGCCAGCAGAGCCGGCATCTGCTTTTCCCTCGCCACCAGCGACCGCAGGCGCTCGTCCGGCGAGGCAAAGGTGCGCTCCATCAGCGTGAAGGCGCCGTTTGCGCAGGTGCTCGAGTAGTTATCCGCGTTCTTTTCCCAGGGGCGGATCGTTTCCAGAGTCAGCAGTTCCGAGCGGATGTTGCCGAGCACGATTTCGCGGTCGCTGCGGGGCACAAAATCGGCCGCGGAAGCATCGGGATGAATCGCCTCGATGCGCTTCTCGAAGACCTTGAGCACGACGATCTCGGCGTCGATGTTCTTGCGCGAGTAATCTTCCAACTGCGTGTCGTACTGGTGATAGCCGGCCAGCGTGCCGCCCGTGGGGCCGTAATGAAAATAGACCTGATCCAGATACTCGTCCGAGGCCTTCTGGAATTGCTGTTTCCAGTCCTGATTCACAGCATGGGCACTCATCGCAGAGCACATACAAACTCCAATCGCAAGCAGCGCGGAAAACTTCTTCATCGTGTCTCTCTTTACCAGGAAAATAGACTCGGCCATACTGGGTTAACTGGAACAACAGCAAAAAAGCAACCGCAGGCCCTTCGAATCCCTTCGCTACGCCCAGGGTCACTCAGGATGACAACATTTGAGGGGATATTGCGAAGCGGGCACGAAAGATTTCCCCCCCAAGGATAAGTTCTCATGCTCCCACCGGCGCCGGGGCCAATTGGGCAAGCACTTCGTGAATCTCCAGCAAAATTTCGTCGGACCGCGTGGCAGCCAAAGGATACTTCAACAGGCCCTGGGGCGTGAACTGCGCCCCGCGTTTTGCGTTGCGCGCCACCAGGCGCATCAGGTGCTGTGGGTCGACGGCTGCCTTCTCCATGAAGCGAATCTGCAGTTCGGCGCGCTTGCGATCGATCTGCGCAATGCCCATCCGCTCGCACTCCAGGCGGACCAGAGCCGCCTCGAGCAGGTAAACGGTGGCGTCGGGCGGCGCTCCGTAGCGGTCTTCCATCTCCGCGCGCACCTCGGCCACCGCCTTTTCGCTATTGGCTCCGGCAATCTTCTTGTAGAGCCGCAGGCGCTGATTCTCTTCCGGCACGTAGCTCTCGTCGATGCGCAGGGCAATACCCAGGTTGAGCTGCGTGGCGGGCCGCTCCTCGCTGGTTTCGCCCTTCATCTCCTTGACCGCGGCCTCCAGCATCGAGGTGTAGAGCTCGAAGCCCACAGCCTCAATGTGACCGCTCTGTTCGCCGCCCAGCATGTTGCCGGCGCCGCGCAGTTCCAGGTCCAGCGCCGCAATCTTGAAGCCCGCGCCCAGGTCGCTGAACTCCTTGAGCGCCGCCAGTCGCCGGCGCGCAATCTCGGTCAGTTCCTTCTCGGGAGGAATCAGAAGATACGCGTAGGCGCGGCGATTCGACCGGCCCACGCGGCCGCGCAACTGGTAGAGTTCGCTGAGGCCGTGCCGGTCCGCGCGGTTGATGAGGATGGTGTTGGCCAGGGGAATGTCGAGGCCATTTTCGATGATCGTAGTGGCCACCAGCACGTCGTACTCGTGGCGCATGAAGGCCAGCATCACCTTCTCCAGATCTTTCTCGCCCATCTGCCCGTGCCCTACCACGACGCGCGCCGCAGGCACCAGTTCCTGGATGCGCGCGGCGATCTCGTAGATGGTTTCCACGCGGTTATGCACAAAGTACACCTGGCCGCCGCGCTCCAGTTCCACCTCGACCGCGGAGCGCACGATCTTCTCATCGAACTTGGCCACCACGGTCTGAATCGCCATGCGGTCCTTGGGCGGCGTCTCGATCACGCTGAGGTCCCTGAGCCCCAGCATCGACATGTGCAGGGTGCGCGGAATGGGCGTGGCGCTCATGGCCAGCACGTCGATGGCGCGCCTCATCTGCTTGAGCCGCTCCTTGTGGCGCACGCCGAAGCGCTGCTCCTCATCCACCACCAGCAAGCCCAGGTCCTGGAACTTGATGTCTTTCGACAGCAGACGGTGGGTGCCGATCAGAATATCCACCTTGCCTGTTTCGACCCGCTCGACGATGATCTTCTGTTCCTTGGGGGTGCGGAAGCGCGAGATCATCTCGATATTGATGGGGAACTGGGCAAACCTCTTTTTGAAAGTCTCAAAGTGCTGAAAGCTGAGAATCGTGGTGGGCGTGAGCACCGCCACCTGCTTGCCGTCCTGCACGGCCTTGAAGGCCGCACGCATGGCGACCTCGGTTTTGCCATAGCCCACATCGCCGCACAGCAGGCGGTCCATGGGCGTGGTCAATTCCATGTCGTACTTGATGGCGCGAATGGCGGAAAGCTGGTCCTCGGTCTCGGTGTAATCGAACGAGTCCTCGAACTCTTTTTGAAACTCGTTGTCCTTGGAGAAGGCGGTACCCTGCGCGGTGGCCCGCTCGGCATAGAGCTTCAATAACTCGCCGGACATGTCCTCGATGGCCTTGCGCACCCGCGCCTTGGTCTTGGACCACTGCTGCGAGCCCAAACGGTTGAGCACCGGCGCCGGTCCCGCGTCCGTCGAGCGGTATTTCTGGATCAGGTCCAGCCGGGTCAGCGGAACATAGAGCTTGGCCGCTTCAGCAAACTCCAGGATCATGAACTCGACGGTGAGCCCGTCCTGGGCAATCTCGCGCAGGCCCTGATACTGCGCGATGCCGTGCTCCACGTGGACCACGTAGTCGCCCACCGCGAGGTCACGGAAATCGGAGACGAAGGCCGCCGTCTTGGAGCGCTTGGGTTCCGGGCGGGCCGTCACATCCGCTTCGTCGGAAAGGTCGTTGGCCCCGAAGACAACCAGGTTGGCGTCGGCGAAGCTCACCCCAGCCGCCAGCGGTGTGCGCACAATCACCGGCACGCGCATGTCACCCGCCAGATAGCTGGCTTCTTCCAGCACCGTATCGCCGCCGGGGCGCAGATTGCGGCTGCCCAGCCGGTAGGGAACCTGGTACTCGCGCAGCACCGTGGCCAGCCGCTCCACGTCGCCCTGGTTGGGAGCCGCCAACACAATCCGCGTCTCCTCCATCATTAGGGTCTTCAACTGCTCCACCAGCACGGGGATGGCCCCGTGGAAGCGGGCCGTGGGCCGGGTATTCAGCTCGATCTCGCCCAGGGTGTTGTCCACATCCAGCACGTCCACCACGCCCAGTTGATCCAGGTCCAGGCCCATATGGCGATCGAGCATTCCCTGCAACACTTCCGGGCGCAGGTAGATGTCCTCAGGCGTAATCAGCGAGCCCATCGCCGAGCGCTCGTGGCGCAACTCGACCTTGTTCCACCAGCGGTCGATCTGGTTGCGCACCATGGCCGGCTCTTCCACAAAGAGCGCGCACTTGGGCACCAGCGACAGCAGGGATTTTTCCGCCCCGGCCACCGCGCTGAAGAACTCCCACCCCGGAAAGACGCTGACCCCGCCGGCAGCCGCCATCTCGGCAGCCATCTCCTCGTCTTCGCCCTCCACGCGCTGCCGGTTCAAGCGCCCATGCACGGCGGCCAGCAGGCGTTCGGTCACCGGCGTCTCGGTCAGGGGCAGCAACTGGGTCTCGTCCAGCCCGCTCTGCGAGCGCTGCGTCTCCGGGTCGAATTTGCGGATGGTCTCGATCTCGTCGCCGAAGAACTCGATGCGCACCGGGCGGTCGGATTCAGGGGAATAGACATCCAGAATTCCGCCCCGGCGGGTGAACTGCCCCGGCATCTCCACCAGGTCCATCTGCGTATAGCCCACCGCGGCCAGATGGCCGGTGAGGACCTCGACGTCCACCTCCTCGCCGCGCTTGAGCGTGACGGCCAGGCCGGCGTAGTAGTCGCGGTCAAAGAGGCGCAGCGCCGCCGCCTCGACCGGGGCAATCAGGATGGAGACCGCCCCGGTAGCCAGCTTCCACAGCGCCGCCGCTCGCTGCTCCTGCACGTCGGGGTGAGGGGAAAGATTTTCAAAAGGAAGCACGTCGTGGGCCGGCAGCCGCACCACTGCCCCAGGGTCCACCGCGCCGGTCAGCTCGCAGCCCGCGCGCAGCATCGGCTCCAGCGCCTCGGCGGCCTTGTTGTCGGCCACCACCACAATCACCGGTTGACGGGCCGCCCGCGCCATCAGCGGGATATAGAGCGCCCGCGCCGTGGCCGTGAGCCCGGAGACACGTCTCCGCCCCGCACCCAGGCTCAGATGCCTTCGTACGCGCTCAAACCCGGAAGAGTGCTCCAGCTCCGCGAAGATTTCGCGGACAAACGGGAGGATCATGTAAGGACAGTTTAGCAGCCAGAATGGGCGCTCATTGTGGTGCAACAACGTGAAGATGAGGGAAGCCGCCCACTTGCGAACTGGGCCTTGACAGGGATGAACACTTCCCTTGATCCTCAGGACGGCAAAGAGGCTTATAATTCGGGCCAGCAATTTTTAACAAGCTGCAAGATGCCTCAATCCGACACCTGCAACTGAGGAGAAGGCCATGTTGAAGTCCTTTATGCTCCTTTCCGCGGCGATGTTGTTCGCCCTGACGCCCACCTACAGTTCCGGGAGTATGTCCCAGGAAGGCAGCCACAAGGAAAGAGAAAAAGAAGCATCTGCCGCCCAGAGCGCCAAGAATTCGGCAAAAGCTGCGGCTGCCACCGAGGCGCGGGCCAAAGAAATCTATGGATTCGACTGCGCGGTCTGCCACGGGGACAACGGAGACGGGAAGACCGACCTGGCCAAAAGCATGAGCCTGACGCTGGCCGACTGGACCAACCCGAAATCGCTGGCCGACAAGACGGACAAGGAGCTGTTCGACATCATCCGCAAGGGTAGCGAAAAGATGCCGTCCGAGGTGGAAGGCCGCGCCAAGGACGCCGAAGTGTGGGACCTTATCCACTACATCCGCTCCATGGCCAAGGCGCAGCCGGCCGCTCCGGAGGCACCCGCCGCTCCGGCCGAACCAGCAGCCCCGGCCGCACCAGCAGCACCGGCTGCCCCGGCTGCTCCTGCACCGCCGGCACCGCCGGCAAACTAAAGCAATTCTCCTGTTTCTGTAGAGCGGTTCCTCGTATCCCACCCTAGCCGCAAAAACAAAAACGCGGCGAGGGTGGGGCACCCAAAGCTCTACACCTTCAGGAGAAACGCTCTGAACGCCGCCAGCGCTGCCGACGGTGGGCTCGATCCCTGGTCGCAAATTCAAATCCTCACCCCGAGACCTGGGGCATCCAAGCCAATTGAGCAGGACGGCAGATGGGTGACGCAGGCCGCCAGCCTGTTCCCTGTTCCCTACTCCCTGTTCCCTATTTTTCCCCGCCTGCGGCTTTAGCGAACGAATAGAAGAAGTCCAGCGACTTCCAGTAGGACTCGACCGGCAGGCGCTCGTCCTGGCCGTGGGCGCGATCGTCGTCGCGTTCCAGCGCAATGGCCGAGTAGCCGTAGCAGGGAATGCCCGCCTGAGCAAAGTAGATGGAGTCGCTGGCGCCGTTTTCCATCACCGGCGTCACCGGCGTTCCCGGCCAGAGGGCCTGGGTGAACCGCGTCAGCGGCTCAAAGACTTCCTTGATGGGGGCCGGCGGGACCATGGCCTTGCGCTCTGGCGCAGTGGCGGAGACCTCCCCGGCATCGGAAACGTATTTTACGGTGAGTTTGGCGTCACCGAAGATGGCGATCAACTGCTGACGTATCTCTTCTGGCGAGTGGCCGGGAAAGATGCGGCAGTTCACATTGGCCTGCGCGGTCTGGGCCAGGGCATTGTTGGCGACTCCGGCATTGAGCCGCGTGGCCACGCAGGTGGTGCGGAAGTTGGAATTGAAGCTGGGCTCGTCGCTCAAGCGCGCGGCGGCAGCCATATCCGGCGGGGTGGCCAGAATGGCGCGCATGTCCTTGGCTGTCTGCCCGCCCTCCTGTTCGGCGAGGTTGGTGAAGTAGGTGCGCGTCACCTCATTCAATTCGAAGGGAAACGTGTAGGCGGCCAGCTTGTTCAGCGCGGTGGTCAGCTCATAGATGGCATTGTCTGGCCGCGGGCGCGAGCTGTGGCCGCCAGGGTTCAGGGCCGTGATCTGAAAGTCGGAGTAGACCTTCTCGGTGGCCTCCACGTCGGCCACCACCGCGCGGCCGTGGTCCAGTTCCACGCCGCCGGAGTCGGGATTAATGACAAAGGCCGCGTCCACCAACTCGCGATGGTGTTGCACCAGCCAGCTGGCGCCGTTGAACTTGCCGCCTTCCTCGTCGGCGGTGAGCGCCAGGATCAGGTCGCGCCGGGGCTTGTAGCCCTCGCGGTGGAGGCGCAGGAAGGTGGCCACCAGGGCGGCGTCGGAGTCCTTCATGTCCTGCGTGCCGCGGCCGTAGTAGTAGCCGTCCTTCTCCACAAACTGGAAGGGGTCGGTGTGCCAGTCGGGGCGCAGCGCCTGCACCACGTCCATGTGGCAGAGAAACAGCACCGGCTTCTCGCTGGAGGGGCTGGCAGCGCGCAGCCGCACAACCAGATTCTGCTTGCGCGCGTCGGGCCCGAGCAGGAGCACGTCCCCGGCCGGGAAGCCCGCGTCCAGGAAGCGTTTCTGCATGGCAGCGGTGGCGGTGGTCACGTTGCCCTGGGGCGTGTCCGTGGTGTTGATCTCGATCAGTTGCTTGAAAATCTCCTTGGCCAGCGCGCGGTCCGCCGGGGAAGTGGCAGGCAGGGGATTCTGGGCCAACGCGGCCGAGCCAAGGCAAAGAACAAGGAGAATGGCAGCACTGAGAGAGCAGACGACGTATTTGCGCATGGAGAAATTGTACGAGCCGCAAGCCGAGGCCTGCGCTGCTGCCTCAAATCTTGCGCAACAGAGCCGCCTGGCTGCTGCGAATCTTGGGATGAGCCACGGGCTCGAGGCCAACTGCCTGGGCCAACTCCAGTTCGTGCGAGAAACCCTCCGGAGTCACATGACCGGCTGGTTCCGCCAGCAGCAGCAAGCCGCCGCGCTTGAGAGCGGCCGCCGTTTCGCGGAAGAACCCGGCTGCCGAAGGCATTTCATGCACTACGGCGAAGGCCAGCACAAAGTCCACCGCGCCCTGCAGGTCGTCGAGGCGCAGGGAATCCGGCTTGGCCAGGCGCGTTTCAATGGGCGGAAGCAAGCCGCGCTTGAGAGCCCGGCGGCGCAGGGCATCCAGCATCCGGGGCTGGATATCGACAGCAATCACTCGCCCCTGCGGCCCCGTCAGGCCGGCCAGCGGCAGGGTAAAAAAGCCCATGCCCGGGCCCGGCTCCAGCACTGTCATGCCGGGTCGGATGCAAGGGGCAAGCAACTCCTCCGGGTTCTGAAAAAACCAGCGCCGCAACGGGCTGGCCAGCAGATAGCCGAGCCACCACGGACATACGCGTTCCGCCATAACGGTCTCCTTGTTTCTGCGCGTGAAATCCCAGCGAAATCGCCGGCGGGGAATGGCGAAGACCTTCGCAGTCAAATGGAGGTACGCGCCTCTCCTGCAAAGGGTTCCAGCGCTCGCCGGGGCGCTCCCGGAAAGCTCCGGCCAGTAACGGCTTGCACACTCTACAAAATCGTTTTATCGTGGTCCGGCTACAACTTTCGAGGTGCTGAATGCATTCCAGGTTCCTTGCTGCTGCTTTTCTTGTTGCCTTCACCATGGGCGCCGCCGCTCAAACCACTCCCGTCCGGCCCAAAATCACCGGGATTTCTCACCTGGCCGTTTACACGTCGAACCCGGCGGCCACCGATCACTACTACCGCGAGATCATCGGCGCAGCCAAGCTGCCCGACCCGGAGAACCCGGCTGGCGTGCGCTACGCCCTCAGCGATACCCAGTTCATCGAGGTTCTGCCGCTGCCAGCGGGCGCGGGGATCAACCGTCTGGACCACACCGCCTACAACACTGAAGACGCAGAAGGCATGCGGAAATTCTTGGCCGCCAAAGCCTGGAAGACCCCGGCCAAGGTGGAGCGGGGCGCCGACGGCAGCCGCTGGTTCACGGTGCTCGATCCCGAGGGCAACAAGGTGGAGTTTGTGCAGCCTCCTCACCTGCCCAAGGCAGTGTCGGCGCCCAACGCCATCGGCCATCACATCATTCATCTGGGCATCATGGTGCACAGCCGGGCCGTGGAAGACACCTTCTACCGCGATCTGCTGGGCTTCCGCCCCTACTGGTTCGGCGGCATGGTGGAGGGCAAGCTGGATTGGGTAAGCCAGCAGACCCCGGACGGCCACGACTGGCTGGAATACATGCTGACCAGCGGAGCGTCGGGCTCAGGCATTCCGGCAACCATGTCACTGCACGACCTGGGCGTGCTCGACCATCTCTCCATCGGCGAAGTCTCGGTCACCGACGCCTACAAGAAGCTCGAAGCCGAAAACCGCCTGACCGGAGTGCACGACGCGCACACCCAGATTGGCAAGGACGGCAAGGGTCAGTTCAACCTCTACGATCCCGACGGCATCCGGTTGGAGCTGATGAATTTCCACGCCACGGAAAAACCCTGCTGCTCCGCATTCACGGCCGAGGATCCGGCGGAGTAACAACGGAAAAGCGGAGACAAGGCAGGCTGTCAACAACCGGGGAGGCCTTGTGACCATGAGCGCGGATGGACAGCGCGCATGGTGACAAGGCCTCCCCCCTTTCTTCGCGCTAAAATCCAACTATGTCCGCCGCCACGCTATCACCTGAAGTTCTGGCCAAGTACGAGCCCGTCATCGGGCTCGAGGTCCATGTGCAGTTGCTCACCGCCAGCAAGGCCTTTTGCGGTTGCGCCAACAAGTTTGGGATGGAGCCGAACACCAATGTGTGCCCGGTCTGCCTGGGACTTCCCGGCGCCTTGCCGGTGCTGAACGCAAAGGCGGTGGAGTTTGCCGCGCTGGCCTCGATGGCGCTGAACTGCCAGGTGCGCGAGCGCTCCATCTTCGCCCGCAAGAACTACTTCTATCCCGACCTGCCCAAGGGCTACCAGATTTCGCAGTTCGACAAGCCGCTGGCCGAACTGGGCTGGATCGACGTGCCCACGGCCGGCGGCGGGATCAAACGAATTGGAATCACCCGGCTGCACATGGAAGAGGACGCCGGCAAGAGCATCCACGATGGCCTGGCGGACAGCGCCAACCACACTTCGCTGGATCTGAACCGCTGCGGCACGCCGCTGGCGGAGATCGTCAGCGAGCCCGACATGCGCACCCCGGATGAGGCCTGGGAGTACCTGACCCGGCTGAAGGAGATCCTGCTTTACTGCGGCGTTTCCGACTGCAACATGGAGGAGGGTTCGCTGCGCTGCGATGCCAACGTGAGTGTGCGTCTGAAGGGCGCCGATAAGCTGGGCACCAAGGCCGAAGTGAAGAACGTGAACAGCTTCCGCTACGTCCGCGCCGGCATCCAGTACGAGATCGAGCGCCAGATCGAGGTGATTGAGGCGGGCGGACGCGTGATTCAGGAGAGCCGCCTGTGGAACGCCGCCGAGGGGCGGACCTACTCCATGCGCTCCAAGGAGCAGGCGCACGACTACCGCTACTTCCCCGAGCCGGACCTGCCGCCGCTCATCGTCTCCGCGGAATTTCTGGAAGAAACGAGAAAAAGACTCCCCGAACTGCCCGAGGCGCGCCGCGCTCGCATGATCGTCGAGTATGAGCTGGCCGCGAAGGATGCCGCCACGCTGACCGTGACCAGGGAATTTGCCGACCGCTTTGAATCCGCAGCCAAAACCGCCCGCAACCCGCGCCGCGTGGCCAATGTGCTGTTGAGCGAAGTGGGCGGACGGCTGAATGCCCTGGGGCTGGAGCAAGAGCAGTCGCCAGTTTCGATGGAGGGCATTGTGCTGGCCGCCGATCTGCTGGATGAAGACAAGATCAGCTCCAAGCAGCTCAAGCAGCTCTTCGATGTGTGCTTTGAGAAGAACGAGGACTTTGCCGCGGTCTATGAGCGGGAGAAGCCGCAACAGATCACCGACGCCTCAGCGCTGGAAGCGCTGATCGACCAGGTCATCGCAGCCAGCCCCAAACAGGTGGAGCAGTATCGCGGCGGCAAGAAGACGGTGGCCGGATTCTTTGTGGGCCAGGTAATGAAGGCCAGCAAAGGCCAGGCCAACCCGGCGCTGCTGAACGAACTGGTGGCGAAGAAGCTGGAGGGCTGAGGCGGAAAGACTGGGTTGAACGCCTGGCCTGAGGATCGACCGTACGAAATGCCTTTATTCAATGGAACACCCAGGACAGGCATTCCGTACTGTGTATCAACTTGTCTGCCGAATTTCAGTGGAGGTCAGCACAATGACGATGCACAAAGCGGGCACTTTGCTGTCACTCATCCTCACGGGCGCAATCTCCGTCACCCTGACCGGCTGCGAGTATTCTGAGTCGGCCACTCTTCAGCAATCGGATGAAACCAGCAATTCCGGACCGCTGACGATTCAGAAAATGGGGGGTGAGATCGATGTGCAGGACGCCCCGCGCGGAACGACTCTCACAACAATGGGCGGCGACATCCATCTTGGAAACGTGGCCTCGTTCGCCAAGGTCAAGACGATGGGCGGAAACATTGCCATCGACCATGCGAAGGGTTCCGTCAACGCCACCACGATGGGCGGGAAGATTGACATTGCCCAGGCCAGCGGTTCGGTGGAGGCAACCACCATGGCTGGCAACATTACAGCTCGCATGGTTGGCTCTTCCTCTGCGCGGCGCGACATCAGCCTGTCTTCCAACGCGGGCACGATTTTGCTGACCGTTCCCAAGGACTTCCCTATGGATGTACGGGTCACCCTTGCGTACACCAAGAACGACGACAAGGCCTACCGGATTATCGAAAGCCTTGGCCTCAGCCAGCACACAACCGAGGAATGGGACAATTCACACGGCACACCGCGAAAATATATATACGCCGAAGGCCGCGTGGGCAGCGGCATGAATCATGTGGAGATCAAGACCATCAACGGCGATGTCATTCTCAGGCGAGAATAAATGGGAGCAGGCAGCCCCAACGCGCGCTGCCTGCCCTACTTCATCTTCAGCTCGCACTCGAATTCTTTGCGCGTGTCCCAGGAGCTGACCGTTTTGGTGGCGCTTTTCTTGCCGTCCTTTTCCGCCCACAGGTCATAGTCCTCAGACATATCGACCTGGGCGAAGCTGAAGTTGCCATGCGCGCCGGAAGTATAGCTGCGGATGGACTTGGTCTTCAGGTTCTGGAGGAAAACTGTAGCGCCGGGCACCGAGGCCGCACTGCCGTCCACCACCCTGCCCGTCACCACGCGCTGGCCCAGATTCTGCGCCTGCGCCATGGGTGGCGCCATCAACCCACCCTGAGAAACCATGGGAACCACTCCGGCGGCCAGGGCTGCAAACGCCACCCCTGCCAGCAAACGCGTACCGCTGAATTTCACTCTTCCTCCTCTTCCTCTTCCAACAGATCGTCGTCCGCATCCAGATCGTCGTCCACCCGCGCCAACTCCAGGGGTTCCACGCCGACCACCTCATACTCGGTTCCGCACTCATCGCAGGTGACAACGTCACCTTCCGCTACTTCATCCAATTCGATGTCTAGTTCATTCTCGCATTCAGGGCAGCTGGTCATGGCGGCTTCCTCTCTCTCCAGGGCGTTTCGTATTGCAGGATAATGATTGTGCGCTACGCAACCGCTATTCTTGGGGAGAACCCACCCTCAGGTCAAGGGGCAAAAGCCGCAACTGGAGGCGGAACTCCCAAGAGTGGAGAATACCGCGTGGATTTTCGCCGGCCGATGCCGATTTGGGGGCATCGAACGTTCCTGAACGGAAGCCGGAAGGCATTTTGACAGGCGCGAAGGCCGCCGTTCCCCGGCGTGCCGCCGCATTGCACAACATCTCCATGACACCCGCCTGTAATACGGTTTACTCTGAGGTTCACACCTATGTCCAGGATTGGCTCCAGCCCGTTTTCCTTCCCCGACTTCCGCGGCGCCACCCGCCGCCTGGTCCTGGTGAACCTGTTCGCCTATTTTTTGCTGCTGTTGGCGCAGGTGGCCATTCCTGAGGCGGCCGCCGGGTTGTACCGGTTCTTCACCTTTCAGCCCAATCTGTTTCTGCACGGCGGCCTCTGGCAGCCTTTCACCTATAGCCTGATCCATCTCGGCCTGCTCGGAACCCTCTTTGAGCTGCTCTCGCTGTGGTTCCTGGCCGGCTTTCTTGAGAACCTGCACAGCTCCAGCTGGGTCACCGGGCTCTATGTTGCATCAGTCCTGGGCACTGCCGTGGCGGCCACCGTCATCTACGTCGCCAGCGGCACGCTGGGCTACGCACTGGCCGCGTTTCCGCTCTACGGCTGCGTGGGCGGCATCTTCGGCCTGCTGGTGGCCATTGGCGCGCTCTACGGCGACATGGAGTTCCTGCTCTTTTTCACCATCGGCATCAAAGCCCGCTACATGGTGGCCGTTTACGCCCTGATCACCATCGCCATGCTCTTTGGCGCACAGAAGATGTACGCCTTTGCCCAATTGGGCGGAGCGCTGGCCGGCCTGCTTTACATCCGCCTCGCCCCGCGCCGGGGCGTCCATTTTGCCTTCAGCGAGTACTGGTACGCGCTGCGCAACCGCTACTACCGCTGGAAGCGGCGCCACGCCGCCCGCAAATTCGAGGTCTACATGCGCTCGCAAGGGCGCACGGTCCGCTTTGACGGCCGCGGCAAGCAGATCGACGACCACGACGACGACAAGAAGCGCTGGAACTGATTTCCTCAACTTCCTCATTGAGGCTGTCATGCTGAGCGGAGCGCAGCGAAGTCGAAGGACCTGCGGCTCGCCTTTCTGACGAAATGGCGGGAGCCCGCAAATCCCGATCGAGCCTCCCGCTTCATGAACGCAAGCTCATGCGAAAGCTCGCACTGCGCCCTCCCCTCCCCTTCCGGTAGAATCTCTCTGAAATGTCCAAAAAGATTGCTTTCCTCTTTCCGGGGCAGGGTTCGCAGGCCGTTGGTATGGGCCGCGCACTTGCCCAGAGTTTTCCTGTCGCCGCTGACACCTTTGCCGAGGCCGACGAGGCCCTCGGCTTTCCGCTCTCGAAGTTGATCTTCGAGGGACCGGAAGAAGACTTGCGGCTCACGGAAAACACCCAGCCTGCCATTCTTACCGTCAGCGTGGCCGCGTGGCGCGTCCTTGCCCTGCACGGCGTGGAGCCGGCGCTGGCCGCCGGGCACTCGCTGGGCGAGTGGAGCGCCCATGTAGCCGCCGGTACTCTCAGCTTTGCCGATGCCGCCCGCGCCGTGAAGGCTCGCGGCCGGGCCATGCAGTTGGCGGTCCCCGCCGGCCAGGGCGCCATGGCCGCCGTACTTTCTTTGGACCCGGCCCAGGTGGCAGAGGCCTGCCGTGAGGCCGCGCTGGAGACCGGCCTGACGGTAACCGCGGCCAACCTGAACTCTCCCGGCCAGACAGTGATCTCCGGCGCGCTGGCTGCCGTGGAAAAGGCCTGCCTGCTGGTGAAAGCCAAGGGCGCCCGCCGCGCCGTCATGCTCCCCGTTAGCGCGCCCTTCCACTGCGCCCTGATGCAGCCCGCTCAGGAGGAGGTGGCGCGGGTGCTGGGCACCTTGGCGCTGACCGATCCCCGCATCCCGGTGGCGGCCAATGTCACCGGCAGCCTGGTGACCACTGCGGCTGCAACCCGCGACGCGCTCATCCGTCAGGTGACCGGCGCGGTACGCTGGGTGGACTGCGTGCAGGCGCTGGTTGCCGCAGGGGCGGAGTTGTTTGTTGAAGCCGGTCCCGGAAAGGTGCTCTGCGGCCTGCTGCGCCAGATCGATCCCGCGTTGAAAACCCTGAATGTGGAGGACCCGGCCAGCCTGGAAACCACGCTGGCTGCGCTGGCGGCCATGGAATCCGCCGGATAAAGCGAATCAACAATCGGTGTATGCCAAGCCGCGAATCTTGAGTTTTTCACCGTTCCGGGAATGCGAGCTTCATGCTGTCCCACCCTGGCCGCAAAAACAACGACGCGGCGAGGGTGGGGCATCTGTGCAGCTTCTTCCTGCTTAGGCCTTGGCTGATTCTTTCTCCTCCTCGGCGAGTTGTTCGGAATGCCTATGGGCATTCTGGGACAGTTCGAGAGCCTTTTTGCTGAGTTCGTGAGCGGTTTGATGATCTCCTTTGCCGTGGGCCTCGGCGGCAACAGCGTGGGCGTGGGCGGCCAGATTGTGAAGTTCCGCGGCTCGATCGTGCATGCTTTGGGTCATGATCTTCTCCTCACCGGTTCGATGCAAACCAGCAAGGAAAGGACCATCGGGGAGACTCCCTGGGACCGCCATAAACCGTAAGGGCTCCATTCTCAGCGCTTGTTCCGCGCTGAGAATGGAGCCCACATCGTTGCATCCCGCTGACTGGCTTTTTCTACGGTCCCAGGTACAGTTCCACGCCCGGCGGCGAGAAGTCCAGCGTGTGCGCCTTGGGGTCGTAGTCCAGGTTGAGCGCGCCGCTCTTGCGGCCATTGATGAGCGTAGCTGTCATGAGCACATTGCCGTAGCGGCGCTCCGCCACGATCTTGTGGCTCTGGATGACCCCGTATTCGTTGTCCGGGCTGGTCCGGCTCCAGTCCTGCTCAAAGCGCGAGAAGGGGTAGGCGCCGCCCTTTGCCGGATGCTGCTGCCAGTTCTTGTCGTGAACCCAGATGCCGTAGGCCTTGGGCAAGTCGTTCTCTTCCACAGCGGTGAGGAAACCGTTCACCGCCATTCTTCCCTGCAGATGGCTGTTCCAGAACCAGGGCCAATCCACCGGCCTTCCCGCCACCATCCACCAGGCCACAAACAGCACCAGCAGCAGTCCCCCGGCGCTGTAAAAGATCATGCGTTGGCGCCGGTCGCGGACTTCGTCAAACACAGGAGCGTCGAGCAGGGTCATGGAAGTGCCTCGAATCAAGGATACGGCAAGACAGGGGTCAGAGATCAGAGATCAGAGATCAAGGGTCAGGATTACCGAACCTTACCAAACCAGTCAGCTTTCTCTTTAGACACCAGAAGCAAGCTGGCAGTTCCCGAAGAAGACACCCACTGGTTCTGGACGCTCCTCCGATCCCCGATCTCTGCCTTTTCTACTCTTCCCGGCTGAACACCGTCCGGCTTTTCTCTGCGTGACGTTCCAAAGCCAGTTCGATGAGCCGGGTGATGAGGTCCCTGTACTTCAAACCCGAGGCCTCCCACAGCTTGGGATACATGCTGATCCTGGTAAAGCCGGGCATGGTGTTGACCTCGTTGAGGAAGATGCGGCGCTTGCCGTCCGGCTCCATCAGGAAGTCCACGCGGGCCAGGCCGGAAAGGTCACAGGCGCGGAAAGCGGCCACGGCCATCTCCCGAATCTGCTTGCTCTCGGCGCGGGTCAGCCTGGCGGGAATCACCGGCACCGAGCCCTCGCACAGGTACTTGGCCTCGTAGTCGTAGAACTCCTTGCCGGGGACGATCTCGCCTACCACGCTGGCCTGGGGGTCGTCGTTACCCAGCACGGCCACCTCGAACTCGCGGGCCTTGGCCTTGATGCCCACACCCTGCTCCACGACCAGCTTGCGGTCGTACTTGCCGGCCAGGTCCAGCGCGGGGCCGAGTTCCTTGCGGTTATGCGCCTTGCTGATGCCCACCGAGGATCCCAGGTTCGCCGGCTTTACAAAAACCGGGTACTTGAGAGCGGCCTCGACCTGGGCCACTGCCTTGCGCGGTGACTTCTCCCACTCCGAACGGAGCAGCGTGACGTGCTTGACGATGGGCAGCCTGGCGTTGGCAAAGAGGCGCTTCATCACGTCCTTGTCCATGCCCGCCGAGGAGCCCAGCACGCCGGCTCCGACATAGGCGATGCCGGCCAGCTCGAAGAGTCCCTGGATGGTTCCGTCCTCGCCAAAGGTTCCGTGCAGCACCGGAAAAACCGCGTCCAGCGACTGGCCGCTCAGCGCCGAGTGGCTGTCGGTGGCGGCGTGGCCGGCCACGGCGAGCGCGGTGGCAGTGGCCGCAACTGGCGCTTCGGCCGGCTCCGGCGCCAGCAGCGCAGGCTGGCCCTGCGCCAGCACCCGCGCTCCGGGAGTAGCCGCCGGGTCGCCCGCGCGCAGCTTCTTCGGAGCCTCATGCCTGGGCATTGCCTCGCTGGATTCGCCTGGAGTCAGTTGCGCCGGGCCCTTGCCTTTCAGCAGCCCCTGCGCGGCCGCGGCGGTGAGCCAGTGCCCCGCCTTGTTGATGCCGATGGGCACCACCTCGAACTTCCTGCGATCAATCGCCTTCAAAACCGAAGCCGCCGACAGCAGCGAAACTTCATGCTCGCCGCTGCGCCCGCCAAAGAGAATGCCTACTCGTAGTTTTTTTGCCATTGCTTTCCTAATCACCGCTTTTGGAAACACGAAATTGTTGATGCAGCCGTTGTTGATTGATTCTGCTTTCCCACCCTTGCGCCAGAAAAAAGGCGCAAGGATGGGGCACGGATGTTTTTGCATATTCCGGCACGAAGTTCATTGCTGTCATAACTCGCCTCGGCGAGTCGAACTGTTCAGGATGACACCGCTGCAGTGGTGTGACCCTTCGTGGCCAGATCAATACTGCACTGTTTCAGTGTAGAACTCCTCACAGAATCTTCTTCCCAAATGCCGAGCAGGCCAGTTCCACGGCCAGATCGGCGGTGCGGTTGTGCTCGTCGAGAATGGGGTTGACTTCGACGATCTCAAAGCTGAGCAGGCGGTCGTGATCGGCCAGAATCTCCATGGCCAGATGGGCTTCGCGATAGGTTGCGCCGCCGCGCACCGGAGTGCCCACGCCGGGCGCATCCTCGGGGTCGATCCAGTCCATGTCCAGCGAGACGTGGTAGCCGGCGGTCCCATTGCCGGCGGTGCGCAGGGCCTCTTCCATCACGGCTCTCATGCCGCGTTCGTCGATGTCGCGCATGGTGTAGACCTCGGTCACGCCGGCGCGGCGGATGTTCTCGCGCTCGGCGGCGTCGATGTCGCGCACGCCCACCAGTACGGTGTTCTCCGCGGCGATCTTGGGCGCGTAGCCGAAGATGTTGCCCAGCGGCTCCGGGCCCAGGCCCAGCAACGCGGCCAGCGGCATGCCGTGGACATTGCCCGAGGGAGAAGTCTGCGGGGTGTTGATGTCGGAGTGGGCATCGATCCAGATGACGCCAATCTTCTGTCCCCGGCGGCGATAGAACTCGGCCACGCCGGAGATGGAGCCGGCGGCCAGCGAGTGGTCTCCGCCCAACACCAGTGGCGTCATGCCTTCTTCCAGGGTCTTGACCACAGCCTCGGCGGTGCGCGTGCAGGTTTCGGTAATTTCCTTCAGGTAGTGGGCGCTTTTGTTGCCGGAGGTCTGGGTCTCGGCAATCTCGACGCGGATGTTGCCACCGTCGGTCACTACGTGGCCCAGCTTCTCCAACTGCGCCTCCAGCCCGGCCACACGCATTGCAGAGGGCCCCATGTCCACTCCGCGGCGGCTGGCGCCCATGTCCAGCGGGACGCCGATGACGCGAATGGGGCGCGGGGGCAGGGCCTGCGTGCCGCTGTGGGCCGGGGAAGGGACGGTGGCGGGTATCTCGGTTTCGTTTGTCATGCAAACATCTCCCTGTGGCAAAATCCTGTTCGCTCGCAAAAGCGCTCTAGTCAAACGGTTCAGCACGAAGGCGCGCCGGGAATACAGGCCCGGCAGAATCCGTTCGGCGTCCCCCAAAAGAGCTATTAGACCAGAGCCCCAATAGAGTAGGATAAGCTTTCAGCAGAGTACGCTTGCGCGCCGGCTTCCGGATGACCGCCTCATCCCCGAGTCAATCATTGGGCTTGCGCTGCCGATCGAGGCTCTTCTGCCTATGCAGCACATTGCCGGCACGTTCGGGTTCGCCCCATGAAGAGATTGATTCCAGCAGCGGTCATCGCTCTCGGCTGTGCTCTGACTGCCTGGGCCGCGGAGCCCGCTCCGCTCACCACGCTGGGCGCCGTGCACGTCCTCACCAATGCCGAAGCCAGTCACGCTCTGCCAGTGGCATTTGAGGCCACGGTGACCTACTTCCGCGGATATGAGAACTTGCTGTTTGTGCAGGACGGCGACGTTGCCATTTTTGTGCGGCCACCCGCAGGCGCCAAACTGGCTGCCGGCGATCGCGTTCTTATAAAGGGAACCACGCAGCAGAGCTACTGCCCCCTGGTGGTGGCGCAAACCATCACCCTCCTCCACCACGGCTTCATGCCCGCGCCCATTCCAGCCGGCTTCGATGATTTAATCCGCGACGAGGACGATTCCAGGCGGGTGACCGTGGAAGGCGTGGTTCGGGCCGTCGACATGGTTTTGAGCACCGATGCCCCGATACACAGCCTCCGCCTGCAGATGACCATCGACGGGGGACACCTCGAGGCGGATGTGGACAGCGTGGATGCCAACGCGCTCGAAAACCTGCTGGACGCCGAGATCGAGATCACCGGGGTAGCCGCCGGCAAGTTTGACGACAAGATGCAGAAGACCGGGGTCGTCCTCTATGCCTCTTCGCTGGCAGACCTCAAGATTCTGAAGCGCGCCGGCACCAGTCCCTGGTCTCTCCCGATCACTCCCATGGGCCAGATCCTCACCAGCTATCATGTGCACGATCTATCGGCCAGGGTTCGCGTCCATGGGGCCATCACGTATTACCAGCCCGGCTCGGGAGCGGTGCTGCAAGAAGGCACCAAGAGCCTGTGGATCGCGACCCATACCCACGATCCCTTGCAGATCGGCGACGAGGCCGACGCCACCGGTTTCCCCGATGCTCACGACCGCTTTCTGAACCTGGTCGACGGTGAGATCGAGGACAGCCATGTGCCCGCGACCATCACGCCGCAGCCGGCAACCTGGGAACAACTGGCCTTCTGGAACACCAGCAGACCCGACGGGCACCAGTACGATCTGGTCTCGATTGAAGGGCGCGTCGTGACCGAGGTCCGGGAGGCGGCACAGGACGAGTATGTTCTGTCCTCCGATGGCCAACTGTTCACCGCCATTTACCGCCATCCGCCCACAAACGGCCACCTTCCACCCATGAGGCAGATTCCGCTGGGCTCGACAATCCGGGTTACCGGCATCTGCATGATCGTGGACGCCAATCCATTCAACCCCGGCGAAGATGTGCCCTTCGATATTCTGTTGCGCTCCTTCGACGACATTGCCGTAATCGCCCGGCCTTCCTGGCTGAACATCGGCAACCTCATCCGCCTCATCGGCCTGCTGCTGCTGGTGATGGCTGCGGTGGGCGCCTGGGGTTGGACCCTGAACAGAAAAGTGCGCCGCCAGACCGCCGATATCTCCACACGCGTTGAGGCGGAAGCCGCCCTGGAGCGGAAGATGGCGTTGCTCGAACAGCGGCGCAGCCGCATTCTCGAGGACATCAACGGTTCGCGGCCTCTGGCTGAGATTCTTGAGGAGATTACCGACATGGTCTCCTTCCGGCTCAATGACGCTCCCTGCTGGTGCGAGGTCACCGATGGAGCGCGGCTGGGAAACTGCCCCGCTGAAGCCGCCACCCTGCGCATCGCGCGGGAGGAAATCCCGGCTCGCACCGGCCCGCCTCTAGGCACAATTATTGCCGGGTTCGCCCCCGGCACCGTGCCCGCCGCCCATGAAAGCGAAGCTCTTTTCCTGGGCGCCCGGTTGGCTACGCTGGCCATTGAAACGCGCCGCCTCTATGCCGATCTTCGCCACCGCTCGGAGTTCGACCTGCTCACCGACATCAACAACCGCTTCTCCCTGGACAAGCAGCTTGAGGCCCTCATTCAGCAGGCCCGTAAAAAGGCCGGCATCTTCGGGCTGATCTACATCGACCTGGACAAGTTCAAGCTGGTGAACGATAACTATGGGCACCACGTCGGCGACATCTATCTGCAGGAAGTGACGCTGCGCATGAAGCACCAGCTGCGCTCCGCCGACATGCTGGCCAGGCTGGGCGGCGACGAATTTGCCGCCGTGGTTCCCATGGCGCGCAGCCGCGCGGAGGTGGAAGAGATTGCCCAGCGGCTGGAACGCTGCATGGACGCGCCCTTCGCCATCGAGGGCCACCTGCTGCATGGTTCGGCAAGCGTGGGCGCGGCCGTCTATCCCGAGGACGGGGCCAGCAAGGACACCCTGCTGAGCTATGCCGACGCGGCCATGTACGCGGCCAAACACACCAACAAGTGATTCCCCTCGTTCCTTGCCCTGCATCTGGAGTGGTAGCCTTCTTGTTCACGCCGGAATAAACGGATGCGGCCAGTCCTGTCGGCAAAGAAGAGAGCGGGCAGAAGTCCCGCTATTGCTCCAAGCAGGTTTTCCCCATGAGACGGTTGTTCCCGGCGTTCGCGATCATTCTCGGCCTGGCCTCGGCGATCTGGGCGGCGGCGCCCGTTCCGCTGACTACGCTGCGCGCCGTTCACGCCCTCAGCAACGCCCAGGCAAGCCAAAGGCTTCCGGCCGCCTTCGAGGCCACGGTCACCTACTACCGCAGTTTTGATACCGACCTCTTTGTGCAGGATGAGGATCAGGCCATCTATGTGGATTTCAAGGCGGGGGCGAATCTGGTTCCCGGCGATCGCGTGCTGGTGCGGGGAGAGACGCGGGAGAGCTTCCGCCCCATTGTGGCAGCCGAGAGTGTGACCCTGCTTCATCACGGCTCTGTGCCCAAACCTGTTCCCACCAACTATGAGCAACTGGTCAGGGCGCAACGCGACTGCATGCTGGTTACGCAGCGCGGCGTGGTCCGCGCAGCGGATATGGTTTGGAGCGCCCATGTGCGCAATATCTACCTGCAGGTGCTCACCGACGGAGGGTACATTGACGCCGCGGTCGACAGTAGCGACGGCAGCGCGCTGAAGAATCTGCTGGACGCCGAGGTGGAGATCACCGGAGTGGCCACAGCCAAATTTGACCAGAAGATGCAGCAGACCGGAGCGACGCTCGACGTGCAGAGCCTGGCCGATGTGAAGGTACTGAAGCCTGCCGGAACCAGCCCCGCCTCGCTCCAGTTCACTCCTCTGGAGGATGTCCTCGGCAGCTATCATGTGCGCGATCTTACCCAAAGGGTCCGGGTGAAGGGAACCATCACCTACTATCAGCCCGGTTCGGCTGCCGTGCTTCAAAGTGGCGCCAAGAGTTTGTGGATCGTGACCATGACCGACCTGCCTTTGCGGGTAGGCGACCTGGCGGAGGCAACCGGCTTCCCCGATGTTCGCGACGGCTATCTGATCCTGACTCACGCCGAAATGCGGGATACCCAGCAACAGTCGCCCATTCCTCCCCTGCCGGTGGACTGGTGGGAGCTGGGTTTGGGGGATAACGCCTTCAATCTGGTTTCGATTGAAGGCCGGGTGGTGATGCAGGTGCGGGAGACCACCAAGGATGAAATGGTCCTGGTGTCGGATGGACACCTGTTCTCTGCCGTCTATCGCCACCCGGACGGCGCCGGCGGAGTGCATCTTCCCGCCATGAAGCAGGTCCCCGTGGGCGCCAAGGTGCGCGTCACCGGCATCAGCATGTTCTACAGTTCCGATCCGTTTAAAGGCCCGGTGGCCTCCGATTTGCTGCTGCGCTCCTTCGACGATATAACGGTCATTGCCAATCCCTCCTGGCTGACGGTACGCAACCTCACGCTGCTGGTGAGCGTGCTGCTTGTGCTGATGATTGCCGTGGGCGCCAGGGGCTGGACTCTGGAGCGCAAGATCCGCCTGCAAACGGCAGCGCTGGCGGCCCGCATTGAGGCGGAAGCCGAGATGGAGCGGCGCAATACTCTGCTCGAGCGGCAGCGCAGCCGGATTCTGGAGGACATCAACGGATCGCGGCCCCTGGCTGAAATTCTGGAGCAGATTACCCAACTGGTCTCATTCAAGCTGGAGGGAGCTCTCTGCTGGTGCGAAATCACCGATGGGGCACGGCTGGGCAGCTACCCGTTGAAGACGCAGGAGGTGCGGGTTCTCCGCGAAGAACTTGCTGGCCGTTCCGGGTCGTTGCTGGGCGTGCTCTGTGCCGGCATCGATCCAGGGGCGCCTTGCGGCGCCAATGAGGGCGAAGCGCTTTCGCTGGGGGCGCGACTGGCCACCCTGGCCATCGAGACGCGGCAGCTCCACTCCGACCTGGTGCGGCGCTCGGAGTTCGACCTGCTCACCGACGTTCACAACCGCTTCTCCCTTGAAAAGCACCTGGACAACCTCATCGAAGTGGCGCGCCACACGGCCGGCATTTTCGGGCTGATCTTCATCGACCTGGATGGGTTCAAGCAGGTGAACGACCTCTACGGGCACCAGACCGGCGACCTGTATCTGCAAGAGGTCGCCCTGCGCATGAAGCGCCAGCTTCGCTCCGCTGACATGCTGGCGCGGCTGGGGGGCGACGAATTTGCCGCGCTGGTCCCGGCGGCGCGCAGCCGCGCGGAGATCGAAGAAGTTGCGCTACGCCTGCAGCACAGTTTCGACGAGCCGTTCGCGGTGCAGGGATACGTCTTGCAGGGCTCGGCGAGCGTGGGGGTTGCGCTTTACCCGGAGGATGGAGCCTGCAAGGACGATCTGCTCAGCTCTGCCGACGCCGCCATGTACGCGGCCAAGAATGCCAAGCCGCTGCGTCAAACCCCCGCTTCGCGCATGGCGTGAAGCCTGGCTATGCGCTGCATGGCGGAATCCCACAACAATTCAAACGGGCGTCTCACCGCAGGGCAATTGCATGAACAGCGATCGCATTGTTCATCAGGATTCGATCCACCCCTCCGGGGCGGATGCATACCCTTGCGATGCATTCCCAGGGCTTCGCCCTGGGCTATTCTCGCCGCCTCCCTCCGGGAGCCGCGCCGAAAACATGCCCGCTCCAAAGGCATACCGAACCCGGTTCGGCAACACGGAACGTTCATGCGATTGCCGGGCCTTTCGCCGCCGGATTGATTGATTGGCCAAACCCCGTCGATAGAGTATCAAAGGGAACAAGACAAAACAGCACAGGTTCTCTAGGATTCTCTCTAGCATGAAGAGGCTGGTTTCCATCTTCGCCATTCTCGTGGGATGGACCTTGGCTGCCAGCGCAGCGGGGCCGGCTCCACTAGCTACCCTGCGCGCCATTCATGATCTTACCCATGCCGAGGCCGGCAAGAACCTGCCCGTCACCTTTGAAGCCACTGTCACCTACCGGCGCGCGGGTGAAACCACCTTGTTTGTGCAGGATGGTGGCGCGGCCATCTATGTGTGGGCCAAAGAGGAATTCAAGATGAATCCCGGCGATCGCGTCCTGGTACGGGGAAAGGCGCAGGACAGCTTTCGCCCCATCGTGGTTGCCGACGACGTTACGGTTCTGGGGCATGGCAGCCTGCCCGCGCCCGTACCGGCTACGTTCGACCAACTGATCCACTCGGAGCTCGACTGCATGCGGGTTACCGTGCGCGCCCAAGTGTACAGCGCCGACTTGGTCAAGAGCGGTTATTGGCTGACTACGCACATGCGCTTGTTAGCCAACGGCGGCATAATCGAGGCATACATCAACAGCAGCGATTCGAAGCTTATTGCCGGCTTGCTGGACGCCGATGTCGAGGTCACCGGGGTAGCCACGGCAAGGTTCGATGGCAAAATGCAGCATACGGGAGCCGGGCTCGCCGTTCCCTCCTTCTCTGACATGAGGATTCTCAAACGTTCCGAAAGGAGCCCGTGGAGCCTGCCCGTCTCTCCCATGGGCGATATTCTCAATGCCTATCATGTGAATATCCTCAGCCAGAGAGTCCGCGTGCACGGCACCATCACTTATTACCAGCCGGGCTCTGCCCTGGTTCTTCAGAACGGCTCCAAGAGCCTTTGGGTGATGACCACGATCGAGGAGCCACTGCGCGTCGGCAGCCAGGCCGACGTCTCCGGCTTCCCGGATGTGCATGACGGTTTTCTCGCTCTGGCCGGCGGTGAAGTCCGGCAGACCGCGGTCTACGCTCCCGTCGCTCCCAGATCCGTCAGCTGGAGCCAGCTCACCTCAAGCAGGAATGTCTTCGACCTGGTCAAGATTGAAGGGCAAGTGGTGTCGGAAGTTCGGGAGAGTTCGCAGGATGAGTACGTGCTGGTCTCCGGCGGCCATATGTTCTCAGCCATTTACCGCCATCCGCAGGCAGGCGACCTGCAACTGCCGCCCCAAAAGCAGATACCGCTGGGCTCCCGGGTCGGCGTGACCGGCATCTGCATCCTGGAAAACTCCAACCCTTTCGATCACGAAGTCCCCTTCAGCATTCTTATGCGCACCCCTGACGACATTACGGTGGTCGCGCGGCCTTCGCCGATCAACGTGCGCAACCTCATCCTCATGGTCGGCTTGCTGCTCACGGGGCTGATCGGTTTGGGCTTCAGAAGCTGGGCCCTTGAGCGCAGGATTCGGCGGCATACGGCCGCACTGGCCACTCTCGAACGGCAGCGCAGCCGCATTCTTGAGGACATCAACGGCTCCCGCCCGCTGGCCGAAATCCTTGAAGAGATCATGCAATTGGTCTCTCTCAAGCTGAAAGGCGCTCCCTGCTGGTGTCAGATTGCCGATGGTGCACGCCTGGGAAACTGCCCGGAGAAGACTGCGGCTTTGCGCGTCATTCAGGAAGAGATTCCCGCCCGCTCCGGACCGTCGCTGGGCACGATTCTTGCCGCTCTCGAGCCGCTCGGCAAACCGGCCGCCGACGATGCGGAGGCACTTTCGATGGGAGCGGAACTGGCCACGCTGGCCATTGAAACCCGCCGCCTCTATTCCGACCTGCGCCACCGCTCGGAGTTTGACCTGCTCACCGACATCCTCAATCGCTTCTCGCTGGAGACGCGCCTCGACGCGCAGATTGACGAGGCGCGGCAACAGGCTGGAATCTTCGGGCTTATCTATATCGACCTGGACAAGTTCAAACAGGTAAACGATCTTTACGGCCACCAGACCGGCGACCTGTATCTGCAAGAGGTCGCCCTGCGCATGAAGCGCCAGCTTCGCTCCGCTGACTTGCTGGCGCGACTGGGGGGCGACGAATTTGCCGCGCTGGTCCCGGCGGCGCGCAACCGCGCGGAAGTCGAGGAAATTGCGCAGCGGCTGGAGCGCTGCTTCGACGAGCCGTTCGAAGTCGAGGGGCACGTGCTGCATGGCTCCGCCAGCGTGGGGATCGCCCTCTATCCAGAAGACGGCGCCACCCGTGACAGCGTACTGAACGCTGCCGACGCCGCCATGTACGAGGCCAAGCACAGCAAGCGGTAAGCACTGCGGGGCTGCCGAATCCAAGCCTCGCGACGCACCAAAAAAGGAGAGGCCCGGCTTGCGCCGGGCCTCTTGAGTTGACGTGGAAAGAGTTGCTCTGGAGGATAGCCCCTATTCGGCGGCCATTTCCTCGGCTTCGCCTTCCTGACGCATAAGCTCCAACTCGCGCTCGGCGGCTTCGATCTCTGCCGAAACCTCCTGCTGCACGCGGGCCGCCGCTTCCTCCAGCTCTGGAGAGAGCTGAACGTTGCGGTAGTACTCCAGACCGGTGCCGGCAGGAATGAGACGGCCGACGATCACGTTCTCCTTCAGGCCGCGCAGGTTGTCGATTGCGCCGTTGATGCTGGCCTCGGTGAGCACGCGGGTGGTCTCCTGGAAGCTGGCCGCGGAGATGAAGCTGTCGGTCGAGAGCGAGGCCTTGGTGATACCCAGCAGCAGCGGACGCCCGATAGCCGGACGGCCTCCGTTGGTGAGTACCCGCTCGTTCTCTTCGCGGAAGCGGAAGCGGTCGACCTGCTGTTCGAGCAGGAAGTTGGTGTCGCCCACTTCGTCGATCCGCACCCAGCGCAGCATCTGCCGCACGATGACCTCGATGTGCTTATCGGAGATGGCCACGCCCTGCAGACGGTAGACTTCCTGGATTTCGTTCACCAGGTAAGCCTGCAACGCCTTTTCGCCCAGCACCGCCAGAATGTCGTGCGGGTTCAGCGGCCCATCCATCAGCGGGTCACCGGCGCTCAAGCGCTCGCCTTCCTGCACGTTCACATGGATGCCGCGGGGCACCGAGTATTCCTTCTCGTCGCCGTTGTCCGCGGTCACGTAGATCTTGCGCTGTCCCTTGGCCACTTCGCCAAAGCGGACCACGCCGTCGATCTCGCTGATGATGGCGGTTTCGCGGGGCTTGCGCGCCTCGAACAGCTCCACCACGCGCGGCAGACCGCCGGTGATGTCCTTGGTGCGGGTGCTTTCCTTGGGAATCTTGGCCAGCACGTCGCCCGGGCCTACCTGATCGCCGTCTTCGACCATCAAGTGAGCGCCACGCGGCAGCAGGTAGCGCTTGTGCGCCTTGTCGTTCTTGACCACGAAGGTCGGCTGGCGCTTTTCGTCGGGGGCATCGGCCACTACCCAACGCGAGAGGCCGGTGACTTCATCGACTTCTTCGTTGAGCGTGATGCCTTCCTGCAGATCCTTGAACTGCACCGTGCCGCCGATTTCGGTCAGGATCGAGTAGGTGTAGGGATCCCACTCGGCCAGCAACTGGCCCAGCTTGACCGCTTCGCCTTCCTTTGCCCGCAGACGCGCGCCGTAGACCACCTGGTAGCGTTCCTTTTCACGGCCGCGATCGTCCACAATGGCAACCGAACCGGAGCGGTTCATGGCCACCAGCGTGCCGTCCTTGCTCTCGACGGTGTTCAGGTTGAAGAAGCGCACGGTGCCGTTGTTCTTGGCTTCGAGGCGCGACTTGTCAGAGACACGGCTGGCCGTACCACCGACGTGGAAGGTACGCATGGTCAGCTGCGTGCCCGGCTCGCCGATGGACTGCGCGGCGATGACGCCGCAGGTTTCGCCCAACTCCACCATGCGGCCCGAACCCAGGTTGCGGCCGTAGCAAAGTGCGCAGACGCCGCGGCGCGACTCGCAGGTCAGCACCGAGCGGATCTTCACCTTCTCTGCACCCGCGCCCTGAATGGCCGAAGCAATGTCCTCATCGATGCCCTGGTTCACATCCACCACAACGTTGCCGTCGTAGTCCTTGATGCGCTCCAGTGAGACGCGGCCAATGATGCGGTCGCGCAAGGGCTCGATGATTTCGCCGGACTCGACGATCGAACCCACATAGATGCCCTCGACCGTGCCGCAGTCGTACTCGGTCACGATCACGTCCTGGGCCACGTCCACCAGGCGGCGGGTCAGATAGCCGGAATCGGCCGTCTTCAGCGCCGTATCGGCCAATCCCTTGCGGGCGCCGTGAGTGGAAATGAAGTACTCCAACACCGTCAGGCCTTCGCGGAAGTTTGCGGTGATGGGCGTTTCGATGACTTCGCCCGAGGGCTTGGCCATCAGTCCGCGCATGCCGGAAAGCTGGCGGATCTGCTGCTTGGAACCGCGGGCGCCGGAGTCGGCCATGATGTAGATCGGGTTGAAGGCGCCTTCGTTGTCCGCCCTCTTCATGTTGTCGAACATCTCGTCGGCCACCTGCTCGGTAACCGCCGACCACATCTGAATCACCTTGTTGGAGCGCTCGCCGTTGGTGATGGCGCCGTCCATGTACTGCTTCTGGACCTCGATCACCTTGCGGTCAGCTTCGTCCACGGTGGTGTACTTGCTGGCCGGGATCACCATGTCGTCCAGGCCGACCGACAAGCCCGAGCGCGTGGCGTAGTTGAAGCCCAGCGCCTTGATCTTGTCCAGCATGCCCACCGTCACCTCGAGACCGAGGTTCTGGTTGCAGTAGTTCACCAGCTGGCCGATGCCCTTCTTCTTCAGCAGGCCGTTGACAAACGGCATGCCCGCGGGCAGCGAGTCGTTCAGGATCACGCGCCCGACCGTGGTAGAGATGTACTCCTTGTTGAAGTCCACCGCCTCGGTGTGGGTCAGATCCTGATCGTCGTAGGCCGTGGTCATATCCAGCACCTTGCCCGTGTAGCGCAACCGGATGGGAGACAGCGTCTCCACTTCCTTGGCTTCCAGCGCCATCAGAATCTCTTCAGTGTTGGCAAACACGCGTCCTTCGCCCTTGGCGCCCTTCTTGGCCTTGGTGAGGTAATAGAGGCCGAGCACCATGTCCTGCGTGGGCACGGTGATGGGCTGGCCGGAGGCCGGCGACAGAATGTTGTGCGAGGCCAGCATGAGCACACTGGCTTCAATCTGCGCCTCGGGCGACAGCGGAATGTGAACGGCCATCTGGTCGCCGTCGAAGTCGGCGTTGAAGGCGGTGCAGACCAGGGGGTGAATCTTGATGGCCTTGCCCTCGACCAGCACCGGCTCGAAAGCCTGAATGCCCAGACGGTGCAAGGTGGGAGCGCGGTTCAGCAGCACGGGGTGGTCCTTGATGACTTCCTCAAGGATGTCCCACACCACCGGCTCCTGCATCTCCACCATTTCCTTGGCCTGCTTTATGGTGGTGCAATGGCCGGTCTGCTCCAAGCGGTGATAGATGAAGGGCTTGAACAGTTCGAGCGCCATCTTCTTGGGCAAGCCGCACTGGTGGAGCTTGAGGTCGGGACCGACCACGATGACCGAACGGCCCGAGTAGTCCACGCGCTTGCCCAGAAGGTTCTGGCGGAAGCGGCCCTGCTTGCCCTTGAGCGTATCGGAGAGCGACTTGAGCGGGCGGTTGTTGGCGCCACGCAGCACGCGGCCGCGGCGGCCGTTGTCGAACAGCGCGTCCACGGCTTCCTGCAACATGCGCTTCTCGTTGCGCACAATCACTTCCGGCGCATGCAGGTCCATCAGCTTCTTCAACCGGTTGTTGCGGTTGATGACGCGGCGGTAAAGGTCATTCAGATCGGAAGTCGCGAAGCGGCCGCCATCCAGCGGCACCAGCGGGCGCAGCTCGGGAGGAATGACGGGCAGCACGTCCAGAATCATCCACTGCGGCTTGTTGTCGCTCTTGCGGAAGGCCTCGACGACCTTCAGGCGCTTGGCATACTTGATCTTCTTCTGCGCGGAGGTTTCAGTCTTCATCCGCTCGCGCAGTTCAATGCCCAGTTCCTCGATCTGCACGCGCTTGAGCAATTCCTTGATAGCCTCTGCGCCCATCATGGCCTTGAAGCCGGAGGGGCGGAACTGCTGATCGAGTTCGCGGAACTTGTTTTCGTCCTTGATGATCTCGCGTTCCTTCACCGGCGCATCGCCGGGATCGACCACGACATAGGACTCGAAGTAGAGAATGCTTTCCAGGTCGCGCAGCGAAATATCCAGCAGGTGGCCGATGCGCGAGGGCAGGCCCTTGAAGAACCAGACATGCGAGCACGGCGAAGCCAGCTCGATGTGGCCCATGCGCTCGCGGCGCACCTTGCTGACCGTCACTTCCACGCCGCACTTGTCGCAGATCACGCCGCGGTGCTTCATGCGCTTGTACTTGCCGCACAGGCACTCCCAGTCGGTTACCGGGCCAAAGATGCGGGCGCAGAACAGACCGTCGCGCTCCGGCTTGAAGGTACGGTAGTTGATGGTTTCGGGCTTGGTGACCTCACCATGCGACCAGCTGCGGATCTTCTCCGGCGATGCCAGCATGATGCGGATAGCGTCAAAATCGGTAATTGGGCTGGACAGCTCAAACGGGTTCGAACGGAACAAAGCGACCCTCCTTGGCGGGCCTAACGGCCGCTGCCGCGGCTTTTTCCCGGGATTCCTGATGGGCCCTTCCTTCCCGGGAAGCGGTGTTTGCCGCTTTCAAGAAGGACCCCAAGTACAGCTTCTAACTCTTAGCTTCCAGCCTCTAGCTCGTCTTGCTGCTACCTTCTGCATCGACTTGGAGCGAAGCAGGCTAGCAGCTAGAAGCTAGAGGCTAAAAGCTGGCATCAATCGGCGACCGCTGCCGTGATTTCCGGCGCGGGCGTCTTCTTTACGAGATCCGCTCGCTTGATCAGCTCCACATCCAGGCACAACGACTGCAGTTCGCGAATCAGCACATTGAACGACTCCGGCACGCCCGGCTCGATGGCCGCCTCGCCCTTGACGATGGCCTCGTAGATCTTGGTACGGCCATACACGTCGTCGGACTTGGCAGTGAGCAGTTCCTGCAGGATGTAAGCCGCGCCGTAAGCTTCCAGCGCCCAAACTTCCATCTCGCCGAAACGCTGCCCGCCGAACTGCGCCTTGCCGCCCAGCGGCTGCTGCGTAATCAGCGAGTACGGTCCGATGGAACGCGCGTGAATCTTGTCGTCCACCAGATGGGAGAGCTTGAGCATGTAGATGTAGCCCACCGTCACCGGCTGCTCGAACTGCTCGCCGGTCATGCCGTCGAACAATGCCGTCTTGCCCGAAGAAGGCAATCCGGCCGAAGCTAGAAGCGCCTTGATTTCGCTCTCCTGCGCTCCGTCAAACACCGCGGTGCCGAACCAGATGCCGCGCTTCATGCCGGCGCCGACGCGAAGCAGCATCTCGTCGTCCAGTTCCAGCAGTTGGCGCAGCGTGGCGGTCCCGGCGAACTCTTTCTTCATCAGCTCGCGGGTGTAGGCCGCATCCGTGTTGGCGGCGATCATTTCGGCAATCCTGGCGCCCAGTACATGCGCTGCCCAGCCCAGGTGCGTCTCCAGCACCTGACCCACGTTCATACGGGAAGGCACGCCGAGCGGATTGAGAACAATCTCCACCGGGGTTCCATCGGGCAGATACGGCATGTCTTCCTCGGGAAGAATGCGCGCGATCACGCCCTTGTTGCCGTGACGGCCGGCCATCTTGTCACCCACCGAAAGCTTGCGCTTCATGGCGATGTAGACCTTGACCAGCTTGATCACGCCCGGAGGCAGCTCGTCGCCCTTGGCCAGCTTGGCGATCTTCTCATTGGTGATCTTGCGCAGCACTTCGATCTGCCGCGAGGTCATCTCTTCGATCTCATCGATTTGCTCGTTGACGCGGGGGTCCTTGTCGGCGTAGCGGATGCGCTTGAGGTTCTTGGTAGAGATGCGCTCGATGGTTTCACGGTCCAGAATCGCCGCCTTGGTCAGCAGGCGCTTGTTGGTCCGCTCGTCGTGCAGATCGGCCAGCACTTCCTTGCCGCCCAGGATGCCTTCCAGGCGCTTCAGGCGCTCATCGGTCAGAATGCGGATTTCGTCGCCCAGGTTCTTCTCGAGCTTGGCAACGTACTCGCCCTCGATCAGCTTGGCGCGCTCATCCTTCTCCTGGCCCTTGCGGCTGAAGATGCGCACATCGACCACCGTGCCCTCGATGCCCGGAGGGCAGGTCAGCGAGGCGTCGCGCACATCGCCGGCCTTTTCGCCGAAGATGGCCCGCAGCAGCTTCTCTTCCGGCGTAAGCTGGGTTTCGCCCTTGGGCGTCACCTTGCCGACCAGGATGTCGCCGTGCTTGATCTGGGCGCCGATGCGGATCACGCCGCTCTCGTCCAGGTCGCGCAGGGCATGCTCGCTCACGTTGGGAATGTCGCGCGTGATTTCCTCGGGTCCCAGCTTGGTGTCGCGGGACTCGATTTCGAACTCCTCGATGTGCACCGAGGTGTAGTAGTCCTCCCGCACCAGCTTTTCGCTGATGAGGATGGCGTCCTCGAAGTTGTAACCGCGCCAGGGCATGAAGGCCACCAGCACGTTGCGTCCCAGCGCCAACTCGCCTTGCTCGGTGCAAGGACCGTCGGCGATGACCTGACCCTTGACCACTCGGTCGCCTTCGCGGACGATGGGCTTCTGGTTGATGCAGGTATTCTGGTTCGAACGCTTGAACTTGATGAGCTGGTAGATGTCCGAACCCACCTCGCGCGAAAGCTGCGTGGGATGATGTTCGCCCTCGACGCGCACGATGATGCGCTCGGAGTCGACCGAGTCGATGATGCCGTTGCGCTTGGCCAGAATCACGGCGCCGGAGTCGCGTGCGGTGACGCCCTCCATGCCCGTGCCCACCAGCGGAGCCTCGGCCACCAACAGCGGCACCGACTGGCGCTGCATGTTGGCGCCCATCAGCGCGCGGTTGGCGTCATCGTGCTCCAGGAACGGCACAAGCGAAGCGGCCACCGAGACCAGTTGCTTGGGGCTGACGTCGATGTAATCCACATCGGTGCGGTTCACCAGCACAAAGTTGCCCTGACGGCGGGCGTTCACCAGATCTTCGGTGATAACGCCTTCCTCATTGAACTCGATGTTGGCCTGGGCGATGGTGTGCTTGTCCTCTTCCCATGCCGACAGGTAGAAGCTGAACGGCATGTGGACGATAGGCCGCTTGCCCGCCTTCCGCAAAGTCTCATTCAGGCGTCCCGCCTCTTCCTTCTCGATGTGGTCGCCCACGCGCAGGCCGCTTTCGCCCGCGTTGGTGATCTCCACAAAGTCCAGAATCCGCGAGTCCTTCACCTTGCGATAGGGCGACTCGATGAAGCCGTACTCGTTGATGCGCGCAAAGCAGCTCAGCGAGCTGATCAGGCCGATGTTCGGGCCTTCAGGGGTTTCAATCGGGCAGATGCGGCCGTAGTGCGTGGGGTGCACGTCGCGCACCTCAAAGCCGGCGCGTTCCCGCGACAGACCGCCTGGTCCAAGTGCCGACAGGCGCCTCTTGTGGGTGATCTCCGACAGCGGGTTGGTCTGATCCATGAACTGCGACAGCTGCGAAGAACCGAAGAACTCGCGGATGGCCGCCATCACCGGCTTGGCGTTGATCAGGTCGTGCGGCATGGCCGTCGACAGCTCCTGATACACGCTCATCTTCTCCTTGATGGCCCGCTCCATGCGCACCAGTCCGATGCGGAACTGGTTCTCCATCAGTTCGCCCACCGCGCGCACGCGGCGGTTGCCCAGGTGATCGATGTCGTCCACCATGCCGATGTTCTTGCGCAGCTTGAGCAGATACCGGATGGTCGAGTAGAAATCCTCCGGGGTCAGGGTGCGGCGATCCAGGTGGGTGGCGTCCTGGCTATCGTAGAGCTTGATGTTGAACTTGAGCCGGCCCACGCGCGAGAAGTCGTACTTGCGGGGGTCGAAGAACATGCCATCAAACAGCGCGGTCGCCGTATCCAGCGTGGGCGGGTCGCCCGGGCGCAGCTTGCGGTAAATCTCGATCAGCGCCTCTTCGGGCTTGTGGATCGAATCGCGCTTGAGCGTGTTGGTGATGATGTTGCCCACGTCGTCGCGCTCCGGGAAGAAGACCTCGAAGCTGGATGCGCCGCTGGACAGCACCTTGTGCAGGCGGTCGGCGGTCAACTCGACGTTGGCCTCAACCACCACTTCACCGGTGGACTGGTCCACGATGTCGGCCGCGGTCAACGCGCCGTCCAGTTCGGCGGATTCCACTTCCACCTTCTCGATGGCGGCGGCGCGCAGGGCCTTCAGCGTGTGCGGCGTGATCTTGCGGCCGGAGTGAGCAATTTCCTCGCCGTTGACGGTTACCGCATGGGCCGGCTTGACGCCCACCAGATGCGTCTGTGCGCCCGCAACCTGGGGCAGCGCCCACTGCAGCTTGCCATCCTCGATGTGCAGCCGGTCGACGGTGTAGAAGGTCTTCAGAATCTCTTCGTCGGAACGCAGCCCCAGGGCGCGCAGGAAGATGGTGCCCAGAAACTTGCGCTTGCGGTCGATGCGCACATAGAGCGTGTTCTTCTGGTCGTATTCGAATTCCACCCACGAACCGCGGTAGGGAATGATCTTGCCCAGGAAGTAGGTGCGATTGTTGGCCGTCTCAAAGAAGACGCCGGGCGAACGGTGCAACTGCGAAACGATCACGCGCTCGGTGCCGTTCACGATGAACGTGCCGTTGGGGGTCATCAGCGGAATGTCGCCGAAAAACACCTCTTGTTCCTTAATGTCGCGAATGGTCTTGTTGCCGGTCTCGGCGTCTTTCTCGTAAATGGTCAGGCGCACGGTGACCTTCAGCGGCGCGGAGAAGGTCATGCCCCGCTCCTCGCACTCCTGCTGGTCGTACTTCAACTGCAGGCTGACCGGGTCGCCGCACTTGTTGCAAAAGTCGGGCGTGTTCTTGTTGTACGTTCCGCACTTCTGGCAGAGCACATCCCCGGGAAGGAAGGGATCGGTAATCACCATGGCGCCGCAATGCGCGCAGGCCGTGCGCAGGTGATGCAGCCCCTTCAAGTGGCCGCACTTGCACTCCCAGTTGCCGATCGAGAAGTCCACAAAGTCCAACTGCGAAATACCGCGAAAGTCGGTGATCGGGAAAACCGAAACAAACACCGACTGCAAGCCCGAGTCGTCGCGCTCGTTGGGCAGCTTGTCCATCTGCAGAAAGCGCTCATAGGAGCGGCGCTGCACTTCGATCAGGTTGGGAATCTGGGTTGCGGTGGGAATCTTTGAAAAATCGAGCCGGCTGCGTAAAGCGCGCTTCTCGTTGGGCATGTTCACTCCTGAGGCTCGTCACTCCGGTACCGGGCCGCCACTCGGGGCCGGTTCCGGGCCAGCGCCCGAGTCTCGGGGCGCCAGCTGATTACGGTAAAAAAGTCAAAAACCAGACTGGTCCATCACCAAAATCCAGTCCCCACCCATGCGCCCCGGCAAGTTCCTCGGCAAACTCTGAGCCAGGCTGCCAGCGTGCCAGGAATTGCCCACGCCAAGCGAGATTCGTGAGCGCCGCGTCAAAAACGTTGCACGGGCATTGCAGCGTATCCGGCAAGTGCGCTAGACTGCGCACAATCGAGAGAAGCAAGCGCAACGGCGGAGGCCGCTAAATATCTTTGTGCGCACAATTAGATATTGCTCAAAAAAAAAGCTCTACCTGCTGCGGCCGAGAGACACAAATGGCCCGTAAGGACGCAATGCCTCACGAGCGCGGCCCATCGCCTGTGCCCCCATCCGAATTCTTGTGCAATGCTCTCGCCGATCCCAAAGCTCGCTTCTGCCGCGACTCGCCAGCCACTCGACCCTCGTCAACGGGACCCCGTCCAAACCCGGTAACCCCTTGACCCTAAGGCACTTAACTACAGCGCGGTGCCCGCCGCCAGAGCGCTTGGCTCTACCCTGGCCTGCGGACGCATGTGTGCCACTCCAAAGTACTCAAGAACGCGCCAACCAGCCCCGCTCCATCCCCCCCGAAAAAGGAATGAGCCGGAAAGACGCGCAACGATTATCGTAGCGCGTCCCGGCTGTGCTTGCAAGTTCCCGAACTACTTGATTTCGACTGTGGCGATGCCGTCGAACTTCTTCTTGATGGCCTCGGCCTCGTCCTTGGTCGCGCCTTCCTTCAGCGCCTTGGGGGCGCCGTCGACCAGATCCTTGGCTTCCTTCAGACCCAGCGCGGTGACTTCGCGCACGGCCTTGATGGTGTTGATCTTGTTGGCGCCGAAGTCCTTGAGGATGACCGAGAACTCGGTCTGCTCTTCAACCGCCGGAGCCGCCGCGCCCGCCGCTGCAACCGCAACCGGAGCTGCCGCTGCTGCCGAAACGCCAAGACGCTCTTCCAACTTCTTTACCAGGGCCGCTGCTTCCAGCAGGCTCAAGGCTACAATCTGCTCTTCCAACTGTGCCAAATCCGCCATTGTTTTCTCCAATCAGAACCGTTTGAATTGATGTTTCCAGCCGCAAACTCAACCGGGAAGTTTCCGATGCGCCCAGACCCGCGCACTTCCCGCCTGCCTCACAGCCATAACTGGTACAAAAAACGTCCGCGCCCCGCAGGGGCTGCGGCCAGCAGCGGCTTAAGCCGCCCCGGCAAACTTTTCTTTTTCCACGCCCTGGCCCAGCACCACCGCCAGGTCGCGGCCAGTGGCATTGAGCACGGTGGCCAAACGCTGCGCCGGCGCGTTGATGAGGAACAGCAGCTTGGCAAAGAGCTCTTCCTTGCCCGGCATGGTCGCCAGCGCCTTCACTTCCGCCACATTCAGCAGCTTGCCATCCACGATGCCCAGCTTGAACTGGAACTCCGCATTGGTTTCAGCCCACTTGGCAAAAGCCTTGGCCAGAGCCACCGGATCGCCCGAGGTAAAGGCCACCGAGTTGACGCCCTTGAGCCCCTTGAGCGCGTCCGCAACCTGTGTGCCCTCGCCGGAGATGGCAGCCAGCTTGTTCTTCACCACCCGATACCTGCCGCCCGCCTCGCGGACCACCTTGCGCAGCGAAAAATCCTGCGCCACGGTCAGCTTGGCAAAAGTGCCGATAATCGCCGTCGTCGAGGTCTCCAGTTCCTTGGCCAGCAACTGGACCTTCTCCGTCTTCTTCACTCTTGAAATCGCCATCGTCCTGCTCCCAACAGTGATCAGTGGTCAGTGATCAGTGGCCAGTAATCCTGACCGTCCTGACCTTGATTCTCTTGACCCCAATCCCTGTCTCCGCCCTTACGGGCGCTCTGTTCGAATCTTGTTCCCAGACTTTTCAGGCCAGGCACAAAGCCAGTCGACCCTCAGCACCAACTGACCACTGATCACTGAAACTGACCACTGACTTAGTGCTTGCCGGCTGCATCGGCAACCGCGGAATCCAGCGGTACGCCAGGGCCCATCGTCGAGCTCAGCGTGATGCTCTTGATGTACTTGCCCTTGGCTGCCGAAGGCTTGGCGCGCACAATCGACCCGACCACGGTGGTCACATTGTCCACCAGCTTTTGCGGATCGAAGCTCAGCTTGCCTACCGGCACGTGCACCAGGCTGGTCTTGTCGGCGCGGAATTCCACTTTGCCGGCCTTGATTTCCTTGACCGCCGCGGCCACGTCCAGGGTCACGGTTCCGGTCTTGGGGTTAGGCATCAGGCCCTTGGGGCCCAGCACCTTGCCCAGGCGGCCCACAACCTTCATCATGTCCGGCGTGGCGATCAGGGCATCGAAGGCTGTCCAGCTTTCCTTCTGGATCTTCTCCACCATCTCCTCGCCGCCCACAAAGTCGGCGCCGGCTGCGGTGGCTTCCTTCTGGCGGTCGCCAGTGGCGATCACGGCCACGATCTTGGTCTTGCCCAGCCCGTGCGGCAGAACCACGGTTCCGCGCACCATCTGGTCGGCATGGCGCGTGTCTACGCCCAGACGCATGGTCAGGTCGACGGTCTCGTCGAACTTGGCGTACTTGACCTGCTTGAGCAGTTCCACGGCCTCGGGCAGTGCGTACACAGCCTTGGTTACGGCCGCGCGCGCCTTCTCAATATTCTTGCTTGTCTTGGTTGCCATTCTTTTCCTCGTCTCCCACCGCCCCTGCCTGCCCCGCTTTGCGGGGAGCCCGGAAGGCGCTGGCCGTAACGGCCTGCCTCTCGAACGGGTCCAAAAGCCGTGGTGCTTATGACAGCCCAGGGATTTCCCCGGACGCATCTTCGTATCATAGAGAAACAGTTGCCGAAATGCAAACCGGGACCGGAAGAAACAAAAGATTTAGGGCATTTGGGCCTTTCCCTTGGCCCCCCTTTTGTGTCACACTTGGACCCATGGGAAGCAAAGACAAAGGTAAGAAGGAAGTCAAGAAGGCGCCGAAACCCAAGCCTAAACCAGAGCCCGGCCGCAGACGCGAAGGGTTCACACCGGCTCCGCCGAAGTAGGGACATTCGCCCCGCTCGCCCCCACTGGCGCGCCCGCAAATTCACAAGCAGGAAGGCCCTCCGGCGCGGAGGGCTTTTTTGCGTCATTGAGCCCGCATCGGCAACCGCGGTTGCCGCAATCAGTCACCCGCCTCCAAACTTCCCCCACAGAGAGAACCGCCGCCTTCTGGAAAGCGTTAGCTTGGAGTGAGGCGCTTTGCCAGGAGACACCCCCCATGCCGTGGAAGTATGCCGCAACTCTTGTTACCGCCGCCCTGCTGGCCAACGCAGGCTGGGGGCAAGCAAACCCTGGTCCGGCGATCGCCCCTTCCGCTGCGGCCAGCCCCACCCAGCCTGCGCCTCTGCCGGAGATTGCCCCTTCGGGCCGTCCCTCCATCGGCCTGGCTCTGGAGGGCGGAGGAGCACTAGGTCTGGCGCACGTGGGCGTCTTGCAGTGGTTTGAAGAGCACAGCATCCCGGTCGACCGCATTGCCGGCACCAGCATGGGCGCCCTGGTGGCCGGCCTCTACGCCGCCGGCGACTCACCCGCGCAGATGCGCGCCCTGGCCGAAAGCAACGCCTTCCTGAATGTCTTCACGCTGCAAACTCCTTATTCCGATTCCAGCTTCCGCCGCCGCCAGGACCGCCATGAGATTCCCCAGGCGCTGACCTTCGGCCTCAAGCACGGGCTTCTTCTGCGTAACGCGCTGCTCACCGACCGCGGCGTCAACGAGTTTCTGACCACCAACATGCCTGCTTACAACCGGCAGGAGCTTGATTACAACCGGATGCCCATCCCCTTTCGCTGCGTGGCCACCGACCTGAACACGCTGCATTCGGTCACCTTCGATCACGGACCGCTGCCCGAGGCTGTACGTGCCTCCATCTCCATCCCCGGCATTTTTTCACCCGTTCAGGATCGCACTGGCCACTTCCTGGTCGATGGCGGCATCCTCGACAACCTGCCCACCGATGTCCTCAAGGGCGAATTGCACGCCGATATTGTCATCGCCGTGCGGCTCCAGGACTCCGCCCTCTCCGGTTCTGACACCGCCTCCGTCGTGGGCGTGCTCGATCGCGCCTTTTCCGCCGGCATCGTGCGCAATGTGGAGCAGGCTGAGCGCCTGGCCAATGTGATCGTCAACGTGCCGGTGGGCAATTTCTCCTCTGCCGATTACGCCAGGGCGGCGGAATTGGTGAAAGCCGGCTACCAGGCGGCGGAACAGAGCCGCGACCTCCTGCTGCCCTACGCCCTTGACTCAGCGGGCTGGAAGTCCTACCTGGCGGCCCGCGACAGCCGGCGCCTGCCGGCACCGGGCGTACTTCTCCAGGTGCGCGTAGAGGATGGCGCCCCGGGCGCCATCCGTGAGGTAGCCGGCGACATGAAGCCGCTGCTGGGCCAGCCTGTTACCCCGGCCCGCACTCTCGACGCGCTCAAGCGTATCCAGTCCAACGGCGGATACGGCGCTACCTATGAGACCTTCTCGCCCGCGCCGGAGGCCGCGGCTGTTCCCACCCCGGACACCGGCATTCTGGTTCGCCTCAGCCAGGACCCCACCGGCCCGCCCTACTTGCTCGCCGGGCCCGATCTGGTGGCCTCCACCTCCAACATCACGCGCATGCAGATGACCTTCCGCCTGGTGGATCAAAACCTGGGCGGCTTTGGCTCCGAGCTGCGCGCCGGAGCCCAGGTCGGCTACAAGACCGATCTCTCCGCCGAGTACTACCGTCTGGTCAGCCCGAACGGATACTTCATCGAGCCGCGCATCGGCCTGCTGCGCGAGCCCGTTTACATCTGGGCCGACCAGAAGCGCGTGGCCGAGCGCTTCCAGCAGAACCTGGACGCCGGCATCGAGGCCGGGCGCACCTTCTCCAGCCACCTGCAAATCTCCGCCGATTGGCGCGCCGAGGACACCCGCTGGAGCCTGAAAACCGGCTTGGGCGGCGGCCCTTACCTTTCAGGGACCGCGCAGACCGGCCTGCTGCACATAGACCTGGACAAAGCCTCGGCAGGCGCCGTTTCGCCCGACGGCTTCCGCCTCTCGGCATCTGCCGGAGCCCTCTACCACGCCGCCGGAAGCAGCAACGCCCCGCTGGTCAATGTCACCTTCTCCCGCACCCGCCCCTGGACCGACAAGAACATCTTCGGCCTGGGCGGGGAGGTGCATTCCTACCTGCGCGCCAATGTGGCCGAGCCCTACCGCTTCACGCTGGGCGGACCGATGCGCCTCTCCGCCGCTTCCTTCGACGAGTACCGCGGGACCGACACCTACCTGGCTCGCGCCGGCTACATGCGCCGCATCGCCGCTCTGCCAACCGGTTTGGGGCAGGGCCTTTACACCATCGTCGGCTATGAGGCCGGGGAAGCCCGGTCGCCGGAGCAGCGCGCCATTCTGCGCCAGGATGGCACTGGCGGCCTGATCGCCAATACCCCGATGGGCGTAGTCACCCTCGGCGTGGCCGTGGGCGACGCCGGCCACCGCAAAGTCTTTGTCACCCTGGGCCGGCTGTTTTGAGGTGCCGGCAACCACGCCTTCCAGGCAACGCGAAAAGGCCCTCCCGGAAGGGAGGGCCTTTCACTGTTTGCAGCCAGAAAACGAGTGCTTACGCGACGACTTCGATGCCCATGGAGCGGGCGGTGCCCTTGATGCTCTTAATGGCCGTCTCGACGGAGGCGGCGTTCAGATCGGGCATCTTCTGGGTGGCGATCTCGCGCACCTGGGCTTCGGTCACCTTGCCGATCTTTTCCTTGTTCGGCGTGCCGGAACCCTTGGCAATGCCGGCTGCCTTCTTCAGAAGGACGGCCGCGGGCGGGGTCTTGGTGACAAAGCTGAAGCTGCGGTCGGCGTAAACCGTAATGACGACCGGGATGACCAGCCCTTCCATCTCTTTGTTCTGCGTGCGCGCGTTGAACTGCTTGCAGAACTCCATGATGTTGACCTGCGCCTGACCGAGCGCGGGGCCGACTGGCGGTGCGGGCGTGGCCTTGGCGGCCACGATCTGCAGCTTGACGTAACCGGTAATTTTCTTCGGAGGTGCCATGGTATGTTCCTTCGGAACCAGCCTCCAGCTCCTAGCTTCTAGCTGTCAGCCGGCATGTTCCTGTTCAAATTTTGGCGTTGCAACCTGAGCGTTCGCTTGCAACCGGAATCCGCTAGGAGGACGATCCGGCTAGAAGCTGGAAGCTACTGGCTAGAGGCTGCAACTACTCAATCTTTTCCACTTTGCCGAACTCCAGCTCGACCGGGGTGGAGCGTCCGAAGATGGTCACCATGACCTTGAGCGTCTCGCGATCTTCGTTGATCTCATCCACGATGCCGTTGAAGTTGGCGAACGGCCCGTCGGTGATCCGTACGGACTCGTTCTTCTCAAACTTGATTTTCATCCGGGGCTTGTCTTTGGAGGTCTCCGAACGGAAGAGGATCGAACTGACTTCTTCCTCGGTGAGCGCCACCGGCTTGTCACCCGTGCCCAGAAAACCCGTCACCTTGGGCGTGTCCTTCAGGACGTGCCATAGGTCGTTGTCGAGTTCCATCTCGACCAGCACATAGCCGGGCAAAAACACCCGATCTATGGTGCGTTTCTTGCCGTTGACGATCTCCGTCACCGGCTCGGTGGGGATCATCACCCGGCCCACCTTGTCCCTTAGCCCGAACGCCTGCACGCGGCTCTCGATCGACTCACGCACTTTGCGCTCGAAGCCGGAATAAGCGTGCAGAATGTACCACATGAAGCGCTCATTGCGCACCGGCTGCGGCTGCTCGGCGGGTTGCTCGGCGGGTTGTTCCAGTTCTTCTGCCATCATGTTCTCGTTTCGCGGCCGCGCCTACTGCTGCAGGCCACCCAGCTTGCTCAACAGCGTATGCAACCCGAAGTCAAAGATCCGGTCCACCACAAAGAAGAACAGCCCGAAGAGGAAGACCGCGATGATAACCACCGTGGTGGTGGACTCGACTTCCTTGCGCGAGGGGGTAACGACCTTGCGCATCTCCGCGCGGACGTCGATCAAGAAGCGCGTGAATTCATTCCACATGCCGACCACGCCGCCAAAGTACTTCATGGGCGAGTTCGGCCCCTGCCGCTTGACCGGCCGCTCTTCGCCATTCACCAGTGCTGCCTTCGTTGCCATACTTCCGTTCCTTCGCGGCGGGCTTGCTGCCGGCCGCATCCGTACTCAATCTGGCAGGGGCGGAGGGATTCGAACCCCCAAGTTCGGTTTTGGAGACCGACAGTTTAGCCGTTGAGCTTACGCCCCTAAAAACAGCTTTCAGCTTCTCGCCTCTAGCTGCTAGCTCATTCCCGGGAGCAAAAGAATCTTTGCCTTCCCTTTGAATGAGCTAGAAGCTAGAAGCGAGCAGCCAGCGGCTGCTCTACTTGGTTTCCTTGTGCGGCTGGTGCTTGCGGCAGCGATTACAGAACTTCTTGAACTCCAGACGGCCAGTGGTCGTCTTCTTGTTCTTCGTCGTCGAGTAGTTGCGCTCCTTGCACTCGGTGCACTGCAATGTAACGATTTCCCGCATCCTGCAATCCTAACTGATCCGCCGCTCGTTCTAGCCGCACCGGATTCTGTCAATTTCCTTAACACTGCCTTCAGCTATCAGCTTCTGGTTTCAGCCATCAGCGTTTCTGACCGCTGATGGCTGTTTACTGTCAGCTGTTACTTGATGATTTCCGAGATGGTGCCCGCGCCTACCGTGCGGCCGCCCTCGCGGATGGCGAAGCGGAGACCCTTCTCCATGGCCACCGGCGTGATCAGCTCGATTTCA